>Ga0209541_10002396_pt1 | contig 35514 bp, 28 predicted proteins | sample RifCSPlowO2_01_FD_184027 | JGI IMG/M metagenome (GOLD analysis project Ga0209541, IMG submission 184027) | Groundwater microbial communities from Rifle, Colorado - Rifle CSP2_plank lowO2_0.1 (SPAdes) (version 2) | ecosystem: Environmental > Aquatic > Deep subsurface > Groundwater | place...
ATTTTTTCTATTTTTATCTTTCTACCTTTTATTTAAGTGTAAAAGGGAAGGAATAAATAATAAATATCTATTTTTTTCAGGCTTAAGTGGAGCATTTGCGGTAAGTCTAGAATATACTTCTGGAATAATTTTTATTATTTTGTCAGTCTATCTTTTAACTTTCTTAAGAAATAGAAAAATTATAATTTATGGTTTAGGGGCTTTAATTCCAATATTACTAATGCTTTCTTATCATTATTTTGTATTTGGGGATCCATTCCAAACAGCTTATGGATTAAGAGCTAACCCCTTGAATCAAGATGCGATGTCAAATAAATTTTTAAGGTTAGATAATATTAATATAGAAAATATTTGGGTTTATTTCTTTAGTCCTGAAAGAGGATTATTCTTCTTTATGCCCTTTTTAATCTTTTCATTATTTGGGATCTATTACGGGCTTAAAAAAAGAGAGCTTTACAAAGAATGCATGTTAATTTTATTAGTACTTATAGCACATATAATTCTTCTTCTCTTTATGGGTTGGAATTGGAATATGGATGGGGCTTTTGGACCTAGATATCTAACGACAATAATTCCATTTTTAGTATTACCATCAGCATTGGCTATAAAAAGATTCTTTAAGTCTTTTTTAGTTTTTGGAGCAATATCTGTATTCATAAATACATTAGGTGTGTTGTATGGAATAACTGGTTTATGGACTGGAGCATCTGGGGTTAAAAACCCAATATTTAATTTTTATATTCCAACAATGTTAAAGAGAGGAATTACAAATGATACTTTAAATTTAATAAAATTTAAGATATATGATTTGCCAATATACTTAATTAATATAGTAGCAATTATAGGTTTAATAATAATAAGCGGAATTATTTACCTTATATGGAAAAAATAAAATGGATGTTCTCTTAATAAGACCACCACAAAAAACAAATGAAATACAGCCTCCTCTGGGACTGGGTTATATAGCAAGCAATGTAAAAGATATTTGTAATGTAAAGATTTTGGATTGTATAAAAGATAAGATTAATATCAAGAAGTTTAAAGAATTTATAAAAGAAAATAAATATGATATTATAGGATTCCAATGTTATAGCATGGATATAGGTGTAGTCAAAGAATTATCAAATTTTATTAAATCAATATATCCAAAAACATTTCTTGTTGTTGGTGGTCCTCAACCATCTTTGGATCCTATTAATACATTACAGTATTTAGAGGTAGTTGATTACGGTTTCTGTGGGGAGGCAGAAGATGGTTTTAAGGATTTAATCAATTTTTTAAAAAATAAAAAACCAGATTTAGATAAAATTCCAGGTTTAATCTATAAAAAAACGAATAAGTTCATAAAGAATGAAACAAAAAGAATAGAAGATTTAGATAGATTAAATCCAGGGTGGGAATTTTTTAATCTAAAATCTTACCCAGTTGCTCCGCATGGAGCTTTTTTTAAGCAGGCACCAACTGCACCCCTAATTGTAACAAGGGGTTGTCCATTTAATTGTACCTATTGTGGCGGTCCAATTATCAGCGGAAGAAAAGTAAGAAGCCATAGTGTAGATTATATAATTAATCAAATTGAATATTTAGTAAAAAATTATGGAATAAGGGAAATTCATATAGAAGATGATAATTTCACAATAAATAGAAAGTTTGTAATTGATTTTTGCAATAAATTAATAGAAAAAAATTTTGGAATAACCTGGGCATTCCCAAACGGGGTTAGAATAGACACCCTGGATAAAGAATTAGTCCAACTAATGAAAAAAGCAGGTTTATATTCCTTATCTTTTGGAATAGAATCAGGTTCAGATAGGATAAGAAAACTAATGAAAAAGAATTTAGATTCAAAAACAATTCTTGAAAAATTAGAGATGATTAAGAGTGAAGGGATTCCATTAATTGGTTTCTTCATAGTTGGTTATCCAGGAGAAACTGAGGAAGATATAAATGAAACTATTAATTTTGCTTTAAAATTGCCCCTGGATAGAGCAACTTTCAGTGCATTTAAGCCGTTTCCAGGAACCTCTGCATATAATGAATTAAAAGCAAAAGGGGAATTAGGAGATCTAATCTGGGAAAATTTTTCATTGGATAAGATTGCATGGAGTTCTAAGGAGATAGGAAATAAAAAACTAAAAAACCTAAGAAGAAAAGCTTTCTTGAAATTTTATGCAAGACCAAAGATACAATTTAAAATGCTAACATCAATAAGAAGTCTGTCTCATCTTAAATATATTACAGTGAGAATATTCAGGTGGTTAAGCTAATGAAACTCTCAATAATAATACCTGTATATAATGAGAAAAATACAATTTTAGATGTTCTAAATAAGATAGAAAAGGTTGATATGGGAAAGATGGAAAAGGAAATAATCTTGATTGATGATTTCAGCACCGATGGAACAAGAGAAATTCTAAAAAATTTGAAAAATTATAATATTTATTATCATGAGGAAAATAAAGGCAAGGGTTCTGCAATTAGAACAGGATTGCAGTATACTACTGGAGATATAATCTTAATACAGGATGCAGATTTAGAATACAATCCAAATGAATACAATTCTTTGCTAAAACCAATACTAGAAAATAAGGCAAAAGTTGTATATGGTTCAAGATTATTAGGACAGCATAAAGATATGTATTTTATGCATAGGATTGGAAATAAAGCTTTAAGTTTAATTACAAGCATATTATACGGTAAAAAAATAAGTGACATGGAGACAGGTTATAAGGTTTTCAAGAAAGAGGTGATAGAAGGAATGAAGTTAAATGCAACACGTTTTGATTTTGAACCAGAGATAACAGTGAAGATACTGAAAAAAGGTTATAAAATTTATGAAATACCAATATCATTTATGAATCCGAGAAAGTTTTCAGAAGGTAAAAAGATAACTTGGAAAGATGGATTTATGGCGGTTTATTACTTAATTAAATATAGATTTGTAAATTAAACATTGTATATACAAACTTTATCTCTTGATTCTATTAAGTTAAATGAGCATTCTTTTAAAGTGATACAAGTATCTCCATAACCAAGAACCTGTGTTACATTAAAATATTCTAGGGACGATTTAATTTTTTTACACTCTTTATTATCAAAATATTTGTATAAATCAAATAAGCCTTGAACATATTGTTTTGTTGAGGCATGAGGATACCATCCAGAAGCTGAACTCAGATTATGAAATATGGGTGTATAAGAGTAATAAGCTGGAGAATATGATGTAGGATAAACACCGAATATTAGATAATTTCCTTTAACATACTTTAAAAGATCAATTGTATCTTCTTCTAATTTGGTGTGTGTGGTGAACCAAGGTGAATGAATAGAAGAAATGATTACAGAAATAAATATCAAAGATATAAATAAAATAGAAACAATCTTTAATGAATTCTTACTAAATTTAACTTTTACAAACAAATATAATGAAAGCAAGGTAAAATAAAAAATATACGGATCTAAGGCAATATTTCTTAAAATTGGTAAAAATATGATAAGACGTGTAAATAATAAGAATCCTAATATTAAAGATGGAGTATAAAATAACAATTCTTTCTTAGATTTGTTATTTTGAACCCAATAAATATAAAATAGTATTGTGAATGCTAATACTGCAGCAGATGAAGTAAGGTTGCTCCAGAGTAAATTACCTTTGAAATAAATTAATTCCCTTGAAAGTTGATAAATCCATAACCCGCTATTTTTAACGTTTAAAATAAAAGGAATCAACCAAAATGACGCAATTAAAGAAGCAGCTAAACCAGAAAGAATTAACACAATCTTATCTTTTTTATCCTTTATTAAAAAAAAACCGAGTAAAATAAATGAGAATAATATTAATTCTTGGAAATGAGATAAGATTAATATAGCATATAACGGTATGAATACTAAAAAATATCGATTTAAATCCCTATCTTTATAATATAGTAAAATCACAAATAAATATATAAAAACAACCCATGCAAAGAAACTAGTTACTCTTCCAAGTCTCAAAAAACTTCCTATAGTATTTGGATTTGCAAAGAATAAGAAAAATAATCCAATTGATTTTAAACGAGAGATATTTAGCAGTTTTCCCATTAAAAGAAAACCAATTAATCCAAAGATATACATTAAGACGATTGAAATATAAGTGCTTAAAAGTATGTTCTTTGATAATAAGTAGATTGGTAATGTAAAGAAATACCAGGCTGGAGGAGTGTATAAAAAAGCAATAAATCCATTATACCAATAACTACAAAGATTATGAAATCCACATTCTTTTAAAAAATATAATTGTGCAATATATGAACTTATATCATTAGCATAATCTAAAGGGAATATACTAATAAGTTGTGCTTCGTTTATCAATCTTATAATTAAGTAAATTCCAAAGATTATAATTGGAAAATAGAAATATTTACTATTAAATTCTTTAATTTCCATCTTATGGATTTCCTGGAATCATCACTCTTGGATTAGGCCAATCAGTTTTTATAAAAGTTTTATTCACTTTTATATAATCCGGATATGTAATTTTCCAGATCTTTAATGGTCCTGTTAGTCTTCCTTGATATACTACTATTGGAAAATTTTCTGTATATGCTAATTTGATATTATCAAATTCTTTTTCTAATATATATAATTGAGAAAACATGGTTCTCTTTACTTTTGGAGAGAGATATATTGCTGATCCGAATTCTACTCCTTCAGTAGGAGTTTGAAGATATGGGATAATCTTTAAACAACCATCAATTACATAATTATCAAATTTATAGGTTTCTTTACCATAAGCAACACAATTTAGAGGAAGATCATATCTTTGGTTATTATTAATGACAATGGCAATTGGTTGTCCGAAGTTTATGTTCTTTTCATTTTTTTGTATAGGAATGAAAAATCCTCCAATTCCTGCAGAATTTTTAGCGAAAATTTGACCATTATAAACAAAATCCTCATCAAAACCAAATCCTCCCCCAGTATATAAGTAGATTGTAGAATCTCTTGTTTCTTGAGTTTTACTAGGATCTAGATTAAATGTAGGTATCCAGGAGAATCTATCATATTCTTCATCAGAACCTATTGAAGAATATGCTGAATATTTTCCTATATCTTCAGCAACCGCCAATAGATAGCTTACATTATGCGATTTCATGAATTCTAAAGCTTCACCTTCACTTTGTCCGGTTAAGACATGTCTACCCACATAATAATTATATACCCCTATAGTATTACCTCCATCTGTTACTGTGGGTCTATTAAATCCTGTTTGTACTAAGTAACCATAATCCCACCAGTGTATAAATACATCACTTTCTTTTGTATTTTCTTTAACCCATGATTCAGCCATTTGCCATTGTTGATCATACATTGGTCCTATGTACTTAGCTTGAACTATTGTTGATTTAGCAAATCCAGAAAATATAAAAACAAAAATAATTATTACAGCTATATATGTTACCCACTTATAGCTTTGAATTTTTAAGTTCTTTGAATAGTCAGTTATATAGAATAGGAAGTGTGCTACTAAAATTGCAGTTATTGGAGCTAATATAAAGATTAATCTTATAGCTCCCCTTGAAGCAATTAACATTACAAATAACCAAATTAATAAAAGGGCGTTTTTCTTATCTATTGACACCATTTCTTTGAAAATATTTTTATCTTTTTTATACACATTAAAGTAGAGATAAATTAATCCAACTATAAATATAATTATTGAACCAAAATATAAAAATTTTGATATATTTGTTATGCCGTTTAATGTACCGCTAGAAGAATATCTACTAAAGATTATTCCCAAGATCATAAATGAAAATAATGCAGTAAGATGATATTTCCTTTCTTTAATAGGTTTAACAAGTTCATAGAATAATAGAATAGAACCTACAATAAACAGAGTGAAATAAATCCATCCAAAATCTCCAATCCAATCTAAAAGATAAGGTTGTCTTGATTCAGCTACAGTTAATGCCCACCTACTTTCTCCAAAAGGTGACAACATACTAACAGATATTTGTTTTAATAGATCAATAAAGTATATTGGACCATAAAATAAAATAGCAAACATTACTCCAATTATTGTTGTAATTATAATACTAACAACTTGATTTGGAATCTTATTTTCAAATCTATGTCTTAAATTAAATACATTATATTTTAATATGAGGTAGTATATTAGAACCACGAGAAATACAAATGTTGTTATTGCTAAAATTGGAGAGTTTAAAAAAGAGATTAAAGGATATCTTGAATGAATGAATATATCTGAACCAATAACAGTTAATAAATACCAACTGCTATAAATAAAGAAATCTTTATTTGTAAATTTACCTAAAAATATTTCAACTAAATTAAACATAGCAATTATTAGAAATACAAACATTACTCCACCCCAAGTTGCTCCTAACAATATTGTTGATATTCCAGACAAAGCACCAAATAAAATTGCTTTATTTCTTGTTTTACTTTGCCAAGCTACAACATAAAAATATAAACACATAAATAAGAAAAGAATAGCCAGCCCTTCTTTGTCAGAAACACCAGACATTGTTCTGAATAAGAAAGCAGGTAATACAATTAAGAATGAAGAAGCTACAAGACCAACTCTCCAATCAAACAATCTTTTTACTAATAAATAAAAGAAGATTAATGCTGGAATAAATACTATTGCAGGATACATTATATCAACTTGTTTTAATGTTAAAGCGGGATTAAAGAAGTTTAAGAATTTATATAACCACACAATAAAATAACTTACAAAGACATTTTCACCACCCGTAGAATAACCCAATGGATAATATCTTAGTGGATCATTTGCAAATAATTTTCCATGTTCTAAGATATATTCAGCATATCTATAAAATAAATGAGCATCAGGATCTGCTAATTGCCCATTTAATATTGGGAGATTAGATGTTCTTATTTTAAAAGCGAACCATGCCAAGCCTGCTAATACAATGTAAATTAAGTAATTCTTATATTCTTTTAATAACCTTACAAAATTTTCTTTCCTTTTTTCTATCTCTTCCATATTAAAATAAGGCGGGTGTAATAAACACTTCAATCAATGCTGCAATGAATAATATTACAATAGCAATAATTAATAAACTTAATGCATCAAACATAACATACTTAAATCTTTTTGTTCTGAAGTCATGATTAATAATACCAAAAGAAACTATTGCTCCTGCTAATCCACCTATAAAATAAGCTGCAATCTCAAATATTCCGTGCGTCATATATCTAAATATTCCTAAGGTGAATAGATTAAGATAAATAAATGCTGATTTCCATCCAATGACACTGGCATATTCTGCAAGACCATTTCTTATAAATGTTCCAACTGCAGCGCTTATTACTGATGCATTCCAAGTTAATATAAATATTGCACCTGCACCATAAAAGAATGCAAACAGTATACAAAAGATTAGCACCTTTATATTATTAAATAAGATATTCCTGAATGCATCTGAAAGAAATAATGAGGTCATATCCGTTATCTCCATTCCTGTTATTCTTGAATTTATTGAGCTTATTGTTTCTATTTGTGTAGAGAACATTGTTTGTACTAGGTCTGGAGGCAATACAATATACCATATTGTGAATGAAACTAAGAATCCAAAGAATAAATATAATAAGAAATCAATAGCTTTCCAATGCTCTTTTAGTAGCGCTTTTTCAGATTTTCCATCTAGATCTTTTCTTTCCTCTAATTTCATTGTTGAATACATTAATGGAACAGATACAGTTACTGTTAGAAAAACCATTATCAAGCTAGAATATTGCCTAAATATCCATAAACTAAATAATATAGCAACACTCGAGTAAAGTATACCTACAAAGAACATCTCCCATGGAGTTTTTTCTGCTTTTAGTGGGTTAATTATGGATTCTAAAACCATGAAGATGGGTCTTTAAATGTATTTATATAGTTTTCTTAAATTGTTGTTTATACATTTTTAAATCTCTTAACTGTGTTTGTAAAAATAAATTTACCTATTTTTGATGTATTATCTATTAGTTGCAAACCAGATTTAAGTATTCTCTTTTTAATTTTGCTATCAGTTTCTACAAATTTATAAGTTAGTTTATCAAATAAATTGGCTCTAATTTTAAAGAGTATTTTCCATACAGGGTTTACATTTAATGATGCAATATAATTGTTAGATCCTTTTGGTACATATTTAGCAATTGTTTCAACAGCTTCTGGGTCTTTAATCCAGAGTAAATATTTTGCATTAAGATACGGGGTAAAATAATCTTTATCTGCTTTTTCCCAATCCTCAAGAGTTTTTGGTTCATCTAATCCAAAACTTAAACATTCTTTATACAATTCTCCCCCTGGGTATGGCCTTAGTATCTGTAAATCTGTAAATCCCACTTTGTTAGATATCTTTTTTATTCTACGAATTAAATTTAGTGTTTGCAAAAGATCTTCTTTCTTTTCAATTGGCAGACCTGTCATAAAAGAGAATACGGGAAATATATCATATTTAACACATTTAGATGCAGCATTATATATTTGTGCAGGGGTTATATCTTTTTTAAGATAATCCAAACATTTTTGTGAGCCTGATTCTGCTCCAAAAGATAATGCAATACAACCGCTATCCTTTACTTTTTGCAGAAATTCATCATCAAAATTATCAAAATAATTAACCCTGCAACTAGCTGTCCATTTTATATTTATATTTTCTTTCTTTAATGCATCACAAAATTCTTCTACTTTCCTTTTATTTATGAAAAAGTTTTCATCTCTCATTTTAATTAAAGTAGGGCTGAATTTCTCAATTAGTATTTTGATTTCTTTTATGATTACATTTATTGGTTTGAACCTTCTTGATTTTCCAAAAAAGGTCTCATTGATACAGAATGTGCATCTATATGGACATCCTCTTCCTGTATGAACTTCAATCAACCGGTAAAGATTTCCATTAACAAAAATCTCCATGCTTTTTTTTGTGAATTCAGAAATAAGATTCCAATTAGGAATCATTTTTTCAAATTCATCAAATAATTCTTGTTGTGGATTTTGAATTATTTTATCCATCTTTTTAAATACCAAACCATTTATTTTTTCAAACTTATTTCTTTTGGATTTTAATGCCTGTGCTAATTCTAATAATGGTTTTTCTCCTTCTCCTTTTATTACAAAGTCTATGTTCTTATTTTGAAGTGTTTGTTCTGGAAATAGTGTTGGATGTGTTCCTCCCCAAACTATATTTACTTTTGGTTTGATGGATTTGATTAGAGTAGTCAATTTTAAACTCTTTGGCACTTGTAATGTCATAACAGATAAACCTACACAAATACAATCTTCAAGTTCTTTTTTAAGTTCTTTCAAATCATTATCATCTAACTTTTTATCTTTATCTATCATGAAATTAAATACTTTTATCGAAAATCCATGGTTTTGTAAATGTGTACCCAAATAAAGCGTCCCTTGTGGCACTACACAAATACTTTCTTCTTTATGATGAATATAAATTAGTATAATTTCACTCATTTTAAATAGTTAAGATAATTTAGTTAGCAAATATTTATAAATATTTCTAAATCTTTAAATCAAAAGTTTTAAAAGATGTAAAGTAAGTTTTATTTAATGGATTTTAACCAAATCTGCAAGGCAATAAAAGAGGTGAAGATACAGGGTGCTGAAAATGTAGCAATTGCTGCATTAAATGCTTATTCTTTAAAACCTTCAAAAGAATCAATTAAAAAGTTAATCTCATTAAGACCAACAGAACCGGCTTTAAGAAATGCATTAAACTTTGCACAATTATATTCTGTTAAGGCAGCATTATCTCATTTTGAACATGCAAGAGATAAGATATTAAACTATTCTAAAGATTTGATAAAAAAGAATTCTATAGTATATACCCATTGTCATTCTTCGACTGTAACAGGGATTATAATTTATAATAAAAATAAGATAAAATCAGTTAATTGCACGGAAACAAGGCCTTTATTTCAAGGAAGAAAAACAGCTAAAGAATTAGTAAGTGCAAGAATTCCGGTAACTTTGTATGTTGATTCAGCAATGAGGCTTGCTTTGAAGGATGCTAATATTGTTTTGATCGGAGCTGATTCTATCTTAAAAGACGGAAGCGTTATCAATAAGATTGGATCTGAATTAGTTGCTGAGGCTGCATTTTATGATTTTAAGGCGCCACTTTATGTTTGTTCTGATTCGTGGAAGTTTGATCCTCAATCGTTGCATAAAAAAGAAACAAAGATTGAATATAGATCAACAAAAGAAATCTGGGATAATCCTCCTAAAAACTTAAATATATTAAACCCAGCATTTGAAAAGATAAATCCAAAATTAATAAAAGGAATAATTTCCGAGTTTGGGGTATTAAAACCTGAAGATTTTGTAAATAAGGTGATAAAAAATTATAAATGGATGAAATGAAACCACTAATATGCTTTGATGTTGATGAAACACTTGTTCATTCAAATAATGTACATATAAAATCATTTAACAAGGCTTTTATTAAGAATAATTTAAAACCAATCAATGAAAAGAGATTGGCCAAAGCTTTGCAAGGGGAATCATCAGAAACCATAATCAAGAAATTCTATCCAAGATTAAAAGTAAAGGATGTTGAGAAAGTACATTTAGATAAAAGAAGATTTGTAATAAAAGAAACATATATGTATGTAAAACAGATTGATAAATCATCTAATCTATTAAAAAACTTAAAGAAATATTATAGAATAGCATTAATCTCAAATTGCGTGCACCAGGAAATTAAAAAAATGCTGGATTTTGCAAAGATTAAAAAAGAAAGCTATGATTTCATTATTGGAAAGGATGAAGTAAAGCATCCTAAGCCGTATCCAGATGAGATTTTTAAAGCTGAAAAACTTGCAAAAGAAAAAGCTGATTTTATGGTTGGCGATAGTTTGCAGGATATAAAAGCTGCAAGAAGAGCCAAGATAAGGATCATTACGGTTTTAACCGGGAATACCCCAAAAGAAAGATTAATAAATGCAAAACCAGACTATATTGTTAATAGTATTAAAGATGTTCCGAAAATATTATTGAAAAGGTGATTAAATGAAAGGTAACAATAAAAATATCGCACTTCATAAAAAATTAATTAAATCATTAAATTCAAAACAAGAGGCATATATTAATCTTGATTTAAAAGATCCAAAAAATGGGGAATATCTTCTTACTGTTTTTCATTTAATTCCAGGTGGCGAATTAAATATTTTGCAGGCTGCAACAGAAGTAGCTGCTGAATCATCTACTGGAACAAATTTTAAAGTAAATACTGAAACGCCTTTTTCTAGAAAAATGAATGCTCTTGTTTACAAGCTTGATCTAAAAAAAAATTTAGTATGGATTGCCTATCCTTGGAGACTTTTTGATAGGAAAGGAAATGTACAAAATATTTTGACATATGTGGTTGGAAATGTTCTTGGAATGAAGGAAGTAAATGCCTTAAAATTACTTGATGTTTGGTTCCCCTCAGCAATGCTTGAGCAATACGATGGTCCTAGTTATACTATTGATGATATGAGAAAATATTTGAAAGTATATAATCGGCCAGTTCTTGGAACGATTATAAAACCAAAAATTGGTCTTACTTCTGCTGAATATGCTGAAGTTTGTTATGATTTCTGGGTTGGTGGAGGAGATTTTGTAAAGAATGATGAACCACAAGCAAACCAAGATTTTTGCCCTTATGATAAAATGGTTATGCATGTTAAGAAAGCAATGGACAAGGCAGTAAAAGAAACTGGAAAGAAAAAGGTTCATTCATTTAATGTTTCTGCAGCAGATTTTGATATAATGATTGAAAGATGTGAAATGATTAGAAATGCTGGTTTTGAACCTGGAAGTTATGCATTTTTAATAGATGGAATAACTGCAGGATGGATGGCATTACAAACACTTAGAAGAAAATATCCTAATGTTTTTATTCATTTTCATAGAGCTGCACATGGTGCATTTACAAGACCAGAGAATCCAATCGGTTTTTCAGTATTAGTATTATCTAAGTTTGCAAGATTAGCAGGAGCTTCTGGAATTCATACTGGAACAGCAGGTGTAGGAAAAATGAAAGGGAGTCCGGAAGAAGATATTGTAGCTGCCCATAATATTCTTTGTTTTTCTGAGAAGGGTCATTTTTTTAGCCAAAATTGGGGGAAAATACCTGAAAATGATAAAGATGCTTTAAAACTTGTTCGTAAAGATATCGCCCACCATGTTATTCTGGAAGATGATGATTGGAGGGGATTAAAAAAATGCTGTCCAATTATTTCTGGTGGTTTAAATCCAACTTTATTAAAACCATTTATTGATGTAATGGGGGGCATAGATTTTATTACAACAATGGGTGCTGGATGTCATGCTCATCCAGGCGGGACTAAAGCAGGGGCTACTGCATTAGTTCAATCATGCGAAGCTTATATTAAAAAAATAGATATTAATAAGTATGCTAAAACTCATAAAGAATTAGCAGAAGCAATAAAGTTTTTTTCAAAAAAATCAAAAGAATTAAAACAAGCAGAAAGTAGTTAAATAATTAATGATACATAAAGATTGATTTAAATTAGATGCTGAATTTTAAATGATCTTGGTAAATTTAATGGTAATTTTGATTGTCTTTTTCTGAGTTCTTCTGCATAAATATGATCTGCTACCTCTCTTTTTCTGAGTTCTTCTGCAGTAATCGTATACTTCTTTTCTTGTTGTTTTCTTTTATAGGAATCTAAGCATGTTCTGACATTATCTAATATAAATTCCAGCATTTCATTTTCATTAAGTGTGAATGGTTTGCCATTACTGTTTTTTGCCTTATCAAATTTATATTTATTAAGAGAATCTGTATAAATTCCCATAACTTTAAGGTCGATGCCTAGAGATTTAGCCTCATTCAACAGTTCTCTATATTCCTTTTCCAATAAATCTCGTTTTTCATCTTTAGGTAAATTATAATAACATCCAACCCTAGAATCTAAATCATCCATAATGCCTCTTTATAAAATTTGGATGTTTTTGTTATTTATATATCTTCTTTTTAACTTATTAGAAATTAAAATTAAATCGTTAAGATATTTTTATTAATTATTTTGAAATTATTAATCAATACATAACCATTATAATCAGACTCCATTATTTTCTTGAAATCTAAAACCTCTAATTTTTGATTGAAAATAGGACCATCTATAACTAAAGAATCATAATATCCGCCTTCTCCTAAAATATGGAAACCATATTTCATAGAATCTTTAATAAATTCATCAAGATTATCTGATGTTAACTTCCTTCCAAGCCATTTGTTTAAACCATCACTTGCTATCTGTGTTATTATTATTTCATAACCTTTGTTTAACATATATTCTATGATTTTATCATGATCTTGACTAGCATGAGCTGCAAATACCTCTATTCTTGATGGAAGCAATGCTTTTTGTAAACTTCCTATCTGGGTTAATTGCAAGCCAATACCACCCAAAATTAGAGCATCAATCTTTTCTTCTTTTAAGACGACATTTTTAATTAAATTAGCTTCTTTGACAGGATCAGCTATATCACAGCTAATTAATATATGCTTTAATCCTAGAATTTTAGCTAATTCTTTGGTATGTTCAACTGTTGCATAATGGAATAGATAGCAGTCTGTTCTAGTTGGTTTAACACTTAATAGGTATTTGATATTATAACCTTTATTTAATGCATATTCTATTGCTAAGGTTGAATCTTTACCTCCAGAATATAAAATTGCTACATCCATTTGTTTTTAGCTTAATCATGATTATATAAAGCTTACCAAAAGTCTTAAATACTATTAAAATTACTATTAGATTTAATAGTATGGTAAAGATTCAAAGATTACAGAATAATCAGTTAGTAATCACTATACCTAAAAGATTAGCTGAGTTTCTTAACTGGAATAAAGGGGATGATATAATCTTTAAGGTAGATACAAAGGATTCTTTCATAATAGAGAAGAAAAAGAGGTCAGATGAATAGAATAAAATTAAAAAGGGATAAAGAATATTATAAGAAGTCAAAAGAAAATCTCTTAGAGAAGACAAGAGGATTAAGATTAAGTTTTGAACAGAGGAATCTTAGTTACCTTGAATATAAAACACAACTTAATCATGTACTTAAAAATAAACCAATAGATTTCTGGCTTAATTATTATGATAGAAATATAAGAAATATTGAGAAAGAATTAAAGACTTATGAATTTGAATCAAGGGCATCATCAAATAGAAAAATATTATTTATAATTATATTTTCTTTGCTGATGTTAGTGCCTTTATTCTTTTTGCTCAAGGCAGAATATACAAGTTATGTAGTTTATAAAATAGATAAGGAGGGTGTAAATATAAAATCAGGTTTAGAGAATAAAGAAACAGATGAGAAACATTCTATTGTAAGATTTGATCACATTTTATCTGAGAAGGAAAAAAAGGATTTAGAGAAGCAGGGCATTAAATTATTATCCTATATGCCTGATAATGCGTGGATAGTTTCAACAAATAGCAGGGATGTTAAAAGATACAAGATTTCAAAAGAAAACAAGATTGGATTTAAGAATTTAATAAGGAACAGTGATGATACTATTAACTTAACTGTTTTATTTTTTAAGGATATTGATCCAGATATTAAATTAAAGAATGCCAAATTAATTTCAAGGGTTGATTCCCTTAATGGATTGATTGTAAATGTTCCTGTGGATGATATTGATTTATTATTGGATGATAATGATGTACAATGGGTTGAGCCACAATTGCCAGAACCTGTTGAATTTAATGATGGTGCTAGAAATTCTTTGAATGTTGATGCCTTGCATACAAATTATAGTTTGAGTGGATCATTAATAAACATTGGCGAATGGGATGCTGGTCATGCTGATAATGCACATTATGATTTAATTAATAGGATAATATTTGGAGATGTTGCGTCAATACAATATCATAGCACTCATGTTGCTGGTACTGCAATAGGCAGTGGAAATAGAAGTTCTCTTAACGGAGGATATGATTTTCAATGGAAAGGGATGGCACCAAATGCAACAATCATTTCTTATGAATGGTTTAATGATGATGCTGAATTAGAACAAGAGTATTTAGATGCGATAAATAATTATGACATTGATATCTCAACAAATTCCTGGGGTTTAAATGTTGGAGGATATTATCCTTGTGAATACATGGGTAATTATACAACTTCAAACTTGATCCTTGATTCTGTTGTAAATGGTGGTTTTGGAAAGAAGGTTTTAATAATCTGGGCTGCTGGTAATGATCGAAGCAGAGGGTTATGCGGGACAGACCCCCTTAATGTAAATAATAATTATATAAATATTCCACCATATGGGACTGGGAAGAATGTCTTGACAATTGGCGCTGTTAACTCTGATGATGATTCTATGCCTTCTTATAGTTCATGGGGACCAACTGATGACGGAAGGGTAAAGCCTGATTTAGTAGCTCCTGGTGATGAGAATAGTGGTGATTCTGGAATTAAGTCAACAATACCTGGAAATAGATATACAGTATATAGTGGAACATCGATGGCTGCTCCTGCTGTTGCAGGTGTATCTGCTTTGATAATTGAGGATTTTTTAAAAACACACAGCTATAAACCGTGGCCTTCTTTAATTAAAGCATTGTTGATACAAACGGCTATTGATTTAGGTAATTATGGTCCTGATTATTCATTTGGTTATGGAAAGATAAATGCGTCTGCAGTAATAGATATTATAGAAAATGATAATGAGCAAAATAGATTAATAATAAATAATACTCTTGTAAATAGCTCTAAAGAATATAATATTAATATAGTAAATGAAACTGAATTAAGACTAACTTTGGTTTGGGATGATGCTCCTCCCACTATTAATTCAATAAAACAGATTGTTAATAATTTAGACTTGGTTGTTGTTTCGCCTAACTTAACAAGATATTATCCATTTACTCTAGATAAATATAATCCTTCACAGGCTGCTTTGACAAATCAAGCAGATGATATAAATATTATAGAGCAGATTATTGTAAAGAATCCCGAAACTGGTTTATGGAGGATAGTAGTGAATAATACTATATTAATAACACAACAGGATTTCTCATTAGTATCGAGTGTTCCATTGAATAAGGTAATTAGTTCAACAAGATTACCTCCAACAACTATTTTGATATCTCCTGAGAATAATTTTGTGACAAATAAAACAGAGGTTGTATTTAATTGCTCAGCAACGGATGATCTGGAATTATCAAATATGTCTTTGTATACAAATTTAGACGGTGAATTTTTATTAAATCAAAGTTCTTTAATTAGCGGAATTCAAAATAGCACTTTGTTTAGAATTAATATATCTGATGGAAATTTCATGTGGAATTGTTTAAGCTATAATAATAATTCATTATATGATTGGAATGATGAGAATTATAGCATTACAATTGACAGTGTAGCACCGGAGATAATTTTGTTGATGCCTGAAAATAATTTTACATTAAATACAAATGCAGTTTCGTTTTCTTATGATGTAAACGAGAATAATCTTAGTTGCATTCTTAATATAAATGGTAATAGTGAAGTATTAATATCAAAGGAGTTCACAAAGAATTTAGAGAATAATAATTACACATGGTATGTGGGTTGTGTTGATGTAGCTGGAAACTCAAATATTTCAGAACAAAGGAGTTTTAATGTTAATTACATACAACCTTCAACAGGAGGTTCTGGAGGGGGAGGTTCAGGTGGAGGCGGTGGATCTTCAGGAGGCGGTGGTTCTAGAAGTAGTTCTGAGCCTGTTTCATCAAGCATAATAGAATCCAGTATAAATGAAGAACCTAAGACTGTAGAAAAACCAGTAAGTGTAAAAGAGGAACAAAAACAGGTTGTTAATAAAACCAAACCAATTGAGATAAAAGAAAACAAACAATATAAGATATATTATTTTATACCTTTGATTTTAGGCCTGTATATCTTATTTAATATTATAAAAATCAGGAGAATAAAACACAAGCTAAAAAGAAAAGGTTTATAAGAAATCGGGAATAATTAAAGATATGGAAAAAGATAAATTCAAGAAGTATTTTATAATAATAACAGCGATAATTTTAGCTGTGGTTTCATTTATTATTATAAAACCGTTTATCAATGCAATACTGGCTGGATTGATAGCAACTTATATATTCTATCCATTACAAAGAAGATTAAGCAGCAAGATAAATAAATATGTTGCAGCAGCATTTGTAACTTTGTTGATCATATTGATTGTAACTGTTCCATTGTTCTTTGTGGCCAATACTGTTGTGAAAGAATCTATTTCAATGTATAGAGCAAATAGTTTTGAGAGCCTTAATGATATGATATCAAAATATCTAGGACAGGATCTTGCATTAAATGAGTATGCATCAAGCACAATCAAGGATATAATATCAAGAATTGGAATAGAGGCTTCGAGGGTAATATTTACAATTCCCAGCAAGATACTTGACTTTTTAATATTTTTATTTATAACATTTTATTTTCTCTTAAAAGCTGAAGTTTATCTTAAAAATATTAGAGAGATGATTCCTTTACCGGACAAGGATTTATTTTTAAGAAAGATTGGCGATGGTATATATAATGTCGTATTTGGATTATTAATCTTGGCTGTAATAGAATTAATTATTGCTGGAGTTGGGTTTAAGATTGTTGGTTTGTCTTCTCCATTATTATGGGCATTGGTTATTGCATTTCTTGCATTTATTCCATTCATGGGACCTGCTATAATATGGGTTCCATTTTCTATAGTGAGGTTTGTACAAGGAAATATGATACAAGCATTTGGAATTGCTGTAATTGGAATAATCTTAAGTATTATTGATACTTTTTTAAGACCTCATATAATAGGTTCAAGGTCAAAGATTCATCCCGTTATAATATTATTAGGTGTATTAGGCGGATTAAAGATATTTGGAATTATTGGATTAATTGTTGGTCCTATAATATTAGATATTTCAGCATTGTTTTTCAAGATATATATAATAAAAAAAGATGGAACTAAGAATTAAGAAGGTAAATATCTCATCTGGGGGACCTTTAATAGTAATAATTCATAAAGAGGATGCCAGAAAGCTTGATTTGAAAACCCTTGACAGGGTTAAATTAAAGATTGGAAGATCATCTATTGTTACAGCAGTTGATGTTGCCAAGAAGGATAAGATCAAGGAAGGTTATATTGGCTTGTTTACAGAGGTGTTTGAAAGTTTAAATGTCAAAGAGAATGAAAAGATAATTGTTGAGTTAGAACCTAAACCATTGTCATTGCAATATATAAAAAAGAAATTAGACAAGCAAATATTATCCAAGCATGAGATTGATGAAATCATCAAGGATATTATCTCTAATAAATTAACAGAGATAGAGATGACTTATTTTGTTTCAGCTTGTTATATAAATGGCTTAACATTGTATGAAAGTTCTTATCTTACTGAATCAATATTGGAATCTGGTTCTAGATTAAAATTAGATAAATATCCGATACTTGACAAACATTCAATCGGAGGCGTTGGCGGAAATAGGACAACTCCGATAGTAGTTTCAATTGTTGCAGCTGCTGGATTTACAATTCCAAAAACTTCTACAAGATCTATAACTAGTGTAAGCGGCACTGCAGATACTGTTGAGGTATTTGCACCTGTGACACATTCTAAAGAAAGAATAGAGCATATTGTTAAAAAAACAAATGCATGCATGGTTTGGGGTGGCGCTTTAGAATTAGCTTCTGCAGATGATAAACTGATTAAGATTGAAAGACCTTTATCATTAGATCCTGAAGGAATTTTATTAGCTTCGATATTAGCAAAGAAGGCTGCTGTTGGCGCAACCCATGTTATCATTGATATTCCCATTGGAAAAGGCACAAAGATAGAGGAAAAAGAGAAAGCAAGAAGGCTTGAAAGGAAATTCAAACAGCTTGGGAAATTATTAGGCATGGAGGTAAAGGTTGTATTAACAAATGGTTCACAACCAATTGGAAATGGCATTGGTCCTGCTTTGGAAGCAAGGGATGTTTTGTTGGTATTACAAAATAAAGGTGTCTTAGATTTAAAAAAGAAGTCAATATTTTTAGCTGGAAATTTATTGAAGTTAGCAGGTGTTAAAAATGGAGTTAAAAAAGCACAGGAGATTTTAGAAAAAGGCTTGGCTTATAAAAAATTTAAAGAGATAATAAAAGAGCAAGGCGGTGATCCTGAGATACAGCCTAATCAGATTAAGATTTCAAATGTAAAATATAATGTTAGGGCGAAGAATTCTGGAGTTGTTGGTTTTATTGATAATAAATTATTGACTAGAATAGCCAAGATTGCTGGTTCTCCCGACGATAAAAGTGCTGGAATCTATTTGAATGTTCATTTGAAAGATAAAGTAAAAAAGAACGATATTTTGTTTATTATCTATGCTGAAAATAAAAAGAAGATGGATTATGCTCTAAATTTACTGGATAGAGAGGCTATTTCGATAAACCAAAAGGTTTAAATACAAGTTTATTCTTTATTTCTAAAAGGTGAATATGTTAATGAAAAAGAGGTTGATACTTGAAACTATTTTTGTCTTAATTTTATTAAGTATTAGTTTGTACTTGATTGCTAATGTAAGCGGATATAGTTTTTTGGATGCTACTACTAATGTTACAACAACTCCAGTAAATGGAACTTATCTTAAAAATTCAACAACTCAATATATTAATTGTACAGCTAATGTTATATATGTTCCTGGTACAACTGTTAACGTTACTTTTAGAAATGCATCTTTATTTGTTACTAATACAACAAATGGTAGTGTTTTATCTACTAATTTGATATGGAACCAAACAAATGGTACTGCGACTTCTACTACCAACTTTATGTATAATGGTAGTATGGCAGGTAATAATAATGGTACCTCTAATCTTAGTATAGCGGTTACGTGGAATATAAATCAAACATTTATAAAACCAGGTCCTTGGATATATAATTGCCAGATGTATCTTAATGATATAGGTCAGTTAGCAGGTTTAGATCCTACTACAGCACAAATTATGAATAAGAGTGCAAATACAACAATAGTTATGGATTGGTATAAGCCAAATGTAACAAAGGTTGGTCCTGTTAATAGTAGTGGTTTAGATCCGGATACTACATGGAGTGATGGTGCTAATGTAAACTTTACTGTAACTGCTACTGATGAAAATATAGCAAATTGTTCATTATATGGGGATTTCACTGGAGAATGGGCAAGAAACAAAACAGTTAGCGTGGGCAGAGGTGTTCAGGCTGATGTAGCAGTATTAAATCTTCCATCAAATAGTACTGGTTATAGATGGGCTATAGGATGTGAGGATTTGGCTGGCTGGTTTACATATAATCAAACATTAGGTTATGGTACTAATACTAATAGTAATAGCACCACTGTGCCTACTAATGCTTATTTATTAAGGGTAGATGATACTGCTCCAAGTATAACTTTAACACCTTCAGCAAGCAAAACAATTACACTAGGTGCTATAGAGGCAGTTAAGTGTGAACAATCAGATAATGCGGGTGCAGGCACTGTAACATTAACAATTGGCGGTGCATCGCAAACATGTGATGAAGGACAAGGCAAGGGTACATGTACTTCTAGTTATGTAGCTGCATCAACAGGTGCATTTGAAATGAAATGTGTTGCAAGCGATGTTATGGGTAATGGACTTACAAAAACAATTACATTAACTGTTGAAGATAATGCACCTCCAGGGCCTACTGGACCAGGACCTACTGGACCAGGTCCGACAACTCCAACAGATGAGATTATAGCAATAACTCCAGAACCAGTAGCTGTACAGCCATTTACAAATGAGCCATTTACAATAAGTGTACAAGGTACAACATATCCTGTTGAAGTAACTGGTGTAACAGCAACCACTGCTACAATAAGCACAGGAAGCTCATCAAATACATACACCATTGGGGAGTCAAAAGAGATAGACTTGAATAATGATGGTACAAGTGATTTGGAGGTAACATTAAGTGATATTAACTTGGGAAGAGCTGTATTTTCAATAAAAGAAGTTGAGGTAAGCATTCCTGGAGAAGCTGGAACTGAAGTTGGAACTGAAGAGGCAACAACTAAGAAAGCATCAACTGGCGTTATATTAGGAATAATAGCAGCAATAATAGTAATATTGGCAGGGTTGTATTATTTCACAAGAAAAAGATAATTTTTTTATTTTAGCAATATTTAAATATAAGATGTTTAATAAAACTTCTATGAAGCTTATTTATATTTTGTTAATAATTTTATTTTCATTATCAGTATATGCAGGACAAACATATTATCTAGAATCTCTAAGTACAACACCAGAACAATCAATCAAGTTTGGATTGGGTGATAGAATAGAATTTGAAATGCTTGGTGGTAAACATACCGTAATACTAGATGCAATAAAATCAGAAAATGGATCCATAGAATTAGATATATTCCCATATATAAATAAAGATCCAAATGACAGGCAAGTAGCTTATGTTAATATAGATAAGACACATTTTGCAACATTGGATCTAAATATGGATTATGTTAATGATTTAGAGATAAGATTAATCTCATTAGATGAGAATGGTGCATTTCTAAGATTTGATAGGATTAATAAATCAATATTTCCTGAAAAACAAAAACCAGTTATAAATCCAGTAAAAGACCCAGAAGATAAGAAAGAGGAAGATATAATAACCCCAATAGCAATAACAACCTTAGTGTTTGCTATAATGTTCATTATTTATTTGCTGATATTTAAAAAACCTAAAACCAAGTGATTATCTTTCCCAAAAAACACTTTTTAAAAATTTAAATAACCCCACATCTTTCTTTTCTTTTATTAAATTATAGATATATTTGAATTCTCCTGCATATAATTTTTTAAATAATCTATTTATTATTATCTTACGATACATAAATTTCTTTATTTTTATTAGTTCTTCTCTTGTCAGGTTGTTTGTGAAGAAGAATTGTTCTGTGACGTCTGGTGTTGCACCATAAAATTTGTCCCATGGTATGTTTTTTGGATTTATTATACCATCTTTTATCGCTAGATCCCATAATTCTGTTCCTGGGAAAGGTGTAACTACATTAAGCAGGATTTCATCAGCTTCTATATCTAACATAAAATTTAGGCTATTTACCAAACTTTCTCTTGTATCCCGTGGAAATCCTATCATGAAATACGCTTTCGTATAAATCTTAGCTTTTTTTGTCAGGCTTAAGGCTTTTTTTGCTTGTTCTTTTGTTATACCTTTTCTTATTTTTTTTAATGTTTCTTCATCCCCCGATTCGATACCAAAATGAATTTGTTTACATCCTGCTTTTTTCATCATGTTTAATAATTCTTCGTCGATTGTGTTAATTCTCGATTCGCATATCCAGAAGATATCCAGATTTCTTTTTATTATTTCATTACATATATCTATAACCCTTTTTCTGTCAGCTGTAAATAGATCATCATGAAAATAAAATGCTGAAATATTATAATCTTTTACTATCTTTTCTAGTTCATCAACTACTAATTCAGCTTTTCTTGGTCTCCAAGCTCTTCCATCTAGTTTAAAACAATATACACAATTGTATGGACAACCTCTTGAACTCATTATTGTTGTAGCTTTTCTTCCATGAATATAATTTTGATATTTTTCTATTTTTAGTAAATGCCTTGCTGGAAATGGCAATATATTTATATCTGGTATTAGAGGCCTTCTTTCATTTTCTATAATCTTTCCCTTATTTTTGTATACTATTCCTTTTATTTTTTTTAGATTCCTAGGATAATTTTTTACTATTTCTTTTATTGTTTCTTCTCCCTCTCCCATTACAACTATATTTATGTCATTTTCTTCCAGAACTTCTCTTGGCATCGCAGTAGGATGCGTACCGCCCATTATTATCGGAATATCTTTATTTACACTTCTTATTTGCTTGATTATTTCTTTTGAGTTATTGTACAATGAACTTAGAACTGAAATTCCGACTAAATCGAAACTTTTTAGATAATCATTATTTAAGATATTTACATCTTCTTTTTCAACTCCAAAGTCAATTATCTTGACATTGTACCCTTCTTCTTCTAGAACTGCTCCGATATATGTTAAACCTAGAGGGGGTCTTAGACTAGAGAATTCCTTGAATCTATCTCCTGGAAATATTAGTAATATGTTTTTCATCTTTTAGTAAATATGCCAATTATACAAATTCCAAATGGCAGGTTTAAAAAGTTATCTATCTTGCAGATTATGTTTAGTAAAAAAGTTATTTTCGGTTCTAATTTTGATTTTCCGCTATAAAAAATCTCACTACTTTTAAATTTCTGTGTGAAAATAAAGGGCATTAATAAAAAACTTCCAATATATCCTATATATTGACTTTGTAGATTATTTTCTTTTGCCATGTTTATATAATCTATTTTATCATATCTTCTATAATGATTTATTAATTTATCATGGGTTCCAGATAGTTTGGAATAAGCAGGGGTTGTTATTATTAGTGATCCTTTTAGGATTCTCTTTAATTCTTTTAATATTTCTTTGGTATTTTCTAGATGCTCCAAGACATCAGCGCAGATTATAAGATCGAATTGATCATCTTTAAAAGGAAGTTTTTTATTTAAGTCTATTTTCTTTACAATTGCATTCTTTTCTTTTATCTTGTCTAATTCTTCTTGATTTATGTCTGCGAAAGTTACTCGATTGTTTTTTAGAAAGGATTTTCCAATATATCCTGATCCACAACCAATATCTAATATTTCTTTATCTTTTATGTATTTAAACTTTTTATGTATTATTTTTAACCTGCAATTTGCCCAAATATCACTTCCAATTCTGCCTAGAACAACTTCAAATTTCATAATTTACAATTATTAGAAAGCTTTTTATAAGTAACTGTTTATTTAATTTTATGGAATATATCTTACTTTTGTGCTTTCTAATTTCATTTATTGTGACATTGATAGTTACTTATTTTTGGATAAAAAGAGCCAATAAATCAAATTTAACTGCAAGAGATATGCATAAATTAGATAGAAAGAAAATAGCTAATTTTGGCGGTGTAGCTGTTGTTACTGGATTCTTATTTGGTATACTTTCATATATTGCTATACAAACTTTTTACTTTGAAAATCAGATAAAGAGCTTGGAGATCATGGCTGTTTTGTCCACAGTCTTGATTATTGCTTTGATTGGTCTTGTTGATGATATTTTGGGATGGAAGATTGGACTTAGGCAATGGCAAAAGCCTTTATTAACATTATTTGCGGCTTTGCCTATGATTGTTATTAATGCAGGACAATCTATTATGATTATACCTTTTTTGGGAAGGCTTGATATAGGCTTGCTTTACCCACTATTCTTTGTTCCAATCGGCATTGTTGGCGCTGCAAATGGATTTAATCTTTTAGCTGGTTATAATGGTTTGGAAACAAAGATGGGTATTTTAATCTTAGTTGTGATGGGTATCTTGACTTGGGTTGTTGAGAGTTATACTGCTTCGGTTATGGCTTTTATTATGGTGTTTGCATTGATTGCATTTTTACATTTTAATAAGTATCCTGCCAAGGTCTTTCCCGGAAATATATTTACTTATTCTGTAGGCGCTATGATTGCAGTTATTGCGATAGTAGGAAATGTTGAAAGGATTGCTTTAGTTTTATTTATTCCTTATTTTCTGGAATTTGTTTTAAAATTGAGGGGCAAGTTCCAAAAAGAGAGCTTTGCCAAGCTTTTAAAAGATGGAAGTTTGGATGTTCCTTATGAGAAGTTTTATGGATTAGAACATGTTACGATTTATTTCCTTAAGAAGATTAAGAAGAAAATTTATGAGAATGATGTTGTTAATATCCTAGTGCTTTTTGAATTTGTAATTATTTTATTGTACATTATGGCGTGGTTGCTATGAAAATAAGAAATCTTTTACCTATAATCGGCATGATTATCTTTATTTATATTATTTTAAGAATAGGCATAAGCACTTTAATTGATGGTTTGCTTTTGATTAATCCGATTTACATACTTATAAATTTAGTTCTAGTTTTTATCGCCATTATCCCCCCTATTTATAAGTGGAGAATTATATTAAAGAATCAGGGTGTTGATATTAGTGTTATTAATTTATTAAAGATTTTCTTAATAAGCACTTTTTATGGGAATATTACTCCTGGTAAAATAGGCACTTTTGTAAGGGTTTATTATTTGAAAGATGTTATTAAGAAACCTCTTGGTTTTTGCAGCTCAAGCATACTCATAGATCGTATATTGGATTTCTTGGCTTTATTGTTATTTGCTATGGGTGGAATTCTCTTGATTTCAAGTAATTACATATGGCTTTTCTGGTTGTTGGCTGCTGGTTTTGTAATCTCTTTTGTATCTTTTATATTCCTCATTAATCAGGACAAGAATAAGTTTATTTTAAAGTTTATTTACAGATATTTTGTGCCTAATAGATTTAAGGCTATGGCTAAAGAAAATTATCTTGATTTCTATGAGAATATCCCAAAACTTAGAACTTTATTATATCCTATGTTTTTAACTATAATTTCGTGGATGCTTTATTATTCTTTGCCTTATGTCTTTATTATAGCTTTGGGAATAAAGATAAATTATATATATTTTGTATTCTTATATGCTTTATCAACACTTATTACATTAATACCTATAAGCATTGCTGGTTTAGGCACTAGAGAGGCATCATTAATCATCTTATTAGGATTTTATGGTGTAACCGCTTCTGAAGTTGTTATTACATCATTATTGTCCTTTGTTCTATTTGTTGTGGTTACAGGTGTAATTGGCTGGTATTTATCTTTAAAATGGAAGGTTCAATATGGTTAAGTTTTCAATTGTTATTCCTCTCGGTATTGGTAGAAATGCAGAGGTTTTAGATTCTCTTAAAAGAATTACTTATAAAGATTATGAAATAATTATAAAAAAAGGGAATAATGCTTCTGAAAACAGAAATTCAGGCGCAAAAGAGTCTAAGGGAGATATAATCTTCTTTGTTGATGATGATGCTTATCTTGATGAAAATATCCTGAATTTAGCTGATAGATTCTTTCAAGATAATCCGAGTATAGATTTAGTAGGTGGTCCTCAATTAAGCCCAAAATCAGATGGCATTTTTGCCCGTATTTCCGGTTATGCATTATCCTCTTATTTAGGGAGTTATAATATGCGTTATAGGTATAAGAAAGGTAAATTGAATTTGGATGCTGATAGCAATTATTTAACTTCTGCTAATTGTTTTATTAGGAAAACTTCTTTTAAGAAAATTGGCGATTTCAAGACTGATTTATATCCTGGAGAAGATATAGAGTTTTTTGAGAGGGCAAAGTTAAACGGCTTTAAATTAGCTTATAATCCGGATCTAGTTATTTATCATAAAAGGAGAAGAAATCCCTATTTATTTTCTAAACAGATTTTTAATTATGGCATGGTTGTTTTCTCTAGAGTTAGAAAATATAATCAGAGATTAAATCCGCTACTTCTTGTTCCTTCTTTCTTTGTTTCTTATCTGGTTTTATTACCTTTCTTATATTTTATTAATATACTTTTTTTACTTCCTATACTCTTATATTCTCTAATCATAATTGTTTATTCCTTATTTATCAGCATTAGAAATTTAGATGTTTTAGCTTTAATTATCTTGCCTTTTTCTTTTTTATTGATGCATTTGTCTTATGGAGTTGGTCTTATTTATGGGTTGGTTCATAAGGTTTATAAATAATTTTAATGGAGGGATTTCATGGTCTTAAAGATTTTAGTTGGATACCCGCCTTTGAAGGGCAAGAGGGGAAGTGCTTTATTGAGTCAAAATAGACAGTTTCAATGGTTTAATAATCCAACTTATATATTTCCAGTTGTTCTTGCTAGTGCTGCCACTTTATTAAAAAGTAAAGGTTATGATGCTCATTGGATGGATTGTATTGCAGAAGGTATTTCTGAAGAAAGTTTTTTTAAGTTTTTAGAGGAAGAGAAGTTTGATTTATTTATGTTTGAAACAAAAACACCAGTTATAAAACAACATTGGGATTTAATCGATAAGATAAAAGAAAGATTTAAAATAAAGGTTGTTCTAGTAGGAGATCATGTTACTGCTTTACCTGAAGAATCATTTAAGAATAGCAAGGTTGATTATGTTTTAACTGGTGGCGATTATGATTTTTTAGCTTTGGATTTTATTGAAAGTTTAAAAAAGAAAAGATTACCAAAAGGTGTTTATTCTAGAAAAGAAAATGGTGGAAATTTTATTTTAAGTCATGATTTAGATTCACTTCCTTTTATTGATAGGGATTTTTGTAAATGGGAGTTATATCAAAAAGAATTTAATATCCCTGCAAGACCCTATATGTATATTATGTCTGGACGAGATTGTTGGTGGGGAAAATGCAAGTTTTGTGCTTGGCCTCAGCTTTATCCAAAATTTAGAATTAGAAGTGTCCAAAATGTTTTAGATGAAATTGGTATGTTAATTGAAAAGTATAATGTTAAAGAGATATTTGACGATTCCGGAACTTTGATGACTGGAAGATGGCTTACTGATTTATGCAATGGATTGATTGAGAGAGGTTATAATAAAAAGATGAGATATAGCTGTAATATGCGTTTTGGTGCTTTAAATTTAGATGATTATAAATTAATGAGGGGAGCTGGTTTTAGGTTATTGAAGTTTGGTTTGGAGAGTGCAAATCAGAAGACCTTGGATTGGTTGGATAAGGGGATTAAGGTTGAAGATATTGTTGAAGGATGTAGACTAGCAAAAAAATCTGGTTTAACTGTTCATTTGACTATGATTTTAGGCTTTACTTTTGAAACTGAGGAAGAAGCAATGAATACTTACCGTTTAGCTAAAAAATTGATGTTAAAAGGATATGCTGATGTATTACAATCTACAATTATAGTTCCTTATCCAGGAACGAAATTATATGAAGAGGGAATAAAAAAGAAATGGTTTAGATTTAATGATTATGAAAGATTCGATATGAGCGAGCCTGTTTTGAAGATAGATTATGATGCTGTTGCTATTTGTAATAAGGTTTATAAGATTTTCATTAATCCCGTATATATTTTTAGACATTTGATGAAGATTAGAAGCTTTAATGATTTAAAATATACGGTTAGAGGAGTATTTGCTGTTTTTGGTCATTTAAAGGATTTTAGTTAATAATCTCTGAATTCTTTAAGAATCTGTTTTATTAACTCTAAAGTAATGAAAGGAAAGGTTTATATATAATATAGCATATTATTATTGTTAATTAAAATGAAGAAATATAATCTTTCTGGATTAAAAGATAAACTAAAGATCGTTGCAGTTACTGGATTAGCTGCTTTAACTTTTAATTGTGGAGATATTAACGAGGGATTAGCTCCTAAGTATAAACAGCAAAATAAGCCTATAGTAACTGAAATCACAGATCACGATTGGGATGGTATACCTACAGATATTGAAATAATCTATGGTTTAGATCCTTATGATGCTGATACTGATGATGATGGTCTATTGGATAGTACAGAAGGTTTATCATATTTTAGTAAGAATCTTAGAAATCTAAGTTCTGGTAATCAATCAACTAATGATTATCTTAATGGTCTAGGAACAAATCCTCTAGATCCAGATACAGATGATGATGGATTGATAGACGGTCTTGAAGTTGGTTTGGAAAGACCAGAAGATAAATATTCTACAAGAACTCTTTCAAGCTTTGATGAAGATCCTTCAACTACAACAAATCCACTAAGTTTTGATACTGATGGTGATGGATTATGGGATGGTGAAGAAGATAATAATTATAATGGAATGCAGGATTCAAATGAAACAGAACCAAGTAATATAGATAGTGATGGTAATGGTTACACTGATGTTTATAATCTTATTGTGCATCCTTTGAATAATACAGATCATACTTCTCCATTAGCTGAATATACAGCTACACCCATAAACGGATTGACGCTTTTAGATGTAAATTTTAATTCTTCTGGAAGTTTTGATCCAGAGAGCGGTATTGACGAATATTATTGGGATTTTGATAATGATATGATCATAGATAGTCAAGACCAGAATCCAATATTTACATTTTCAATGCCTGGTGTTTATAATCCTACTTTGATAGTTACTAATGGTTCTGGTTTGTATGCTTCTAATCGTAGTGCAAATATTATAGTTGGTAATGGTGATCTTGATAATGATGGTTATTATGCTCTAACAAACCCTCTTGATTGCAATGATAATGATAATTCAATAAATCCAGGTTCAACAGAGGTTTGTGATAATATAGATAATAATTGTGATGGTTTGATAGATGAAGGAGTTCAAAATAATTACTATAGGGATAATGATAATGATGGTTATGGAAATTCTTTGGAAAGTATATTAGCTTGCTCTGCTACTCCAGGATATGTATCTAATAACCTAGATTGTGATGATAGCAATGCTAACATAAGTCCGAGTGTAATAGAAATAGATTATAATGGCATAGATGATGATTGTAATTCCAGTACATTGGATGATGATTTAGATCAAGATGGATTTTATACATTAACAGGGATTATAGATTGTAATGATAATAATCCAGTTGTAAATCCGGGTGCAACAGAAATACTATCTAATGGCATAGATGATGATTGTAATCCAGCAACACTAGACATTATAGAAAAAATTGCTTTTGCGTCAGATAGAGATGGAAATTATGAAATTTATGTAATGAATTCAGACGGGAGTAATCAAACTAGATTGACTAATAATTCTGCATTGGATACTTATCTTTCATGGTCTCCCGACGGAAGTAAAATTGTTTTTACTTCAGATAGGGATGGAAATTATGAAATTTATGTAATGAATTCAGACGGGAGTAATCAAACTAGATTGACTAATAATTCATCATGGGATGGCTATCCTGCATGGTCTCCTGATGGAACCAAGATTGCTTTTGCATCTAACATCACTGGTTCTAGTAATATTTACACTATGAACACTGATGGTACTGGAAAAACCAGAATAACTAATGGTCCTGGAGATAGTGATGAACCAGACTGGTCTCCTGATGGAACCAAGATTGCTTTTGAAAAATGTGTGATGTGTAAGATAATGACAATAAATCCAGACGGAACTAATGAGATTAATATTTCTAATTATCCAGGAGCCCATAATTCTTATCCTGCATGGTCCCCTGATGGAACCAAGATTGCTTTTTATGCAAATAGAGTTGCAGGAGTAGGTTACCAATTATATTTAATGAATTCAGATGGAAGTAATCAAACAAGAGTTTTTAATGACCCGACATTTAGTGGTGATCCAGATTGGTCTCCAGACGGATCTAAAATCATTTTTACATCTAATATGGATGGAGACACTGAGATATATACTATAAACCCAGATGGATCAAATCTTACAAAACTAACCATTAATAATGCACAGGATTCTAATCCTAAATGGACAATTGTTTATTGAATAAAATGATGATATTTATTTAATTAAAGCTTGATTCTCTTATCAATAAACCTCGTAATAAACCTAAATGGAGAATAATACATCCTCAACCTTACAATCGCTAATCCCATTTGTAATGCTGCTCTTTTTAGATTAAATTTTGAATCTTGTGAATGCTCCCACACTGTCGGAAATTCTCTAATCTTGAATTTATTTAACTTCATTAAATACATCTTTAGGGGGTTCTTTGCTGTTTTGGGGCATTTGAGGGATTTTTCTTCTTAAAAACATTTTTAATTTAAACTTTCAATTTCCTCCAGAATTTCTTTGCCTTTTTTATTAATTTGATAAAATCTTCCCCTCTTTTCTGCAGGACTTAAACATCTAATTATATCTTTTTCTTCTAATTCTAATATTGCTCTACTAATAGCAGATCTATGCAGATTTAATATCTTGCTTAATTGTGTTGGAGTTTTAGCTTTTTCCAGGGATTTTAATATCTCTGATCTTATTTTACTTCTATTAACAAAAGGCGTCTCTTTTAACATAAAAAGACTAAATTTATAATTATTAAATATTTAGGTAACAAATACGTAACATAATAAATGGAAAGATTTATATATAAGAAGTATATACTGTAGTATATAGGTTAAAGGGGTAGAGGAAATAAAACAAATGAAAAACAAAATATTCATGATATTCATGCTTATAGCAATCTTATTAATAATATCAACTGTTAATGCTTCTGTATGCTCTTTCTTAGATTCCAATGGGGATTGTTTTATAGGATTTCAGGAAATAAAAGATGCTCAGGATTTATCTCTAGGAAAACAAATAATTTGTGCTTGGTCTAATTGCCAATCAACATTGGACATTAATGGAGATGGTTTGGTGACTAACACAGATGTAAATTTAATTAGAGATGTAACTCTATCGAAACCGGTAACGATTGAAGGTGCTCCTTCTAATATATATTTAGAATTTAATGATGATATGCAATTAAAGATAACAGTTACAGATTCAGATGGCACAATAAGAAGTGATGTTAATGTTAATTATATACTAAATGAATATCCAAGTTATAGTGGCGTAACAACTACTGGTGCAAATGGAGAGGCTATATTAGGTGTTCCTTTAGAATTAGTATATGAAAGGGTAACTGCTAAATTTTGGATTGAAGCAGATGCTCAAAAGCAGATTCCTTATACCGAAAAGAGCCTAAGTTATATGCCCTTTCTTTACTGTGCAGAAGAATGTTCAGATGGAATTGATAATGATGGAGATAGTTCTATCGACTTAAATGACTTTGGTTGTACAGATGCTACTGATAAAAATGAATTAAATAATGGACTGGCACAATGCTCTAATGGTGTAGATAATGATGGAGATGGTTCAATAGACCAGAATGATAATGATTGCTTGAATTATTTTGATAATAATGAAGGTACTATAGTTACATTCCAATGTTCTGATGGTGTAGATAATGATGTTGATGGTTTAATTGATTATAATGATTTAAATTGTTATGCCAATGGTTTCTATAATCCTAATGATAATAATGAAACTACTATACCTGATGACAATACAATAGCTTTGTATCATTTTGATGAGTTATCTGGGGATGCAGTTGTTGATTCTAGTGCAAATAATTTGAATGGACTTGCTACTGGAACATCAATAGTTAATGGTATAGATGGAAAAGCAAGAATGTTTGATGGTAGTTCTGATTGGATTGATATATCTTTTAATAGTGTGATGAATACACCAATTATTACGGTTGAAGCTAATGTTAAATTAAATACATTGGCTGGGTATAAAAGAATTGCTGATAGATTATATTATCCTGGTGGTCGTGCATGGAGTTTCGCAATTGCTGGAGATACATTGAATGTGGCAATCTCTCCAGATTGTTCTAGTGGTGATTATGATTGGCTTGCTCCTACACCAACGTTAACAGTTGGTGAATGGCATCATGTTGCATTTACTTATGATGGTGCAACAGTTAAAATGTATCAAGATGGTATCATAGTATTTAGCCAACCTTATACTGGAGGAATGTGTACTTTTGGAACTTCTCCATTAACTATCGGTTCTTATTTTAATCATGCTGAATCATTTTTAAATGGTGCTATGGATGAACTAAGAATATCTAATGTAGTTAGATATTAATACCCATTAAATTAAATGGATTTATTTAAAAGGTCTTAAATACTAAAATATGCGCCATAGTTATAGGCTAAAGGAGGCATAATTGAAAAAAATAATTATCTTAATATTAGTATTTTTAATTATTATAGCTTCTGTAAATGCTTACTTAAATTATAGGGATATTACAATTACAAATCCTGATTTTATATATCATATTAATGAAACTATTGAATTAAAAGTTCAAGATTTAACCTTACCTACAAATGATTGTAATAAAGAGTTGTTATTAAAAGATGAAAATGATAGTTCTGTAGATGCAGAAATTATTTATGATTATGGGAATTTAACTAAAGGACAGCAATGGTGTCAAATTGCATTTAAAGCAAGTATTTTAGCTGGACAATCAAAAATCTATAAATTATATTATAATAATGCAACTGCGAATGAAGTTGAAGAACAAGTTTATATCTTTTGGGAAGATTGGGAAGATTATAATGAAGGAGATTCAGCTACAGAAATAGATGTCAAAGGGATATGGAACAGTAATAGTCTTAATGTAAGTATAAGTCATAAGTATGGTTTTTCTGGAAATGGTTTAAGCTTAAATGAAATCAGCACCACCGGAATGAGCAAATTTTTTAGTGAAGAAACACAAGGGAATATTTCATTTAAAGGAAAGATAAATTTATTAGTGAATGATGGGGAACATCTTATTGAACTAACAGATAAAGCATATGGTGGATTTGATTCTCAATGGATACTTTATATGCCTAATCAAGGCATAAGTTATGCTTATGCTAATCGAGGTTCACCACATACACTTATTAAGAATACATTAGTAGCCAACCAATGGTATGATTTTACTCAAACATTTGATCTTACTAAAGGAACTTTTAATTATTATAGTGATAATATATTAATAGCTAATGATATAAATATTAGAAATGGGGGAACATTGCCAACACCTTTAAATCAAATAAATGTATTTTGTGGAGGTGCAGGAGTTTTACCTTGTAATCTTTATTTAGATAATATTAGAATTTATTCTGGAAATTCTTATCCTGAAAATGATTATATTATTGTTCAAGGTATTGAAAAATCAACAATTAAAAGTGCAGGAGGAATAAAAGCAGTTGTTGCATTATTAAAAACTGGTTTTATTAATATAATAGAATTCTTCAAGAGTTTATTTAATTAAATATGAATTTATAGTGCGAATCATTTATAAAGGTTTATATGATTGATTTTTAACAATGAAATATACTAATAGTAAGAAAGGTGATAAGATAGTGGAAAAAGACCTAAAAGTAGTTAGAGATATTATAATTAAAGAGGTTAATCCTATTTCTATTATCTTATTTGGGGGATTTGGAAAGGGTGAAGGTACTATTGAAAGAAGAGGAAAAGAGATAATCCCCTTAAATGATTATGATCTTTACTTAATTACGAAAAAGAAATTAAATGAAAAACAATTAGATGATTTGGGGATGAAATGTTCAAAGGCAATTGGTAGGGGGGGATTAGAATATTCTAGTTATCCGACAACTAAATACGATGAAAATAAATTTTTTCATGTTGATATAAGATGTATAAGATATAAAGATTTGAAAAGCCTTTTGCCAACCCAAAGAACTTTTGAGTTAAAGTTTAGTAAAGTTATTTATGGAGAAGATGTTTTAGACAAGATTCCAGACGTAACTATCCCTCTTTCTGATGCAATAAGGCTTTTATTTAATAAGATGCATCATTTATTATTATCTAAAGATACAAATAAGAAATTTAAATTGATACATATTTCCAAGGCCTTTCTGGATTGTTGCACTGCATTGTTAATTTATAAAAACGATATGAAACCCACTTATACTGGAAGGAACTTTATTTTCAAAAAAACAGATTTTCCTAAAGAATTAAAAAGTAAAGTAAATTGGGCTACTAAGATGAAAATTAATCCAGATTTTAATGTTAAAAATATAGATGAATTATGGAATGAAGCAAGAGATTGGGTGTTTTATAGTTTAAGATATATTTTATCAAATAATTATAATGTTAGGTTGGAAACTACTGAAGATGTTGCAGATTTTATTTATAAAAAACTGCCATTTTATTATTTCATACCATATACTAAAACAAGGTATTTATTCCCATTACAATATTATTTAAATATATTATATTTTATAAGGGGAATAAAGAATAATAAATTTTTAATTAGACCTTTGTTAAGTTGGAGAGATGTTGGTTTAAAATTGCCGATTCCAATTATGTTTTATATATACAATGATGAATTTAATTGTAGAAAATACTTAAAAAAGATTACAAATAAAACAGAATCTTTAAAAGAGAGAATATTAAGTTTATATGGTCTTTATTATGAACAGAAGCTGATTTAAAATGGTGAAGGTATTATTAATTAATCCTAATTATAGGAATGTTTACAAGTATGTTGGTTCAGAATCCACTATGATTCAGCCACCATTAGGTTTAGCTTATCTTGCTGCTGTATTGAGACAAAACAAAATAAGTGTAAGTATCCTGGACCTGGCTGCTTTGAATTTAAATGATGAGCAAACCAGAGATGAAATCAAGAAATCAGATGCTAGTTTTATTGGAATTACTGCTGCTACAAATACCATAGAAGAGGCATATAAAATAGCTAAATATGCGAAAGAGATTAATGCATTAGTTATTGTAGGAGGACCACATACTTCAATTTTGCCAAGACAAACATTGGAGGAATGTAAAGAGATAGATATAGCTGTTAAAGGTGAAGGTGAATATACATTATTAGATATTGTTAAAAAAAAGCCTTTGAGCAAGATAAAAGGAATAACTTATAGGAAAGGAAGTAAAATTCATTCTAATGCAGATAGCCCATTAATAGAGGATTTAGATTCAATTCCATTTCCTGCAAGGGATTTGCTGCCTTTAGATAAATATTGGAGTCCAGG
>Ga0209541_10002397_pt1 | contig 35507 bp, 39 predicted proteins | sample RifCSPlowO2_01_FD_184027 | JGI IMG/M metagenome (GOLD analysis project Ga0209541, IMG submission 184027) | Groundwater microbial communities from Rifle, Colorado - Rifle CSP2_plank lowO2_0.1 (SPAdes) (version 2) | ecosystem: Environmental > Aquatic > Deep subsurface > Groundwater | place...
GACTCCACGACCCACGATTGTCTTGTAACCACCCCATTTGGAAAAGGACAGGTATATTCCATAGAGACCGGAGACGAGTGAAATAACGGGGTAAACTAAACCAAAAAAGTTATTAATTGTTCCCTCCCGTAGTCCTTGGGCATTAATCCATGCCCAGAAAATAAAAAGCAATACGAATAATACCAGTATCACTTTCGCCAGTGGATGCTTGAGTAGAACTCTCGCGAGAGACTGCGTCTTTAAACCATACTGCTCCGCCTCATTTTTCGTTATTTGCATTGTAACGTTGTGAAATCTAAATTAAGTTATTCCCTAATTTTTAAACCTCCAAACCCCTTGCCCATAACATATTTCATTTTGAACTTCATTATATCACCTTTTGTTACTTGTCTAGGCTTAATGGGAATGATTACAGGCATATTCATATCGCTTGTAGCGCTACATTTCTTACCATTCAAGAGAACGACTGTACTTAACCTTATCGCATTTACCATCCCCAACCTTAGAATTTTTAATTTAAGGATGCCAGAATAATTTATAGATCTTATTTTCTTAAAATTGACATCACTGTAACGCTGTTCGGAACTCATTAGATGTCTTATCTTCGGCAAAACGCCATCGTTACGAGCTTGGACAATCATGGGCATTAGAAAACCATAGAAATCGAAATCGTAGTCAATTGCCGCAACATAAAATAAGACACGTTCTGGTAGCAATTTTGTTTTATTATTGATAACTTTATTCTCCCGTAGCTTGATAATTGCTCCTGCCTGGTGTTCTGCGATAAGTCCAGTATCAAGCATCTCCATGGTCAAGATGTTAGCAACTTCCCCTTGTGGTAACCTAAATTTTCTGACATCCGTGTTTACTACCTTGACAATATGTTCAAGCTTATTTGCTCTCACATTGTGTTCCGCAATTTTTGCTATATATGGATCTAATTCTAGCGCATAAACTTTTTTCGCGCCCGCACGCGCAGCAAATAAGGCAATTATGCCGCTTCCTGTTCCAGCATCCACGACTATATCCCCCGGCTTAACACTTTTTTTTATCGCTGATTTGAATTTTTTTACCCTCTTTTCGTCTAAAAGACATTCGTCAACAAAAAGTAAGTTACTAAATACCGCGTCCATATTAAATTATCTTTATTCCCCTCACACTACAACATCCGGCATAAAAAGTAAAACCCCAGATCGCGGGAAGTTGGTTAACATAGCCCTACCATTACAGTAGGTTGGCTATATCTTCAATCTCTGATAAGTCATTAATGGAAAGACTCTTTAAGATATTATTCTTAATAAATAAAAGCTTATTAGGTTCCAACTTTTTCACAAAATCTATATCGTGAGATATTACTAGCAATGCGCCTTTATATTCAGAGAGAGCAGAAGTTAATTCCTGTATAGTTTCGATATCAAGATTATTCGTAGGTTCATCAAGAATCAAAAGATCAATCGGAGAAATAGTTATCACGGCACAAGCAAGACGAGCTAACATACCACCACTCAAATGTTTTGCTTTTTGGTCAACATCTTGTTGAGTAAAAAATAAGTATTGACTTAAATGTTTCCGTATATCGTCGGTAAACATATTTGAATAAACTTGCATATTTTCAAGTACCGTTTTTTCCGGATTGATCGCATTATATTGCTGATCAAAATACACAATTTTTGCTGAACTGTTTATTTTTGCCTTGGGTTCAAAACGATAAGGCTCTAGGCCCATGAGAGCTTTAGCAAAAGAGGACTTTCCCGATCCATTTTTTCCAAAAATGACATATCTGTCTCCCAGAGACTGGTCAAGATTAATACCTTGAATTAAACATGAATTGTTTATGTATAAAGAACATGAATCTAACGAATAAATATTTTTCTTCTTAGATAGAGTGGTGAGAAATGCTCTCAAACTTTTTCTCTTTGGGGCACGCATCTGTATAATCTTCCCTTGTGTTTTTTCTAGTAAATCTTGGAGTTTCTTTGTATTTTTACCAGCGACAGCAGAGGCCCGGTTGTCAAAATATCCTATTTCGCCCCTAGACATGCTTCTACCACGGGCCTGTTTCCTGCCTTCCGCAATAGAACGAGCTTGTCTTACATTTTCTCGATTGATCGACCGGTGCAATTTATGCGCTTTTTTCTTCAAACTTTCTTTTTGTCTTTCCACTCCCTCCATTTTCAACCGGTTTTCTTCCTTAAAATCAGTATAGGTTCCTTGAAAATTTCTAATTGAATTATTTTCGATAATCCATAATCTATTGGCTAAATTATCCAAAAACCATATGTCATGCGAAACAAAAATAATTGATCCTTTAAAATCTTTCAGAAGCTGCAGCAATGTTTTACGTGCTGAAAAATCGAGATGATTTGTCGGTTCATCAAGTAATAAAACGTCTGGATTTGCTAGAAAACTCATGGCAATCTGTATTACGGTAAATTCTCCACCAGAAATATGCCTTAATGGCATATCTTTAATAGATTTCTGAAAATTCTTTTCCGAAAAAGCATTGATTTTAAGAAGAGAAAACCCCTTTTGAGACAAGAACTTTTCAATGGTAACATTTTCCACATCTTCAGAAACCTGAAGTACTTGAGAAACCATAGACAGAGACCCGTGTGTATTTAAAGATCCTGATAAAAGTTCAGTATTGCCATATATAGTCTCTAAGAGACATGTCTTACCAGATCCATTGGGTGCTAGAATCCCGATTTTATCACCTATATTTAAACTACCGGAAAATTTTTCTATAAGAGCTTTTGAATACCCGATATCTGCATTTGAGAAAATAACCGCTTGTTTAATTTTATTCATAAATTTTGATTAAAAACAATGGGGGTAGACCGTAAACTTTTCTTTACTTCAAATCTTTTACCAAACATAGATTTTATCAATTAGATGATAATATAATACCGAATACACGACCCTGTCAAACTGACGGTAAAATCATGAAAACATTTTTAGACTTTCTCAAGATTTTCGGTATAATTGACCCGATGCCAATGGATAAATCTCGTGGTCATATCCACCCCATTTCTTCCCTAATTCGTGAAGTGAATCGCCTTTTTTTTGATATGGGCTTCACGCTTGTGGAGGGGCCACTTTTAGAGAGTGAGTGGTATAACTTCGACGCACTCAATGTCCCCAAGGACCATCCTGCGCGTGATATGCAAGATACCTTCTATCTTAAGAGTGAGCCTGGATATGTACTTCGTACACATACTTCTGGTCTACAGATCAGATACATGACTGAGCAAGTGAAGAGGGGTGTAATGCCACCATATAGAATAATTGCGCCGGGCAAATGTTTTCGTAACGAAGCAACAGACATGACGCACGAAGCAGAATTCTTCCAGATCGAAGGTCTCTCTGTGGGGGAAGATATAACCCTGGCACACTTGAAATGGACTTTTGAAAAATTATTTAGTGAAATATTCAATGGTGATGTCGAAGTGAGATTCCGTCCCAGTTTCTTTCCTTTCACTGAACCCAGTATAGAGGTAGACATGCGTCTAACGGGTATAAATGTGACAGAAAAACTTCGTAATAAGTGGATTGAGGTTGGTGGGGCGGGCATGATTCACCCTCAAGTCCTAGAGAATAGCGGTCTCGATTCGAAGAGGTACAAAGGCTGGGCCTTTGGTCCAGGACTCGATCGTCTTGCTATGCTCAAATGGGGTATTGAAGATGTGCGTTTGATGCATTCTGCAGACTTACGTTTTATCAATCAATTCTAATATGAAAGTTTCGAGAGAATGGTTGCAAGGATTTTTGGATCGCCCACTACCTAGCGCGGAGAATATTGGGGATGCGTTAACATTTCACGCCTTTGAGGTAGAAGGCATCGAAAGAAAAGATGAAAATGAAATCCTGGAGATAAAAGTTACTCCCAATAGAGGCCATGACTGCTTCTCGCACCGCGGTATAGCAAAAGAATTATCGGCAATTTTGGAGATACAGATGAGGAATGATCCTCTCCGTACATCTATTTCGCTCGAACCCAAAACTGATTCAGTCACAATCAAGGTGGAAGGAAATAATCTGTGTTCCCGTTACATTGCTGGATATGTTCGTGGAGTGAAGGTGGGTCCATCACCGGCGTGGCTACGCAAGCAACTAACAGCTGTTGGTCAAAAATCCATAAACAATATCGTGGATGCGGCAAACTTTGTGATGTTCAACATAGGTCAACCACTACACGCTTTTGACGCTGATAAACTCGTAGAACAAAAGGGTAAGTACGGCATCTCGGTACGTCAGGCACATAAACACGAAAAGATGCTAACCCTAGATAACAAAGAATATATGCTTAGCGATGCAACTGTGGTCATCGCGGATGACCATAACGATATGCCACTAGGCATTGCCGGCATTAAAGGGGGATATTATGCTCGAGTGGATGATACCACTACTAATCTTATCCTCGAAGCAGCTACTTTTGATGGAGCATCTCTTCGAAAAACAGCACGGGCACTTAAACTTCAAAGTGACGCTTCTAGGAGGTTTGAGCAGGGATTGTCACCTGAATTAGCGGCCTATGCCATGCAGGCTTTTGTCACTTTGATAAAGCAAATTGCCGGAGGTCAGGTAGTAGGTTTCTCGGATGCCTATCTGGCACCCCAAGAAAAAAAGGAGTCCATGGTTTCCATCAAGCATATTAACGCCGTATTGGGTACGAAATTGACGGCCAGAGAGATTGGAGATACTTTCAAACGGCTGGATTTACCCTTTAGAGAGCAGGATGGATTATTTACTGTTCAAGTACCTTTCGAGCGACTGGACATAGTAATCCCGGAAGATCTCATTGAGGAAATCGCCCGTATTATAGGATACGATAAGATTCCCGTGGTAGCACTACCGCCATTTTCAAGAAAACCAGAAATAAATAAGAATTTCCAAAAAGTAGAATCTCTGCGAGAAAATCTCATGTCCAATGGCTACTCGGAAGTTTACACATCGGTGTTCCGAAACAAAGGCAGTAGAGAAGTACTCAATAAGGTCGGCGGCGATAAGCCGTTTTTGCGTGATAATTTGACTGATGGACTTAAAGAAGCATTAGAAAAAAATATTTATAACAAAGATTTACTTGGAGTGGAGAAGGTTAAAATTTTTGAGATTGGTACTATTTGGAACCAGGATAATGAAGCAATACATGTTGGCACAATAGCAGAGGGGGAGAAGGCGAGAGAAACACCTCTTGAAGAAACGGCGGTAAACACTCTCAAAGAAGACCTGCCACTCTCATCGGCTATTCGTTATCAGACATTTTCACGCTACCCCACCAGTACCCGAGACATCGCCCTCTTTGTGCCCAGAGATACAAGTCCAGCGGAGATAGAGAAACATATTCGAGAAAATGCCGGCAACCTCTTGATCCGCCTTGGTCTATTTGATAAATTTGAAAATGGAGCCAAAATCTCGTATGCCTTCCATCTCGTTTTCCAATCACCAGAACGCACTCTCACTGACGAAGAAGTGGGGGAAATTATGCAAAAAATTTCATCCAAGCTGACGGAAAATAAGCGCTTTGAAATCCGCTAAAACAATGGGGGTAGACCGTGGTCTACCCCCATTCCAGCCCCTGGAACTAGACTTCGAACTCACTCTTCTTCACGCCCTTGATGAACGCCTTCCACTCGTTGCGAGTGAAGAAGAGGGTTTTCTTCCTCGAGTCCTTGGTGTCCCGCACCGCCACACCCCTGGGGGTGACGGCGACCGCCACGCACCACAGCAGAGGCTGAGCTGTGCTTTGGGAGGATTTCATGAAGTCCTCATCCTTCACGGGGAAACGAAACTGTCCCATATGTTTCTCACCTCCTTTCCGTGCTGAAGTCTAGTTTTAATTTATACGAAATAGTTTAAATGTCAAGGCGTAAAAAGTAAAACCCCCGCCGCTCTCCTATGCGGCGGGGGGTTATTCTACAACGGGGGGCATCATCACTTCCGCCCCACTTCCATCAGGACGATCGCGGCCATGGCGGCCGCGACCCCGGCCCATTGCATCGGCGTGAGAATTGCTCTCTCGATGAGAGTATCCCACGCCAGCACCAGACCAGAGTGGATGAGGAGGATGACGACAACTGTGATACCGAACGGGTAGTGCTTCTCACGAAGCACAAACCCGAACATCGTGGCAGTTGCGATCCACATGGGGATCGACAACACCCACCACCGAACCAGCTGGGTCTTAGCCCACTGGTTCACGAGCACATCCCCTATCACCCCAAGCATGGCGACCATAACGACCATCAGAAACATTCGCATCTTAACCCCCTTTTCGGTTAGTGTGCACACCTGTAACATTGTCTACCCCAATTATAGCACGAGAGATATTGCTATGTCAATAGATGTTATTTTCTGGATAACGAGTGCCTCTTTTTATGAAATTCGTTTCGATATCCTTTAGGTTAAATTTTTCTTTGAAGTATTTTAATATCAAATCCGTGTCCATGCCCTCCTTGCAAGAATAGGCGTCAATACTAACAAAGCCCCTATTGGGAAAAGTGTGGATACTAATATGACTCTCCATGATTATCACGAAGCCGCTCCAACCGCCTGGATCTTTTATATCATTACTTTGAGCAAGATGAACATGGGGACCCGCTAGAATTCTCATGCCAATTTTACCCGGTAACTCCTGAAGACATTGTGTTACTAAACTCCCGTCATTGAGCTTGTCTTTATCTCCCCCATAACCGTCAATGGTTAAATGTTCCCCGAAATGCATTTGAGATCATTATACTATATGCAAGAGAAGATACAGTGTTTATAATCCCAGTAATCGTCTTAATTTATTGTCCACCTGCGTCATATAACTAGACTCGAGTTTGCCCAACTGACCGAGAAATAACTTCTTCTCTAGAGTAGCTATCTTATTAACTTTTACGAGCGACTGTATCTTCAGGCCATTACGATTTGACGAAATAACAGGTAGATCAAAGAAAGAGATTCTTCTCGGCCTCATTGAAGAGAGAAAGGCAACAACACAGTCTCCGCTTTTCTTTTCAGCGTAAAGAACAAGCGCCGGACGTACTTTCTGTCCAGAAAGATCTGTAAAAGGGAAAGGAATCAGGATAATATCACCCTTAGACATATTTCTTCTTCAGATCGAGGATGCTGTAGATTTCTGGTTCAATGCCCAGAAAGTCAAAGCTTCTGGAATATGCGTTGGCATTTGTTATATCATTAACATCTTTGTTGTAAGTTTCCGGAAATTGAATCAGAAGCGCATCGATAGAGTTGCGTCTACCTATAGCAAACACGTCACCGTGATATTTGACTTGATTGATAATGTTGCCTATATCCTTGCGAGCTTTAGTTGTGGTTATAATTTTCATACCTATATTGTACAAAATGTACAATATAATGCAAGCTCTTATAACCCCAATTTCTTTAATTCTTCAACCGTCGTGCGGGCCTCTTTAGAAAGTCTGTCCGGAATTTGCACGGAGACGCGGATATAGAGATCGCCACGCTTACCCACCGAAGTCGGAATTCCCTTACCCTTCACTCGAAGGATGACACCATGCTTGGTACCGGCTGAAATTTTTAAGGTAATTTCTCCATCAAGAGTATGAATGACTTTTTCTGCGCCCAGGAGCGCCTCGGTCAGTTTAATCTCCAAATCCATTATCAGGTTGTACCCTTCTTTGCGCAGATATGGATGCTTCCTGACGTGTACCTTGACGTAGAGATCTCCCGGCACTCCGCCCTCGAGAGTCTCGCCCTGACCGGTGAGACGAATCATCTGACCATCGTCGATACCGGGCGGCACACCGATTGTAACTTCTTTCTGCCTTACAAACTTAGAGTTAATAACTACTTTTCTCTCCGCGCCAAAGACTGACTCTTGAAAAGAGAGTTCAATATCCACGGCTATGTCACGCCCGCGTCTGACGCGGCGGCCGCCAAAAATACTCGAGAGAATGTCTCCCAAATCTCCCGTATCGAATCCGGCAGTGCCAAAACCAGAGAAATCGAAACCAAAACCGGCAGGGTCGAAGCCCGCGCCGCGGGTCTCGCCGCCCTGATAGCCCGTGGCACCAAAAGCGTCGTATTGCGCGCGCTTGTTCTTATCCGAAAGCACGGCGTACGCTTCGCTGGTCTCTTTAAACTTCGCCTCATTGCCGCCAGACTTGTCCGGATGGTGAACATGCGCAAGTTTACGGAAGGCCTTTTTTATTTCCTCCTCCGAAGCATCTCTACTGACCCCTAGAATTTTGTAATAATCTTTCATTTCTTCTCTTCATCCTTTTTGGGCTCTTCTTTAACCTCTGCATCTTTTATTTCTGGCTCATTTGCTTTCTGTTCTGAACCTGCTGGTGGATTTTTACTTAAGTATTCGCCGATTTTTTGCAGTTCAGCAGAGAGACCTTCTGTGGCTGATCTAATCGAGTCTATAGAACCGCTTTCTTTCTCTTTTTTAAGTACGGCAATTTTATCATTAACCGAACTCTTAATATCGTCCGGCACATTGGCGTTGTCTTTCAGAGACTTTTCTGCCGTATAAATGAGCTGTTCGGCCATATTTTTTGCATCAACTAAATCTTTTTTCTTCTGGTCTTCGGCTGCATTGGCCTCCGCGTCTTTTTGCATCTTTTCCACTTCTTCCTTCGACAAACCGGAGCTTGCTTCTATTCTGATGGATTGTTCTTTACCTGTCGCTTTATCTTTGGCCTTGACGTTGAGAATGCCGTTGGCATCCACATCGAAGGTTACTTCGATTTGAGGCATGCCGCGCGGCGAAGGCGGCACGCCGTCAAGAATAAACCGACCAAGCGACTTGTTATCCGCCGCCATGGCCCGTTCGCCCTGGATGATGTGAATTTCGACGGAGGTTTGGTTGTCGGCGGCGGTGGAGAAAATTTGCGACTTTGCCGATGGAATAGTGGTATTTTTGTCAATCAATTTGGTGGCCACTCCGCCCATAGTCTCAATGCCAAGCGAGAGCGGAATGACATCAAGAAGCAGAACATCTTTGACATCTCCGGCGAGAATGCCTCCCTGGATGGCGGCCCCAAGCGCCACTACCTCATCGGGATTAATGGACTTGTTCGGTTCCTTGCCAAAGAATTTTTTAACCGCCTCGACTATCGCCGGGGAACGCGTCTGGCCTCCCACCAGAATAATTTCCTGCAAATCGGCAACTTTGAAAGGAGACGCTTCCATGGCTCGTTTGGTAATTTCCATGGCTCGATCCAGAAATTCTCCGACCAGCTCGTCGAGCTTGGCTCTGGAAAGTTTCAGCAGGAGATGTCGGGGACCGGACGCGTCGGAAGTGATGAAGGGTATGTTGATTTCCGTTTCGGTCGCAGTGGAGAGCTCAATTTTGGCTTTCTCGGCGGCTTCATCAAGGCGCTGGAGCGCCAAGGCGTCGTTTCTGACATCTATGCCGGATTCTTTTTTGAATTCGTCGGCAATATAGTTGAGCACTTTCTGGTCGATATCCTTGCCGCCCAAATGAGAATCGCCATCGGTGGACTTAACCTCCACCACGTCATCGCCCACTTCCAATATTGAAATGTCGAAAGTGCCGCCGCCAAAGTCGAAGACGGCGATTTTCTCATTCTTTTTTTTATTGAAACCGTAAGCCAGGGCGGCGGCGGTCGGTTCGTTGATGATGCGCTTGACTTCAAGCCCCGCAATCTGACCCGCGTCCTTGGTGGCTTGCCGCTGGGAATCGTTAAAATAGGCCGGTACGGTGATAATGGCTTCGGTAATTTTACCGCCCAGTTTGGCCTCGGCGTCCGTTTTTATTTTACCGAGAATCATGGCCGAAATTTCTTCCGGCCGGTAATCTTTCCCGCTCATGGTCACGAGCACCCCTCCGTTGGACGCTTCCTTGACTTCATACGGCACGGTGGCTTTGTCTTTCTGCACAGCCGGGTCGGAGAAAGTGTGGCCGATAAAACGTTTGATGCCAAATATGGTGTTCTTAGGATTGGTCACCGCCTGACGTTTGGATAAAAGACCCACCAGTCGGTCGCCAGTTTTGGAAACAGCCGCGATAGAAGGCGTGGTGCGTCCTCCTTCGGCGTTTTCTATAATCTTCGGGCTGCCGGCCTCCATCACAGCCACTGCGGAGTTGGTGGTGCCTAAATCAATTCCAATTATTTTAGCCATGATATTCTCCTATTTTTACTTTAGCTGGTCTGATAATTTTCCCAACTAGTATATAACCTTTCTGGATAACTTCAAGAATTTTATGATCTTTTTCCTCTTCTTCTACTGGAATGGTGCCAATTGATTCATGGTATTGAGGATTGAACGATTCTCCTTCCGGATTTGACTCTTCAAAACCATGCTTGCCAAGCGTTTGCATAAGCAATTTGTATACCGGCTCATTGTGGCCAATAGACAAAGCGTCAAGTACGGGAATTAAATCTTTCACTATTTCCAGACTGACAAACTTCGTAAACTCCTTCTTCGCCTCTTCGTCGCGCCGCCGCAGATTGGAAAAATCGGCTTGTGCTCTCTGCCAGCCATCGAGGTATTCTTTGGCTTGGGCCTCCGCTTCTTTGAGCTTCTCTCGAAGTTTCTTGACCGTGTCTTGCGCATGTTCTTCGGCCACAACAGAGTCGTCAAGATTCTCATCAGCCTCTATGTTGATATCGTCGTTCTCTTTTGTCATAAATTTCTTCTAGAAGGCTTGGTTGATGCCCCAGAGGATAATGATTCCAAGAATTAAAAGAATAAATATTCCCATTCCCAGATTGTACCAAACTAACGCTTACTCCACTTCGGGGCCTTACGGGCTTTCTTGAGGCCGAATTTCCTGCGTTCTTTGGCTCGAGGGTCCCGTTTCAGGAACCCCTTGACCTTGAGCCGAGTGCGCAGATTGGGATCTCTGGAGACCAGAGCCCGGCTAATGCCGTGGCGCAGCGCTTCAGCTTGAGAGGCAATGCCTCCGCCTTTAAGCTTGGCTGTCACAGCAAATTTACCCTCGGTATGGTCGAAAACAGACATGACGGTCTGGCGCAGCGCCGGGGTGGGAAAATATTTTTCAAATTCCTTGTCGTTGACGGAAAGTGAGGTACCGATGGCGGGAGTAACGCGCACCCGAGCTACACTGGTTTTCCGCCTGCCTACCGCCTCTATGTATTTGTTTTCGTCAGTTTTCATTCTTTAATCTTAAATCCTGAATCATAAATCTACTCCTTGATTTTCAAATTTTTCATCATCTTGGCACGCAACTTATTTTTGGGCAGCATACCGTAGACGGCTCGGCGGAGCACTTCTTGAGGCCCCTTGGTGCTAACCACATATGCTTGTGACCGGCTTTGAAGACTGCCCGGGTAACCGGAGTGAGCATAATACATCTTCTCTTTTAACTTTTTCGCATCGAGTGACATCCGGGAACTGGACACTACTTCCACCAAGACACTGGGAATTCGATTCCTGGCGAAATCGGTGCGATTCTTGCCCATCAAAAGCACCGCCACCTCCGTGGCTACCCGGCCGGGCACTCTGCCTTTGGCGTCAACGATATAGGTCTTTGTCTGCGGCAAGGGCATGGTGCTATACAAACTCTATGATAGCCATTGGACTGGCGTCTGATGCCCGGGGCCCCAGTTTAATAATCCGGGTATAGCCGCCTGCTCTGTCTTTATAATCCACCGAGAGTTTGCCGGTAATCTGTCGGGCCGCTTGGGGACCAACCCGACTTTCGAGGAGACGGCGAGAGGCTACGGTCCGCGACTTACCGAGAGTGACAAGCTTTTCAACATAAGGTCGAAGCTCTTTGGCCTTCGGTGCCGTGGTTTTAATCTTGCCTTTAAGCACCAGGGCATACGCCAACGATTTGAGCAGCGCCGCTCGCTGATTTTTTTCACGCCCGAATTTCCTTTTAGTATTGTGATGTCGCATATGCCCTCAACTTATTTCAAGATGATGCCGAACTCGCCGAGCGCTTTTCTTATCTCCTGAATGCCCTTGGCCCCAAGACCGGGAATATCAAGAAGATCTTTCTCTTTCTTGCGAGCCAGACCGCCGACCGTGCGGATATTGACGAGGGAGAGAGCGTGGCGAGCGCGAGGAGAAATATCCAGAGATTCCACTCGCGTCTTCAACACCTCCGGGTCAACTATTTCTCTCGTAGCCAAAGCCTGGTCTTCCCGTATGCCCTTCTTTTGCGCGGCCGATTCCTCTTCCCTGAAACCAATGATGGCCTTGAGCTGGCTGATCATAATTTCTATGGCGGCAGACAGCGCAACGGAAGGAGCAATGGTGCCGTCGGTCTCGATGGACATTCTCAACTTGTTGAAATCGGTCCTGTCCCCAACTCGCATATTTTCGACTTCGTAGCTGGCGCGTCTAATGGGAGTGAAAATGCCATCAAGAGCGATAGTGCCGATATCCACGCGATTTTTCTCAATCATTTCCTTGGGCATAAACCCGAGGCCCTTTTCGGCCCTAATTTCCATGTCGAGCAGAGTGCTTTTGCCGACGATGGTGGCGATCACTTGGTCGGGCGTGAGAATCTCCACCTGGCCGGGTACTTCAAGGTCAGATGCGTAAATCACCTTTTCCCCAGTCTGGGCCGACAAACCCTTGGCCTTGAGATAGAGAGTTTGAGGTTCGTCGGTGTTGAACCGCATCCGAATTCTCTTGAGATTTAGGAGCATGGTAATGACGTCTTCCTTGACTCCGTCTACAACAGAAAATTCATGACTCACGCCGGCGATTTTGACCGAAGTAATAGCCACCCCCGGCAAGGAAGAGAGGATGATGCGACGGAGACTATTGCCCAGAGTATGGCCATAGCCGGGGTAAAGCCCCTCAATTTCGAAGACGCCGCTCTCCCCTTCTTCGGAAATGACCTTTGGTTTAGAAGGTAATAGGATCATGTAATCAGCCATAAAATATAAAAAATTAAGCCTTAATTATAACACTATCTGTTATAGAATTCAATCACCACCCCAAGATCGAACACGTGCTCCTGCGCCACATAGACCGACTGGCCTTCCACAGTCGCAGATCTCGCGGTTGGATCAACCTTAAGCCACGCCGGCACAGTGTTGGTTTTCATCCTTTCCACTACCTCCCCGAAGAGAGGACTATCGACAGAGCCGGCGCGCAAGCTGACCATATCACCTTTCGACAGAAGAATCGACGGCACCGTGACGCGCGCATTGTTGATCAGCATATGTCCATGACTCGCAACCTGGCGCGCTTGGGCGCGCGATTTCGCCAATCCGGCGCGATACAGTACGTTGTCGAGACGACTCTCGAGCGTCACGAAAAGTTTCTGAACCGGGTCGGGGGAACGAAGCGCCTTGTCCACGTAATTCCTGAATTGTTTTTCACTTAAGCCGTAGCTGAAGCGAGCTTTCTGCTTTTCCAACAACTCCCTGCCGAATTCACTCCTGGATTTATGGCGGCCTCTAACGTCACTCCTCTCTTTACGAGCAAGCGAGAGAGCGTATTTTGGAGTCTGGGTTTTTTCGAAGATGGGCGCGCCTAAGCGTCTCGCTATTTTGTATTTAGGTCCTATTCTCATGATACGAATATTACGAATTAGATCGAATTAGGTGCGGCGCGGTTTAGGCGGCTTCGGACCGTTATGAGGCACCGCGGTTTTATCCTGGATAGTGAGTAAGTCTATGCCCCTAGAGATAAAGCCCCTGATGGCCGATTCTCTACCGGAGCCGACGCCTTTTACCACCACTTTTACCTCTTTGATACCTAGAGCTTGGGCCTTGAGCGCCAAAAGCTCACCCACCTTGGCGGCGGCAAAAGGGGTACCCTTCTTGGCCCCCTTAAAGCCAAGACTGCCGCTCGAGGACCAAGCCAGAGTATTGCCTTTCGCATCGGTTAGGGTCAATTTGGTGTTGTTATACGTGGATTCGACATAAAGAACGCCGGAGTCTACGCGTCTGCGCGAGAGCTTCAGTCCTTCCTTCTCCCCCCGGTCCGCCGCTGTATTGGAAACGGAGGATGGTTCTTCAGTTTTTACTATGCGTTTCTTACCCATTACTTTTTCTCTGCTACCTTGCGGCCAGTACCCATAGTCTTCCTTACTCCGCGCTTGGTCCGGGCATTGGACTTAGTGCGCTGACCACGCACCGGCAGATTGCGCATATGACGCAGGCCCCTATAGGTCTTGATATCCTTCAATCGCTTGATATTGCCGGCCACTTCTCTTTTCAAATCACCTTCGAGAGTCAGACCTTCGATCACGGAACGAATTTTATTTTCCTCTTCAATACTGACCTCTTTGGATTTTTTACCGAATGGCACGCCGGCTTTCGCGAGAATAGCTTTGGCGCGAGGGCGACCAATACCAAACACGGCTGTCAGGCCAATTTCAAGACGCTTCTCCTCTGGTATGGTGATTCCGAGTAGTCTCATCTAGCCTTGTCTTTGCTTATGTCGAGGGTTGGCCTTGCAAGTGATATAAACGTAGCCCTTCCTGCGGACTATTTGGCATTTCACGCACAGCTTTCTAACCGCCGATTTAACCTTCATAACAGGTCTGCATTCTATCTTAAGTTCGTTTTGCTGTCTAGAGCCGCTTCACGATGCGGGCTTTGCCGCCGTAGGGCTCGAGCTCAAGCTCTACTCTATCCCCGACCAGTACCCGAATACGGTGCAGGCGCATCTTGCCGGATAGATAGGAAAGGATTTCCTCATCGCTTTGATCGAGCTTAACTCGAAACATAATATTAGGCAGAGATTCAACCACTATCCCGGTTCTTTCCAAATTCAAGTCCTTGCTTGACGGCATATGTTAGTTGACCGGTAATTGCTTGATCGAAACTTTAGCGCCGCTAGAGGGGAAGGATCTTTTCCAAAACGGACGAATAGTAGCGGTCGCCGACACGACAGTCGGGTAATTATTGAGAATGGACGGAATATCTCTTTTATGCCGCCCCAGCAAATCAGTTTTCAAAGCCACTTCATCCGTGCGCCAGACCGTGACCGTCTCGCCGGTAATGGCAAACTTGATCTCGTCTGACGAGACTAGATCGACCGGGAGGGCACTAGCGGGAACCAGATTAAGCGAGTCAAGCCCCATGATATCGACTGATTCACTCGCTGTAAGCGCAATTTTATCGCGGGCCAGATAATCAGACAGGTCATTTTTCTTGAACATCACGCCATATAAATTGCCGCGCATATTGAGAGTGGCATTATTGCTCCCGGCAGTAGCCGTCTGGGGTAAATCGTCAAAAGTCACGGAGGAAAGAGATGGATATAAAATGAAACCCTCCGGTAATTGGGCTCTGGCTTCGGAGATTAGTTCATCCCTTAACGTCGTTTCAAGCTGGGTCTTAATCCGCGTTTGGTCTTGACTATTCACCACTTTTTCCGTTCCCACGAAACCTCCGGACATGCCCGTTTTAGAACGAGCGTAGATGGTGGTAAAACGCGAAGTACCGGCAAGCCCCGGCAAGGTGAAATCGGAAAGACCAATATTGTATTTGGCCCCCGCTTCGTCGGCATAGACAACTGTTTCAACTCGTCCGGGTTCTTTGATCCCAGAGACAGTCTTGATACCGGGAATGACTATGGCCTTCGGCATACGATAAACCAACCCGTCTGGAGTCTCAAAGCGGGTATTTTCCACCAGTCTCTGCGGCTCCGTGCTCACGTTGTTGTAAACCACGATCGTACCGCTCGCTTTGCGGCTGACCTGTTCCTCCGCGGCAACCAGCGCCTCCAGACTTTTCTCTTTGGAAAGTTTAATCACGCTGTAGAGCAATTTCCCTTCCCCGGCTTTATGCGCCGTGTAGATATCTTTGCCAAAAGAAACGGCGGCAGACTTAGGCACATAAGCCAAGGTGGCGGCGTTAAACAATGAGAGAATGGGGAAGACGAGTACCAGCAGGGCTACGCCCGACGCTATCCATACTCCCTTTCTGCCGCGTCGCGGCAAAGTAAAGTTTAACCCTGACGCATTGGAACCACGGCGGCCAATTTCCGGCGGATAGGGCTCTGGGATCGCGGACGGTGCTTCGTAGCCATTGTTTTTTCTACGCCCCTCTGGGATAGGAATGTCGCGAATACTCCTTTTTCTCTCCGGTACGATAATGTCCTCAATCTTTTTTGGCATCTCTTAGAGTATAACCTATTTGGGATTAATCGAGAATAGCTTTTATCCTCCGCACACCCGTGGAGACCGCTTCTTCCTTAACAATCTTAAATTTTCCCAGGACACCAGTATTTCCCACATGCGGCCCGCCGCAAAATTCCAGACTAAAATCGCCCACTTTGTATACGCGAACTTTGTCCCCGTATTTTTCTTCGAATAAACCAATGGCCCCCATTTTTTGCGCCTCTGCGAGCGGCAGGTCTTGAAAAGAGACAGGCAAGGACTCTTTGATCTTCTCGTTTACCAATACCTCCACTCTGCCTTTCTCCTCGTCAGTCATTTTTCTCGGGAAGGAAAAGTCGAAGCGTAGTCGTTCCGGAGTAATATTGGAGCCCTTCTGAAAAACTTCTTTGCCCAATACTTCCCGCAAGGCCTGATGTAGGAGATGAGTCGCAGTATGATATTTCACCTCCATCTCGCCATGCCCCGCGAGTCCCCCCTTGAATTTATGTTCCATGCCTGACTTGGAAATCTCTTGGTGTTTCCGAAAATCTTCCTCAAATTTTAGGCGGTCGATGGTTATTCCCTTTTCCTTTGCGATTTCTTCCGTGAGTTCAATTGGAAAACCGTAAGTAGTGAACAAAACAAACGGGTCGACAACACCTTTTCCAAATTGCTTAGAACCAGCATCAAGTGTTTGAGAAAATTTAAAAGATTCCCTCTGCAGAATACCTAGGACATTCTCGTCCTTTGTAATATTTTCAGCGATTCTAGCAATTGCTCTCACTTCTTTTTTAGTTGCCAAAGTCCGGCGAATCAATCGCCGCAGAACATAGCCTCTTTCAGTATTTGAAGGTATTATTCCGTCTTCAATCATGTGTACCGACGCTCGAAGATGGTCGGCCACTATTTTTTCTTCTCTCGTGTGAGGATAACTCGCAAAATCAAATAGATCTGTATCAAAAACTGTTGGAACTTTCTGTGAGACCATAGCCAAGCGCTCCAGGCCCATGCCCGTATCAATACCTTTGATTTCAAGCGATTTGAGAGTCCTGTCTTGGTGCTGATAAAACTCGTTGAAAACAATGTTCCAGATTTCGATGCCGTTTACGTAAATTTCCGTAGTCGGCCCGCACGGACCCTCTTCTCCTGTCGGTCCCCAGAAATTATCGGCTCGACCAAATTTTCTGACTTCGATGTTTGGGTTAATCGACTTCCAAATTCTTTCTGATTCTTTGTCTTCCGGCACACCCTCTTCGCCCTCAAAAACAGTGACATAATCTATATCGAGACCCATTTCTTTGGTCACAAACTCATGCGCGTATTTGATGGCTTCCTCTTTCCAATAACCTCCGAACGAAAAATTGCCAAGCATCTCAAAAAAAGTCAGATGGCGTTCATCGCCCACTTCTTCAATATCAGATGTGCGCACACATTTCTGAATAGAGACAGTATTTAACGAACCGAAATCCTTTCGAGCATCTGCTTTACCGACATAGTATGGCTTGAACTGTTGCATTCCGGCAGTGGTAAAAAGGACCGAAGAGTCATTTTCCGGCACGAGTGAGGACGAAGGGATAATGGTATGCCCTCGTTTTTCGAAAAAAGCCAGGAATCGCCGGCGAATTTCTTCGGATTGCATAGAAGATAATATAACATGACTAAACTAGGGTCTTAAGCACTTTGAAATCTTCTTTGAGGGTATCCAGAAGCTGTTGATTATAAATGGCGGCGGCGGGGTGATAAAGGGGCACAAACTTAAAATCTTTTGCATCAAAAGCTTTGCCATGAAGTTTGCTTATGGAATCCAGCTCCCATTCCAGTCCGTAACGGCTCATCACATATTGCATCGAGAACCGGCCCAGAGTAGCCACCACTTTGGGTTTGATGATTTCAATCTGACGATCAAGAAAAGGCGCGTAGACGGTTATCTCGTCGGGAAACGGGTCGCGATTGCCGGGCGGACGGTCTTTAACAATATTGGTCACGTAGACGTCCTTTCTTTCAATACCTACGGAAGCAAGCAGGAGGTCAAGCACTTTGCCTGCCCGACCGCAAAACGGCCTGCCGGTCTTCGCCTCGTTTTCTCCGGGCGCCTCGCCAATAAACATAACTTCCGCCGTATGGCTGCCTTCTCCGATGACCGGGAAATATTTATGTTTAATACGTTCAGCATAGAGCGGCGAAGCATCGAGCGCGATGATTTCTTCTTTGATTCTCTTTAACGCTTCGTCTCTTTCACTCATTTCACCTCCTATAATTCTTCTATCTCATTAAGCACCGGCCTGATGTCAAAAGTTTTGCCGAGAAACTTGTTCAAGATAGTCGGATTTTTCTTTAAGTCGGAGCAAAGCACCACTCTCTCCTTAAGCAACGCCTTCTTTTCGGCGGAGGTCAGGGAAACCAGACAAGTAACGGGGTGGAGCACTTCGTCCTCGATCATGTCTTGCAGACTGCCTCTCTCCGGATAATTCCATCCTATCATCGTCAAATTTTGACAAATACCGTAATGAATGGCAGTACTTGAGAACTTGGTATTAGTGACAAGCCAGCAGTCGGTGATATGTCTGTCGATACCGCCATAGCTGAAAACATTGTCGCGCAAATCGTCAAACCGCGCCTTGATGTAAAGCGCCACTTTCAGATCGGACTTGGTGCCGAGCTCGTTATGAAATTTGGCCTCTACCATAATCAATTTCTTTTGGTTATAAGCCACCACATCGACTTCGTGCGGCACACAGCCGCCAAGCACGGTCTGGCGAGTCTCGCATCTGAATCCTTTGGCTTTCAATATTTCGGCCACGAAATCTTCAAAAGGGAAACCCGAGGGCCCGAGATCCATGACCGCGCGGCGGAGGGAATAACTTCTAGCGACTGGTCTGCTTATCTTGTGGAGAACGGAGAAGGCGTGCCGATAAATGTCGTTAGTGGTCATGCTGTCGCGAAGTTCGGGCAAGATGTGCGACAGCACTCTTTGCACGGCCTTCTCTGTCGCGCCAGAGTGAAGCAGCGAGGCGCTAAGTTTCTCTATCTCAAACGCTTCACGCTTGCCATCCGCCTTGAGCACCGTGACTTGTTTAGTTGATCGCATGATTCTGATATTATACCCCACTAGAGATCACCACAGGAGGAGATAATGGCGGGACTACATACCAAACTACCGTTCAACCTCGTCTGCTGGCTTCTCGGGCATGACGTTGGCGGGAAAATGGTAGCCGACAGTTTCCGGTCCGCCTCTGGGCGAGTAGGACCGGGATTGCAGTACTACTGCAAGCATTGTCAGGGCCCGGACAACTTCCCCATCCATCAGTTCCCGGATGGTCGGAATTTGTATCGGCGCACCACTCCGCCCGCGATTGGAGAATCGCGGGCCTATTCCTATTTACATAATTGAATTGCGTAATTACCTTCTTGCCCTTACCCTCTCATTCAGCTTATACGTTACTTTTGTGCGACCGCATTATTATAACGTATTAGTCTTGATTATTGTACAGACATTGTATTGTATAGACAACGTATAGACAGTTTTATTCTAAGACTCTGTCCATCACAGCGCCGCCGAGACAAACATCACCATCATAGAATACTATCGACTGGCCAAGAGATAGGCCCCGCACTGGCGCTTGAAACTCCACACAAAGTTCTTTGCCCGCCAAGAAAAGCGAGATGGGTATTTTTTCTCCCCGATATCGGATCCTGGCAGAAAGTAATGACGCTAGAGGTTCCGTAATCCAGTTGACATGTTTGATCGTAATTTCAGTGGGAGACAAAGAGATGATTTCCGGTTCCTTGTTTGAGACTGTAATAGTGTTGGCTTTTAAATTTTTTGAAACTATATAGAAAGCGCCGTCCGTCGGCGATTTTTTAAATACCTCAAAGCCGTGTCTCTCCCCAATAGTATAAAGCAGTGCGCCGTTGTGAGTACCTATCGCTTCGTCCTTGGTATTCAAAACCTGGCCCGGCTCGGTCGAGATAAAATAAGTAAGAAACTCATCCATCCCGACATCGCCGATAAAGCAGATACCTTGGCTATCTTTCTTTTCCGCCACAGGCAAATGATATCGGCGCGCCAACGCCCGCACTGCCTTCTTCTCCAATCCACCCACTGGGAAAAAGATGTGCGGGAGATCGTCTGGTTTCAGAGTCCATAGAAAATAAGACTGATCTTTGTCTTGGTCCCGCCCTTCCTTGAGCTTGTCTTTTTCAATCCTGGCATAATGCCCCGTGGCGATATAATCCGCCCCCAGCTCTTTCGCCTTTTTCCAGAACACGCCGAATTTGATTTCTTTATTACAGAGCACGTCTGGATTCGGCGTCCGGCCTGCCTTGTATTCAGCAATCATTTTATCAACCACCCCCCTTTTGTATTCCTCTTCAAAATCAAAAAATAGAAACGGAATGTCGAGGGCGATAGCCACTTTCATCGCATCGCGCCTCTCTTCTCGCCAACTGCATGGTAAAAAGTCCGGTTGCCATACTTTGATAAAAACGCCCGTGACATCAAATCCTTGTCTTTTCAAAAGCGCTGCACTCACGGCGGAATCCACGCCACCGGACAAACCCAAGAAGACCCGCCCTCGCGGACGCTTGGGTCTAGCGGCGGTTAATGAACTTAAGTTTATTCGCCACATGTTCTTCGAAAGTGCGAGCATAATACATCTCGCCGTCATCGCCCGTCAGGAAATACAAGTACGGTGTTGCAGTCGGGCGAAGAGCGGCCCCGATGGAAACAAGCCCCGGATTATTGATGGGCCGTCGAGGTAGCCCGGCAAATTCATAAGTGCCCATTTCCGAATCCACTTGCAGGGGCATGCCGAGTTTAAGCCGTTTCCAGAGAATATCGGAGGCAATTTCCCGATCTAGCTGTGTTTTCGCTTCCGCTTCTAAAAGTGAGGCTATAATGACAATTTGTTCTAGAGTTTTGCCCGAACGTTCAATACTTGACAGGCTTAAGGCAATTTTGCGGTCGAAGTTATCGCGGAGCAACCTGATGGTGGAGGAAGCGGTAGCCGTCACCGGTATGAAATAAGTGTCCGGAAATAGGTATCCTTCCGGCGCCAAAGTCGCGAATTCCGCGTGGTTAAAAAAAGGAAACCGGTGATCGAAAAGTGCCGAGATTTTCGCGACAGTAAAACCTTCGGGGATAGTCAACCTGACCACTGCTATGCCGTAGTCCCCATGAAGCACGCGCCAGGCGATGATCACGGCGTTTTGCGGATCGGACATTTGGTACTGGCCCGCTTTCATCTCGCGTTCCCCGCCGAGTATTATCGCGCTCATGCGAAACCAAAATGGCGAATGTATCACTTTGTCCTCTCGTAACTGTTCCGACAGAGTGTAGAGTCCGGCTCCTTCCGGGATGGTAATAATAACGCCGGACGGGAAAGAAAAGGGAGGGGCGGTAAACCACAGGCCCAGCGCCCAAAGCCACCAGAAACCAAGAAGATAGATTCTTTGGTCTTTGAAAAGCAACGTATCCATCAGACTATGTTGGTAAGTTTGACGGAGCTTCCGCCTTCTTCGAAGGTACGCGAGTCAGGGTTGGGGTGGTAACCGCCGCGCCCGGGAAGTGGAAAAGAGTGGCAAGCTCCTCTACTGTCAGGATGTAGGGCTTGCCCATCATGTGCTTGTAAGGAACGTTGAAGAACGAGCGCCTCTTAAATGCGTCTAGGTGGAGCTTTTGGTTTTCAATCCTACGGATATCAAGAAAATCTTCCCACGGGTAAACGATGCCGGGGATAAATTTATTAGGACGGATGCCATTGAGCACCGTATTTGAGCCCACGAAACCGAACTGGCGCATACTGCCTATCATACCGGCAGTGGAATTCTTATCATCAGCCTCTAGTGTCGAGAAATACATAAGGCGGAGCTGTGTGTCATATGCGTGCTTACCGGCATTGCGTTCAATGGAGGTAATGGCTTCAGTTTGAGTTTTGGTTAAGTTGAGTATCGATAACGGTTTCCCTTCTTCTCCTTTAAAGTAAGCGGCGTCTTTGGCAATCTTTTCGACGGCCACTTTTACTTCTTTGGAGAAATGTCTTTTAGGAGTAAGCATGACATCCTGGAAACCTTGGCCGCGATGCCCTTGGATTAAAATTTGGACTGCCGCCACTTCTCCCGGCTTCCTTGCTCCAAGATATTCGAGCACTGGGGCAATAGGGTCGACAATCTGCTCCGACTCCTTGTCGGTCTTATCAAGGCCGAAGTCAATGTAGGTCTTGATAGGAAGAGCGTCTTCCTTGACCAGTCTGGTGGTAATGCCTTTGACCTTCGTCTGGGCCGGGTCGAAGATCAGGTCAAGCGCGTAATCTTTGACCTCCACGATTTCCACGCCCGGGTACTGCGAGTAAATGCGCGTCTCGACGACTTGCCTCCACTTGGGCCAAGTCCAGATGAAAAATTTTACTTCTCCGCCGATGGAAACTATCTCAAGGGAAAACCAGTTCCTGACGGCGCCCTCCAGATAAACATCCGTCAAGGAACCCGGCACATCCTCCCACATGCTCTCAAGCACCATCTCCATGGCCGCGGGAGATCTCTCGATCTCTTTCGGCAGTCTGATTTCCAAAAGCACGTTGCCTTGCGCGCGTATAAATTCCCGGCGTTTACAAGAAAACCAGGTGCCCAGAAACAGACTGATTAGAAAAAGCGGCAACCAGACAGGCCAGAGCGCGAGTATGAGCCGCCAAACCTCGAGATAAAAATCAGTTTGGAAAAGAGATAGAAAGTCGTCAAGTATTCCCCTGAACATGACTTTATTTTACACACTATTCGCCGATCTTCAAAGACCGAGCTATCAAACAAATTAGACGTTATGGTATCGATGTGATTGGTCTTTCTTGAAATACTTGGGATTCTGGAGATTCACCAGAATAGTGTTCTCCTTGACATATCGTTCCTTCAGAGCTTTTTCGATGATTTTCTCTTTCGGCAACGGCCCTTCCTTCTCGAGAATCTTGCGGATGACATCCTTGACCACGCCTGACATGTATCCCCATTCGGCCAAAGCGTAAAGTCCCCGTCCAACTAAGACAAAGCGCGGATCTTTGATGAGTTCGTTGTGGGTAGTGGCTACGTGCGCTTTCTTATTAAAGTATTGGGTAATGGCCTTGGCCACATCTTTGAAATGGATCGGCGAACCGTGTTTTCTTATCACCAAAAAGGCAAAATCGCGCATACCCTTGGCATTGACGTTGGAAGATGAAGAGCGACCCCACTCGCCCAAGGGATTTTTGCCGATCTTGTGGGAAATGGCAAGCCATCGTTTAATCACCTCTTCGTTTTTATACTTTGCGTTTAGATCTTTCACCCCCTCCAGAAAAGAGTCTATGAGATCACTCTCCAGCACCAGCTCGTCATCAGAAAGTTTTGAGTAAAGTTTGCGCAGAGCGGTCTTGATCCGTTCCGACAACTCCGCGTCCACGTGCCAGCGATGTTTGAATTCCGCATCTTCTTTCTCCCGCTTAAACTTCTCGCCGATGACCAAGAGGAAATGAAAATGGTTTTGGTTAGGCGAATCTTCGCTTAAGTGCTTGAGCAGATCTTTTTCCGACACCAGCCCACCCAGATCGAGAATCAGTTCTTTCAGTTCGGTAAAGATCGGCTCGGAGTCTTGATACGCTTTCGACTTTCGAATAGAGGCCAGCGAGTGATTTTCAATCTGGCGCACACGTTCGCGAGTGATGTTGTATTTCTTGCCAATGGCATCAAGAGTAAGCTTGTTGGCTTTCGGTCCTAATCCATATCTATTGATAAGCACATCTTGACTGCGTTTGGCCAAAACTGACAAAAGGTGACGGGTGACCTCCTTGGGTTTGAAGCTTAAAGTAATCTTCTCGTTCATGATTCAGTGTATTTGTATCATTCGTACAAATCTATGTCAAGTGCTGATACTAACAATTCTTTTAGGCACGACGATGACCTTCTTCGGTTCTTTGCCACCGAGCCACTTCTGGACTGCCGGTAACGCCAGCGCGGCGGTCCGTATTTCATCCTCACTTTGGCCACGGAGGACAGTCAGAGTAGCCCTGACTTTACCATCAACCTGCACTGCCAAATTCATTTCTTCTCGTTCCATCTTCTCCGGATCATAAACCGGCCATTTTTCGGTGTGGATAGAATTTTTGTGCCCGAGAGCTTGCCATAGCTCTTCGGTGATGTGCGGGGCAAATGGCGCAAGCATGAGTAGCAGCGTCTCGAATTCCTTTTTGGAAAATCCCTCCTCTGCTTTTTCCCTAGTATTTAACCAGACCATCAAACTTGATATAGCAGTGTTAAATTTCATAGCTTCAACATCTTCGGAGACCTTCTTGATCGTACGATTCATTAATACTTTTTGATGTATTACATCATCATTTTTATCTTTAGATGCTATCAGCCAAATACGCTCGAGAAAACGGCGGATACCGACCGCCGCATCCAAATTCCACGGATAACTACCAGGCACGTTATAGGGTCCGATAAATGCCATGTACATACGGACGGTATCTGCGCCGAGTCGTTCAACTTCTTTGTCTGGATCGATGACATTACCTTTACTTTTAGACATTTTTTGTCCATCGGGACCAAGAATTAATCCCCTGTTCATGCGCTTCTTGTAGGGCTCCTTGTCCTTAACTAGTTCTAGGTCGAATAGGACCTTATGCCAGAAGCGCGAGTATAAGAGATGCATAGTGGTATGTTCTGAACCGCCAGAGTAGAGATTGATCGGCATCCACTGTTCCATCTTATCCTTCGACGCTAATTCCTGGTCGTTGTGAGGATCTAGGTAACGTAGGTAATACCAAGAAGAGTCCACAAATGTATCGAGTGTGTCCGTTTCTCTTTCGGCTTTATCACCACAATTGGGGCACTCGACTTCAACCCAATCTCTAACTTTTGCCAGAGGAGATTTGCCATCACCGCTCGGCAAGTAATCTTCTATTTCCGGCAGAATGACAGGCAAATCTTCATCCTTAACCGGTACAGCTCCGCACCTGTCGCAATGAATTATTGGTATCGGTACACCCCAATATCTCTGCCTCGACACAACCCAATCATGGAGTCTGTAGCGCGAGACTTTCTTGCCGAAATCTTCGAACCCAGCTTTCTCATAATTTTCAATAATTGGAAGGTTGTGTTTCTCTGCGAAAATCTTATCCCTCTCGTCATCAGCAGGCACGGCCATGATAGCGCCGGTACCAACATCCGCCATAACATACTCGGCTTCCCAGACAGGGATTTTCTCTTTCGTAGCAGGATTCATCACATATCGTCCCGTAAACTTATCTTCCTTGCCGGTTACAACAACAAATGTGGCGCCGAAAATTGTGTCCGGACGGGTGGTAAAAATTTCTATGTCATCAAACTTAATTTTCACTCCTTCGCTCTTCCCAATCCAGTTGCGTTGGGCTTCTTTGATTGGCTCGGGCCAGTCTAAATCGTCAAGATCACTGAGCAAGCGTTCGGCATAATCAGTAATCTTAAGATTCCATTGGAGCATATTCCTTTTCTCTACCGGAGTATTGCATCTCTCACAGAGACCATTCACTACCTGCTCGTTTGCCAACACTGTTTTATCTTTGGGACACCAGTTCACCTCGCTCTCTCCTTGGTAAGCAAGGCCTTTCTTGAAAAATTGATTGAACTGCCATTGCGTCCACTTATAGTAAGCCGGATCACAGGTGACCACTTCTCTTGACCAGTCGAATGACGCCCCCATGGAGCGCTGCTGCTTGCACATATAATCAATATTCGAGAGCGTCCACTCACGAGGATTACGTTTGTTTTTTATGGCAGCATTTTCTGCAGGCAGACCGAAAGCATCAAAGCCAGCGGGATACAGCACATTCTTACCTTTCATGCGTAGATATCGAGCCAGAATATCCGGTACAGAAAAAGCATACCAATGACCAAGGTGAAGATTACCTGATGGATAAGCAAATTCCGTTAGGAAATAGAAATTATCTTTACCGACTACAGTATCAGACGTTTTATACAACCCCGCTTTTTCCCATTCCCTCTGCCACTTCCCCTCTATTTCTTTCGGATTATATTCTGCCGCCATATCGGCCAGTATAACAAAAAGTAGATTACTTGGGTCTTACCGGGTAGAGTTCCGGATCAACAGTGCGGGAGAAACAATGATGACCGGCCCCATGTTGCCAATTCGAGTTAAGCATACCCATCGGCTCTGGGTAAGCCACCTTGGACGCATATCCTCTCATCATCCTCTCGGCTCTATTGAAATCGGCGCAGAGATTAAATGAAAGTCCATCAATTTTCTTGTATTCGTACAGTTCTTCGGTCTGGGGATCTGTCGGCACGGTAAAACCGGAAATCGGGTCCTGTAATTCCGTTATGGCAGAGGGGAGCATGCCTTTCTGTTGCCAGTACTTTACGATCTGCCATTGGATATTCTGCAAATCAGAAACCTTTTGCGAGTCGTAACGCAGCATACGCTGGTTTTGAGGTGTACCGAGCACGCCGAAACCGACAACAATCGAACCGAGCACCAAGACAAGCGCCACCGCCATCCAAACATGCCTGCGCGTATCCGTGAGACGGTCTTTCAGGTCGTCAACGTAATACCCGAGCACTGCGCCGGCAATAACGAGCACCGAGAAAATTTTCAAAATAAAAGCCGTAGTCATTTCCTGGCCGTCCAAGAAAAAGTAGATAAGAGTCACCAGATCGCCGGCCAGCACCGCACCGGCAATAAAGATCGTGATGTACATGAGCCATTTGCGCACCGGATATTCTTTGAGACTTGGATCCGCTGCGTATCCCTTGCGAATCATATTGGACAGAAATAGGAAAAGCGGAAAAACGACGATAAGAGTGGCCACCGGCAGACTGATGGAAGATGAGCCGTAATGGCCGTAAGAAGTTACTTGAGGGAAAGCGACATTGACGACCCGGAACAGTATGTTGAGTAATGCCACGGTGCCCGCGTAGAGAAGCGCGATGACCGCGATATGCAGAAAGAAATCCTTGGCAGTTGTTTTGGTGTTCATAATTTTATTTATGGTGAGCTTGTCGAACCATTATAGCAGATTTTTATTGGCTCAAAGGGTTTCTTTGTGTAATATTACTCTTGGAACCTGAACATAGAACGCTGTGCAGTTCCTACAACATACTCCGTGGGGGTTCGCCTCGCGGAGTTTTTAGTCCCACTCCTCGACCTGCCAGGTCGAGGAGTTAATATGTCAAATTAGAAATTCGATAATGTCTCCATCCTGTACTACATATTCTTTGCCTTCAGTGCGCAACCAACCTTTTTCGCGCGCCGCAGCGTATGAGCCAGCTTCTACAAGTTTGTCATAATGAATCACTTCCGCACGGATAAATTTGTCGCGGAAATCGGTGTGGATCGACTTGCCTGCTTCCGGCGCTTTGGCCCCGCGTTTGGTCGTCCAAGCTCTTGATTCATCCTCTCCCGTGGTAAAAAAAGTGATTAAGTCGAGTAGTTTGTATGCTTCCACTATTAATTTATCGAGTCCGGTGCCGAAAATCGGATCGACCTCAACAAAAGGTCCGACTTTAGCATCCAATCCCAAAGGTCGGACCTTGGGAGCCGCTTCAGAGAAATTTAAAACGTACAAAATCGGCTTCTTGATACCGGCCGCCTCGAGCTCAAGATTGATAATTTCAATATCGAAAAGCGGATCAACCTTTTCGTGAACATGAATAATATCGGGATCTTCAAAGATGCGCACTATTTCAATGATGGCATCGACCTCGCGGATGTTGGAAAGAAATTTATTGCCGAGTCCTTCGCCCTCCGACGCGTCCTTGACCAACCCGGCGATGTCCACGAACTCGACTACCGCCGGAATGGTCTTTTTTGATTTGGACAAAGCAGATAATTTCTCCAATCGTTCATCCGGCACCGGCACAATCCCAACCGAAGGATCGATGGTGCAGAAAGGATAATTCTCCGCCGGTACGCTCTGCTTTGTTAGAGCGTTGAAAAGCGTGGACTTCCCCACATTCGGCAACCCCACAATCCCGACAGAAATCTTGGACATAGAACTCTAGGATACTTCAAGAGTGCGCATTTTACGAGTATTTATCCGGGAAAGCCGTAAGAACCGTTCTTGCGCAACCCTAAAAGAAGTAGTTAATTTTCACTAATCTGCAAAGATGATAAGCGAGTGCCTTTACAGGATACAGTGATATTTTTTATTCCGTTTTTCTCAAATTCTTTGAGATACATCTGTACCTTTCCTGCCATGGCATCTAGAAACATATCTGATGGTAATTCATTCTCTGAAAGTCCTGTGACGTCATCAATTTCATTCCTAACATCCCTTTGAGCCAGCAGGTGAGCTAAATGTTGCCACATTTCCTCTTGAGTGTATCGAAACAGAGCTTCAAAAACTTCGTCATTTATCTCATCAAACCAATCCATCTCATCCACAGAAATTTTTTCAAATCCAAACTTTTTTCCTTGCTCAATTAGAAAATCGACAAATTGCCCAGAAACCAGCGATGGCACAACCGAAGATTGTTTAATAAGACCATACGCACCAACCGCCCTCAATAATTCCTTGTATTGCTCCTTGCTAAATAAAATCGGCTGGAGAGCCAGTCCACTATCTTCTCCTTTTGGCAATGCGTCTTTCGTGTTCATAAACTAATCATACGATATTTTAACCTATCACAAAAGACCTCTGTGGTTATTTATTCACTTATTCACTCTCCAACCTTAATATTCTAGTTTTTTGCAAAATAATAGAATATCAATAGCGCGAGAAGTGAGTTTATGGAGAACTCTAGTGCCTTGATTACGTTTCATCACCAACCCCGTGATGGCCAGTTTCCGTATGTGATCTGAAGTATTTTCGTATCCTATGTTAAGCTTCTCAGCTATATCCTCTACAGATAATTCCGGCTCTTTGTGCAAAAGGTCAAGAATCTGGATTCGACGATGATTGGCAAACCCCTTGACTACCCTCTCTATTTTCCGATAGTTTGTGGCCATTAATTTTTATTCTATTAACTCCGCCCTCCCTGACTACTTTAATTCTACACTATCCTCTAGTTTTTTGCAAAATACTAGTATAGACATGCATAGATTTTTCCGCAAGGACGGTCCTTGCGGAGCAGGTCAAGCGCATCACTCCATTACATCACTGCAATAGTCGTCCAAAAGACTCAAAATCAGTTGAACTGATTTATATGTTCCGCTTGGGAGATCATCTATATATCTGAATTTTTTATACGGAGGCTTCCATGATCCGGCGGCCAGATTATTAAGATTTGTATGCAAACCGAAAAGAATGCGGTCGGCTTGTTCCGGCGAAAGCTCACTGCGGCTTATTCTTTCACCCGGAAATCGTATGTGATATGTGAGCGGGCCAAGTTCGTGCTTAACCATGCGGACAGCCGAATGGCGAATATTGCCATTTTCATGTTGAAGCAATTGAAATAGCCAAGGGAAAAGAAAATCAGGCCGATTTTCTCGATTATGTAAAAAGTACATGACCGATATGGCCACAACGAAATTTTCTCGCCGCCAATCTTCAGCAATTTTTATGTATTCCGCGGGCGCATTTTCAATAATTGACGTGATGTCTTTGTATTCCCCACTTTCACGAGAACTATATAAAAGCTTTCGTATTTCCCGTGCCGCTTCGCGACTCCGATCCTTATCGAAAGTCAGAATAATTTTGAATAATTCAGTAAATGTCATTTTGACTTTTGGGTTCGTCCGGCATAAAAATGTTTTTATTATGCTTTAATTATCCACAAGTTCATTGGTTACAAATCATTGACTTTTCATTGATCTGTCGCTATGATAGCTATGGTGCTTGTGAGGGCTTCGGCTCTCCCGCGGTTAAGTATAAACTGCAGCCAAGTACCATCAAAGCACATCGCGTAAGCGGTGTTTTTTGATGCTAAATTTATTAGACAATAACTTAGTCATTTTCAGGATCTCCACTATGCATAACCCTTTCGTTAGTGTTCTTATTAGTTCCCCAGAACGGTATTAGACTCCAAAAAAATTTCTCACCTCCCTCCACCTCTTTTACTATAACTTTCACTCTAATTTTTGAGCCACGTGATTCCATGACGGCGATAAACTCATAGTAGGTGATGGTTTTCGTTACTTTTTCCCAACGACTATTTACCTTTACTCTCTCAATCTTTTTTGTAGTCCATATCCCCTGTAAGGTCTTAGACTGCCCTATAATTTCCGGGGTTAGTTTTATATGTCTAAATCTGGCAAACTGATCATTTACAACACGAGTATTATTCCAACTTTTAAACACTAAGTGATCCCATCCTTTTGTATTAAAATGCACATCACCTGCAAAATAAGGACAGCGAACTTTACCAATTTTCTTATAGAAATCTTCAGCCAGATCTTTGACCTCATTAAATTTCTCAGCCGTAAATTCCATGGTATTTAATGCCTTACTATATTATTAGTCTCGTCAATAAAAATGTAATGTTGAATATTTGCCATGTTAAATGTGTGAGTAGAATTTTTTAATCTTATCTGATATTTCTTTGTGTATTTTTTCAACATTCCATCTAAATTTTCTCTTAAGTCTTTGTTTTGATAGGTGGTGACAATGCTTATTAATTTTCTTTTTTAAATCTTCACTTAGATTTAGAATTAAACGACCCATCTGTTTTCCATCTTTGCCTTTGAAATCAGTTATGAGAATGTCGTCTTCTTGCCCAAATGCTTCTAAAAAATCAATTAGATTTCGTGCATGCAATAAAAATGCCTCTAAAAATATATTTTTCTCATACGTATCTAAAATTCTACTCTTAAGTTTATCGGCAGAAAAAAGTAACATACTTTCTTCATATTTTATTGTCTCTAGTATAGTTTTATCGTGCTTCTGAATTTCTTTTGTATCAATCATTTTTATTATTAGATTGATTTAGAATATGGCAAAGATTTTATAAAATCCTCCATAAATTGCCAGTCAATATTATCTTTTAAATCAACAGGAAGCTTAATCTTTGTATTTTTCAGCTTTTCACCGTTCCATTTTCTACCAAAGGAATATTTAAAACGCTCTTTATCAAGTAAAGTTATGATGAAAAGAGCATTGTATTTATTCAAATGATTATTTCTTCCCATTGAAAGGGTTGTTGAACCTATAAAATCTTTCTCTTGATAGGTTGAATACCCAACTGAGCCCTGTCCATCTCCAATGAAGACAATGCAATTTCCTTTTGTGATATAGCTTTCATCTTTCACAACTTTATACATAAATCCGTTGTCTTCTTTTTTGGCACCAACATACGAAATTTCATCACCCTTTTCCAAAAGCTTTTCTGCACTACCACACTTTCCTCGTTCAATGTCGAAAATATCTCCAATTTTGAACCATATCCAATTTTTTGTATCAATAAAATCATCTTTGGCTTTCCCTTGATTTTTAATCAATTGATTAACCAGTGAGTAATCACCTTTTTTAAATAGAAAGGAAGCAAAATTGACAGTAGTTGATAGAAAATCTTTTTCAGAAATATTTGAATAGTCTGTTTCTAGATAAGCTTCGACAGCCCATTCACCATCCTGACTAACTTTTTTCCAGATACTCTTCCCTGGAATTTCTTTGCGGCGAAATGTCTCTAGCCATTCTTCATGAATTAATTGCCAACGATTGGTTGCAATACGACCTTCTACTTTGTCCTTTCTAAATCCATCATCTTTCCAATATCCAAACCAGCTCTCATGGTGTTTATCACTATCGTGTGAAGTATGTGCGGTAAACACCATAATGCATGTAACTGGTGTAGCAGGATAAAACACTTCTTCTGGCATACTCATGACAGCTTCGAGTCTATGTTCTTGTAAAAGTTTCTCTCTAAGAGGGTGATTTGTATCGGCAGCTAGCGACATAGGAACAATAACTATGCCTGTGGCATTTTTGCTTAACCCATCAAGCATCCTAATAATGAAATCCCATTCATTTAGATTATCTCCTTTTTGTGAATAAGGCGGATTCATAAAGCCAGCATTCGCCTTGCCTTTTATTTTGTTGAAAAGAGAATCATCAAAACACGAACCTTGATATAGATTTGTCTTTCCATCACCTCGTAAAATCATGTTCGAGACTGCGAGCGCAAACATTTGCGGTTCCTGTTCAATGCCAATCAATGAATTTGATAATATCTTCCTTTTTTCTTCGGCTGATACTTTCTCTGTCATTTTCTTCATTGCAGAAATGAGAAATCCTCCGGTTCCAGCACAAATATCAAGAACGACAGAATTTTTGTCGAGTTTTGCTAATTCAGCGAACAAATCAGTTATATGTTTTGGTGTAAGAACAATACCTAGACCCTTACCATCTCCTCCTGTATACCTGATAAACTCACCATAAAAATTACCTATGATATCAAAATCATAGTGATCTTTGGTAAATGGTTGTACATGGAGATGTAAATCACTGACAATATGCAAAAGGGGCGATTCGTTTCTTTTAACATCAATCTTTTGCAGTTCAGGATGATGTGCAATAAAACTAAAAGCGTTGATAACTGCCTGTTTTTTTGTTTCGTGAGTATCTCCAAGTTCTGCTTTTTCTATAATCTTTTTTATTGAATTAAATGTCTCGCTTGCCAATTCTTCCCCTTCATATTTTTTATATGCAACTTCAAAACCTCTATCCATCAGTGCAAGCAAGACACCACTAACCAGAAGTGGCTTTTGAGCTTCGGTGATCTTGGCGTAATCACGCATATAATCATGAAGATCGCGAGAAAATCGCATCAAGTCTGAATGTCGTGATTTTGCTAGTATGGGATCAAATTTTGCACGATCAATATATCTGTCCCAATTTAATATCTTTTTAATTTTTTGGTTATTCTCGTCTAATAAATCAGTATGTGCGAGAGATTTTTTAGCATATAAGAAGGTGCTAATGTTAGAATTTTCCTCGTCTTCTCCACTAATAGCAATGACAATTACATTAAATTCTTTTGATAAATGACTTCCATATAAAAGTGCACCGTCAACAGCATATTCTCTATATAGATCTCGATTTCTTGACTCGTGATACTTGATATCAGCTTTACATTCAATAACTATCAAAAAATCGTTGTCGTCCTTTCTACGGATAATAAACTCCGGTTTACCAAGACCTATACCAGACTTACTAGCATTTTTGAGTAACTTTTGAATTATTGGGTTGTCGCTTTTTTGTTCTTCGACAATAAAATTATCATTATCAAAAATATCAACCTTTTTTAGAAGTCTACGGGATAGATTCTCAGTTTTTTTCTCGTTTCTAGACATAATTACTTCATTATACAGCTACTTCGCCGGCATCCACTGACTTTTTTTAAGAATGGAGATAACCTTACCCTTAAGTCTCACATCGTCGGTGAAAAGAATATTTTTATAATTTGGATTCTCCGGCTTGAGATAGACGTAGGGCGGTTTATCGTCAGACATGAATCGTTTGACCGTTCCCTCCTCGCCAACTTCGGCAAAGACAATATCCCCTGATACAAATTCTTTTATTGTTTGTACAAGCACGGCATCACCATCATCGATGCCTGCGTTGATCATGGAATCGCCAGAAATCTTAAGCATAAATATGTCCTCGGCAAACTTGGCTACATCCGAAGATACAGGACGCCATGCTCCCGCAATTTCTATAGACTCAGCAGAGAGGCCGGCAGTGGTAGTGCCGAGTATCGGAGCAAGAGCTGGACGACCAATCACGTCGTATCCTAAGGGGAGAATGGCTATACTACGGGCTCCGCTACTTTTCTTTATAAAGCTCCCTGCATTTAGTTTTTCTAGCAAATCTACTATAGACTGATTAGAGGAAACTCCGAGGTTCTCTTTCATCTCTTCAAATGATGGTGGATAGCCAGTGGTAGTAAAAAACTCATAGATAACGACTAAAAGCTGTTTCTGGCGCTCTGTGATTGCACTTTTCATTAATCTTATGATACCCGACTATTTAGTCTGGTCAAGAAAACCTGTGGATAACCAGAAGAACCTAGCTTACGAGTCTACCAAGAGCCTCAATGAGGAGGTGAAAGAGATGTAATCTCAAGTAACTGGCTACTCAAACAAAAGACTGCTGAAAGGCAGTCTTTTGTTGTTTTAACTGATTTTAAATACTTTTCGTACGACAAAAGCTAGTCCAAAAGCGATTAAGGCAAGGATGACGGGAAGGTAAATATGCTGAATGTCGCCAGAAGCGAAGAACAACATGGCTGGAGTTAAGAGCCATAGTGTCCACTTGTTTCTATTACCAAATCCAAAAGACTGGAAGAGTAGAGTTGCAAAGAATATGTAGGCAAATGGAGCACCTGCCAAAAATATTAACTCCTGCTTTGTCAGACTAAACCAGGAATCATCATATTGAGGTGAAAACTTATCATACCAAGAACCAAAATACTCGGCAGTAAAATAACTTAGAATTAGGGCCACAACAAGCAATAAAATATTTTTTACAACATTATTCATTTCAATTATTGATTAACCACTCTAAGTCTGTCTTGATGAGATTATACGCTTGTTCATTGATTTTGTCTTTTTTGTAAAGCTTTAAGTTTAATGATAATACTTTTGCCAGACCCTTATCAATCTTCTTGTCTTTTTTGTATATTTTCTCTACTCTCTTTATGAGCTCATCTCTTGTCTTTTTATCTTTTATCCATCCAAAATTATATGCTCCGTTTATGTCGTTTATCAATACCTCCAAGGTAATTTTTCTTTCGATAATAATATCTTCTGGATTTGCATTATTGACTTGAACTTCCAAGTCTGTGATCTGGTCAGGTTTAGTTATACCCATCGTTTCTGTAGTTGTCGCAAATTCTTCTGAAACATAACTTGTCAATATCCCGTACTCTCCGCCGTTATCTGTCCCCTGCACTTCAACTTTGTATTCACCATCCAAAGGATCAAGAATTGTTATGTACTCATTTCCAGTTTGAAAGCCGGAATAAAATGCGTCTGGAATTTCGTCATATTCACTACCATTCGAAAAGTTTTTACCTATCTTTTTACCGTTTGGAGCTGTGATTACAAAGTCTATTGGAGAAAGCAATTGCATAAGAAGAACTTTTGGACTTAGCTCAAAGCCATGATCAAAAGTTGTTGTGGCTATTCCCCCTGTTAAGATATTAAATATTTGTCCTTCGGCTACTGTCGGAATTCTTCTATGAGAAGCTTCAGTATTTTTATTAACGATCCCATCTAGAATAGAGCCTAATTGGGGGACAGTATTATCACCCGCACCTCTCTCAAGACCGCTATCACCAATTATTGCTCCAAACCCTTCCGGCTCCCCATGTTCCCAAAATACTGCGTGATCAGTGGGAATAACTCTGATTACATTTATCGTTTTGTTTTCTCCAGAATTACCGACAATATTTGTAACTTCCACCCCTGAAGATAATAGACTTGAGACATTATTATTTAGATTTTCTAGGAAGGGGTTTGGAGGATAGTCATTTGGGTATTGTCTGATTATTCCAGTATTATTATCTTTTATATAATCGAAAA
>Ga0209541_10002398_pt1 | contig 35489 bp, 28 predicted proteins | sample RifCSPlowO2_01_FD_184027 | JGI IMG/M metagenome (GOLD analysis project Ga0209541, IMG submission 184027) | Groundwater microbial communities from Rifle, Colorado - Rifle CSP2_plank lowO2_0.1 (SPAdes) (version 2) | ecosystem: Environmental > Aquatic > Deep subsurface > Groundwater | place...
CACTACATTGCTTGGAGCAGCTACTCCTCCGCCTCCTCCGCTGGAGGAAGTAGTTGTTGATGTTGTTGACGATGCTGCAGCTGCACTTGTTGTGAAGCCCAATGTGATGTTAGTCAGGCAGTTTCCAGCCCTGTCGCAGGTAATTACTGTAAAGTTATAGGTTGTGGATGCTGTCAGGCTGCTGAATGTTATGTTTCGTGACTTAGCCAAAGTTGATACTGCGCTGAAGCTAGACGATGAAATAGAGCTGGAGCCTGTGCTGTTGATGGTCATATTTACAGACTCATTTGCTATAATAGTGACTGTTGCACCGGTGCTGCCAACGCTGCTTATTGATATGCTTGAAACGTTGTAGACAGTTGTGTCATTCACTGCAAACATTAAAGTTGTCTGGTTCAGGTTTCCGGAAGTGTCATAAACATAAAATGTTATATTGACTGCAGTTGTTCCATTGGTTAAATTAGTTATTTCGCCTCCTATGCAGCTTGAGGTTGTTGCATCCTCTGCAATAGTCATGCTTATTGGCGATGATTGTGCGCCTGAAGCGTTATATGAGTAAGTGCAATTCAATGTGTCGTCTGTCACAGTTATATTTGGAACAGAAGATATCAGGTTTAGGTCTTGTGTTGACGACGGAATATTGATAGATACTGTTGGAGGTATAGTGTCATTAACCAAAACTACATGGCTAAAGTGGGGCACAAAAACGATAATTGATCTGTTGTCTGTATTGTTCCAGCATGGTGCGGTAACTCCTGAAATTGTTGACTCAAATGATGCAGAGCATATTGAAACATTTGTAGCATTCTTGAAATTGCTTCCATTTTCATACCACTGCACTTTTACAGTTGAGCCGATATCTGTTGATGAGGCGTTTAAGATAAACTTAACCTTGCCATAGTAGCCAGAGTCATTTACGAAATTATCAACGCTGCTGTTAAAGATGACAATGTCCAGTACTCTTAAAGTCTGGTTGTTTTGTATGCCGCCTATAACGTTTGTCTTATTTTGTAATACTGAAAAGTTATAGCTATTCCAGTTAGCTAGAGATGCATTCAAAACCAGAGTAACATTAATGCCCCTGGTTGTGGCGTTTAAAGCTAAAAGCAGGTTGAGAGCTTGGTCTGTCACTGTTCTTGTATCATTAATAATATCACCGCTTGCATTAGTCAATATAACATTTGACACATTAAGGATATATCTTCCTAATGTTGCATTTGCACCTGAGCCAGTCCAATTCAACTGTCCAAAATTGATAGGCCCAGTCACAAATAAGATTATGTCGCTTGTGTTCTGCTCATTGCCTAAAGTGTCATTGACAGATATCTTGATTGTGTGCCTGCCAGGCGTGAAATTAATAGTAAGATTAACAAAAGAGGCATTTCTGCCCTGGGCAGCTGTAAGTGTCTGTGACGAAGTGACGCTTAAGTTTGAAAGGTTAAATCTTTTTGGCCCTCCGTCCAAAAAGTAAGTGGCTGCCTGCACTTCGCTTTCGCTGTCAAATGCCGATATGTTAATTACAGCAATGTCGGTAAATATTTGGCTGGCAGTTGGTGTATGAACTACAATGCTTGGTCCTTCATTATCAACCACAAATCCAAACACTGTTGTGTTTGAGGTGCCAGCTTTGTCTGTTACTTTTACTATCAATGTTCGATTGGCTGATAGGGTTCCGCATTCGACATCAGATGTGGAGTTAAATGGGAATATGAAAGTTTGGTTGTTGAAAGTTACCTCTGCTGACGAATTACAACTGGATATGTAAGACATGTTTTGTATTCCGACAGTATTGCCGAACGCAGTAAAGTTCAAGCCAGTACGGCTAGTTATATTAGTGCTGTTAATCACTGCCTTTCCATCGGATTTTGTTGCCAAAACAATTCCAGGTGCGTTTCCGCTTTGTATAGTGAAGCTGTGTATATATAGTTCTGAATTGCCCCAGTCGTCTCCTGCAGTAACTCTAACTACTCTTGTGCCGTTGCCCAGTGGGCATCCTGTTCCTACATCTGGACCACTAACGGTAATCGAACCATTCCTGTTGCTTTCTACGTTGCCGTCAGTTATTGTATAATTAACAAATTTATTACATAATCCGCCAGGTGCTGTTCCATCTATTTGTATCGCAATATATCTAAGCGCATTGGGCTCAGTAACATTCCAGACAACGGTGGGGGTTGTATCCGAAGTATTTGTGCCGTTAGCAGCCCTTTCTCCGGATATACCTGATATATCAAGAGTGACTGATAATATGGTTGGCGCTGTCGTATCATTAACCTGGATTGTGAAATTCTTTACGCTATTGGAACTGTTTATATTGCCCAAGGTGTCATTTGCAATAATCCTGAAGCTTACGTTTCTTCCCTCAAATTCATTGTTTCCTTTGGGTATCGGATAAGAAAAGTTAGTCCAACTTTGATTGTTATATGCTAAATATGGTGCAGGTGACTCATTTAGGGTTTGCCATGCTCCCGCGTTTGAATCTGCTGACTGGTTGAAGAACTGCAGTAATCCGCGCAAAGGCATTGTTAAATTATCGCTCCAGTTTGATACGCCCACTATGCTTCTGCCTTGTGCTGATGATGTTCCAACTGATGTGCCCAGCTCTGCAAGTTGGTCATGGCCTACATCAGTATCCCAACTGCTATTATGGGTAAAGTTATAATATAATTTTTGCCCATCGGTCAGGTTAAAGTTTCTTGGCGGTATCTGGTCAACAGTCAAATACAAGAAGTTAGTTGTTGTATTCATCGGGTTGCTGTTATTGCTGGTGTCTCTGCCCGTAATATTTATTGTGTATGTTCCATTTCTGAGGAAGGTGTATGTTGCATTGCAGACAATCCTTGTAGTGTTTTGCGGGAAAATGATGTCGCTGCTATTGCATTGTAATCTTGCGTCTGTCGCATTTGTGTAATTAAAGAAAGCCACAACTGATCCTCCTAAAGTTATGGTTAAATTAATCGAGTTATTGGCGCTTAAATTAAGCCCTGTGCTTCCAGTGTCGTCAACAGTGAAGTTTATAACTTGGTTACTAATCACTGAAGAGAAATTTAATGAGTTATTATTGGTGCTAATAAACGGCGTATTGAATGTAGCGTTCGGTGGCCCAAAGTCATCAGAGCCTAATCCTCCTGAGAAATGGTCAACAAATATGTATGTAAAGCCGCTTGGGATGTTGACTCCTGGCGTGTCTGCTGTTGCGCCCCATGAGCCGCTTGTTAAATAGCAAGCGCTTGCATTTGGAATTAAATTGTAGTTAATGGCTGAGCTTGAATGGTTGTATATGCTTATAGCAGTCCCATTGCACTGGTTGATTAAAAAGCAATTTGGATTGACTGAAGAAGTGCCGTTGCAGTACATAACTTTGCCGAATGTGCCCCTCATCGCAATAATTCCGAATTGATATGAAACCTCGCTTGGTATGAATTTTGCAATATCAACCCATGTCAAATTCGCCTTATCTCTTGCGCCTGCTGCTGCTGACGCTTGAGTGGAAACATCTCCAGAGTAATTTGTCCTGCTTACATTTCCAAACTGGCCTTCATCTATCTTGCCTCCAACAATGAAAACACCTTGGTCTGTTGAGAAATTGATGTTAAATGTAAAGTTTCCTGTGGTTGGGTCCATGAATGCATCGCCGGCCAAATCTGTTCCATTTCCATATCTTATATCCAAGCCGGAAAATGTAAAGCCCTGCTCAGGATGCTGAATTTTGTTGCCGGTTGAGCTGAACTGCTGCTCCATAGCAGTAGCCATTACCCCTTTAACAACAAAATCGTATTTTTGAGAGCAAGTTCTCCTGTTCAGCGAGTCATTGGTGCAGAAAAACACTCCATGGGGCCCGGGGCTTGTGAAATTGCTGCTAAAGTTTAGCAAGTCTATAAAGGTAAAATTATACAATCTTGAATTGCCTATGCTCCTATCATAGGTCATAGTCCTGTTTATGAAAACACCAGTATTTCCAATGGTTTCGTTAGAGTCTGTTTGCCCTCCTGAAAAGACTGTTGGCAATGAGTTAAAGACCACCCATACAGTATTAGTACTATTATCTGTAACATTAACATAAAATACTGCAGTAGCATTTGAAGTTACATTAAGCTGTCTATTGGTCGTTAGGGTGCCATTGGGCGTAATCGTGGTAAGATTGGGTGTGGTTACATCAAGGAAAAAAGTGAAGTTATTTGTGGTATTAGTGAATATCAAAGAACCAGTATAGTTATCAGATTTGCACCCCACCGACCAAGTAAAATTGCCGTCAATATTATTCTCAAATGTTATGTTTGCGTAGCTTAATTGTGAAGATGCGTTGCTGCTTGCATTATAAATCCTGTCATCTGGCTGAGAAGCTGTGCCGTTTGCTGCAAGGCTGATATTTTTGAATGTGACAATCTTGGTTGCAGTATTGTTGACTTGCAGCGTGCAATTAGACTCATTTTCCTGTGCACTTCCTGCACCATCCCATGTGGCAATAAACGTAAAATTAACATTTCTTGTTCCGTTAAAGGTAAAATTTCCAGGCGATTTTAATGTAATTGTTAATGCCTCTGCATAAAAAATGCTAAACACAAAAATCAAAACAACGCTTACTAACAGCAATATGTTTACTTTGGCACTCTGAGAATTAAAGAATGTACTACAATCCCCTTTTTTCATCATGCTCCTCTTTACACAGTTATTATGAACTAACTTTATAAGATTTAAAGCTTATTGGTTTGGCAGCATATATTTAAATCTTTTGATTTCTTATATATTGTTTTGCATGATTCGGCTAAACCAAGCCAAAACCTGAAAATCGCCAAACCCCCTTAAAATGTCAAAAACCACCTGTCATAGACTAGTGGTGTGCTGCTATCGCAAATGTTTTTGCGTGGTTTTTGAGCACAGTCGGAATTCCACGCTAAAATTGTGGTTGAGTTTACGAAACCACCTGTCATAGATAAGGTGGAATTCCGATGTTTAAAAAATGAGATTATATTTAAACTTTGTGTTGTTACTTTCTAAAAATTATACAACTGCGCCTAAAATGATCATCAAAAACAGGACAAGGAACAGGGCACTTCATGAAAGCTCGGAATTTTGCGAAGACGTTTTTTCAAAATTTACCGGCCTGATGTTTTCATTGGACAAAAACAGAAGCTTAACTTTCAAGTTTGGCAGGGAAAGGATTATTTCATTGCACATGTTTTTCGTATTTTATCCTATTGACGTGCTGTTTCTTGACAAGAATAAGGTTGTTGTTGATATGAAAGAAAATTTCAGGCCGTTTGCATTTTACAGCTCGAAGAGAAAGGCTATGTACGCAATTGAATTACCCGCAGGCGTGATAAAAAAATCAAAGACAGAGATTGGGGATAAGATTGGGTTTTAGATAATAGGAATATTTATATACTAAAGGTGTATAATCATACACCAAAGGTGTATAAATGCTGACAAAGAATGAGAAAAAGGTCTTAAGGCTGCTTCTTACAGCTTTTAATAGAGAGCGTTCTATTAACAATATAGCTAAAGAATGCAGTTTAGCTCCGAATGGAGCTTATAAGATATTAAAGAAATTTGAGGAAGAGGGAATTTTAAAGGCAAAACATATTGCTAATATTAAATCCTACAGCATAAATTTTGATGACGAAAAAACAGACAATATACTGGAATTGGCCTTGATGCCAAAGTTAGAGGGCAGAATAAAATACAGGCTGGAAGATCTTAAAGGGCTGAAAGAAATAACAAAAGCATGCATATTATTCGGCTCTTACATAGATTTAAAAAAAGAGCCGCATGACATAGATATATTGTTTGTTATAGACAGGAATAATTTTAAACAGTACAAGAAAAGACTGGCTGATATTGAAGATATAGTGCCTGCTAAGATTCATGATGTTTTGCAGACAGAAGAAGATTTAAAAAATAACATAGCAAATAAAGATAAAGTCATTTTACAAATTTTAAGAGCAGGCATAATACTTTGGGGCATAAAAACAATAATTAAGGTGATAAAAAATTTCTATCAAAGAGAAAATAAGGAACTGCCTTAAGGAAGGGGAAAAAGGAGAAAGGCACAAGGGCTTGAAGAAGATAGAACTTTCTGAAGATGCTATAAAAGGCCATTTGAATAAGGCAGTTCATAATTTTAAAGCTATGTCTGCATGTCAAAAACACTTGTGTTTTTGAGCATCATCAAAAATCGTAAATATTTACTGTAACTTTGCGATTTTTGAGATTTCAAAAAATGGGTTTTTCTGATTGGTCAGCATCTGCCGCTTTTTATTGTTTGTACCATTGCCTGTTAGCCCTAATAGCTAAAGAAGGCTACGAATCAAGAAATCAAAGCTGCACATTTGCATATGTGGGGGATATGATTGATAATAAAAAGATTTCTTTGACTAAGGAAGAACTAAAGGAAATATTTGACAAGGATGTTACAGAAGATTTGGCGCACAGCAAAATGATATTGGATGTCAGAGAAAATATGCAATATTCAATTAAAACAGCTATGGAAGATGAAGAGTTTCTGGAGTTAAAAGAAAGAACAAAAAAGTTATTTGATAAAGTGAGGAAGGACATTGAAACTTGAATATGAATCGAATTCGTTGCGAAAAAGGACTAAATTTTGAAGAAATCCAGCCGATGAATCAAAAGCATTTAGACAGATTTAATAAAATATGGGGACGTAGGGAATTTCGAAATGCTTTCACATCATTCGAACCCTAATTTCGGCTCTTAGCAATTTCTTGCTAAAATCCACCGGTATCACCTTCAGTAATTCATCGTCTTGCGACTCATCGCTCCAACGCTGGAGCCAGTGATAATAACCAGGCTGTATGGATTGTTGGAAATCCTTTATACGACGTCCCCATACAAATAAAAGAAATATATACGTTATTTAAAAGTTATTGTTTTGCCAATTGTCGTGATTTATTTTTAAGATTTATTACGTATTGAATTTCCTCGTATTGAAATTTTATTATTGCCGTGCGCCTAATGCCAAGCGCAAGAATAGCCAAAAGAATTAAGCGCTAAGCGCAATAAACATAATTCAATAATCAATTAAACACATTAAAAAATGAAGACATTAACGAACGATATAATGACCGATTAAAAAATAATTATGACAGAATATAACAATAAAAATAATAAAAAATAGAATATAAAAATCCTAATAATAAGCCTCTACTTGCTGCTCTGATTTTGGCCCTTCCAGTGCCGTTTCTTTTTCAGCAACGTCCTTAAACCCGTAATACAATCCTATGACAACGAGCACAACAACTATTGTGATTAAAGCTGCCATCAGCATGGCCCTCCAGTCCAAAAATATGCCCCTTATAACCAAAAATCTTTTGACCGGAACGACATTTGCCTTGAACGTGATTTGCTTCAGGATTTCATCATTGCTTTTTACTGTTGCAAAAAACACCTGTGTTCCGGATGTCCTTGATTTTGTTGATGCCAGTATATTGACGGTCTTTGCTTCGTTTGGCCTCAAAACAAAAGTGCTGCCTTCATTCAGCCTTAGATTTGCCCAATTGCCCCCGTCAAGCGATAGCGTGTAGGCATTTGCATCAGGGCCTTCGTTCTTCAATGTGATTTTATAAGCAGCTTCAGTTCCGTCATTCTTGATGTTCTGCTCAAGCGCCGGAACAGCCACAACAAGCTTGTCGTTCACAGCCCGGATTTCCTGGTCTGCCTTTCCAAGCACAAAAACCTGAATTTCTTTTGTTTCCTTGTCATTCCCGAACTGAGATGCTATCTCTGATCTTAAAGTATAAGTTCCTGTCGGCGTGTCATCGGGGATTTTGAGCACGAACTCTTCCCTTGCCTCTTCCTGCCTTTTGCCTATCTGGTCGACAAATTTTGTTGCAGAAGCTCCGAGCTCCGGAATGCTAACCTGGGCTGTGACGCCTTCAAGCGGCAGAATTCCGCTGTCCTTGAAGCTGACTATAGCTATTAAATTCTTTCCTGCCTCAACCCTGTTTTCAGGATTCATGGCAATGCTGCTGACTATGAAAGGAAACTTTTTCTGGCTGAGCTTCAATCCATAAATTCTTTCCTGTAAATTTCCTTCCGCATCTGAAATCCTTAGCTTAAGCTTGAAGCTGTCCTGCTCAAATTTTCCGGCCAAGGGCACATCAAGGTCCTTAACAACGCTTTGCTCGTTTTCCAAATCGAATAGCGCTGTCGAGTCCGCTGCAACGTCCCCATTGGCAAAAACAAGCACTGCATCAATATGCGCATCTTCAACACTTTCCAGCGCCGTCATTGCTATTTTTAATTCCAGCTTTTTTTCCCCTTTGTCTATGACTACAAAATTGTTTTCATTCTCCACTATGTTCACGCCGTCTATCTCCACCCTGTCAACAGAAATGCCAAGCTTTCCCCGCATTCCAAATTGTCTTTTTCCGTCTTCCATTGCAATTCCATAGCTCTTCTGGAAGGAGTCGCCTTCTGCATCCGTTATTTTGACTTTCAGTTCAAAGGAATCACTCTTCTTTAAATCGTTCAACAGGCTCAGTCTTAACTGCTTTGACGAACTTGAGCCGTCTGCAAGGTTAAAATTGGATGTGGCGTCAGCAATGACAAATCCCGTATGCAAGTCTCTTATGGCTGCTTCCACATGGGCGTCTTTCAGGTTTTCAAGAGCTGTTAACTCAACTAAAACATCAAAATTGTCTGTCTCGTTGATGAAATTGCTGCTTGACGAGGCAAGCACTACATTGTTGACTTTTACCCTGTCTATTGATACGTCAAGGCCATTTCCAGTTATTCCGTTGCCGTTTCTCATCCTTATTCCAAAAGATTGCTGGAATGAATCGCCTTCTGCATCAATTATTTTGACAGTAAGCTCTAATGAATCGCTTTTTTTGAGCTGCTCTATAAGGTCAAGCCTCAGGAGCTTTGACGAACTTGAGCCGTCTGCAAGGTTAAAATTGGATGTGGCGTCAGCAATGACAAATCCGGTTCTTAAGTCCTTCAATGTTGCCTCTATATGGGAATCTTCCAGGTCTTCCAAAGTTGTGAATTCAACCAAAACATCAAAGCTGTTGCTCTCTTCCAAAAAGTTTGGCTTGGAAGCTGCGACAATCTTGTTATTTGCCTTTACCCTGTCAAAAGAAACATCTAAAGCTCCTCTGCCTTTTGTGCCGCCGGTGAACTTTATGCCATAAGAGTTTTGCTCTATGGAGTTCCCCCTTTCATCAAAGATCTTGATTATCAGGTGAAAATTTTTCTGCCTCTTTAGAGAATCAAAAAGCTGCAGGTTAAGATTCACTCCGCTTGGAGTGTTCCTGACAACAGCTATGCCCCTTGCATCTGCAATCGTATTGCCGGTGCCCGAGTCAATAAGAACTGCCTGGACATTGACATTGCCGAGGAAATTGGTTCCTTTCAGTACAGCAACAACATTTAAGTTGTTAGAGTCAATTAACAGGTTGGTCCTGCTTTCCGCAAGGTTTTGGCCGTTTACAAAGACGTTGTCTATTACAACAGAACCAGTGCCTGCAAAAGCAAAGGCGCTGGCCAATACGCCGAAAATAAGCATGAATGCAGTTATAATTGTTCTTTTAACCATAATTTTTACCCCAACGTTATTTATAATAGTACCCTCTATCAGTAAGTACAAATAAGCTAGAGTGAATGGCTAGTATTTAAACCTTTCGGTTTTTGTTATTTTATAGTGGTTACATAAGTCTGAAACTTTGAAACTTGCCAAACAATATATATAAATGAGCGGAAACCGCCAATTTGCTATGATAACCATAATCGGCGCAGGCCCTGCTGGAAGCTATCTTGGCTATCTGCTTGCCAGGCAGGGAAAGGATGTGGCAATTCTGGAAGAGCATAACAAAATAGGCTCTCCAGTGCAGTGCACAGGCATCGTAACCCATTCTATTGAAAAGTTTTTCAGCTTAAAAAATGAAGTGATGGCAAAAAGGCTTGAAAAGGTTGTTGTTGTCAGCAAAAACAAGAAGATAGACGTGAAAGTTGACGAGATAGTGATGTGGCGCGACAAATTTGACCAGTTTGTTGCTGATATGGCTGAGAATGCAGGAGCTAAAATCCTGCTGAACCATAAGTTCATTGGTTTGGATGGAAAAAACTCAATTAAAGTCAAGGATAAAAAAAGCAACAAAATAAAAGAGTTGAAAACAGATTTTATCATTGGAGCAGACGGCCCTTATTCTGCTGTTGCGAAGGCAGCAGGCATCTATTCCAATCCAAGGTATTATATCGGAATGCAGGCTAAAGTGAAGCTGGAAATGGACACTTCTTCCTTTGAAACCTATTTTGGCTCTGATTTTCCTGATTTTTTCGGATGGTGCGTGCCTGAAAGCGAAGACACTGCAAGGCTTGGCATAGGCTGTTTTGAAAATGCGCAGGAATATTTCTATAAATTCCTAAAACACAGAACAGGCAAAGATGGTATTTTGTGCTGGGAATCTGGCTTGATACCGTTATACAACCCAAAGAAAGTCATACAAAAAGACAATATATATTTGATAGGTGATGCTGCCGGGCAGGTCAAATCTACAACCGGAGGAGGCATCATTCCTTCGTTAAAGGCTGCGCAGACATTATGCGGCTGCATAATAAACAGCAAAGATTACAACAAAGAGTTCAAAAGGCAATCAGGAAAAGAGCTGCTGCTCCATTTGAGGATAAGGAGAATCCTAAACAAATTTTCTGACAGGGATTACGACAAGCTGCTTGGCCTGATGAACCAGGAGAAAGTAAGAAAAATTTTGAAAAAATATGACCGGGACACTCCGATTCCATTAGTTGCCGACCTGCTTCTAAAAGAGCCAAGATTTCTGTATTTCTCTAAATTGATTTTTTAGTAGCCATTAGCAAAACCTTTTTATAACGCGCCTTTTACCTTCAATGCGGTAAATGGGTGGCAACTGAATCATGGAACAAAAAGAAGACGAGGAGATATCCATAGACTTCGGCAAGATTAAGAATTTCTTCAAGAAAGAAAAAAAAGAAGAGAAAACTGCCGAAGTAAAAGAGCCTGCAGGGGAAAAGAAAGAAACTGAAGATGACATCTCAATTGACTTCAGCAAAATCAAGAATATCTTTAAAAACAAAGAACCGGAAAAAACAGAGTCCCGGCAGGAAGGTAAAAAAAGTGAGGAGATAGAGCTTTCATTTGATTTCAGCAAAATAAAAAAAATTTTCAAGCCTGAGGAAAGAGCGGCAAGCGACGAAGTGGCAGTGGATTTTGGCAAAATTGCCGGCTTATTCAAAAAATATGGCGTGATCTTAGTCGTGCTCATTCCTGTGGTTCTCTCTGTTTACATAAGGCTTCAGGGCGACTTGCTACCTATAACTGACGAATGGGCGGCAAACAGCGTCTTTAACAGCATCAGAGCCCAGATAAGGGCAGGAATTGACCAGCAGTATCCCAACCTGCCTGACGCCAACAAGAATGCGCTTGTGGACACGGAAGTCCAGAAGATAGCGTCTCAAAACAGGCAGCAGATTGGTGAGCAGATAAGGCAGACCTCGGCTTACTTCAAATCTTTTTTTCAGGACGAGAAAGGCTACAGGTATATGCCGGACATTGATCCATATTACTGGTTTAGGTATGCTAAGAACATTCTTGAGCGCGGGCATCCCGGGGATATATTAAAAGACAACAAGCCATTTGACACTTACCAGCTTGCGCCCCTGGGAAGATTTGTGGTTCCTGACATGTTTCACTCTTATGCCCTGGCCTATTTTCACAAACTGGCCAGCATTTTTGTGCCCAATATGGATTTAATGCGCTCGAGCTTTTATCTCACTCCTTTTGTCTCTGCTCTTTGCGTGCTGCTTGTATTTTTTATCGCAAGGAAGATTGCAGGCAACATAGGCGGCTTTTTTGCAGCCATGATGATGGCTGTAAACAGCGCTTTCCTTTCAAGAAGCCTGCATCCTGACAATGATGTGTGGGTGGTATTTTTTCCTTTGCTGGTCACCTGGCTCTTTCTGATTACAGAAGAATCAAGAAGTATGGCAAAAATTACGATTATTGCTGCGCTTGCAGGCCTGTTCACCGGAATGTTTACATTCGCGTGGAGCGGGTGGTGGTATATATTTGATTTCCTGCTGGCCACTATTTTCGTTACATTCTTGTACCTTGTGTTCTCAAGTTTAGGTGCAATTAAAAAGAGCGTAAGGGCAGCCTACTCGAATGAGGCTATAAGGAGCCTTGTCGCCATAGGAATAGTTTATTTCATCAGTACAGCATTATTTACCACATTATTTTCAGGCTGGGCGACATTCAGGAACAGCTTTTTCGGCCCGTTAAGCTTTCCGTCCATAAAAGCCCCTGTGCAGGCAGCATCTTTATGGCCCAACGTGCTGACAACAGTTGCAGAGCTCAATGAAGGGTCTGTAAACCAGATTATAAACTCTGTTGGCGGCAATTTCCTGTTTTTCATAAGCCTGCTCGGGCTGATTTTTTCGGTATCAAGGGCAGAGGGCCTGAAAAAGTTTGATTTTATTTACATCATTGCCACTGCAGCCTTCTACGGCAGCTTTTTCATATTGCAGAGGTGGGGCGTTGGCTTTTCCCTTGCAGGCACATTGATATGGATAATGATTCCCATTGCGGCGAGCATGGCCCTCTCAATCTACAAAAAAGACCCTTCCTATGATTTCAAGCTGTCCATCCTGCTTTCCCTGTGGATAATCTCAACAATTTTTGCAAGCATCAAGGGCATAAGGTTCACTCTTTTGCTTGCTCCGGCATTCAGCGTTGCATTTGGCGTTGCGCTTGGGAAGGGATTCCTCTATTCGGTAAAATTGCTGACAAAAGAGCTAAAGATTCATAAGTTCATAGCCAACTCAATCCTTCTTGTGCTGCTGCTTTTTGTCTTCTATACCAATCCTGTAAGGGGCGCGATAAGCGCAGCCCGCTCAGACCTGCCAATAATTAACGATGCATGGCACAATTCATTGGCTGCCATAAAGAAAGACTCCACAAACAATGCAATCATAACATCGTGGTGGGATTTTGGCCATCATTTCAAGGCTATTGCAGAAAGAAAGGTGACTTTTGACGGCACCACACAAACTGCGCCGGCAGCGCACTGGGTTGGCAGGCTGCTCATGGCAAGCGATGAAAACGAAGCAATAGGCATTTTAAGGATGCTCGACTGTGGGAGCAATAACGCCATCAATATATTGAACGGGATAACCAAAGACCAGCACTTGTCGTTAAGGATAGTAAGAAGCATTATCTTGCTGGACAAAAGCGGTGCAGACAGGGCTTTGGATGAGTTTAAGTTCAGCAAAGAGCAAAAAGAGGAAATCCTTTCATTCACGCATTGCAGCCCGCCAGAAGCTTATTTCATCGCTTCTGAAGACATGATCGGCAAGTCAGGAGTCTGGGGCCATTTCGGAAGCTGGAGCTTTGAAAGGGCTGACTTGTGGCAGAATGCCAGAAAAATGCCACAGGAGGAGGCAGTAGAATACATGATCAGGAAATTCAATTATTCTAGGGCAGGGGCTGAGAATATTTACTTCGAGATGCAGTCCATAACAAGTGACAAGGCTGCAAATGACTGGATTGCGCCATGGCCGGGATATGCGGAGAATGGCCGCGTCATCAATTGCAACAAAAATGGTGAAGCTTATTCATGCGAAAATGGGCTGCAGGTTAATATGAGCAATTTTGATGTCTTTGCGCTTGGGCAACAGGGCATTGTGAGGCCAAAAAGCGCTTCCTTTCCGGCTGAGACCGGAACCATAAAGAAAGAGTTTAGGGGCGCAACTCTAGACTTTGGTGTGGCGATAGTAAGGGCTGGCGAAGACAGCCTTGGGATGGTCTTGTCAAGCAAGGAGCTTACAGGAGGGATGTTCACAAGGATGTTCTACATGCAGGGCCATGGATTAAAGTATTTCAAGCTATTCAACCATCAGCGCGGATTGACAGGCACTGATATATTTGTCTACAAAATAGACTGGGAAGGCGAAAATACGACAATTGTAAAGGAGTATGCTGACTTTTTGAAAAAGCCTGCAGAATCTGAAGTAAAAACTACAATCTCAAACTCCACTGATGGTTCATAAATGGAAACCAAAAAAATCTTTGTTGTAATCCCGGCTTTTAACGAGGAAAGGAGCATAGCGAAAATAATCAGGAAGTCAGGGAATTTGGTGGGCAAGGTCATAGTTGTTGACGACGGAAGCAAGGACAAAACAGGTTATGTTGCGGAAAAAGCCGGGGCAGTTGTTTTAAGGCACATTATCAATCTTGGCAAGGGCGCTGCATTGAAAACAGGATGCGATTTTGCCGTCAGGCACGGCGCAGATTATGTAGTTGCCATTGATGCGGATGCCCAGCACAAGCCCGAGGACATCCCCAGATTCATTGAAAAATTAAAGAGGAGCGACATTGTATTCGGCTGCAGGAAGTTCGGCAGCAAAATGCCGTTTGTGCTCAGGTTTGGAAACTGGTTTATAGCTGAGGTTACATGGCTCTTGTACGGCATAAAGATCAACGACACCCAATGCGGCTTCCGGGCCTTCTCCAAGGAAGCCTACAAAAAAATCAGATGGGGTGCAGTTGACTATGCCATGGAATCAGAGATGATTGCAAGGGCGGGAAAGCAAAGATTAAAATATGTCCAGATTCCAATCGAGACAATTTACTCGGACAGGTACAAGGGAACAACTGTTGTAGACGGGATAAAAATAGTTTTGAACATGCTTTGGTGGAGGATTTTAAACAACAAGTAAAATGGTGCTGGGAATTCAGATAGCGGGTTTTTTGTTCGGATTGTTCATGATCTATTATTCCTTCCTTAATTACAAGAGGACGCAGTTCACTGCAAAGGAGTTTACATTCTGGATTGCTGTATGGGCCTTGTTCATCATTGTTGCGCTGTTTCCGTCTGTCTTGGACCCCATAGTGAAGTACGGCGGATTTTTCAGGGCGTTGGACGTGCTGATCGTAAGCGGCTTTATCTTTTTGATCGCTGCGGTTTTCTATACATACACCGTAACAAGAAGAACGCAAAGGCAGGTTGAAGCGGTTGTAAGGAGTATCGCAATGAAGAGGAATAAGGAAAAGCAAAAATAGCTTATAGACATATATGTGCACGTATATATTTAAATAACCCTCAAATTTTCTGCATAGCATGGTGATTATAATCAAATTCATAGACAAGCACTTAGGCAATGCCATATGCAATTTTTTAGGTTGGTTCAAAAGAAAAAATGTTGAAAAGATGGAGTATAGAAAAATACTGGTTATCCAGCTTTGGGGCATTGGAGAAACTGTACTTGTGCTCCCCTCCATCGAAGCGCTGCGCAAAAAATTTCCAAGTGCGCAGATAGATGTGCTGGCAACTCCCAGAAACAAGGATGTTTTTTTTAACAACAAGAGCATCAATGGGCTGCATGCAGTAAAGCTGAATCCATTTTCAGTCATTGGCTTTATTCTTAAAAACATGAAAAAATATGATTTGGCTGTTGATATGGAGGAGTATCTCAACATTTCCTCGATAATATCGTTCTTTGTCGGAAAGAAAATTGTCGGCTACAGCCATGGCTCAAGGGCAAAGCTGTATGATTTTAAGGTCAACTATAACGACAGCCAGCATGCCTCGCAGACATTCTTGGACTTGGCAAGGGCCTTGAATATAAAATATGATTTTGAAAAGCTTCCGAATTTGAATTATTCAAAAAGCGACAAAAATAAAGTAGACAGATTTTTGAAAGATAATAAAGTCAAGGATACTGATGTTATTGTTTGCGTTGCTCCCGGGGCAGCGGAGTCAGCCAAATCAAGAATATGGCCTTTTGAGCGCTATGCTGAGCTTTGCGACGAGATTATTGCGAAATACAATGCAAAGATTGTGTTTACAGGCATTCCTGAAGAGAGCAGCTTGATAAAATCAATACAGGACAGGATGGAAGCTAAAGACAGGACAATGAATACTGCGGGGCAAATTAACCTAAATCAATTATTTTATTTGATCAGTAAATGCAAGCTTTTTGTCGGCAACGATGCCGGGCCAATGCACATAGCAGCAGCGCAGGGAATCAAGACTCTTGGCCTGTTTGGCCCCAACCTGCCGGTTAGGTTCGGGCCCTACGGAAAAGGGAACATTGGGCTGTATAAGGGATATAATTGCCAGTTTAGCCCCTGCATCAATGTCCACAAAGGCCAGGTTCCTGACTGCCTGTATCCAAGAAATTCAAATGACTATCAAAAGTGCATGAAAAATATTAGCGTAGATGACGCGCTGAAGGAAGTGGAGAAGATCGTTTAAGAAAAAAGGAAAAAATAATGTAGAGTATAGATTGGCTTCAATCCCCCACATGCACATACTCCCCATACGTAAAAAACCCAACCAATTGCTTTAATCTCGCCAGCCTGGGAAACAGGTCCTTTTCCAAAGAAACCGCATCTTCAAATAATTCAAAAACTTCGGGCTTGAAGATATAAATTCCTGCATTCACAATGTTTGTCGAGTGATGTTTAGGCTTTTCCTGGAAATCAACAACCAAATCCCCGTCCAGAATTGCAGTTCCATAGTGCGATGTTTTTTCCCTCGTCATCAACCCCATTGTGGCCAGCTTGTCAGACTCCGTATGTTTCTTTATCATTTTCAATAAGTCAAAATTATTGTAAGTGTCGCCGGACATGACGACAAAATTATGGCTTACCCTGTCTTTCACTGCAGAAAGGGCCTCTGCATTTCCTTTTGCCTGCTTTTCAACGATTTCGACATTTATCTTCGCATAAGAGATTTCATTTATTAAAGAGTTCATGTTTTTGGTGTATTGCGTGACAATGTACAGCGTCTTGATTCCGCAGCCGGCAAAGAATTCTACCTGCTGCCTGAGCAATGGTATCCCTTTGATTTCCTCCAGTGCGCTCTCCTGATGCTCGCCCTTCAGCAATAAAACAGCAACACTCACGGATTGCTCCTGCAGCCCTCTCCTGAGGAAATACTCTATCGCCTGCGACCTGCTTCTTATCACGGAGCCGTCCACCTTGGAGTCCACTAATTTAAGCAAGGAATTGTCAACCGATATTGCAATCTTTGATTTTGTCATTCTTATGAAGTATGACTAAGTAGTATAAAGTATTACTTTATATAGATTTATGTTCTGAAGTATATAGTTCAAAAGCGAAAGATTTATAAGTAACTGAAAGTTAGGTATGAAAAGTTCATACTATTAAGATAAAATGCCGGAAGAAAAAAACTTCAAAAGGGAGAACGCCAGTTTTTTAGCGGAATTCAAAGGCGAAAGGCATGATCACCTCTGGGGCTATGAGTTGTGGGTTGAGAATAACGAGAAATACTGCAACAAGCTTTTGATACTGAATGAGGGATTTGAATCAAGCTGGCATTACCATGAAAGAAAGGATGAGACGTTTGTGGTCCTTGAAGGGCAGGTTTCACTAACTTATGCAAACGAAGTGGATGCAGTTCCCAAAACAATAGTTTTGAGCAAAGGTGATAAATTCAGGCTGAAGCCAGGGGTTATTCATACGTTCAAATCTATGGTTCCAAGGAGTACAGTAATGGAAGTTTCAACAACAGATGACGGCGACAATGTAAAGCTGCGGCCGGCAAGGAAATTGGTAGGGGAATAAAATGCTAGACTTCAACAAGATAAAAACGTTCCCGATAAAGCAGAGGAAAAATAAAGTAAAGTTAAATGATTTGATTAAGCCGGAAAACTCAAAAGTTTTGATGGATTCCATTGAACTGAATGACTTGGTTTATAGATTAATAAATGCCCACGTCAGAAACAAGCAAATAATCCTAATGATGGGCGCGCATGTAATAAAGGTCGGAATGAGTTTATTAATAATTGATTTGATGAAAAAGGGAGTGATAAAGCATATCGCAATGAACGGCGCAGGCCCGATACATGATTTTGAGTTTGCTTTGATCGGAGAAACATCAGAGTACGTTGAAGATACGATTGAAGACGGCACTTTTGGGATGATTGAGGAAACCGGAAAAATTCTAAATGAGGCGATAAAAGAAGGCGCTAAAAATAATTTCGGCATGGGTTATTCAATCGGAAAGAAAATAAATGACTTAGATTTGCCAAATAAAGAGTGCAGCATTTTGTATCATGCTTACAGATTAAGCATTCCAGTCACTGTCCACGTTGCCATAGGAACGGATATAATCCACCAGCATCCCTCTTGTGATGGAGCTGCTATAGGGAAAACTTCTTATCAGGACTTTAAGATTTTCACGGAAAGCGTAAGCAAACTGGAAGAAGGCGTCATATTGAATATCGGCTGCGCGGTAATTCTGCCGGAAGTATTTTTGAAAGCTTTGACAATTGCAAGAAATCTTGGATTTAAAGTCGAGAAAATAACAGCGGCAAACTTTGACATGAATGACCATTACAGGCCCAGGGAGAATGTAATCACAAGGCCGACTTCGCTTGGCGGGCATGGCTTCATCATAATAGGCAGGCATGAAAACACAATACCGACGCTGCACAGGCTGATCGTTGAAAAGATGAAATAAAAAAATTCAATAACGAAAATGCATTAAAAAATAAAAATCAAAATCGGATTGAAAAAAAGAAAAATAAAACTACAAATCAAAAGGTGAAACCTAAATGAAAAATAAACTGTTAAAAGTGCTGGGCAATTTCAAAAACAAGAGAATCCTAGTAATTGGCGACATAATGCTTGACAAGTACATCTGGGGCGACGTCTCAAGGATAAGCCCGGAAGCTCCTGTGCAGGTCGTCAATGTACTTAAGGAAACTTATGAAGCCGGCGGCGCTGCAAACGTGGCAAACAATATCGCAGCTTTGGGCGGAAAGGCATTTATGGTCGGCATGGCGGGAAATGACGAGCCGAAAAAAATCCTGCTGGAAGAGTTGGAGAAAAAAGGGATTGATGTTCAGGGCATTTTCCTTGACAGGGACAAGCCGACAACCCAGAAAATCAGGGTATTGGGCAGAAGCCAGCAGCTGCTCAGGGTTGATTACGAAAAAAAGGAGCACGTTCATAAGGACATAGAGGATTCAATAATAAGATTTCTTGAAAAAACCATCAAAGACATTGATATAGTTGCCATTTCCGATTATGCGAAAGGCGTTATAACTCATGAAGTCTGCGGCAAAGCCATAGAAATGGCAAAAAAATGCAATAAGTCCGTAATTGTGGACCCAAAGCCAAAGCACAAGCATCTCTATTCAAACGTGGACTTGATTACGCCAAACAATGCCGAGGCAGTTGAAATGACCGGCATAGAAGATGGAAATGAGGAGGCTATTGCAGAGATTGGGGGCGGCCTTTTGAGATACCTAAATTCAAATGTCCTCATAACAAGAGGCGAGAAAGGAATGTCCTTGTTTGAAAAAGATGGCAGCGTTACAAACATCCCGGCAAAGGCAAAAGAAGTCTACAGCCTTATAGGAGCAGGCGACACAGTTGTTGCAACTATTGCATTGGCTGTTGCATCAGGCGCTGATTTGAAGGAGGCAGCCTTTCTTGCTAACATAGCGGCGGGCATCAAAGTCGGGAAGATTGGGACTGCGTCTGTCAGCGTGGAAGAAATCAGAAAAGAGCTTGAAAACCTATGAGCAGGGCTGTGTTTCTCGACCGCGACGGCTGCGTCACAGAAGACCTTGGCTTTGTGCATAAAATAGAAGATTTCAATTTAATTCCAAATTCAATAGAAGGATTGAAATTATTAAAAAATTTTAAATTAATTGTTGTTACAAACCAGTCTGGAATTGGAAGAGGATATTACACAATGAGAGATTTTGAGAATTTCAATGGATATATGCTAAATGAATTAAGCAAACATAAAATAAAAATTGAAAAAACCTATGTCTGCCCCCACAAGCCGGAAGATGACTGTGAGTGCAGAAAGCCAAAGACAAAGTTAATTAAGGATGCAGCAAAAGAGTTTAAAATTGATTTAAAAAATTCATTTATTGTAGGAGATAAAAAAATAGACATTGAGATGGGTCATAACGCTGGCTGCAAGTCAATTTTAGTATTGACTGGCAACGGAATGAAGGAAAAAGAAAACTCAGGAGCGGATTATGTTGCGAAGGACTTATTGGAAGCGGCTAATTGGATAAGGGAAAATGAAAAAAGAAATCATTAATGAAATAAGAAAAACAGCCATAGACAAAGAAGGAACAATAAATTCTATAAAATCCTTAGAAAGAGAAAGGAATAATTTTATTATGCGTGGAGAAAACAAGGAAAAGCTTCTTGAAAGTTTGGAAATAGCGGATAAGGCAAACTTATGGACAGAAGAAGGACGAAGATTAATTAAGACAGAGCATATAATTTTAGATAAACTTTTAACAATAGAAGAAGATATAAGGCGTCAACTCAATCTAGAAATTGAAATAAGTTATAGGCTGGCACTTAGAGAATTAATTCTTCAAAAAGCAAGTATACGGGATATTGGAAACATGGAAATAAGACAGCTTATTTCTATATTCGATTTTTGGCTTTTGCGCGATGAAAGACTAGATGAAGAGCTTGGAAAATTATTAACAGAAGATGAAATCCAGGAGCTTGTGAGGGGAAAATTTCAATATGTTGCAATAGGATGGAGTAGATTAGGGTTGTATAACGGTCATGAAGCCTCAGTTATTAGATTTTTAGATGCTAAAATCAAAAAGCAGATTGAAAAGATGTCTGAAATTATTAAAAATATTCAGCAACAGCCATCTCAAAAAACTGAACAGGCGGATACTAATGAAAATTATTTATTAAAACAGGTTATGGAAACTGGAGGAACATTCATTCATACTTCTATACCAAGCCATTATAGTCCAGGAGGATCGTCTGGATTGCAAGATTTAGTGCACAAACGAATGCCACCTCGGTATAATATAGCTGAATCGGCATTCCATTTGCAAACACATGAGTTAATTCAAAGATTCGGACAAGTATATACGATTCTTAGAGGTTTAGGCATTAATGAGGCAATCACAGTTATGCCACACATGGAGGATATTTATCAAGATATACAAGTAACCACAAAATCATTTCTTAGAACTAAAACAGAAGTCCAAAGAAAAAAACAGGGCGAAAGACAGGTGATGCATAGAGAATTGGTTAATCAAGGATTGGATGAACCAGCTTATAGTTTTGTATATCTTGCACTGGATACATACAATGAAAGATTTTATTTTGACTATAGCGGCAGGCCAGGACAGATACTGTTGGCTGAAATAATATTACCATTACCGAAATCTGTTGCAGAAGCGGTTTTTGCACGAGCAAAACAACATCCAATATTTGCACGAAAAGTTATTGAATACGTTGCGCTTAATCATATTGGCATCAATCAAAAATTTTGGTTTGAAGGGGATGAATACACACATAATCACCCGCTCCGCCCGCCATACGAGCAATGGTCAAAAAAGGAAGGCGGGTCTAAGATGTACATTCAAGAGATGGGGAATGAGCAAGGATTTAATCAAAGTTTCTTACATATAGTAGAATAAAAAATGCCAACCATTAACCAAAAAAACCAAAACATTTATATATAAGTATATTATATAAGTTTATATATGGCACTAAGGCAGGAATTCAAAGCGGAAAGAGAATCAATAGGCCATCAGCCCAGGCTGGATACTGTCCTCATGGTTGAAAATTCCATAATGGAGTATAGCGGTGAATATGGAAAATTCCAGCTTTGGAGAAAGCTTCCAAAATCCGTTATGTACCAGACTTTCCTGAAGATTCTTGATTACCTGGAATACTCAAACAAGATTGCATACGACAAGGAAGGCAAAATCGGCTGGATTTTTAGCCCAAATATATACAAAAAATACAGCAAAAGAAAAGATTTAAAGAGGTAGTAATGGGAAAAATACAGCCATCTGAAATAGTTTGGGAAAGCCAAAAGATTAAAAGCAATTTTTATGAATTGGAGAAAACAGATTCGACTTTATTTAATCAAATAAGTTCTGCTCTTGACGAAATAGAAAAAAACGCCTTTTGCAGCATACAGATCCCCAAGAGGCTGATTCCGAGGAAATGGCAAATATATTCTAATTTATGGAAATATGATTTGCCAAAAGGCTGGCGTTTGTTTTATACAGTAGCGCCTCCTGATCAGCCTGGAAAAGTTCTTGTGCTTTCTATTGTATTAGAATGGATGTCGCATAAGGAATACGAGAGGCTGTTTAGATATTAATTACAACATAAAATGATCAACTCAAAAATAAAAACATTAACAGAACTGGTTAAAATAGTTGGAAATCTAAAATCCCAAAACAAAAAAATAACAACAACCAACGGAGTCTTCGATATCCTTCATCTTGGGCATGTAAAATACTTGGAACAGGCAAAGAAACTAGGAGATATCCTGATTGTCGGAGTCAACACAGACAGATCTGTAAAACAAAACAAGGGCGACAAAAGGCCAATCAATGATGAAAAATCAAGAGCAAGTGTACTGGCAGCCTTGGAAAGCGTTGACTACGTTTTTCTGTTCAATGAAAAAGACCCAAGAAATTGGTTAGATAGGTTAAAGCCAAACATTCATGTAAAAGCCGGGGACTACAAGCTAAATCAAATCATAGAAAAAGGCGTTGTTGAAAATAATGGCGGCAAAATTGTGATTGTAAAGGCAGAAGAACAATATTCAACAACTAAGATAATCAACAAGATTTTATCGATAAACAAATAATAAATTTTTCAATTTATTGAATTTATAATGCTTACTTTATTGAAATTTTATCGTTATTGAATCAATTTTTTATTTGAAATTATTTTTATTGAATTTAATTTTTTAATTGCTTCTATCGTCATTGAATTATTATTTCGTTATTGAAAACGTCGTCATTGAAAGTATATTTAGTATAATTTTCTCACACTGCCAGAACAAAAACAAGTATCAGCCCCAAAACAGCCGGCAATGACATGAACGTTGCTATCTTCTCCGCCCTCTGCATTTCATACATCAACGTAATCTTGCTTCCTTCATCTGTTTTTATCAGCATCATGCGGTAGTTTGTGGCCAACAGCGGAACTTCTTTTCCATCCATGTAAGCCTTCCATCTTGGGAAGTATTCTTCCTTGAAAACAACCCAGTCTCCATTTTTAAAATCTCCATTAATCTCGACTTGGGTCGGGCTTATCCTGTTAAATTTGAGAGGGATTGGCTTATCGGGCTTGTCCTTGACGTCATTCATGTAAGGCTCCAGATTGAAGCTGTGCATCTTCTTGTCGCGGCTGAAAGTTACATGCCAATAGCCATTCTCTTCATTGTATTCTGATTCGTTAACATTTTCAAGAACATAGACTTTTTCCGCATAATTGGTGTTGTTTATTGCAAGCATCACAAAGCACTGCGCATTCGGGTTTTGATAGATGGCAAATGAATGGCTTGGATAAAGCTTTTTTGCAGCCAGGTCTCCAACCGGATGGCAGATGTTCAAAAACACATACCTGAAGCCGCCCAATCTCAGGTAATTTGAAAGCTCTTGGCCTGAAAACTTATTGACAACTTCAACAGTTCCAAAAGAATTCATGGTCTTTATTTTATCGTATAGATTATCAGTAAAATCCCACTGCAGATAGCCATATCTTGAAAATGGATGCTCTGTCAAAGCTGCAAATGCCATGTCGATTGCATTGGAGTAAAAGCCGTAAGTGATGAACCTCCCATCAGTGGGAAGCTGCTTGATGAAATTAATCTCGTTTCTGAAAGTTTCGCCTGCTATTACAGATTCGCTGTGTATGAAGCTCAGATTCTGCTTTACAAAATAAGAGGCATGCAGGAACGCGCCAAAGAGCACAATAAGAAGCGATATCCTGAGCAGCCTGTTATTGAAGCTGGCAAAAACAACCGAGATGCAGGCAGCCAAAACAACCAAAAGAAAAGGCAGCGCAGTCCTGTAGCCGTACTCTGCCTGGGCAAAAGGCGGGATGTTGTTTATGAAAGCAGAAACCGCAAAGTGCAAGAGATAGCCCATTGAAAAAATGGCTGCTTTCCTGTAATTGGATTTCTTAAAATTGACAAGTGCGAATATCATTGATGCTATCCCGAAAAAAGTAAAAAATAATCCGAATTTTTTCTCATCTATCCTTCTCAAATCAGGGTATTTGACTGACAATGGGTTTGTGTCCTTATTGAACAAAAAATCCTTTATGTAATAAGATGGATGAATCTCGCCCAGCTTGGGAAAATGGCCCTCTCTTGCATAGTTCTTGTAGTAGTATCCTGGAAAAAGGTAAAATAACGGCAGCAGGATAAAAATCAATGCCACTGAAATAAGGATTAATTTGTTCTTTTTGCAATAGGCAAAAGCTTCAAGGAGCTTTTCCCTTGGATTGGAAGACAGCACTGCAAGAATGAAAGAAAACCCAGCAATTAGTATTACTCCTGTGCTTTTTGTGGGATGAATTACAAAAGCTGCTGACAAGACAGCGATTACAGACAGCAGCTCAACCGGCTTGCCAAATGAAAAAACCATGCTCAATGCCAGGAAGCCAAGCGGAAAAGTTGAGGACATCTTGAAGCTCTCGAACAGCTGCAGGATGGTGAAGCTGAGCACTATGGACATTGCTCCCACAACAGCTATGAAATAAGAAGCATAGTCCTCTCTCCTGCCAGTCAGCTCGTAAATGAGCAGCCATGCCCCAAGTATTGAAAGCCATATAACAAAGGCAGTAATTGAATTGAAGAAAAGGACTGGGTTGATCCAGCCCAGCACCATATTGATAGAAGCAAAGTTCGAGAAAAATGTCGGAGTGTCTGTCAAAAACAGCTGCTCGCCCATGCCTATCGTCGGGTCATACTGCGGCACCTCATTGAATTTTTGTATTCCGTTGAAGACAGAAAGGAATTTGGTGTAGAGATAAGTGCCGTTGGAGGCATACATGTTCCCGCTGTTTATTATCTGGCCGGCAACATAAAACAGGAACAGCAGGCTTACAACCATGACAGCAAGCTCTTTCGCCTCTATCCTGAAAGCGGACAGCAGCCTTGATTTGTCTTTTCTCAGCGCCCTGAAAGCTATGGCTGCAACCGGAAGATAATATGCGATAACCAGAAAAGCAATGCTTATCCTGAAGTCTGTAAGGATCGAAAATATGTAGACAAAGGCCGCTGAAAAAATAGACAACGAACAGCCAAAAAGGTATCTTTTGATGAAATTTGAATTCTCAAACACCAATCCATAGACAGCAAAGGGAATATAAAACAGGAAGATTGCAAGAATTGAAGGAAACGGCGCAAGGGCAGTGATTAAATACAGAGGGTTTTTTACGCTTTCGGGGATGTACCTGTCAAATATAACAAGAGCAGCAGAAAACAAGAGCGGCAAATAAAGTATTTTCTTAAGCAAAACGGACAATAATATGATATACACTGCCAATAAGATATGATTTAATTTAATCTTGATGAAAACCACCCTTTAGCCGATGAAAAGCAAAGCCAATATAAACATTTTGATTCCCAAAACAATAATTTTTTAAACGTTATTGGGTTTTTCCCCGGCATGAAGCTGTCTGTCATTGTCCCGGTCTACAACGAGGAAAAGACCATAAAAACGGTATTGGCTAGTGTTAAAGGCGTAAATTTAAAGGGCATGGCAAAGGAGATAATTGTGATAGACGATTTCTCAACTGACGGCACAAAAAGCATCCTAAGGAAAATAAGTGACAAGTCAATAAAGATACTTCATCATAACAAAAACATGGGCAAAGGGGCTGCAATCAGGACAGGGTTGAAAAATGCCACGGGCGATATAATCTTAATCCAGGATGCTGACCTTGAGTACAGCCCAAGCGAATACCCAAAACTGCTCGAGCCAATCCTCAGGAGCAAGGCTGACGTGGTTTACGGCTCCAGGATTGAGGTAATCAAAAAAAATTTGAAGAAGATGTACAAGATCCATTACATAGGCAACCTCTTCCTCACTTCATTGACTAATCTGCTCTACGGAGCCAGCATAACAGACATGGAAACCTGCTACAAGGTTTTCAGGAAAGATGTGGTCAAAGGCATCAACTTGAGGGCAAGGCGCTTTGACTTTGAGCCGGAGATTACAGCCAAAATCCTGAAGAAAGGCCACAAGATTTATGAAGTGCCGATAAGCTTCGCAGGCAGAAAATTTGACGAAGGCAAAAAGATAACATGGATTGACGGGGTAAAGGCGGCTTTTTACCTTTTGAAATACAGGTTCGCTGATTAAAATGCCCAAACATGACATAACAATGTTTTTTCCAGCCTACAACGAAGCTGAGAACATACCCAAGCTGCTGGGTTCTGCCGTGAAAGTCCTTGACGAGGTTGCAAACAAATACGAAATTCTGGCTGTTGTTTATCAAGGCTCCACAGACGGCACGATTGATGTCGTCAAAAAATTCGCACGAAAAAACAGGAGAATAAGGCTGCTGCTCCAGCCGAAAGACATGAAGGGAATAGGCTACGCGAAAATGATGGGGTTCAAAAATGCAAAATACCCCTATATATTCTATGCTGACGCCGACAACCAGTTTGACCTGCAGGAATTCAGGAAATTTGTGCCTTACATAGGCAGATATGACATCATTGCCGGCTACAGGATTGAGAGGCATGACCCAAAAACAAGGGTGTGGACATCAAAGTTTTACAACATGATGATGCGCTTTTTGATGGGCGCAAGGGAAAAAGATCTGGACTGCGCGTTCAGGCTGGTGAGCAAAAGAGTTATAAACAATATCAGATTGATATGCCGCACCGGGCTGGCAACTACAGAGCTTTTGGCAAAGGCAAGGAAAAAGGGCTTCACAATCAAGGAAATTGGCGTAAAGCATTACCCAAGAATCCTGGGCAAGCCCGTCTTCGAGTGGGAAATCGGATTGAACCTTCCAAAGCCGAAAGTTGTTATTGACATTTTGAAGGAAACCTTAAAGCTGTGGTTCGACATAAGGATAAAAGGCAACTAAGATGGCAACGATAATCTGGCATGCGGGAAATTTTTTCAAATTGCTTTGGAATGTGCATTTGCTTCACAGGTGCCCAGTATGCAAAAAAAGGATCATTGAGACAGATTACCCTGAAGAGCTTGTCCAGAAGGCCAAATGCTCTGACAGGAAATGCGGCTGGGGATGGAATAGATGAGCCTGCTTGACTCTTTCTTAAAGCCTCTTCTTCTTGTGAAGGCAAAAAAGATAAACGGCTGCTGCAGCAGGTTCCTAAAAGGAAGCGTGCTTGACACTGGCTCGGGCAGGTGCTACATAGCTGAAGAGCTGGAAAGAAGAAATAAATTAAGGATTACATGCCTTGACGTGAAAAACCTAAGCAGAACCGGGAAAAAAGTGATTGTGTATGACGGCACCCATATGCCTTTCAAGTCCAATAAATTTGATTCTGCGCTTATAGCTTATGTCCTTCACCATTGCGATGACCAGCTCAAAGTCCTAAAGGAGACAATAAGAGTGACAAAAGGCAATATCGTGATTTTCGAGGATACAAAGCCGTCTCCTGTCACAAACGCTATGGATTTCATGTCAAACAAACTGAGGGGAGTTGAAACGCCTTTCCAGTTCCACTCAGAGAAAGAATGGCTCGGCATTTTCAAAAAGTTAAATTTAAAAACAGTGGCAGTAAAGCATGATGTTGAAAGGGAGTGGTTTTATCCGTTTGTTGAGCACACAATGTTCGTCGTAAGGAAATAAAACAAATTAATGATAAATAATTCACTGTTAATTTTTAATATTTTATAATGGAGAGGTTATTGCCGTGCCTCAATGCACAAGGCAAGTGGAGCTAAAAGAATTAAGCGTTGATGCATTACACAAGATCCAATAATGAACTGACACAATAACTAAACATTCATCAATCAAAATCCAATAACGGAATGTCAAAAACACACGAAAGTGTTTTTGAGCATCATCAAAAATCGTAAATATTTGTTGTAACTTCGCGATTTTTGAGATTTCAATAAATAAAAAATTAAAAACATTCAAAAATAAAAATAACAGAAATTTCCCGAAAAAACACAATAACTATAGGAAATAACTTTAATTTTCGGATACATTTGTTATTTCCTAATAAGCAAATCACAATAAAAAGTTACGAATATTAGTGTGATTTGCTATAAATAATAGAATCACTTAAAAAACCGATAAAAATGCCTCAGGAAAAATTTCCAATTACAGATGCTTACGAATCCATGTTCGGGCAGGCTACAACCCCTGAGAATTTCGTGCCCAGCATGCTGCCGGTGAACATAAACAGGCAGCTTATAAGCTCTGTGATGGAAGCTGCAAAGAAGGAAAAGAAATGGGTGCTGGCATTTATTATCGGCACAAAGCCATGCTTCTACAAGTTCTACGGCTCGATAATGGCTGCCAATAAATCTGGAATCCCAAACTTTGTTGTCAATTCAAACCAGCATTATGATGACATACTGACTCATGGCTTGGCAGAGTTTGACCTGCAAAAGCATGTTGCATGCAATCTTGCATTAAGGGGCGATTTGGCGCAGAAATCCGCAGAGCTTATGATGAAGATAAGCTGGCTTGCCCGCTACCTAAAAAAAGAGTGGCCTACTGTAACTGTCGTGCCTGTCGTGCTGGGCGACACTATAATGACCGCGATCGTTCCTGCCGCATGGATGTTCACAAGGGTTGAGAAAGCGATACAGATTGAGGCTGGCCTGAGGTCAATGGCCCCTGAAGTCATGAAAAGATATAAGCTTGTTGACATAGAGACGTTTATTGACCAGCAGTTTTATGGAAAATGGCTGCTGCTCAGGAACGAGCCGTTTCCGGAGCAGTGGGACACTTATGTCTCGGCAGCAGGCTCAGAGTTTCTGTTTGCCCCTGTGGAGCTGAACAGGCAGCACTTGCTCAGGGAAGGCTACCAGGAAAAAAGCATATGGGTTACAGGCGGCGTGGTTGTTGATGCTCTGGAGCTTAAAAGAAAGGCAAAGTCGGAAAAAAGCATTTTTGATGTTTATCCCCAGCTTGAAAAGGGGCAGTGGCTCAGGGTTGATATACACAGGAGGGAAAACCTCACCCCAGTAAGGTTCAAAGCAATCATCGGGGCAATTTCCAGCCTTGTGAAAAAAGGCTACAATATCAATTTCATTGAGATGAGCGCCACGAGAAATGCCCTTGATTTCTACAGGATAAGAAATTCCATAGAGAAGCTGAAGAAGCACAAAAATTTCCTGCACACAAATGTCTGGCCAGAATATGGCCATGTTGTCGAGTTTTTCGAGTCAAAAAACTGCATGGCTGCGTTGACTGATTCCGGCGGAGTCCAGGAGGAGCTGAACTTGATTGGCAAGCCGTGCCTTACATGCAGGCTGAGCACCGACAGGCCAGAAACCGTGTTTGACGCAAAAAGCAATATCCTTGTGCCGCCTGTGGGCAGCGATTTTATTGTCAGGATGATAAGCGAGATAAAAAAGCGCGATGATTTGCTTAAAAAGATGGCAAATGCAAAGAGATTATATGGCAATAATGTGGGCTCAAAAATCATCTCGGCAGTTTCGAAACTCATGAGAAAAGGGGAAAGGCCGTTTAAATGGTCCCATGAGGCGCTTGGGCTGTGGAAGGAAAAAGCAAAGGGTGTTGAGTATCTGTAAGAATTTATCAGCAATCAAATTATTTTCAATAACCCAAAAATTCAATCAATGAGAATAACAATATAGCAAAAGACACAAGTTTTTAGACATAAATAATGTCTTTTGCTTGTCAAAAATCAAAGATTTTTGAGCATGCTCGGAAATTGTAACAATTTATTATACATTTTTTGCAATTTCCGACATATTACGAACGGACAACTATTGTATAATTATTTTTGTCCGTGAGTATAGGATAAAATTGAAATCTAAATCGTTATAATTAACATGAAAAAATTTAACGCCGACATACTGTTCATAGCTGCTTTGTTTGTCATTAGCTTGTTCTTTTTACATAACATTCTGCCCAAGGGCGCTATTCTGGACAATATCCACTACATAAATGACCTGACTTTTTTGTCTTTCAATGTAAAAGAGTCCTTAAGAAATAACGAGCTTTCCTTATGGACGCCTTATTTTTATGCAGGGCATCCGCTATTAGCTATTCCAGAAAACTATATGTTTGACCTGAATTTTTTATTTATATACCTGTTCAGGAACATTTATCTGGCAATGAACCTGAGCCTTATTTTTTATTTCTTTCTTGCCGGGCTGGGGATGTATCTCCTTGCATGCAGTTTTACTGAAAGCAAAAAGGCTTCTTTCGTATCTGCAGTTGCCTATATGCTCAATGGTTTTGTGCATTCTTTCATCATAAGCGGCCACATAAACATTTTGGAGGGCTATGCTCTGATTCCGTTTATTTTCCTGTTTGCCCACAAGGCATTGAAAAACAAGGAATGGATTTTTTACAGCATCCTTGCAGGGGTGTTTTTCGCATTGCAGATTTTGTCAGGAAGCATGATACTGTTTTTCTACACTGCATTGATAGTTGGGGTTTATTTCGCCTTCAATCTGATAAGCAGGAACTTTGCAAACATTGCGCTAAAAACTTTGTTTGTTGGAGCCATTATAGCTGCAGTTGCCTTGAGCTTGGCGGCAATAAAGCTGCTGCCTTCCCTTGAATTCACAAAGATGTCAAGCAGAAGCTCTGGTGTTTCTTTTGAGGAATTCCTCGGCCACCCTGTAGATTTGAAGGATGCTTTCGGCACTTTCGTCACAAACATTGGCTTTGCAGGAATTTCCGCAGCGGCAGGGGTTTTTGGGCTTGTTTTGCTGGTATTCGGGCTTTTTGATTACAGAAAAAAGCTGGTTATATTTTCGGCTGTTTTAATCATATTCTCCATGCTTTTTGCTTCTGGAACTTTCATTGCCGACTGGATGTACAGGATTCCGGGATTCGGCAAGCTAAGGCATGTTGAGCGGGCATTGGTTTTGTTCTCATTTGCAGCTTCGGTCCTGGCAGCTTATGGCTTTGTCGTATTGTCACAAAAATTGAAAAAATTCCAGACCTATGTCAAATATGAAAAAGTATTTTTTGTACTGGCCATTTTTCTGATTTTGACGGAGCTTCTTCTTTTGCAGAATGTGCCGATGGGAGAAAAAGTAATAGCTCCAGATGAGATAAAGCTTCTGGAGTTCATGGGCAACGACAATTCCGCATTCAGGACATTCAATTATGCGCAGAAGGACATAATAGGGGCTGCCGGCTACAATTATTACGCGCAGAAAGGCATTTCAGAAGCCAAAGGCGGCGGAGGCATTTGGATAAATGATTATGTGGTGTACCTGTCAATTGCCCAGCAGGAATTGAGCGCAAAAATGCTCGGAATATTGAATGTCAAATATTTAATTTCTGACAAGAAGCTGGATGCTGAAAACTTCACCCTTGTGGAAAGGTTCAATAGCTGCAAGGAATGCGACGTATGGAATGCTTTTGGCCCTTATCTTTATGAAAACAAAAAGTTTCTGCCCAGATATTATATTGTGCCAAACGGCGTATTGGTGGTTGGAGACACCAATCTGGTAAGGCAGCTTCAGTACAGCATGATGCTCCAGGGATTCACCCCTGAGAATTCTGTTTTGGTTGAAGGCACAAAAATCAATGACTACAGCCAGGATTTTCTGGACAAGTTCAGTGTCATCTTTTTGCTCAGGGATTCCATCAATCAGGAAAGCATCCCAAAGCTCCAAAGCTATGTCTCCCAGGGAGGGGTGATAGTTCCTGACATTTTGAGAGGGCAGAACACAGTTTCAGAAGAAGGCATAAACTCTGTTTTCAACAAGACTGCGGGCAGCTATACAAAGATGAATGCAAGCCTGTATCAAAACAATAAAGTTGTTGTAAATCTGAACGGGCAGAAAGGCTGGCTTGTTGCAAGCGAAAGATTTGCTTATTTTCCCGGATGGAAGGCAAGCATTGACGGAAGGAATATTGAAATGCTCAGGGCAAACAACGCAATAACAGCCTTATACTTGGACGGAGAAAAAGGCCAGCTTGTTTTCGAGTACAGGCCAGGCTCATACATAAGGGGAAAATTGATAACTTGGATATCATTATTGGCTGTTTTAGGATATTGCGGGTATTTTGGATTCAAAAAGTTTAAAAAAATTAAATTCGGTGATTCAAATCAGGCTCGAGCTTAGCCCAATTTTGGAAAAATCTTTCCTTGCGGCGTTCTTCATAGTTTTACTGTTCATCGGCCCGGGAAATGCGTTTGACCACAGGATAAAGCATGAATTTCCTTATGGGTATCTTTCATCCGATTCCTTCCAGCATCAAGTACGGGCAGAGGCGATAAAAGAAATAGGAAATTTCAGGTACGAGGCGAATTACATAGCAAAGGGCCTTGAAAAGGTAACCGGAAACTACCCTCCTTGGATTTACCATCCTGCTGTCATCCTTTCTTACCTAAGCGGCCTTGAGGCTTATGATACAATATATCTTATGACGTTTCTTCTGGTGATAGCTGCAGTATTTGTTATGTACATCCTAATTAAAAATTTCAACAGGAATGTTGCTTTGCTTGCGCTGCCGTTGGCATTGATTGTGATATCGCCTCCATTGTATATTAATCAAGACGGCTCTTTGGCAAGGGTTTCCTTGGGCATCAATACAGGATTCGCTTACGGCCATTGGCCTTCCATGCTTGCCCAGTTCTTCATCATTGCCTTTGCATGGAGCCTGATGAGCATAAAATTGGAAAAATCCTATTTCCTGATCGGAATATTCGGCTCCGCAATTGTGCTGGCACACACTTCAGAGGCGGTTTTTGCTGCAATATTTGCTGTTTTGTTCATCATTGTAAGTTTCATCAGCAAAAGCCTGGCGAAAGATGAGCTTAAGGCTCTTGTTTTTGCAGGGATTATTACCTTTGTTTTGTCATTTTACTACATAATAATCTTTTTGAACACTTGGGCTCCGGGAGAGGCATATCATTTCAATGTAATGCCTGCTTGGCAGGACAATCCCGGGATCTACATCCAAGGCTTTGGAATTCTGCTGCTTCTGATTGCTGCAGGAATTGTATTTTCCTTTTTTAAAGCCAAAGATATGCATGCCTCCTTTGTGCTTGGCTTTGCTATGCTGCTGGCTGGCTTTATGAACTACATTGGATTTGAAACAAGGGCTTTCCAGATGAGGTTTTTCTGGCCGCTATATCTTGCCGTATTTTTCGGGTTTGGAAGTTACATGCTGGTAAGGTTAATTGTAAAAAACATCAACATAGTTTATTCAATTGCGATAAGCATTGCTTTTGTAATTTTGCTGCTTGGAGCGATAAGAATCCCCTTCCTGCCGTACTATGAAAAGCAAGCTTCACAGGGCCTGATGGATCCTTACCATTGGGCTGCATTCGGCTGGCTCAGCAAAAATACTGAAAAAGATGCAAAGCTTTATTTTCTTTACGGGGACATTTACACCCAGGATGCTGTGCTGAGAAGCTCCAAAAGGGTGCATTTTCTTGTGGATCCGGAAGATTTTGCAACGGCATTAAATGAGCGAAAAATTAAAAAAACATTTATAACGGAGCTGCCCGGGGACTCGGGTGGCGGCTTGATTGAATGGACGGGCCTTTTCGATTTCAGGAATATAGGCGCAGAAAACCCTCCTGAATATTACTTTGGGCCCAGAAATATCTGCAGCTTTGATTACATTATAATCGACAAAGCCTCAAGAACCCAAAGCCTTGCCCAGTACAACCTCCTTATTGGCTCAGAACTCTTGAAAAAGGGCGCAGATAGGGCTTATGAAAATGAAGTAGTAGCGATATTAAAAAACAATAATGTCGGAGCTGACTGCATTGAAGAAAGAAATTTTTAATTTTATTGGAAAAGAGCTGAAATATATTAGCATAGTGTTTGTTTTAGTATTTATTGCGCTTAAAATGGCATTCTACAAAGAAAGCCTGCTTGTTGTGCTGAGAGCTTCAGTTTCATTGTTCTGGCTTTTTGTTTTGCCCGGATATTTCTTGATGCTGTACTGGAGGGAAAAGCTGCAGTTTTTGGAGCGCTTGATCATTGGCATTGCATTGGCAGCGGCAGCAATCGGGATTGTGAGCTATTATTTGGGATTGGCGGGGCTGCATATAAAGTATCATGCAGTTTTGCTTCCAACTTTGCTTATTGTTGTTGGGATTGCGGTAAACTTCTGCAAACGTAGTAAAATGTCCGAAGGCTGAAAAGTTTTGGGGCTTACGCATTTCGTTATATATTTATGGAGTCAAAACTAGTTTACCAGCTTCTATTTTCCATTCTAATTTTTGGCCTTCTTTTAGGTTTTCAGCTTCTATTATAGGCTGTGGCACTGTAACAACATTGCTTTTTCCAACTTTTCTTAACTTCACTGTAAGGAGATTTTTACTTCTTGCTCTTTCCATTTCCAATGCTTTTTGTGCGTCAGATGGATTTATGATTTCTTCATTGCATTTGCTGCATTTCCATCCTCTTACTTCTATTCCTTTCCATTCTGTCCTTATCTTTTCCATCTTTCCGCCGCATTCGCATTTCAGCTTTAGATTTTCAAATTCCATTTTTGCTCACCATTTTCCTGAATTTTTTGCTTAAAGTAAATTCGCCAGCATGAATCAACTTATAATAATCTCCTAAATCAACTACAACAACATTTACAACCTTGTTTCCTTTCTGAATTCCTCTTTCAATGATGTTCTTTTTTCTTTTCCTGATTTCAAAGCCTTTTTCCAAAATTTCAGGAACTTCGTACAAATTCACGTCAATATCGCTTAATTCATTTAACGCTGTTTTTGTCGGAAATATTGATTTTCCTTTGTAAGTGAAGTCCATGAAAGCCACCAATGAGATATATTACTGATATATATTACAGATATATAAATGTTTTGATTTTTACACCAGCCCTTCCTCAGCCAGCAGCTTATGGACTTCCCTTGCATACAGCTCGTGCCCGTAGTCGTTAAGGTGGTGGTCGCCTTCAAGGTACATGCTGTTGCCCTTCTCGAATTCCTCCTTGAATAATGGATAGAGATTGACGACATTTATTCCCTGTTTTTTTGCAAAGTCTTCCAGTAATTTGTAAGGCTTGCCGAAATCAAAGAAGTTTTCGTCTACATTGTTGTACCTTTCAATTGTGGCTTTCTGCATCTCCCTGTCCACAGATATCCTGTCTGCAACAAGGACAAGAACAAATGTCATATTGTTTTTTTTGGCGAAATCGTTGTATGCCACCAGTATCATGGAATTCAGCTGGAAAGAGTATTGCATGACATCTGTGTATTCTTTTTCAATGGACCACATCTCGCCGTCTTTGTAGGCAGTAAAGTAGTCTATCTTCTCGGCGGGCTTGGAGAAAAGCTTTGATTTCAAAGTTCCGATTTTGTTCTTGTACAGCACATAAAGCTGGGACCAGCTTCTCATGAGCCTTTGAAAGCCTTTGTAGGTGTGTTCCTTAATTTTTGGATAGCTTTTTTCCATGTTCTTGCTGACCGGGACAGGCACATTGGTAAGCGTCAGTTTTCCCTCTGACGCCTGAAAAAGGGGCTTGTAAACATCATATTGGTAGTTCGAGACAATGTTTGAAAAATCATTTGTGAAAAACCCGTGGACAA
>Ga0209541_10002399_pt1 | contig 35472 bp, 51 predicted proteins | sample RifCSPlowO2_01_FD_184027 | JGI IMG/M metagenome (GOLD analysis project Ga0209541, IMG submission 184027) | Groundwater microbial communities from Rifle, Colorado - Rifle CSP2_plank lowO2_0.1 (SPAdes) (version 2) | ecosystem: Environmental > Aquatic > Deep subsurface > Groundwater | place...
TGGATTGAAGTTTGACTTTTCTCATAATATATATTTAATATATATTAAGTTTAAATAGATTTTGGTGCTTGAGAATATAGGTTGAAAATCACTTCAGAAAGCTAAGTAATTACATCAATACGAAGATTATATAAAGTAATATTTTCCTTTATAGGCATAGTGCTAAAAATGAATAGATATCATATTCCAATAATACTACTTTTTACTTTAATAATATTCATCTCTGGCTGTGATCAACAAGTTCCTGAAACACAAGAGGAGACTCCTCAATTAGAAATAGTAACTAAATTAGGTAAAGGAATTGTCAATAGGGATGAAATTGGAGGAAATGAATTATTTGTTGTTTCCGCCCACACATCTAACTCAAAAGTTGGAGGTGATGGTAAATTTACTACAGTTGTTTCTAGTGAAGGAGCTCAGATTATATTTGTAGAAGATGAACAAAAAAGACTTCGTGCAACCGCTATATCCTTACCACAGTATGCTGAAAATATAGTATTTGATGCAACCTCTACTGCTAAAGTTTCTATATTCTTTACACCAGGAATTCTTGCTGTTGATCCATCTGAGGCAGAATCTACTTTAAATAAGATAGACCAACTATACTGTTTTCCAGATTTAGTTTCATTTTACAGGAATAGATTATATACCAATAGTATAAACGACCTTAATTTACCTATGAATGAAGAGTACAATGCACTTTTAGAAAGATGTATTAATGAGATTAGAGAATAGTAAGAAAATTTTAAAATACCTTTACTAGGGAATATTTCTACCAGAATATTTCCCTAATTATTATAAACTAATTTCTAGTAAACCTATTAGAAAGAAAATAAAGACAAGTTTATGATTAAAACTATTTTAAAAACTTAATAAGATCAATCACTCTACAGCTATATCCAAATTCATTATCATACCAGCTTAATACCTTAACAAAATTTCCATTAATAACCTGTGTGCTTTTCCCATCAATTAATGAAGAATAGCTTTGTCCGACAATGTCTTGGCTTACAATCTCATCTTCTGTATATCCTAAAATGCCTTTTAACTCTCCTCGAGCAGCTTTCTGGAAAGCAGCATTAATATCTTTTACACTTGCTTTCTTCTCTAAAACAGCGCTAAAATCAACTATAGAGCCGCAAGCAACTGGAACTCTTAAAGCTAATCCATCTAATTTTCCTTTTAAATGAGGCAATGCCAATGTTGTTGCTTCTGTAGCCCCAGAAGTAGTAGGCACAATAGAAAGAGCAGCAGATCTTCCTCTTCTTAATTTTCTTGCAGGCCCATCCACTAAAGCTTGGCTGCTTGTATATGCATGCACTGTGTTCATGAATCCTTGTTTTACTTTAAAATTATCATCCAAAACCTTTACCAAAGGAGCTAAGCAGTTTGTAGTGCAAGAAGCCATTGAAATAACTTGATGCTCTTTTCTTAATTTTTCTTCATTTACTCCAAGAACTACAGTGAAATCAGTACTCTCTGAAGGTGCACTTAAAATAACCCTTTTAGCCCCTGCTTTGATATGTTTTAGAGCATCTTTCTTCTCCCGAAAAATCCCTGTGCTCTCAACCACAATGTCAATCTTCAGTTTTTTCCAAGGAAGCTTTTCTGGATCTCTTTCGCTTAAAACCTGTATGCTTTTTCCATTAACAATAAGAGAATGTTCTTTTGCCTGAATCTTCCCGTTAAATCTTCCATAAACAGAATCATATTGAATAAGATATGCTAAAGTCTTGGTATCGCTTAAATCATTGACAGCAACAAATTTTATCTTCTTATTGTTGATGCCTGCCTTGAAAACAGACCTTCCTATCCTTCCAAAGCCGTTGATTGCAACACGGATCATTAAATCACCTCTTCTCCTATGCATGAGCTACTTAGTTTATAAATTTTCCTAAAGAAGTTCGTAATATAAGAGGATACAATTAACCCTGTTTTTTAATAAAATCTTTGTATCTTGATATCATATTTGGCTCAACAAAGGAAGAGTATCTAGATTCCTCATCTGTTTCTTTTTCTAAAGCAGTACCTATTACATTATCACTAGAAAAAAGAGAAGATGTCTCGTGATTCAAAACTCTTCCTGCAGTAGATAAGGCTAGTCTATTCTCTTTATCTTCCATAACACCTAAACTGATCAATCCTCTAAACGTTTTATTAACTTCCTCCCTTGTATTTTCATCCAAATTATCTATTCTAGAACTAAGCCAATCTTTAGGAATATGGCTTGCCCTCATCTTGAACATTAAATGTCTCCTAAAGGTTTCATTCTTATTTAATTTGGAAGCTCTCTCAATTGGAATCACTCCTTCTTCGATACATTTTATATAATCTGTCAAATTATACGGCTTATAAAATACAAAATTATTTTGTGCTCCAACAAAAACCCAATTATATGTTCCAGGACCTAGAGTAAGTAAAACAGTATCATCACCACCCCACTTCCTCTTCATATGCTCAAAATCATCATTTTTAAACCAATAATCGAATGTTCTTTCAGAATATCCTTGAGATTCAGCTATTACTCTAGTAAGTAGAGACATCCTTATTAATTTTTCAAAATGTTCTTTAGTAAGATCTAAATAATTAGGATGATCTGGACTTCCTGGTCTAATTTCAAGAGAATATGTAGTCACAGAATCTGGACCTAGAGAATAAACCGTTTCCAAGCTTCTAAAATAGGAATCTAAATCTTGATTTCTAAATCCCCACATTAAATCTATGTTTGTTCTTTCTTTTCCCCTAATCTCATCAAATACTCTCAACGCCTCCTCTGATGTATGGCCTCTTTTTGTAGATCTTAAAATAGTATCATCCACACTTTGAAAACTAACACTAAATCTGTTTACCCCAGTGTTAACTAAACCATTTATATATGATTTAGCATCGCCTTGTAATCTAACAATTTCTGGATGTAATTCAAAACTAATTTCTAAACCGTCCTCTAAACTGAAGGAGTTTCTAATTTTATCCATAACTCTTGAAACTTGTTCAGGACTCAAAAGAGAGGGAGAACCACCACCAAAATATATTGATTTGACTCTAAAATTTCCATCTGTCTTTTCTCTTAATAACTCTACCTCCTTCTCAACAGTCTCAACATAGAGATTTGATAAACCATTAAAATTAGGCACACCTGGTTGGAAATAGAAATTACAAAAACTACATGCTCTAGAACAAAACGCGGTATGTATATATAAATCCGCATTAGGGTTTGATTCAGCAACTTTACCAAAGATGGTTTCTGAAATTTTAACTTGTTCCTCTAAACCTTCAATTTTGGGAGAAGCTGATCTAGGAGGATACGTTACTAAACAGTATTTAGCTAAGGGATCTCTTTTAATACCATTATGAGCCAATCTATCTAAAGTTGGTTTAGCTTCATTATATAACCTTTCTACTTTCAAGTACACTTGACTCTTATCCATACTACTAAAATGTAGTAATTGATTAATAAGTATTGTGTGTCGGAAACCGCCGATTTTAGAAAGGTTTAAATAGTTATAAATCTATATAATAAGATGAACAATGAGAAGAATTTGCTCGTAGAATATGGCTTAAGAGAAAATGAAGCCGATGTTTATATAGCTTGTCTTAGATTGGGTGCTTCTACAGTATATAAAATATCAGAAAAAGTTAGGATGCCCAAAAGCACGGTTTATGATATTTTAAAATCTTTAAGCGAAAGAGGATTCACTACGTATGTTATAAAATCCGGTGTTAAGTACTTTGAAGCTGTAAATCCTGATAAGTTAGTAGATATCTTAGAAGAGAAGAAAATAAGGATTAAGGAGATTATACCAAAACTAAAAGAGATGCAGAGAACAGCCATTAAAAAGCCAACAATAGAAGTTTATCAGGGAAGGGAAGGATTAAAGACGATACTTCAAGATATACTTAAGGTCAGAAAAGATTTTCTCATAATAGGGAATTTTGGAAAGTTCGAAGAATATTTCAAATATTATGCTTCAATATTTGTAAAAAAGAGGATAGAAGAAGGCATAACCTGTAAATTAATAGAAGAAAAATCTAAAGAGAATATAGAACTTAAAAGAAATGATAAAAAAGAAAAAAGAATCACTAAGTTTCTTGACGGTATGCAAGAGTTAAAATCTGAATGTTACATTTATGGAGATAATATCGCATTATTAACTCTCTTAGAAGAAGAACCAATAGGAATCGTTATAGAAAACAAAGAAATAAGCAAGTTAATGAGACTTTTATTCAATAAACTTTGGATGATAAGTTCATGAAATTAGCCCCATTATAGTTCGGCTACAAAAATAAAATGTTAAACAAAATTGCATCTGAATCAATTAAAAATAGTAACAATAGGAAATTTAATTTTAATATAAATAACGATCCTCTTTTGACAGACTTAACTACCAATTCTCTAATAAGAAATGGTAAAATCGAAACTTTGTTTATTGACAAAAACAAGAGATATATCAACCTATATGGAGCCATAATTAAAAAAGATGACTTTCATGTTAATACTAAAAATTCCTTTCTAAAAAGGGTGCCTTATTTAATAGATACTAAAGGACTGACTCTAGGATATTTAAAAAAATTACCAAAAGAATACAAAATTAATAACTACAGAAAAATTCGTAGATTAGTCTGTGATTACTACCTTGGAAATAAACTAGAATTACAAACCATGAATAAGTGGATAAGAACCAAACGGTTTCCTCTGCCTCTCTTGAGAATTTTATCTTATCTTTTGAACGAAGAAAATATTTTAATAAATGCTCTATCAAAATGTTCTATTACAGCTGTCAGTGGATCTGGAAAAATCAAGTTTCCGTTTGCAGTAAAGAATTTTTTAACACCATTTAATTTTTATATTGCTGGTGTGGTGATGGGTGATGGAAACATAAACATAGAAAGATTGAAGATAGCAGATGGGGATATCCACCAAAAAAATTTACATTATTCTTATGAATTTTTATTATCGATTAAACAAAAAAGTATTTCAATATATGGAGATATAAATCCTAGTATTCTTAAACTTAAGGACAAGAATGCATATGAACTATTTATTTGTAATAAGTGGTTCTGTAGGTATTTAAACTTCTTTTTTTCAATTCCAATGAATAAAAAACAAAAACTCACAATTCCATTAATTTGTAACTTAACAAATAACCAAAGTTATTATCAGAAATTCATAATAAGGGGGTTATTCGACACTGATGGAAGTGTAGATGGATATAGAGTGAGTTTTTTAAGCTCTTTTAAACAATTGACAGATGATATTAAATCATATTTAGATTTCAATAAGATAATCTTTTCACAATCAAAGATAACAGATAATAATAGGGTACGCTTTAAAATAAGCATTTTAACAGAGCAATTAAGAGACTTTGGAGATAAAATAGGTTTTTCTCATCCAAAAAAGAAAAAAATTTTGCTGTGCGCTTTAAGTAAGAACTCACGGAGGAAAAAATTGATAGGGGTCAATTACAATAATTTAACAAATGAGGGATTTGATTTGGAAAAATTTTATAATAAGAAATTTTCATTTGCTAAATTTCCTAAAGAACTTGAAGAGAATCTAGTAAAAATCGCAGAATACATTAGACCAGTAAAAGATGCTGGAAAAATAAGATTTTGCAATTTTAAAGACGAATATATTAAAAAAGAAATAACTGCTTCATTTGAGAATTTATTTAATTTCAAAATACATAATGATAGCAGAAACTCGCAGTATGTTTACTCCAGAGAATTGGAATTATTCTTCTCAAATTTCTTCAACTATGAATATGAAAGATCTGCTATGAATAAAAAGGAAATATCTAAATTACAAAAGAATATAAACTCTTTACTAAAAGTTACTTAACGAGTTTTCCAGCCTTTTCAAAATTAATTTGACCATTGAACAACTTTCTCAAAACTTCTGGTAGTTTCTTTATCCTAACTCTAGTTTGTTTTTTATTATCTCTAAATCTAATAGTAACTGCACTATCTTTTATGGAATCATAATCAAAAGTTATGCAATAAACTGTCCCAATCTCATCCTGCCTATAATATGCCTTACCGATATATGTTTCATCATATCCGACATTTATTCCTTCTTCTCTTAACATTTCATAAACTTTTATTGCTTTTTTAGGCAAACCATCTTTTTTAACTAATGGAAGAACAACTACCTGATAAGGAGCAATATTTGGCTGGAATGAAAAGTATGTTCTATCTTTATCCTCTTTATAAGATAACTCCATAATTGCGTAGATATTCCTGTCTAAACCGAAGGATAACTCTAGGATGTGACAAATTATGGACTTTCCATTAACATTAACCGTAAGATTTTCTCCTGATCCTTTTTGATGTCCCTTTAAGTCATGGTCCGTGCGGTAATGGCAACCACCCACCTCTGACCAGCCGCCAAAACTTTCTAAATCAATTTGAAAATCCCAATGATATTGATTGTAAAAAGCCTTCTCTTCGTCTGGAATCTGTTCAATTCTAAATTTGTTTTTAGGTAATTTAAGAATGTCTAGATAAAATTTCTGAGCAACAGCTAGGTGATAAACATAAAATTTAGGGAGTTTTAATTTCTTAACAAGTTGTTCACAACTTAATTCCTCTATTCTATTATTTTTCCTATCTTCTACTAGAAAGACTCTTAATTTGTATTTAGCTACTCTATCGAATTCAGGATGATCATCAATATTATCAGGATCGAAAAATATTTGCAGCTCAGCTTGTGTAAACTCCCTCAATCTGAAAAATCCTTGTCTTGGACTGATTTCATTCCGAAAAGCCTTCCCGATAATAGCTAAACCAAACGGCAGTTTCTCTCTTAAAGCAAAAAATTCCCTTTTGAAAGAAAGATAAGCATTTTGCGCAGTTTCAGGGCTCAAATAACCAATCTCTTTCCCAGTAGTTCCGATTTTAACATCGAACATCATACTGAAGGTTTTCTTTTCTTTAGTTTGCTCTTCTTTTGGCAACACATCCTTAAAATGCTCTAGATGTCCGCTGCTCTTAAAAACATCCTCAGACAAAATGCTATTGCCTTCAATCTCAAAGTAATTCGGACTTAAATTAAGAAAATAATCTCTCCATAAATTCTCCCATTTCCTCTTCATTAACGTTCCTAAATGCCCATACGTCCAAAAACCAGCCTTTGATCCATAGTATTCTGCAGTCGGAAAAAAGAAGCCGCGCTTCATTGCAATTGCGAGAATTGATTCTGCTTTATTCATGAATCAACGCAGAGAAGACATTCCTTTTAAATCTTTCTTTCGTAAAATTTAAAATGTTTTCCCTATTCTCTCCTAGAATGAAAATAGCAGTAGACTGTGATGGTGTATTAGCAGAATTCAAAGACGCATTTCTTTCTTTTATCAATCAGAAATACGGAACAAATCTCACAAGAGAGGATATTAAACGTTACAGATTTCATGAAAACCCTGCTTTTCCTATTAAAACAAGAGAGGAAGAAAGAAAAGAAGTGAGAGAATTTGCAGAGCAAGGGTTATATAAAACATTAAAACCTATTGAAGAAGCAAAATCAGTTTTAGAAAGGCTTAAAGAAGAAAATGAATTTAGAGTTTTTACACAAAGACCGAAAATAACAGGAATCTTAAGCCAAACAGAAGATTGAATAGAAGCATACTTTCCAGGAATATTTACAGAAAGACCTTACATAGTAGATGGAAAAAAGATAGACGCATGCCTAAATCATGGCTATCGACTTATTATAGAAGATCACCCCGAAACTGCACGAGAATTTGCCAATGCATCATTAGGCGCAATTTTATTGAATTGTTCATATAATCAGGAAAGCGAATATCCCGGATTAGAAGCTGCAGGAGTGAGAAGAGCTGAAGATTGGCAGCGTATCCCGGAGAAAATTTACGAAATAAAATCCTTACTTCGCCCTTAATTTGTTAACAACTACTTTCTCGCTAATGATTGCAGAATTTCCGCTAGGATCCTCAATGATAACCTTTAAAGGAAGATCTCCATTTTTTACTTTCCAAAGCTTCTTCAATAAATTTTTAGCGTATTTTCTTTCTTCAATCTCTTCACTTAAATCCCTTTGATCTTCAAGAATCTTCTGGAATCTGTTTAATACTCCTTCGATATTTGAGACATAGCCTTCAGAAGCAGGACCAGGAGTAACACTCATCCTCATTTGAGGTATTTTAACTGTTGCTTCGCTAGATTTAACAACTCTTATTTTCATATCAGATTCTTTTTCAATTGTAAAAGTTATGCTGCAAGGATCTTTCGTTTCTTCAGCTTCTACGTCGCTTTTGTTGTAATCACAGCTGCTGCATTGCATAGAAAATAAATAAACTTTACCAAAATACGGAATATCCTCTTTTTTTTCTATTAAAGTTAAAGTTGACTTTCCACAAAGAGGGCACACCTGCTTTTCTAAAATATCCATATTAAAAAAGAGAAGACAATAACATTTATAAAATTATCTCAGAATTACTCTACTTCAACGCTCTCAGTCTGCTTATTCCTATAGACAGAAGCAAAACCGGGCGTTACAACAATCCAGTCATCGCCAAAACCAGCTATATCTCCGCCAATAGCATCACATGTCTTCTTAATCTTATTTACTGCTCTTTTCACTTCAATGACATCTGCCTCTCTTAATGATCTTATATTCACTAAAGCTATTGTATATCCTTCTCTTAAAGAATCAAGCAAAGGCTTCACATCAGCAAAATCAGTCAATACAAAAGATCTCACCATCACCTTGCTTTTAGGACCTTTTTGGTTAGTGTCTAATTCAACATAATCTTCACTGAACTCTTGAGGATAACTGTCAGAAGACTCAGAAAAAGGCTTTCCCAACGTTTCTTTCACCTTTGAAATGAACTTTTTCATTTTTTTCTGTAATTTCTGTATATGAATAAATATATAAAGATTTCTATCGAAATTTTTTTGATTTTTTAGACAAAAAGCTACATTTTATCAAAAAAATTAATAACTGATTTAAGTAATGTATTTCTTTTATAGTGGTAAATAAACGAAAGATTTATAAATATGGTGTGTTTTTACAGATTAAAATGGAAACTCAATTAGATGTTTTATTGGAAAATTTACATTCAGACGAAAATAGATTGCGGTTTCTAAGAGGCATTTATACACCAGGGAATGTTGAAGTTGCAGAAAGAATTCTTGCCATAAGTGAAGATTCTTCAGTTATTGAAGATGAAATGACACATGCAAAAAAAGCTGGAGATACAGATAGATTTAGAAGCATGGCAAAAAAGTATATTGAGAACTTTGCAAAACTCACAAAATGATTTTTTGAGCCAAAAATTTTTAATCATTATTAGCTAATTGTTAGCATTTCCAAATTACTTTAAGCGTTATCTAACTGAAATTGAATTATTCAAAGTTCTCTATTGATTATTATATTACACATGGACTTGACATTCTGTTAAGAGGTATTGTAATTAAATGGCAAGATCCAGAATTGGCTGATTATACTATTACTCAAATGACTTCAAAATCTGAAGCTGATAGAAAATTAGAGTATTCATTAGAGCATAGTGCTGAAATTGCACAAGCATTTGGTAGAGATGATGTTGCAAGAGCTAACCTCGAAAGACTTTTAGCTCTACAGGAAAGAGACTCTGAATATAAATTTCTAGTAGCTCGAACATTAGAGAAACTTGGAAGATTTAATGAAGCAATTGATAGATATTTAGATTGTGATGGATATGATTGGTTAGGTGACGCAATGAAGTTAGCAAGAGAGCACTCTCCAAGTAGAGTATCAGAAGTCGCACAAAGAGGATTTGATTCATTTGATGTTGAGAATGGATTTGCAGAATTTTATGTTGAATGTGCTACTGTACTAGATAGAACAGGCGAAGCAGAAAAGATTTTGGTCAAGTATGCCAAAAAAGTGAAAGTTGATGCTTCACCAAGATTTTATAGTGGTGTTGTGAAATCTCTTGTTTCATTAGGTCAAGAAAAAATTGCAAGACAGCTTGTTGAAAGAGTTGCACAACATGAAGAAATGGTGCAAGCAAGTGAGAGATATTATGGATTTGATATGCCAGAAGAGATGGCTTACTTATATCATGTAATTGGTGAGACTAATGCTGTAAGAGATATTTATATAGAAAGAATTGAGACAAGAATAAGAGAAAGGCATCACCCATCAAATACAGAACAGGATATAAATAAGGCAATTGAACTTACAGGAGACAGAACAACTTTCATGGAAAAAAGACTTTTATTGCATGAAAGTCAAGGAGAATACGAGCAGGCTTCAGCATTAGCCGGAGAATTAGGAAAGCCAGAATTAGCTGAAAAATACAAACAAATGCATCAAATGGTTGCATCAGGTAAAGCTTAGCTTTATAGGTAAATTATTTTCGTAGAATGCACCGAAAAGTCGAGATATTTGGCTTAAACAAATTCTTATTGGATGCTTTCTAAGATACTCACAATATTCCATATCTGTGTTCTTGCATGCATAGGTACATTAGGGTCTGAAGAAGCCTCATCCAGCTTCTGAAGTGATTTGTCAATGCGAAGCGCAAGGCTTTTATTAACCTCTGCTAAAGCTGAAGTAACATCCTTAATGGTAGCTCTGACATTCTTAGGAACATCAGCATCATGTTCAATCTCTTCTAACGCCTCAAAAATATTGCTTAATTGATCATCCATCTTTCTTTTTTAATTCTTTCATAACTTCTTCTTGTAAGATACTTGATGCATTTTTAGTTTTCTCTTCTTCCTTCTCCAAGCTTTTAACGCGTAAATCTAAAATCTCTTTTCTATTTGTTAAATCTTTTTTTAATTCCTCTTTTTTCATTGCTATCATGACGTTTCCAATTATTTTGTATGTTTCTCCTTTTCCGTTTTTCAGTTCAGCAAGCGCATTTTCAACTTCTAGAGTTTGTGTCTGAAAATTCTGTTTTTGAAGAAGTAGATTCTGCATTCTCTGCTCTAAAGTTTGCAATTGCATAATCTTCTCTTTGGTTGATTGTTGCATCTTATATAGCTCTTACTTTATTATTAGTTACTCTTGGCTTAAATAGAATTTTTGACCCGCAATACGGGCATCGAACCCTTTTTTTGATGTCTTCTTTAATGACTTTGTCGCAATCAAAACATTTGTAGGTTACCATTTTTATTCAAATGAATATGCTTTTCCGGCAAACTTATGATTACAGTTCATGCATTGCCATATACCCATAGCAATTCTTTTTACTTTGCTGCGAGAGCAAGAGGGACAGAGATATAAGGCTTTTTGTTTTTTTTCTATTTCAGCAACTTGATACCTGACTCTTGAACCATACCTTGTTCCAAACCTTGCTGTGCTTAATCCTTTCTTGGTTCTTGCCATGATAAACTAAATTTTGAAACACTTTAAAAGGTTTTCTAAAAATGGGGCTGCCCGGATTTGAACCGGGATTTACGGCTGTATTGTAGCCTAACAAGTAGACATATCCCAAAGCCGTAGTGATGAGCCAAGTTACACTACAACGTGATGCTCTCTTATTTTTCAGAAGAGAGTCCCATCTTATCGTAACTTGGTACTCTTTTATCATATAATTTTCTTTATAAATCTATCTTTAAATTTAGAAAGCGCTTAGCAACATTATTTTTTCTTTTTATCTTCTTTCTTCTCTTCTTTCTTACTTGGCTTTTTCTCTTCCTTGGCTTCTTCTTTCTTCTCCTCAACAACTTCTCAACCAATCTTGTACTATACAACAAAAACAGCGATTTTAAACTTCTGCGTTGTACAATACAATAAAGCTGTACAATACAACCAAAAAGATTAAATACCCCCCTTCCATTGTATAATACAACATGAATGAAAAAGAAACAATTTTAGAAGAGAATTTTAACGAATATTTTACATTAGCATCAGAAGCAATGAAAAATAAAAAATTCAATACTTCAACCACATTATTTTTTAAAGCGATAGCAGCACTATGCGACCTGTATATTCTAAGAAAAGAAGGTTTTATCCCTTCATCGCATACGCAACGTTTTAGAATTTTAGAAGAAAAATATGGAGAAATTTATAAAATCATAGACAGAGATTTTCCATTTTATCAAGAGAGTTATACACAAAAAATGAATAAAGAATCATCAAAACTCCTAAAAGAAGATGCTGAAAAAATTAGAAAAATACTTGGAATCTGAAAAAAAAGACAAAAATATATTTGATATTGTCATATATGGCTCGTTAGTAAAAGGAAAAACTACAGCGAGGGACATTGACATTGCGGTGATTTTTTTAGAAGGTACGTTAAGAGAAAGACTTACTAAAATTCAAGAGATAAAATCAAGATTAAAGCCACTACATGAAAACATAGATATCAAGCAAATAACGCTTAAAGATTTATTCTCCTCTGATTTTTTTGCAAGAACAGGAATTCTTCTAGAAGGAATAAGCATGTTTAGAAAAAAAACATTTTCTGAAATCTTAGGATTCAAAACCTATACGCTGTTCTGGTATAGTATAAAAGACCTAACCCATACACAAAAAGTTAGATTTAACTATATTTTGGCAGGAAGAAATGGAATGAAAGGGATAATAGAAGATTTAAATGGACAAAGAATTGTAAGTGGCGCCATAAAAATACCAATAGAGCACTCTCTAGAATTTGAAGAAATTTTAAAAAGAAATAATGTTAAATATGAAAGAAAAGATATCCTAGAAGCAGTTTAGTTTTTTGAAAATTATTTCTTCTTCACTTCTTTCTTCACCTCTTTTTTGCTAGGTTTTTTCTCTTCCTTGACTTCTTCTTTCTTCTCCTCAACAACCTCTTCCTTCTTCTCTTCCTTCTTGACTTCTTTCAAAGCAGCTTCAGCCTTCAATTTTTCTTGTATTCTCTTTAATTCTTCACTTAATCTTTTCATTTTCTCAACATCAACATCAGTTTTTTGTGCTAAAATCTCCTTGTCATAGATCTTTTCATCAATATCTTTGCTTATTTCTTTGGGTTCTTTCCCTTCAACAAGAATCCCTAAAGATCCGCAGGTTCCAACAACATTTTTTACAGCAGCCTTAAAACTTTTGACTAGCATACCCTCTTCTTTCATTAATGCTACTTTAATTACTTGTTCAATAGCCAAATTCCCAATCTTTTCCCTATTCGGCATTCCGCTTCCCTTTTCTGCATTAACCTCTTTCTTGATTAATTCTCCTGTCGGCGGAGTTCCGATATGCAACTGAAATGTCTTTGTTTCTATATCAACAAGAACATCCACAGGAACCTTCATCCCTTGGAAATTCTTTGTTTTCTCGTTAATCTGGGCAAGAACATCTTTGATATTAATTCCTTTAGGACCTAAAGACTGAGACATTTGCGGAGTTGCAGCTGCTTTCCCCCCCTCAATCATGATTTGCACTCTTTCTTCACTCATTTTCCTTTTCTTCCTTTTCTCTCCTAATCACTTTCACAGAATCTAATTTTACTGTAATAGGAATAGGAACTGCAGCCTCTAATAGCTCAACAACAACCTCTCCCTTTGCTTTATCAATTCTCGTAATTTTTGCCTTCTCTCTCTTGAAAGGCCCAGTAATAATCTCAACAATGTCATTCCTTTGTATGTTCATCTGGATCCTTGCTTGCTCAAACATATGCTCAATCTCTTCATACTTTAATGGCTTTAACAATAAGCCACGAGCATACGGCACACCATGATAGGCTTCTTCAATATCCTCTAAACTATCTCCCTCAATAAAGATATAGCCCCTTAATCCATGGGGCCTTATCAAGCTTAATACACTAAGACCTTTCTTCTGTATATTACCCGCTATAAAATCAAAGACCTGGTCTTCTCTGTTTGCAGTTGTTCTTAATGAGTAAATTGCCATCTTATAGGATTTGAGCAATGATATGTATTATAAAGCCTACTAATCCAATCAACAAAATTCCTAAGGCAGTAACCTTCACAATCACTTTAAACTCCTCATTGCTTGGTTTTTTTGTGATAGTATAAACTCTCTTGCTTTCTATGATGAAGCTTTTCAGCCTGCTCCATTTCGTTCTTTTCTCTTCTTCAAATTCCATAAACCAGTAAGAAAAATATAGTTTTATAATACTTTCTATGACCCCAAGAAAATTAAAAAAACTAATCTTGACTTAACCTTTTTTCAAGAGAATTTTGTATTCTTGCAATTTCTTCTTGAGCAACTATCCTCTTTGCATTTTTTATCTTATTATAAAATTCTTCCATAGAAAATTTGAATTTTACAGGAAAATCGTGACTAATTGCATAAGAATTAAAATCTTTAACAATATTATCAAGCAATTCTTCTTCTGATTTAAAATTACCTCTCGTCGTGACATCAAATCTGCTTCCACCTTCAGGAGGAGTAGGGCCATATTCAAAGATATAACCATATATTATAGTAAATTGACCATTCCTTTCAGTAACATTTTTAATTATTTTTGCAGTTAATTCTTCTTGAAAATATCTTTTATTCTTCTCATCTGCAGTAATAATCTGTTCTTCAACCATTTTAATCAACAAATTCTATTCCCAATTCTTCTTCAATCTCTCTTTTCTTCTTTGCAGAAATCTTCCTTCTATCAGGACCGAAGATTTGCGGGCTCGTTACTCCAGTAATAATAACCATAGTTCTAATAACACCTTCTAAGTCATCAGAAATCTGTGCACCCCAGATAATTCTGGCATCCTCATCTAACTTTTCAGAAACTGTTTCGACAACCTTTCGTGCGTCCTCTAAAGTCATGCTTCTTCCACCGCTCACATTAATCAATGCTCCATTTGCCCCTTGTATATTGACATCAAGCAAGGGATTAGAAATAGCCTTTTCTACAGATTCAATAGCCTTATTCTCTGAGTCACTCTCTCCAACTCCGATCATAGCTACCCCGCCTTTACCCATGACTGTTCTTATATCAGCAAAATCTAAATTGACTAATCCAGCCTTAGTTACTAACTCAGCAATCCCCTTTACAGCATTAGTTAATATCTCATCTGCTACCTTGAAAGCAGTATGCAAAGGCAAGTCAGGCGCTAATTCCAATAATTTATCATTCGGAATGACAATTAAAGTATCAACTATGTTCTCTAATTTTTCCAAGCCGATAATTGCATTTTCATATCTTCTGTTTCCTTCCATGCTAAAAGGTACCGTAACAATCCCTACCGTTAATGCACCGCATTTCTTTGCAATATCAGCAATGACAGGAGCGCTTCCAGTTCCTGTACCTCCACCCATGCCGCAAGTAATAAAGACCATGTCTGCTCCTTGTATCTTTTGCTTTATGTCGTGCTCGCTCTCTTTTGCAGCCTCTTCTCCAACTTGCGGAATGCTTCCTGCCCCTAATCCCTTGGTAAGATTTTTTCCTATAAGCACTTTTGAAACAGCATTTGTATACAATAAGTCTTGGGCATCTGTGTTGATAGCAATGGTTTCAGTTCCTGTAATCCCTACCTCTGTCATTCTATTGATAGTGTTATTGCCCGCTCCTCCAGCTCCAATAACCTTAATTTTCGCTCTTTGCTGAGCCAGAATCATCTCGAGTTCTTCATCAATATCACTCGTTTTTTGAGGCTCCTCTTTTAATCCAACTTCTTGAACTCTTCTAGAAACATTTCTGATGATACTTTCCACTTTTTTTAACACCTTTCCTTAAGAGAACTTTCTTATATTTAAATCTAATTATTTCAGGAATATCTCCTATTTAAGCTTATTTATTCTCGAGTAGTTATTTGCTAAATTCAACACTTTCAACCTTTACTAATCTTTTAATCTTATCACTAAGGTCTTTCTTCATCTTTTCAGGAAGTTCTTTCTCAAGAGAAATAGAAGCATGATCTCCTTCTAATGAAATTCCTGCAGAAATACCCATAAATTTGAATAAACTCTCAATCTCTTCTTTCTTATCTTCAATAATCCTTATAATTGTTAATTCATAATAAACATCTTTACCAGCAAGAGGATGATTAAAATCAACAATAACCCTGCCGCCGCTTACTACTCTCACAATTCCTAATATTCTGTCAACTGTTACCTGCATTCCAGGAAATACATCAATATTCTGCTTATGAAAAACAGATGATGGAATAATCTTTATTAATTTAGGGTCTTTCTTGCCAAATGCATTCTCCACATTTAAGTCAATATGATAAGTTTTTTCTACCTCTTTTCCAACTAGATTGTCATCAATTCCCTTTAAAATCTGAGCCTCGCCAATGCAGATGATCAATGGCCTATAGACATGATTAGGGTTATAGATATGTTGCTCTTTGGCAAGCTTTTCGTCTGTTAAATCAAAAATAACTTGCGTACTTGCAACCTTCCCAACATAACTAACTTCAATGAAATCTCCTTTCTTTACTCGTGTCATAAATGTATAATTTTTATCAAAAGGTATATAATGATTACCTTTGAAGAAAGATTTTTAAGTTTTTAGGCATTCTTTTATTTTTATGGTTGAACAAGATAGTTTAAATGTAAGAAATGTATTAAAAGGCACATATGCTCTTTTGAGAGAAAGACATAACCCTAAAGAGATAGTTTTTCCAAATGGAGTATTAACCGAAATCGGGAATGATTCTGATTGGCATAGAACAAAGGTTGGGTATATGGGCTATGAAAGTGCAGGTTTATTTCAGTTAGATGGAGTAACTTGGGCAATCGCGAGAGGAGAAAAATGCGGAAGTTATCCTGCTGAACCCTATGATAGTGACTTACTTGCTTTGGAAGTTATTGTAGAAGGAAAAACCCATGAAAAAATACAAGAAGAATTGAGTGAGAGAATTGCATATAGTTCTTATTTTATAAAATCTTTAGTTTGTGGAGCTGCTGCTGGAAATTTATTTTTGAGCTACATAGGGAGATTTGGAAAAGAAATGTCAAAAATGTTAAAGCCAGAAATCCAAAGGTTTATCGCACAAAAACCAGAATATGATAGAAGTGTAATATTAGGAGCAACATTGCAGTATCCAACAATAAAAATAATGCTTTACAAACCTGAATTCGTGGATTTCTTAGCAGATTCTATAGAATCTGTTTTAAGAGATTAAGATATTAAGATAATATCTCTTGTTTTACCTATATCTACAATTTCTAAAAACAGATAGAAACATTTTTAAAGAAACCATCTTCCTTCTTTTCTTATGTCAAAAAAATTAGTAGAGGTATCAAGCTTGAGAGTTGGTGGCTATGTTATTGTTGATGATATTGCTTGCAGAGTAACAGACATTCAAACTTCGCGTCCTGGAAAGCACGGACATGCAAAAGCACGAATAGAAGCCGTTGGCTTAGTTAATCCTGTTAAAAAAATTATTATCAGGCCCGGCCATGACAAAATAGAAGTTCCAATTGTAGAGAAAAAAGGAGCGCAAGTGCTTTCTATTCATGAAGATATAGCTAATGTCATGGATTCAGAAACCTATGAGACCTTTGATATCAAGATTCCTGAAGAGCTAAAAGACCAAGTGAAAGAAGGATCCCAAGTTGTTTATTGGATTATCCTCAATGAAAAAATCCTTAAACAAATAAAATAAAATGGCAAAATTCCCGGAAGCTTCAACAAGATTGTTTCATAATGTATTTGTTTGCAAGAGATGCAAAACCAAGCAAAAAACATTAATGCAAAAAATCCTGCAAAAAAAATACTCATGCAAAAAATGCGGCTCAAAAGCATTAAGACCGATTAAAAAAGGCAAGTAACAATGAACTATGATCTGATTTCGTTGATTATCTTCTTCTTAATCCTCTTTGTCATCTTTAAATGGAAGAGGGATAAGTTTGAAGTTCAGGGAAAGATTCTTGCATTATATAGAACAAAAATTGGTATTAAAGCTATGGATTCTTTAGCATCAAAGTTTCCTCGCTTCTGGAAGATCATTGGATTTCTGGGCATTCTTACAGGATTTGCTGGAATGATTTTAATTTTCTACATCCTTATCAATGGAACATATAAATTGATCACAGTCCCTTCAGCACCTCCAACTATTGCTCCTGTATTACCAGGAGTTTCTATTCCAGGTTTGCCTACACTATCATTCTGGCACTGGATAATTGCTATCTTTATTGTTGCGACAGTCCATGAATTCTCTCACGGAATTTTAGCACGAGCAAATAATGTTAAAGTTAAATCTTCTGGATTTGCTTTTCTAGGTCCTATCTTAGCAGCATTTGTCGAGCCTGATGAGAAGGAGTTAAGCAAGAAAAAGAAATTTGCGCAATTATCAGTGTTTGCAGCAGGGCCTTTTTCCAATATTGTTTTAGGTTTGATTATTGTTTTGATTTCAAGTATTACAATAGTCCCATTAGTAGCTTCTATAACTGAGTATTCTGGGGTTCAGGTTGTTTCAGTGGAAGAAAATCTGCCTGCAAGTGAAGCAGGATTGCAGCCAAATGATATTCTCCTAGAAGTTAACAATATCAAAGTAGAAACCACTGAAAACTTTACAGAGATTATGAAAACCACAAAACCAAATCAAAAGATTACTATTACCACAACAAATAAAACCTTTACATTAACAACAAAAGAGCACCCACAAGGAAAACCGCAAGGCTACATAGGTATTGTAACCTCCCCTGTAAAATCAGGAATTAAAGAAGATGCAAAAGAAAAGTATGGAAGTTTTCTTCCTGCATTAATCATTTGGCTAAGTCGCCTAATTTTCTGGTTGTATGTAATTAACCTAGGTGTAGGATTATTTAATCTTCTTCCTATAGGTCCTCTCGATGGAGGAAGAATGTTTTTTGTAGCAGCTCTAGGGATGTTCAAGAATGAAAAAATAGCAAAAAGAATTTTCATGATTATAACTTTAATAGGTTTAGCATTAATCTTCATTAACTTGCTTCCTTTCATTATTAAATTATTAAAATGGATCATCCAGCCATTCATCACTTTATTCTTTTAAGATGCTCTTTGACGTTCATGCTCATTTAGATGCAAAAGATTTTGAGAAAGATTTTGATGCAGTTCTAAAAAGAGCAGAGGAAAATAATGTTGTATGCATAATTAACAATGGTGTTGATACAGAATCAAATAGAAAAACATTAGAGCTTTCAGAAAAATATAAAATAATCAAGCCAGCACTCGGCTTCCACCCAACAGACTCCGAAAAATTCTCTGAAGAAGAGATAGAGAAAGAAATAGAATTCATCAAAAAAAAGAAAAACGAAATTATTGCAATTGGGGAAGTTGGCTTAGACTATTATTGGCAGCATACAAAAGAAAGACAGAAAAAAATCTTTTTGCAGTTTATTGAACTTGCAGAAAAAACAAAACTTCCTTTGATCATTCATTCAAGAAAAGCTGAAGATGATGTCATTCCACTGCTTGAATCAACAAACATAAAAGTTGTTTTGCATGCCTTCGAGGGAAAAAAGCAATTGATTAAGAGGGCTGATGAAAAAAACTTCAAATTTTCTATCCCTCCTTCCGTAGTAAGATCACAGCATTTCAAGACATTGATTGAAAAAGTTTCTTTGCAAAATCTCCTGACAGAAACAGATGCTCCATTTCTTTCCGCAGTAAAATATCAAAGAAATGAGCCTTCTGAAATAAAATATGTAATAAAAAAAATTTCTGAAATAAAAGGAATTACCGTCGAGGAAACAGAAAAAATTATCTTCATTAACTTCAAAAAATGTTTTAAATAGAAAACTATATAAACAAGTTATTTCATAAAAGTAAATAACTTAAGACGATTCCCAATCAAGATGTTGGGGAACAAAAGAGGTGAATGTTATGGCAAAAAAGAAAAAATCTAAGAAAAGACGATAATCAATTTTTATTTTCCTTTTTTTTCATTTTAATTTTGTTTTTACTTCACGCTTATTCTTTCATTCAAGTCAAATCTTGCAAAAACATAAATTTATATCCCGTCATATCCTTCCATAAAACCCAACTCTACATCACTAATCTCATCATCCTCTAACATAGATAGCCTATCTTCCTTGAAATAGATATTCATTGCAACCACCTCCTTGTTTCATAACGAAAAATATCTTTCCTTATCTCTTTAGACAAAGGCAATGCCATAAGCTGTTTACTCAGTAATTGTTCAATCGTCTTAATTCTTAAGTCTGCCATAACACCACCTCCAATTTTACTATCTTAGAAGAATTTTCTTTATATATAGTTCACGCGCACCCGTGACGTCTGTCGCGCTTCTAGAATATAGATATTAAAAAATAACTAAAATACTGCTATCTTTAAACCATAAAAAACAGGCATTTCAAGGCAAATCAACAATTTTAAAGCTAGACATGCTCTTTTCAAGCAAAAAATCCATGTCAAAACTCTTTGTAATATCTTCAAAATGCTCTAATCTTGCCCTGGTGATGGGATTCTTTGCAAATAAACTGCAACAATCCTTATATGGTTTAATGCTTAATTGGTAAGTTCCAAGCAACTTAGCTTGTTGAATTATCTTTTCTTTATCAAAAGTAAGAAGTGGCATAAATACAGGTAATTTTATGCCTGACTGGCTTGCTTTAACATTTTCAATAGTCTGGCTCGCAACCTGCCCAAGATTATCTCCTGTAACAATTGCATCATAATCTTTTTGCATTGCCAGATATTCAGCAAGCTTCAATAAGTAATGCTTGAAGAAAACAAGCTCGTATCTATCTTGAATCTTCCCAGAGACAAAAGCCTCATAAGAAGCATATGGAACAAGATACAATTTTGAGGTAAATTGATATTCGTTAAGAATTTTAACTATTTCCTGAATTTTAGTAGAAAAAATTTCTTCATTAGTTCGAAAAGTATGAACATGCAGAAAATCAGCAGAACACCCCCTTCCCATCATTTGCCATGCAGCTACTGGTGAATCAATCCCCCCAGATAACAGGACAAGAGCCCTTCCTCCTGTCGAAACTGGCAAGCCCTTTAATCCAGGAATCTTCTCAGAGAAGAAATAAACATTGTTTCTTGAAATTTCCGTAAATAAAGTAATTAACGCATTAGTATAATCAACTTTTATACCAAGTGCATGGGCGAGCTCTCCGAATCTTGTATTAAGCCCAACAGAAGTGAGAGAAAAATCCTTATTTGCTCTTTTTGTCCTGAAAGCAATACTTTTATGTCCATTTGTCTTGGCAGTTTCTAAAAATCTTTTTGCATAGCTCTCTATCTCTTCCAGATTTGGAGAAACCTCTTCAACATAACAAAAATATTGGATTCCAAAAACATGGTGTAATGCTGTGTTAATCTTCTCTTGCTGATCATCAAAGATGCAAAGAAGCCGCTTATGCTCTTTCCTAATCTTCTTGAGGTTTACACTATGATAATGAGAAGATTTCCTGATATTCTCTATAACCTTATCTTCAAAATAAGGTCTATTCTTTCCTTTCAAAGCGATTTCTGAGTAATGAATAAGGATTTTTTGCATAAAAAGAAGAAAATAAATCTGTATAAAAAGGTTACCTTAATAAAGTCATTTTGCAAGAAAGATAAGATGCTCGAATTTATTTTACTAGTAATAGGTCTTGTTCTTTTAGTAAAAGGTGCAGATGTTTTCGTTGACAAATCTTCATTATTAGCAAGAAAGTTAGGAGTTTCAAGTTTAGTCATTGGTTTAACCATCGTGGCATTTGGAACATCTTTACCTGAATTAGTAGTAAGTGTTGTCTCTGCGTGGAAAAAAACAACTGATATTGCTATCGGCAATATTGTAGGAGCAAATATTGCGAATATCCTTTTAATCCTAGGAATCGTTTTAATGATGACTCCTTTAACCTTAAAAAAGGCAACTATTTGGAGAGAGATCCCTATTTCATTCTTTGCAGCACTCTTTTTGTTGATTGCCGTGAATAAGACTTTTTTTGATAATCAAGGGAACATTACAAGAATCGAAGGAATTATCATGCTCAGTTTCTTTGTGTTATTCATATATCATATTCGAATGCTTATAAAAGATAAGAAAACAAAATATATAAATGATAAAAAAGCCCAAAATATAACACATATTGAATTGTATGGAAAAATTATTTTAGGGTTAATCGCACTCTACCTTGGTGGGCAATGGGTTGTCAATGGTGTTGTTGCAATAGCACAACAATTAGGAGTAAGCCAATTTCTGATATCTTCTACGATTGTTGCAGTTGGAACCACATTACCTGAGCTTTTTACCGCAATCGCTGCAATCAGGAAAAAAGAATTTGACCTAGCTATCGGCAATATCATTGGATCAAACATTTTTAACATCTTATTTATCTTAGGGATAACATCTGTGATAACCTCCATATCTCATCCAATCTCTGCGAACTTTAATATCATTTTTTTGATATTCACCACACTGCTTATCTTCTTATTCTTGTTTATAGGAGAGAAATATAAATTAAAGAAATGGCATGGTCTTGTCTTTTTATTTCTCTATGGGATATATCTCGCTTATCTAATTTTAAGAGGATGATATCAAACAATTAATCAAAAGTTTATCAAAATAATTTGAAGCTCCAAAAGTATATTGTAATATTAAAGGGAACTAAACATATAATCCAATTAACTATTATTATTTGATAAGTAGTAACAAAATAGAAAGATTTATAAAAGGCATAGACTAAGTATAACTATATGATAACAGAATTAGTGAGAAAATTAGCAGGAAAATCCTTAGAAGATAGTCCAATAAATCACAAATTTCAAATGTATGAATATGATTGTGGTCAAACTTGCCTTGATATGTTGGGGTATGACGGTCACGCAATGTTTCCTAATAAACTTGTATCCTATGATGAAATGAAATCAATAGTTGGGGCTAAGTAATAGATGATTTTCCTGGTCTAAGAGAAGATTCTTTTTTTGAAAAACCACTTATCTTAAATGTAAGAAGTCTCAATGTCAGTACATGGCACTGGGCACTAGGATATCGAGATAAAATATATTGTCCATCTCTTGGAATAAAACTAGTGAGGAATTATACTCGCATGGTGTGGGATGGAAGCTCTCCAATTGAAGTTCCATCTCTCTGGAATAAATAATTTTTAGAGTTCAAAAGAGAGGCATATCCTTATATAATCTTTATTTAGGTCAAATAGATTAGAACCATAAGCTCATAAATTCATTCAGAATAAAGTTGTCCAGCATCCTCTATACGTTTGCCAATTCCGTCGAAATGCATTTCTTCTTCTCTTACATACACAAATCTATGTCTGAAACTATGTAAATGTTTAAAACCATCTAAGAAGTCCAATGTTTTTATAGGTAGCGCACCACCAAATGATAGGCGCGCTCGTCTCATGTATCCATTTTCTGTTTTTACAATACCAAAAAGGTCAGTTATCTGTGCATTATCAACTGTAATGACTCCCACGCCATTGAGGGCGTAAAGGCTAATATCATGCATTATTGTGTTATCATATGAAATATCTATTGGATTTAGTTGAAGAGGAATGTCCAATTCGCCATCTTCTTGCATTCTTTTCCATCCATACTCATTTATTATTTCTCTTAGTTTCATACTATCTTTCCATAGCTTGGTTTATTAACAATATAATTAAATAGAAGATAGAAAAATTTAATAAACTATCTCTAACCATTAACATAGTATGCTCCTAACGTTTTCTAATATTTCACTTTTATGCTCTACTAATCTTCACTCGGCGAGTTCCAAGAGATATCTTTTTAAATAAAGAGTCTCCAATAATAATTAATGAATCCTGAGGTGATCATCATTGGGTGTGGCCCTGCTGGATTGTCAGCAGCCGTTTATCTAGGGAGAGCAAAAGTCAAAACACTATTGATTGGGAAGAAAAAGCAAAGCCAGCTCTTAAAAGCGCATCGCATCGAAAATTTCTTTGGTTTTCCAGAAGGTATTGTGGGAAAAGATTTGCTGGAAAAAGGAATCAAACAGGCGAAAAAGTTTAATGTAAAAATTCTTGATAATGAAGTAGTAGGAATAAAAAAAACAAAAAATCAATTTAAGGTTAAACTGGCAAATAACACTATTTATCTAACAAAAATTATTATTATGGCTACTGGAACGCCCATAAGGTTATCCGGAATTAAAAATGAAGAAGCATTGACAGGAAAAGGAGTTCATTACTGTGTTGACTGTGATGGTCCTTTCTACAAAAATAAAAAAGTAGTGGTGATTGGCAATAGCAACCATGCAGCAGAAGACGCCCTTGAATTAATGATATACACTAAAGATATAACAATTATTGCTAATGCTAACTCTTTCATCTTCTCAGAAGCAATGCAAAAAACTCTTAAAAAAACAAAAATTAAATTAATTACAGAGTCAATAGGCGCATTTGAAGGAGAGAAATTTTTACAGAATGTTATAATAAAAAATAAAAAGCTTAAATTTGATGGCGCATTCATGGCATGTGGAAGCGCTTCTGCACTTGATTTTGCTTCAGAGCTAGGATTAGAAACCAAAAATAATATATTGATAGTAGATGAAAACAATAAAACAAATATAGAAGGCATTTTCGCTGCTGGGAATTGTTGTGGGAGATGCAGGCAGGTAGCAAAAAATGTCGGCGACGGCTGTAATGCTGCACTGAGCGCCATTAAATTCCTCAGGAACAAAGAAGTATACACTGATTATACTGGAGGTTAAAATGGGAAAGTACAAAATTAAATATGACAGAAGCAAATGCATCGGAGCAGCAAGCTGCGTGCAAATAGCTCCTAATACATGGGAACTTGACAAAGATGGATTAGCGAAGCCAAAAAAGCTTAAAATTGCAGAAGCAGAATTACAAAAAAATGTAAAAGCCGCAAAGAGCTGCCCTACACATGCAATCCAAATATTTGATGAGAAAGGAAAAAAAATTGTTTAACATCTATGTGTTAGGCAATCCTCTTTTAAAAAAAGACGCCAATCCTCTCAAATTCTTGCCTTATCTAAGAAAATATTTTAAAAATGTTGCCTTTCAAGAATTAGATCCTACAGAAACCTTTCCAGAAGAAGAACATTTAATTCTCTTAGACACAATATTGAACATTAAAGAAATAAAGATTTTAGAAGATATCGATAAGATTGTCTTTTCTCCAGCATATTCGCTTCATGATTTCGATCTAGGCTTTACATTAAAACTCATGAAAAAACTCAGTAAGCTCAAAAAAGTTACTATCATAGGTATTCCCCATTCATATCCGCAAAAAAAGGCTCTCCAAGAACTCTCTTTAATCATACCCAGTTTACTTTCAGGAAATGGCTCGCACAACTAATGCAAGGGTCATATGATCTTATTAGTTTTTCTATCTCATATGTAATCTGCTCTTTAGACAATTTACTAATATGCTTCTGCACGAGATTTTTAATATCTAACTCCATATTAATCTGGTTTTGTTGAGTAGGAACAACAATATCCCCATTGAGGATAATTCCTGTTTTATCCATCTTCAATCGATAGAATAATGCCCCTCGAGGCGCTTCAATCAGCCCAACACCCTCGCACGCCTTGGGTATTACAGCAATTGGTTCTTCTTCTTTGAAAGTTTTAGATTCCATAATCTCTATGCTGTGGTCAATTGCATGCAATATTTCAATCCCTTGAGCTAAATTATTATGGAAGATGTTGTTAGATGGAAAGATTTTTAGATACTTCTGGGCATCTTTCTTTGTATTCTTATGCAATCCTTTTTTATTCAAATTCAGTCGTGCTAATGCTCCAACCATGTAAGTATCTCCTTCAAATTTGTAGCCAACAGCCTGCGAGTAAGGCAGCACAACTTTCTGAAGATGTTTTGGAAACTCCTTTTCTTGAATATGCAATCCGTGAGAGCTTACCAAATCCCCTTCTAAGAAATCAAATTCATCTCTGGCTAAAGCCAAAAAATCAGTTTCTCGCGTATAGTCTATTTTTGCATTGTAATAAACATCAAGCGCATCAAAGAGGCGTAATCTTACTTTTGTAAGCTCTTGCACACATGATTTGATCTCTTCTTTGCTTGGAAAATGCGCAAATCCTCCTACTAAAGGATATGGCGCATGCACAGCCCTTCCAGCTATAATGGTGCATAATAAATTCCCTGCTTTCTTAAGAGCAAAGGCGTCAAGCAGATATTTATGCTGATTTTCGTCAAAGTCTAGGACAGAATCTTTGTTAAATACATCAGGTAAACTAAATAAATATAGATGCAAAGCATGATCTCGAATGATTAATCCATACATTGTTAACTTTCTTAATAATCTTGTCTGTTCGCTTGGAGTAATGCCTAATCCTTTTTCAATGGCTTCGATACAACAGAGTAGATGCGCAATGCTGCATGTCCCGCAGATGCGGGAAACCGATTGAGGCAGAGTGTCAATGCTTCTCTTTCTTATAGCTTGTGTAAAAAACCTCTTGTTTTCAGTAAACTTAATATGAACCTTCTCAACTTTATTCTTTCTTACTTTTACTTCTAAATCAGCATGCCCCTCGATCTTGCTGATGTTTTGAATGCTGATATCGACATTCTTCATGCTGCTTTAAACTCCTTAAGATATTTATCAACGATCTGAAGAAAAACAGTTTCATTCATCGGGCATCCAGAAACCTGATCATCTACCTTAACAACCTGCGCCAATGTTCTCACCTTTTTTGCCATATGGAATCTTTTAATCAGGAATTCAATCTCTTTTTTTTGTTTTGGATCAAAAACATTCCTTTGCGCAGAGGGCATCCCATTTACAGCGCATGAGCCAATTGCAACTAATCTTTTGCAGTTTTTTCTAATCTCTTTTAATTTCTGAGCGTCACGTGTTGAAGCTATTGCCCCCTCCACAAATGCAACATCCAACCCTTTTAGCGTGTTATTTTTCTTGAGAATGCGAACATGCTGGAATTCAATGAGTTTACTCCACTGCGAAAAATGATCATTCAAAAGTTCTGTAAAAACAATAGTGCTATCTTCAGAGCATGAAAAAGAGAACCACCCTATTTTTAGCTTCTTCTGCATATTGTTAAAGGAACAAAACTTATATATATCTCTTTGTATTTATTTTTTTATGAATCAAAAACAAGGTGTATTCTTAGTTATTCTTACAGCTTTGATTAGCGGTTTTTCAATTTTCATAAATAAATGGAGCGTCTCTAAGATTGAGCCATACACATTTACATTCCTAAAAAACACTATTGTTGCACTATTCCTTTTAAGCTTGGTTTTTTTTACCAAAGAGCTAAAGATAATTAAAAAGATTACAAAGAAGCAATGGTTCCAATTAATTATGATTGGACTGATTGGAGGCTCTATTCCTTTCCTCTTGTTCTTTAAGGGTCTTTCACTAACTTCAGCAAGCATGGGAAGTTTTATTCATAAAACTCTTTTTATCTACGCTTCTATCTTTGCAGTAATTTTCTTGAAAGAAAAAATACCTAAGAGGTTATGTTTCATTGCTGTCTTTTTATTGATAGGGAACTTTTTGCTATTAAAACTTACTGCATTCACATTCGGAAAAGGAGAATTTTTTATCTTAATAGCAACGCTTCTCTGGGGCATAGAAAATATTCTCTCAAAATACGCGCTTAAGGAACTATCAGGAAATATCGTCGCTTTTGGAAGAATGCTGTTTGGCTCTTTCTTTATTTTGTTATTTATTGCATTTACGAATAAACTTTCTTTACTGGCAGAATTAAATTTTAATGATGTTGTATGGACAGTTTTTACTTCGCTCTTACTATTATTATTTGTTACAACTTACTATAATGGATTAAAAGCAATTAAAGTCTCTGTAGCAACCTCAATTTTGCTTTTAGGCTCTCCAATCACAACACTCTTATCCTTTGCTTTCACAAATGGAACTATTGATGTTATACAGTGGGTTGGGATTCTTTTAAATATCATAGGAATAATTGCAGTTATTTTTTTCGGAGAATTCACAAAAAAAGGCACTACACTTTTTCGCAGGCATACCCATAATGGATAGTTACAACATCTCCTTTTTTCACTTTAGGGATTAATGTTTTGATAACTGGCCTTAATTTTCCATAATCATACTCTACAACAAGAAAATCTTTCTCAATCTTCAAAACCTTTGCATAATGCACCTTGCATAAATTCTTTAATGCATCAGGGGCTTCTGCATACGCGTACATCCCGTCTTCAATAATTGAATTATGTCTTTTTATAAAATATTCATGAATGACTTCTTTATCCCATATATCTCTTCCAAGATCATCAGCAACCTTCTTTATCTTCTGAAAAGCACGGAAATACACCCTTTCAAGAAACTTTCTCGGCAAGATCTTATTATAGATAGCGGCGCTTTCTAACATCTTAAATTCTATATCATTAATCTCTCCTCTCTGTTTAATAATAAAAGAGCAGGGGAATGCATATTTCAAAAAAAGGACTTCAGCTTCCATTATTCAAGAGGTTAATCCATTGTTCAACTTGGTCCTCAGGAACTTTTTCAATAACTATTTTTCCTTGGACAATGACATAATCATTAATTTTAAAATTTCCTTCTACAATCTTTGCTTTTCTTTTTTCGCTCCCATAGTCAATTGTAGCAATATCTTTCTTTATTTCAATGATTTTTCCAGGAATAGCAAGGCACATATTATTTGATTTGGATTATCTTAATCTCTCCCCCTTCTATTACTCTAGGTTTATTATGGCATTTCGGACACCTGAAAAGGCAATAATCATGGCCCCTATCAAGAATTTCCGCCCTTCCTCTATATGAACATTTACATTCAATCTTGCTCTTTCTCTCTTTCACGTTTATCTTCCAGGAAACATGCTCTTTCAGATGCTCCCCTAACTCTTCTGGAGTAATCTCGTTTAACTCTCCGACCTCTAAAACAAGAGAAGAAACCTTTCCTTGTTTTTCAGCTTCTTCAATAATCTTATGAACAATTCTCTGCTCGTGCATTTTCGAAATTTTTATTTTAATTCTAAGTATTCAATTAATATCCTTCTAATGTTTTTTTATACATAACTTTAATATTCTGCCCATCTTCCCCAACTTCACAAAGCACAACTTTATTTTTCTTCAGATCTTGAATCTTTCTTTGAAATGTTCTATAGCTTTTCTCTCCTTGATACAAATCAAATAATTCCTTTATTGTCTTCCCTGAATGCTCTTTAATCAATCCTAGGATTGCTCTCTCTTCATAATCAAAATCAGCAGAGCTTTTAATGATGAAAGAGCTTTTTTGCATAACTTCTTTCGCATGCTCAAAAAGAATCTTCTTGGAAGATTTATTTTCAGCGATTGTCCCGCTTTCTTTTAACAAAAATAGCCCCTTGCGAATATCTCCTGCTTCAGCTGTTTTCTCAACTATGAAGTCAAAGGCATCTTTTTCAAAAACATTAGGAATAAATGCATACTCAACTCTTTTCTTTAAAATGCCATGCGTCTCTTCTAAGGTATAAGGCTTAAACTCTAATCTCTCAAGATTCAACCTTGACTTAAGTCTTGCATCTAAGCTATTTATCCAGTTTTTTTCATTAGTTACAAAAAGGATTGTTTTTTTATACACATCCTCTACAAGATGATAGATAATGTCAAGCTCTTTTGCCTTATCGCACTCGTCTAAGCAAATTACAATGGATTTTTTATTTAAAATTTTCAGAATATCCCGAAATAGTTCATCAGTTTTCTTGTTATGCACCCAGGTATAACCAATTTGTTCGCAAATATCAATTACCATCCTAAATTCCGTATCTCTTTTCCAGCAGTTGATGTACAAAGGGATAATGTCTTCAGTTTCTTCTGCTAATTCTCGGAAGATATGTTTTATTGCCAAAGTTTTTCCAATTCCGGGGCTTCCAGTAATGAACAAATTTTTTCCGCTTCTTCCTTGAAATAAAGGTTTAATACATTCTGCAATATAATGCTGTTGCTGCTCTCTATAAGGCATCTCCTTCGGCATAAATTCAGGATCTAACGCTACCTCATTCAAGAATAAGCTTTCAGAATCTTTTAGGATGTCTTTGAATAAGCTCATGAAAATAAGAAGTAAATAGAATCATATAAAGCTTTCTAAGCCCACCATATAATGTAGTTATTTTGTGCAACACCAGTGAAAATTAAGCGTAACAAAATTTGTATCACTTTAAAGAGATTTATGCTGATATAGATATCTTGAAGAAAATTCAGAATCTATGCAAAGAAAACAGATTGATAATAATAGATAAAATCAGATAGTTAAATTTCTAAATTTCTTCAACCCCTTCTTTTGTCAAAGCAATTAATCTTATGCCAGCACCTAATTGCAATAATGCAGAGATTAAAGCCATATGCTCTCTTCCAGTTCCAGATACAAAATTGACAGCAACCTCTCCTTCTAATTTTCCATTTAATTTTTCTTTAATCTCATCCCTTAGCTCTTTTAATCCTTGTTGCATATTTACATCAATAAGTTCAGTCTTTTCATTCTTATTGAAGTTTTCTTTTCCATAAGCATTTGTAATCAAATATACTTTATCCCAGGTGCCATCCTGAATAAGCCTAGAAACATGACCCCAAGTTCCCTTTCCTGTAGATAAACATGCTATTAAAATTGTCATATTTCTTCAAAAAGATTCTTCTATTTAAAGTTTCGCAAATTAAACACTAAAATTATTTTTAATAAACTTAAAGAAAATAAAATTTTCCATAACCTTTATATAAGTGAAGCCATTCTTAAAAAAACATGGAAAATCCGGTCATAAAACCAAGGCCAAGAAAAATAAGCATCTGGAAGATTTTAACCCTCGTATTTTTACTTCTGTTCATAACAGCTCTTTTTTCAAAAGGATTTACTGCTTTCTCACCTTCATCTCCAAAACAAACAGCAGAGAAAACTCTCTTATTTATCAACACTAACTTGATGCAGCCAGGATTACAAGCAACTCTTCTAGATGTAAAAGAGGAAAAAGGGTTGTATAAAGCAACAATTGAACTGCAAGGAACTCCGTTAGAAATTTATATTACTAAAGACGGAACTTTATTTTTTACACAACCAATTGACACAACAAAAACACTTCCAAGTACTCCTGCAACACCAGAAGTAGTTGATGCAAGCCCTGATGATGATCCTTTAAAGGGTTCAGAAGATGCTCCCGTAACAATTATAGAATTCTCTGATTTTCAATGCCCTCTCTGTGAAGGGTTTTATACGGAAACTCTTCCTCAAATAGAAGAAGCATACATTAAGACAGGAAAAGTGAAGTTCATCTATAGAGATTTTCCACTAAGAAATACTCATTCATATGCCCAAAAAGCTGCAGAAGCCGCGGAATGTGCAGACGACCAAGGAAAATTCTGGGAATACCATAATATGCTATTTGAAAACCAAGATGCTTTAAAGATAACAGATTTAAAGAAATATGCAGCTGATCTTGAATTAGATACAGAAAAATTTAACACATGTCTTGATTCAGGAGAAAAAGAAGAAGAAGTAAATGCTGATTTAAAAGATGGTGAAAGCTATAGGGTTGGAGGCACACCTACTTTCTTCATTAATGGTCAAGTTTTAGAAGGAGCATACCCATTTGAAATCTTTCAAAATATTATAGAGCAGGAGTTAAGCAAAACAGAAGAAAATTAAAGGTGATACTAATGTCAAAAACAAAAGAGGGAGCCACAAAGACAGTAAAAATTTATTCGACTTCTAGTTGCACATTTTGTCACCAATTGCGAGAATTTCTTAAAGAGCATAATATCAAGTTTACTAATATTGATGTTGGAAAAGACAGAAAAGCAGCTGCTGAGATGATTGAAAAATCTGGACAAATGGGCGTGCCTGTTACTGATATTAATGGCAAAATTATTATTGGTTTTGATCGAAGGGCAATTTCAAAAGAGCTCGGAATAGCATAATTTATTTCGGTTAACGCCGAACAAAAAGAGAAAATTTATATATACTCTTCTCATTAATTATTTCCATGAAACCAAAAATATTTTTATTTATTTTGATAATCACAAATTTCTTTTTGCTAAATACAATTCTTGTAGACGCCTGCTCTTGTCTTCCTCCCAGCTCACCAAAAGTATCTCTTGAAGAAGCTAATGCAGTTTTTGCTGGTAAAGTTATTGATATAGATACCCCAAATGGAATATCTATTGGTGGCGCTGATCCAGTAAGAGTTATTTTTGAAGTTTCAGAAATCTGGAAAGGTTCTGATTTCAAAACAGTTACTATAACAACAGCAAGAGATAGTACAAGTTGCGGATATCCTTTTAGAAAAGGAGAAGAATACATTGTTTATGCTTATAGTGAAGGGGGTGAGTTGAGTACTAATCTATGTAGCAGAACAAATCTGCTTGCCAATGCCAAAGAAGATTTAGAAGAATTAGGTAGTGGCAATTTACCTGCTAATCCTGGCTCTGATTATGTTTATCCGAAATCTAATCTTGTTCAAATTTTATCGATTATTGCTATAGTGTTGATTTTAATCGTATTCATTACATGGATAATTAGAAAACATAAAAAATAATTTTAAATCAAAAACTTATAGAATTATCCTAATCTTTTCTTTCGGGAAAAACCTTATAAAAAATAACAAATTATTTAAACTCTCTTTCTACAATTCAGACTATGGTGAAAATCTCAAGAGATATTCCTTTAGCAGAATTGACATTAAGAAGATACGAAAAGCCATACACGACAAATAAAAGGGAATTAACAAGAAAGCTATGCTTATCTATTGGTTTGTTGCAGCCAGGAGATTCAAGAGATGTAATTGTTGATATTCTCCAAGTCTTGCTGAATGCAAAAAAATCAAAAAAAATTCTTACCTCAGAAGAGATTAAAGATTTAGCTATTAAATTAAGAAGAAAATCTAATATGCCATTAAAGGGAATTGCTTCCTCAAATGTGCGAAGGCAGTTAAAGAGATTGAAGGATATCTATTTAATAGAAACAAGACAAAACGGTTATCGTATCACTGAATTTGAAAATCTTTCAATTATTTTTGATAAAAGAATCAAGGAAGTTTATCTAAATTCTATTATGGAAAGGGTTAAAGAGTACTTTGATGTTATGAAGTAATTATCTCATTAAAATGAATGCCTCTCTTATTTACGAACCTGCAGAAGACTCTTTTCTTTTAGCAGAGCAAGTGCAGAAATATGCGCAAGGAAAAGTTCTTGATTTAGGATCTGGCTCTGGCATTTTGGCAGAGATTGCAATTTTAAATAATGCTGATGTCTTAGCTGCTGATATTAATCAAGAAGCTGTTGCAAAACTGCAGCAGAAAGGGCTTCACGCAATATACTCTAATTTATTTTCCAATATTAAAGGAAATTTTGACCTCATTATCTTTAATCCTCCTTATCTGCCAACAGAAAAAAATGAACAGCCGGATTTCATAACTACAGCAGGGCCAAAAGGAAATGAAATAATTGAGAAATTTTTAAAACAAGCAAAAAAGCACCTCACAAAAGAAGGAAAAATTCTCTTGCTTTGTTCTTCATTTACAAAAGAAATTCCAAAGATTTTTACAAAATGTGGCTATCGATTCACTTCATTATCTGAAAAGAAATTATTTTTTGAAAAATTAACAGTATACCTTCTTAGATAAATATTCACTAAGATACACAAGTTTCATTTTTCGAAGATTGGTGGCTCTTGGCCAGATAATTGTTGATGCCACTTTTGGACATAGAAAGCCAAATACCAGCCGTCAAAAGAAAACTCAGTTTTACCATGTGGTCGAGTGTGTCCAGGGCATCTTTTAATCGTTTCATATAAAGCTTTTTCTTCTCTTGATAATTCATCAACTAATTCACATCCATCCCAAATCCCATTACCACCCCAAACTCCGCCACAGTAAACTCTATCTTGGTCAGGCCTTAAATTCAACCTTTTCAATATTGTTTCAAGGGATAGGATCGTTCCGTCATCACTTAGAATTGCATAACAGACGTCAGTAACTAAAAAGTTTGGCTCTTCTTGTTCAAATTCATCTAATTTTCTTAGATATATGTTCATTTCTTCTCTGTATTCTGGGGATAAATCTCCGGTTTCTTTATCCCAGGCACAATCAGGCAGATTTTGTGGTTGAGCTTGAAAAAAGTTTATCTTTCTCGTTGCTGACATTCTATCAAAAAACATATATGGCACAACAAAATTTGGTTTAAATTTTTTTTCTGATTTATGTGCACACCTCAATCTACCCTTTCTATCTAAAATAACATCATTATGATTGCTATCTACTGAGCAAGTCTCATTTCTTATGAAAGGTAATTCAAAAGTCTTATACAATTCATTTATTTGTCGCTCATGCCAAAGATCCTGAAAATTTCCTGCATTTTGATGCATCCAGTTTTCTATAAAGCCAATCAACCCATTTATGTCCATCTCATACATAACAGTAGTTTGACTCCCCCATCTACAGCTATCAAGACAAACACCGAGATATTTTCCTCTCATATTTCCTTCCTGCACTAAGAACTCGGCTTGTTGTTTAGGTAACCTACTTTCTTTATCAAGATAAGGTTTTTCCCCTTTCAGCGCTCTCACAAATGCATATGGAATCCCCATGATTTTGAATAACCTCAAGTATTATAAATCTTTTCTATAAAATATTTTTTCCCCCCTATACCTTCATGAGAAATGTTAGTAACCAAATATATAAAATATTCATACCCAAAAAGATTAAAAAAGTTTAACATTCGTTTAATCCTTTCTCATTAAAATATCTTCTATGTACCTTATACTGCCAATGATAAAGAAAATTATGAATTTGAGAATTGTTTCTGGAATGTTGGATATAAGATTAGGCTCGTTTTGAATAAGTTAATTTTCTTTAATCGCAGAGTAGAATATTATCAATAAAAAGAATGCAGTAAATGACATCATTGGTATTGTTATATATCCTAAATGAAAGAATGGAGCGTATGAGCACGATATTCCTCCTGTTGCTGAGCATGATGTACTTTCCTGTGGAAAAAGTTGTATGAAATAATGATATGCTGAAAATAATATTCCCATTATACTTAAGAAGAGCATATATCTTTTGATTGATTTGTCTTTTTTTATTAATGCAATGCCTGTAACAATCGATTGCGGGTACATGAATATTCTTTGAAACCAGCATAGCTTGCAAGGATCATATTTTGCTATTTCAGAGTAGAACAAGCTTCCTAATGTCGCTGTAGCAGAAACAATAAATGATAATACCGGACCGCTCTTTCCAAGCCAGTTAAACAGCTTATCATAATTTCTTTTTAGTGTTGATGAGAATTTTTTCCCCATAAATAAGAAAATGAATATAACAATAAAAATATCACTTAATAATGTTAGCCATGAGAATACATTTGTAACAATGCTTATCATTGTCATTATATTGTGCACCCTGATCTTTGGCTTAGTTGCTCAATTGTCATTTCTCCTTCTACTCTGCTTTGGTCATTAAACTCCCACGTAGGATAGCCTTTTATTTTAGCTTGGTTGCAAAATTGTGTTTGGCCGGCTTTATTTGGCAATGAACATTCCACATAATTAATATATTTCATGCTTTTTCCTAGCATTTCCTTCTGAGAACTTTGCAAAACTAACTAATTCTTAGTATTTTACCGACGGCAGCATAAGTTATATATACTAGCTTACCGTCGGTAAATCGATTATGATAAGAGGTGATGTAAAATGAAAGATAG
>Ga0209541_10002406_pt1 | contig 35439 bp, 41 predicted proteins | sample RifCSPlowO2_01_FD_184027 | JGI IMG/M metagenome (GOLD analysis project Ga0209541, IMG submission 184027) | Groundwater microbial communities from Rifle, Colorado - Rifle CSP2_plank lowO2_0.1 (SPAdes) (version 2) | ecosystem: Environmental > Aquatic > Deep subsurface > Groundwater | place...
TGGTAAATTATCAAAAGTCATTGACTTGAATTTTAGTTCATATCTGAAAATGTGACAATAGAAACTACAGTAAAATTTGATTATCTCTGCGCTGTTGACCTAATCGAGCCATCTCTGTAAATAACGCTACCAGACGGTCTTCTGTCAACAAAGCCAATCGATTAAAAACAAAATCCGCGCCAACATTACAGAGCGCTCTGGTTTTTTGGCGAGTTAATAATTCTCCTGTAATAATGGCGATAGGAACAATAGGATCGATCTTTTTGAGAGTAGCTATAAAACGCTCTCCAGTTCCTGGACCATCCCTCCTGAGGTCAGTGACCACACCATCAAATGCACCAGGCTGTCCGGTAAGTGCTACCAGGGCTTCTTGATCATTTTGAAAATACAAAACCTCCCTGATTATTGATATACCCTCTAACCTGCACCGCATCAAATCTAACTGATCAGGATTATTATCTAAAAATAGAAGTCTCATTGCCCCAAATTGTTGACCTGTTATTTTCTCGCCAATTGGTACTTGTTCTGCATAGGAGTAAATCCTATCACAAATTAAGCTTATAGTCAATTAAGTCCTCCTAATTTTATCCTTAATCATTTAGTGTTAATATTGTTATATGATGGACGGTTCCGAAACAGATAAACCTCAACAAGACATCTCCCCCAAAGAAACTGTAGCATCGGTCTTCCGGCAAATCGATCAGGCTGTTAGAGATAACCGGCCTGATGAGGCAACGCGGATACTAAGAGCTTTTGCAGATGCTCAACAGCTAGATGGCGCACAACTCGTAGGTAATACCGTGCGGCAACAAGTTGCCGATGCCCTATCCGAAACACTAGGGCTTGGTGACATGTTAATAACAGATCCACAATTACCTGCTGGTTTAAGGTCACTAGCCCAAGAGGTGCTAGATTCTACTCGAGCCACAGCCGAGATAATACGTCAGTTTAGTAAAATTGACCGGGTCGTGGTTACTGAAATGGGAGAACACCGGTTTATTGACATGGATCAGTCAGCTCCAAAAAACCAAGACTAGAATCCTTGAGTTTTATTGTATAATCATTATTGATATGGCAATTAGTTGAACTGGTGAATTTGGAGGAATTGCCTCGGCGATCGATTATTCTAATAAACCTGGCGCGTTTTCTAGCACCAACAGAAAAGGCAATATTAGATCAGGAAATGAGGAAATTCCGATGCCGGCTCCCAGGGTAATTGTAGATATTAGCGCCGAAGGTCGAGTAAGACTTGGCCAACTTGGTAAATCTGGTACGCAAGTTACTAAACCCTCTATGATAATCCAGCCCCCTCCGCTAAAATTGAGGGAGTGATTTTATTTTAAAATATACTGAGCTTTTTTGGTGCCACCGATTTTTCTAATCAGACCCTTTTTAGCCAAAAACCTTAATTCTCTTAAGACTGTATCATCTGAGTAGTCAGGAAACATCTTGCGAAAGTCTTTATTCTGCATATTTTTGTGCCGGTGTAAAAATTCCATCAAAATCATCTGCCTCTCATTCAAAGTTAACTGCTCCCCTAGTTTATCCTTCACCCGGGTGTCAAAAGAGATTCTCCTGACTACCTCTTTTATTCTATTTAATTCAATCGCCACTCCTTCAACAAAATAATCCAACCAAGGGGTCAAATCCCTTTCATGGTGATCTAAAACTAGTTGATTAGAAACAGACTGTAAGGTTAAGTAGTAGTTCATTGGATCATTATCAAAATACTCCTCCAGGGAGAAAAACCTCCTAATATCATACCCATCTAAAAACATCACCAGGGTGGCTACCGCCCTGGCAACCCGTCCGTTCCCATCCACAAAAGGATGAATTCTGGCTAACTCATAATGAACAATGCCCGCCTTAATTATCGGGTGGATCTCCTTACCTTCTGCGGAATTAATCCAATTGATTAAATCCTCCATTAGATATGGCACCTCGGCTGCTGGAGGTGGGGTGTAAGTTATCTGTCCAGTTTGGGCATTTTTTACCACCACCTGGCGGATTCTAAACTTGCCACTACTATCCTCTGCTAGTATTTTATCGACTGTTAATTTGTGCAGTTTAAAAATTGTCTCAACAGTAATCAGAGAACTTTCACCTGGTAATTCTTGAGAAGCAAGTTGACTGATAAACTTTAAACTGTTTCTCAAATTAATTACCTCTTGAACATCCCTTTCTCTAGCTACCACCTCTCCACCTTCTAAAATATCTTTAGCTTCTTCTAAAGACAGTTTATTGCCCTCTATATGAGTGCCATGATGAACCGTTCTTTCGATGGCTTCTTTTCTAAATTTTGCCTCCCAAGCCGGGATTAAAGGAGCGTTGTCTATTACCTCTCGCGCAGCATCTGTGATACCAATATTGCGTAGGGTTTTATTGGTGATGGTATAGATTGGTGCAAACATTAATTATTTTCCTTATCTCTATTCCATATCTGCGACAGGAATAGTACTGCCAAAACTGCCATAAAAAATAAAAATGAATACCTTTTTAAAATCTCTAAAACAATATCTCCTAACGAATAAATTATTATACTCCAAAATGAGGTCCAGGCAATGGTTGCCAAGCTTGCTACCAATAAAAAAGTGGGAAAACTATAGCCGGTAGCTCCAGCAGAAAATGATAAAAACGACCCAAAATTAGCATGAATAAAACCAATAATTAATCCTCTTTTTTTAAATTTACTTAGTTTTTGTTTTGATTGCTCTAAGAATTTGCCATAGCCTAATTTTTTTAAAAGGTCTGAAAATCCCAGATATCCTAGAGTATAATCTAACAGATACCCTAATAGCGCCCCCGCTATGACAGTTAAGATAACCAAGGTTAAATCTGTTTGTCCGGTCCGAGCAAAAATAATTCCCAGTGCCAGAGCCAATGTTCCAGGAACAATCAAACTAATTATGATCAGACTCTCCAAAAAGGCGGAGATAAAGATAATCTCATAACCATACTTAGCATATAGCTCGGAAAATAATCCAATCATCTCCTCGGAGGAGGGAATGCTACCTTTAGCAATAAATACCAATGACAAATACGAGGCAATTAATAAAAATGGAATTAACAGATCAAGACGAAAGATTAAAGATATTAGTCGCCAAACAAATCTCACTCACTAATTGTACCATATTTATTGCATAATTCCCGCAAAACAACCGCAAAGTTTCTAAAAAGTGGCAGTACCCTCCTCTATTTTGATTAACTGGACTGATTTTAAAAATTCATCTGGAATAACTTCATTTTCGACAGCAGAGATTATAGTTTGCTGGTTTGAAACTACAGAGATTACATGCTCTCGGTGATCGGTGTCTAATTCGGAAAAAATATCATCTAACAACAAAAGCGGTTTAGAGTTTTGACTTTTTGTAATAAAGGCAACCTCAGATAATTTTAAATCTAACACCGCAGTTCTTTGCTCACCACGAGAACCAAAATAGGCCAGATCTAAACCATTTAAGCGAAAAATAAAATCATCTCGGTGCGGACCAATCAAGCTGTTGGTTGAGGCAATCTCCCGAGACAGGTACTCCCTTAAGCGCTCCTTGTCAACTTCCGAAGGTTTATATAAATAAGAAAACTCGCCAAATCTTTTTTCAACAGTATTAATAAACTCAAAAAAATCCCGCCGTTTTTTGCTGATTATCTGTCCTGACTCTATCGCCCTATCGCTCCAAAAATCCAGTTCATCTACTCGGGATGTGCCCTCTTTTATCCTTTTGAGAACTTTATTACGGGAAGCGATAGCCTCTGAATACTCGCTGATGGCTCTTTTATAACTTTTATCTACTTGGGCTAAGGTAATATCTACATGCCACCTGCGAAGAGATGGTGAGCCAATTACTAAAAGAATATCCTCCGGAGAAAATAAAACTGTCACTAAATTGCCCATATAATCGGTGACTCTTCTGGGAACGCCATTTACCTTAGTTCTTTTAAATAACTGTGCTTGTTGTATCTGCATTACAATTTCAAGGTTAGTTTTTTCTTCCTGGTCACTTTCTACTAACCCTTCTACCCTACAAAAATCCTGACCTTGTTTTATTAGTTGGGAATCTTTTTCTGCTTTAGGAGATTTAGTGGTAGACAGAAAATAAATTGCTTCTAAAAGATTGGACTTACCTTGGGCATTTCTACCAATTAATAAGGTAGTTTGAGAAAAATTTAATTCAAGCGAGGAGTAATTTCTAAAATTTGTTAACTTGAGGTTTTTTAGGAACATGGAAGGGATAATAACACTGATTACTCTTCCAGTCCAAACTCTAATTGGGTAAACTCTCTAATTAACGCTAAATTATTTTGAGCTTGTTCCTTGTTTCCTAGAAGTGCGGCCGGGGCAAACGGCCAACGACGACTTTTGGTGTCGTATCTTGATTGGCCAAATTCTATCCCCAACTCCTGCCAAAACTGTGATTGGTTTACCTCCCCTTGTCTTAATCGATTACCCGCTTGTCCTAAAACCTCCAAAAAACTTTTAAATGATTGCTGTAATCTTAATAGTGATTGTTTATACTCCCTGGTCATCTGATCCTTAAACTGTTCAATTTTTTGAGGCTTTATACCCGCTTTTTGAAATTCTCCAGAGATTCGCTCTACCCCCTCATCTAAATCATTAAAGCGTCTCAACACCGCATCTCCTAATTTTTCTCCGTCCTCAAAGTGGACAAAAGTATCAAACTCTCCTGACCCAAACATCTCGATATTGTATCCAGTATCATTAATCACCGAGATGACATGGTTAAAAGCCTCCAGAGTTTGCGGGGATACCCCTCGTTCTTTATGATAAATCACCCCGGCTCGATCCATGAATTGAACATCTGCCTTACTTGGTACAAATGAGGTGCGCACAGTCCACGGATACCTTCGGGTGATACCTTTTTCCTGGAGACCGGCCATCTCAAATAGTACATGCGGGGCATCAAACGCTCTTTTGTATGGCGACAGCCCTCTTTCATCAAAACAGAAAAAACCTCCTTCAGAAACCAAATCATAATTTTGCTGAGTCAGTCTGTTTTCAATAGCTTTATGAATAACTTGATACTTCCCAGTTTCTGGATCAACAGCTGGAACCATTTCCTCAGGAATCTCACCTAACTGATACCTAGTCTTCCGTCTCATCCATTCGTCTGGCGGATACTTCTGCTTAAAATATAAATCTAGCTCATCTACATCTTGGTCAGCACCAGTCGGCAGATAAACATGTAAAACATCAACTTTAGCTAACCCTAACTCTTGGATATTAAACTGTCTGGCATCTTCAAAAACTTCTGTTACTCTTCTGTCCTTTCCTTGCCAATTAAAACTTGTCGTCACCAAACTATCATCACTTGAGGTCTCGGTAGTAAATGAGACTCCCAATTGTTCTAACTGTTGTTGGATACGCCCTCTAAGTTGATTATCTGAATCTACCGCTATTAGTTGACTGGCATCGTAAGCGATTAATGGGCGCAGGATATCAAAACCATGGGCTGGATAATACAAAGTTTCATGTTTACCTTCCCGGACTGCCTCTTGGAGACTTGTAATATTATCTTTAATCCACTGCTTCTCCCAAGGTACTTGTCTACTCTTATCGGCAATTACATCAACTACCCTAGACAGACCAGAATCGTTATCAATCACCGACCGATCTTCAGGTATCAAGCTGGACATAAATTAAGTATAACCGCTCTACTCGCCTTGCCAATGGCCTAAACCTAAAAATGCCCTGATCCGATCCGAGAGATAACGTTCCCTAAAAAACTGATTCGGACGCAAAGCTATCACCCCAGCGATAAACACTACAACCCCCATCCCTAAAAATATTGCCGAAGGACCGATTAAATCAGCTAATAACCCGGCTAATAATACTGGAACTGCTGAGATGGCATACATAATTACTGCCAAAACCGCAAATATCTTGCCCCTGTTTCTGGTATTGGTATTTTCCTGGAGTACAGTTTGAGATGGGATGATAATCCCTACTGCAACTAGCCCTAATAAAAACGCCCCGATAGCATAAGTCGCTGATAGGGTTGGTACCCGGAAAAAATAGCGGGGATGGGGGATTTTACTCGACAGATCTGACGCTTGTAGTATTTCGGCAATACTGGGAATGAGCCCAGCAAGAATAAAGATAACACCAGCAGCCACGATTGACGGGATTACTACCGAGCGCCTGGGTTTGTTGTGTGCCCATTTACCAATTATCAACGCTCCCACCACCATCCCTAATCCTAATGGCACCATCACAAAATATGAGGTATCTGTGGCATGAATCCTTAATACCTTCTCCATAAAAGATGGCATGACAACGGCCAAAGAGCCAATAATCCCCTGAATGGCAGATAATAGTCCAATGGCAACAGCGACCGCCAAATTTCCTCTGATAAACTGCCAAGTTTCTGTAGCCTCTTTAAAGGTGATGTTAACAATCTTTCTAATATTTCTAAAAGATAATAGGTTATTATACTTGGCATGGATATTTGCCACCTTAATAGTGGGTAAAAATTGGGCAGATATAAATGCTAAAAACATCGCTCCAAAAGCTAAGTAAAATACATAATTAATTCCAAAAAAATTCAACAAAGGCCCGGCTAAAGAGAACCCAATCATAAATGATCCATATAAGGTTAGGGAAAAAAGTGAGTTAGCAATAATTAATTGTTTTTTATTGACTAACATTGGGATCGATGAACCCTCCGCTGGAACAAAAAACTGAGCTAAGGAGTTAATAAAAAAAGTATTTAACAAAATTAATGAGTACGATCCTTTGATAAGTATAAATAGTAAAAATGACAGAGCTAATAAGAAATCAATAACAATAATCACCTTTCTCCGATCTGTAATATCCACAAAGACACCAGCAAAGATGCCGAAAAGAACTGCCGGTAGATACATCGCCATCACCAAAAAAGAAACTGCTAAGGCTGACTCGGTTAATTTAAAAACCCAAACTATCAGAGTAAAATTTAAAGTATTGTAGGCTAGCTGTACTAATATTTGATTTAGCCAAAGGAACCTGAATCCACGATTAAGTATTACCGAGGCAAATGTGGGACGATCCTTCATGGCAATAAACTTAAGTATAGCAACTTATCACCAACTCTGTCACTTTTGACACTGAGAGCAAAGGTATGTTCCCCTACCTCCAAGTGTAACTTTTTCGACATCAACAGCACATACTTTACAGGGCTGACCATTTTTACCATAAACAAAAGCATGTTCTAAAAAATTACCCCTCTCACCATTAATGTTTTTAAAGTGGGAGCGGGTAGATCCACCCTGCTTAAGACTCTCGGTGAGAGACTGTATCACCCCTTGATGTAATCTTTGGAAATCACCGTCTGTAATAGTTAATACCTTGCGCCGTGGGTCTAATCCAGCTATAAAACAGGCCTCTGAAGCATAGATGTTACCTATTCCCGCCACTATCTCTTGATCCATTAAGACCACCTTAACCGGAGTGGTTTTTCTTTTTAGCAGCTGTGTTTTTAGAAGCGTCCAGCTAAACTCCTCTCCTAAGGGCTCCGGACCTAATTTCTGATTGATAATTGGCAGTTGATCATTATTTACCACTTTGATCCAGCCAAACATCCGTTGATCGTTAAAAAAAAGCTTCGAGCCATCTGATAAGTTAAAAACTGCCCGGGTAGTACTATTGGGCAAAACAGAAAACATGTTTGTAGTGGGATGTCCACCAATTATCCTAGCTCCCTGCTGCTGACTACTTGCTTCTAATATTAGCTGACCGGTCATCTTAAGATGGATTATTATAGTTTTGTTGTTATCCAAACCAATTAATAATAGCTTGGCTCGCCTAGCAACGGTCGATATCTTTGCTCCTGTAATGGATGCAATTGCACCACTAAAAGATTTTGCGGTCAGAATCTGAATTTTTTCAATCTTTAAACCCTTAATCTTAGCCTCTAGACCAAGCTTAATGGTCTCAACCTCTGGAAGTTCCGGCATCTTAATCTTCCTCTTGCTTACTAACTGCAAATAAATAATGAATTCCCTGTCCTAGTTGTCTGCTAATTCTGCGGGGGGCAGATTCGGTGGCTAACATTAATTGCAGTGTTTCCTCCTCATTCAAATTCCCAGCATTTAATACAATCTGTCCTTTATACATCCTAGCAAGTACCCTTCCCAAAGAGTGCTGTTGTTTTTCTCCGGATTGATTATTTCGACTGCCTCTATATTCCCGGATTAATCTCTGAACTCCAGACTGATCAATCCACATTGGATCAGATGAGGAAAGCTTTCTCATTTCCATCTAGCGATTATAGGCGTTTTGATAAATTATCGCTACCGCAATTAAGGTTAATAGGCCTTGATTAAACAGTCCCTTAACAGCTGTTGTTTGTTTATGCCAGTTAGATTTTAGGTCATGAATGGGAATGCCAATATGTTTTAGCTTATGAAAGAAGAACGCGTCCAAATCCACTAATCCCCCCACTAATCCCCCCACTAACATCTGTGGAGAATCTTTAACCAACCATAAAACCATCAGTCCTAAACTAAAATCCACCAGCAGTAAAAACCAAGTAAACGATCTTTGTAGACCTTTTTTAGCATATTTACCTAAAGGTGGGTCATAGTGGGGTATCAAGTCTCCCAAGATATGCGAGATAAAACCCGCTACTCCCCCAGATAGGGCATTTGGCATAAATGAACCAACCGCTGCACCAACAACAACATGTGTCACAATCGACATTTATTTATTATCACCTTTTCTATTATTTTCTTCAACCAACTTCAACACGGCCTGTTTAAATCTGTTTTTGGAGAACTTCTCCGCCCTGTTAACCAGCTCCTCATATTTATATTTTCTGAAATCAAAGTCTTTTAAGGCTTGTGCTAGAGAAGCAGTTGTTGGCTCGTCAAAAAACTCCCCAGTAATCCCTTCACTCAACGTTTCCAGGTATCCTCCTGATCTTAGGGCTAAAACTGGAGTTCCGGAGGCCATAGCCTCCACCGGAGTAATTCCAAAATCTTCATCTTCTGCAGCCAAAACCAAAGCTCCTGCTGAGGCATAAATTCCTGGTAAATGACTGTCGCTGACAGCTCCTAAAAATTCTACTGTTTTGCCTGCCATTTTTCTCAACTCCTCAAGTTGTGACCCATTTCCCACCACTTTTAAAGGCAGCCCCAAATCACTACAGGCCTTAACGATGATCTCCACTCCCTTACCTCTGACTAATCTAGAGACTGAGAGATAATACCCTCCCTCTCCAACCACTCTGGCAGCCTTAAACCTTTCAATATCAATGGGCGGATAAATTATCACGCTGTCCCTTCTATAAAACTTGGTAATTCTTGCTTGAACTGCCTTAGAGTTAGCCACTAAAATATCCGGTTGTTGGGAGACCTCAAAATCTTTAATCCTAAGGTAATGATGTCCAATCTCGGCCAACGCTTTCAGTATTGGATTTTTATAACTGATGGTGGTGGTAAAGCCATACAGGTATCTTGGTGGGGTGTGGATATAGCTAATGTGTAGTGTGTTTTTACCTACCTTAACCGCCTTGGAAAAGTAGGTATTACAGGAAGATATTACCAAGTCATAGCTTGATAAATCTATCCCGGCAAAAAGATTAGGGGCAATAATTTTTAGATAAGAGATTAAATTATTAGCAAAGGGTAAATATTGTATCCAGGAAGATTTAATTCCGCCATTGGCGGACCATTTTTTTACCCGCTCTTTGTGTGATCCTAAACCATTGAGATTTTTGTAGGCCACATAAATGGGAGCCTCAGGAAATATTTCATGCAAAGTTTCCAAAACTCTTTCCGCTCCACCGTATTCTTTTAAATAATCATGAACCAAAGCAACTTTCATATAAGAATTGTACCTGACTATGGTAAATAGTGCTACACTATTTAGATGGAACTAGCCAAAAAGATCTTTTTTATTATCCCTGCCTTAGTTTTTTTTCTATTATTCTTTTGGTCCATCCAAAACTTTATAACCGATCCATACTTATTATTTTCCCTAAACTTTAGTAACTTTATAAAACTAATTTGGGTCTTAGGATTTTTAATATTAGGATCTACTTGCTATATAATTTTTGCTACCCTAGCAAATGACTGGAAATTTATCCTACCTGCTGTAATATTACTGGGATTAACCGCGCTTTTTGTCCTGACAGCGCCAGCAAATTATCTAGCAACTGTTTGTTTAATTATATCTTTGCTTGTTAGCTTTGTGCTCCTCTCCCCCAAGCTAACAAGTTACTTAACTTTTCAGCCGACTGAGTTGTTAGCTCCCCTTGTAAAATTATTAATTGCCTTAGTTATCTTGACCAGCTCTCTGGCCTATTACCAACTAACAACACTTCACCTAAAATCCCAAGGATTTAAACTGCCTGATTCTTTAATAGATCAGGCTCTGCAATTGGCACCTCAGACATCATCTGAGTCCGAACAGACTCAGCTCCTGCGTCAAAATCCTGAGATGCTTAAACAATATGGTCTAGATCCTAAAGTTCTGGATCAGCTTGATAAACCAACCGCTTCTCAAACTAACCGCAATCCAGGTACGAATCTTATGAAAACAGCACTACAATCACAAATTGATAGCTTAATAAATCCGTATAAAGATTTTATTCCTCTGGCACTAACTGGGTTATTTTTTCTTTCTCTAAACTCTCTTAGTTCCTTATTGTCTCTCTTGGTTTCTCCATTACTCTGGTTGACTTTTTTGATCCTCGAAAAAACTGGGTACACTAAATTCACAATTGAAAAAAGAGATGTTAAGAAATTAAGTCTTTAGCTGTTCAATTTTTAAAGACACCATCTCACCCCAATTGGGACCACTTTTAATCTCTGCTACCACTGGTACTGAAAGCTCTAGGGAGCTCTCCATCTCTTCGCGAATTATATAAGCTGCATCCTCCAGACAGGCTGGATCACATTCAAATAACAACTCATCATGAATCTGTAAAATTAAAATACAGTCAAGTTTTTTCTTAGTAAACACAGCGTCAATTTTTACCATCGCTTGTTTAATCATATCTGCCGACGTCCCTTGAACCGGATGATTAACCGCTGCCCGCTCTCCGTATGATTTCATCATCCGATTGGATGCCTGCAACTCAGGAATAAACCTTCTTCTCCCCCACAAAGTCTCAACATACCCATCCTGATAGGCTCTTTCCAGGGTTTTTTGCATCCAGGCTTTAACATTAGGAAACTCATTGAAGTACAGATCGATATATCCTTTCGCAGTTGCATAATCTACCCCCAATTGCTTTGATAAGGCGTGCGGTCCTTGGCCATATAGAGTGGCAAAGTTCATGGTTTTTCCCACCCCCCGCTGTTCTTTAGTAACCTCCTCAAGTGGAACTTTAAATATTCTCGCCGCAGTCACCGCATGAATATCAACTCCCTGCTGAAAAGCAGATTTTAAGCCTGGATCATCCGCCAAATGCGCCATAATCCGCAGGTCTATTTGTGAGTAATCTACTCCGAGTAAAATTCTTCCTCTAGGAGCTACAAAGGTTTTTCTGATCTCGGCGCCGAGGGTGCCCCGGATAGGAATATTTTGTAAATTAGGATCCTGAGAGGACAATCTTCCGGTAGCTGCCCCTTCTACATTAAAGGTTGAGTGCACTCTTTTATCTTGAGCCACATACCGAGGCAGAGCATCGATATAGGTGGATACCAACTTAAACAGCTGCCGATATTTCAACAACAACGGGACTACTGGATGAGCGTTTGACAGCTCCATCAATGTTTCCTCATTGGTGCTCCTGCCAGTTTTAGTTTTTTTAATAACTGGTAACTTTAGATCATCAAATAAGACTACTGATAGTTGTTTTGGGCTGTTAAGATTAAACTGATGGCCAACTTGTGAGTAAATTTGAGATTCAATACTCTCTAATTGGGCCTTTAAATCCTTACCAAGTCTATTCAAAAACTGCAAATCTAACAGTACGCCATGTTCCGACATTTTTTTTAAAACCTTACCCACTTGACGATCGAGATCTGCAGTCACTCCACTATTTTGACTGGTTGGAGTGTCCGCTAAAACAGTTGATATGCCAGGAATTCGCTTTATTAAACTTTTAAATTCTAGCTCTGTAAATAAACTGATCACTTTAGAATGATCAAATTCATGAACCAGGCAAGATTGTAGATCTAACTTGATGGGAATCTCCGTTTCAATCGTGGCCAAGTGTTTACTTTTCACCCCCATCTCCTTACCTTCCTCCAATAGCTTTCTCGTTCTATCTGGCAATTCAGCTAAGTGAGCATAAATACCCTCAAAAGAGCCATATTTTTGGATTAACTTAGTAGCGCTAACCTCCCCTATTCCAGGCACGCCGGGGATATTGTCCGAGTTATCTCCAGCTAATGCCTTGTAGTCAATTAGTAAAATTGGTGAAAAGCCAAACCTCAATCTAAACTCCTCCTCTCCATACAAACCGACATCCTGAATAGTTTTTCTAGGCATCATCACCTTAACATGGGCATTAATCAGCTGCATAATATCCTTATCACCAGTTAAGATAACTACCTCCAAAGAGCTGTCTTTTTTGACTGCCTGCTTAGCTAAAGCCCCTATTAGATCGTCCGCTTCAAATCCAGGAAGTTTAAACTCGGGGATGGAAAAGTTTTTGAGGACTTCAAATACTCGATCATATTGTTTACTCAATGCTTCATCAGCTGCGATCCTTTTGCCTTTATACTCTGCATATTGAGTGTGCCTAAAGGTGGGCGCCTTCATATCCCAAGCCACAGCGATATAATCTGGCTTTAGATCATCAATTGCCTTAAGCAAAAGTAGCGTAAACCCATAAACAGCATTAACTAGCTCACCTTTGGAGGTGGTCAGTGGCGGAGTGGCGTGATAGGCCCGATGTAATAGCGCGTTTCCATCAATCAAGACCAATTTTTTCATGTATTTGTAATCGTCTCACGATTATAACGGATCACATATCATTTAGACAATTAACTTAATACCGGAGAAGGGGTGGTAGAAATTCCTTGGGGAATTAGTTTCTTGCCAACAATTTTTTCAAACTCCTCTGTGTCCAATGTCTCTATCTCCAGTAGGGCTTTGGCTACTTTATCCAGCTTGGTTCGGTGTCTTTTTAGTATCCCTTCAGCTTGTTTATACCCTTCATCCAAGATCCTCTTGACCTCTATATCAATCCTATTTAACATCTCTGTTGAGATGCTACCCCCCTCATCCGCCATCCTCATCCAACCAAAGGTGGATTTTGATCCCACCGATATCGGACCCAAATTACTCATCCCATAATCCATGACCATAGCCCGAGCGATTGAGGTAGCGATCTCCAAGTCTGAAGAGGCACCAGTAGAGATATCTTTTAAGACTAGCTTCTCCGCTGCCTGTCCTCCCATGGCTGTAGCTATCTGGTCTAGCAACCTTGATCTTGACTCATTGTTTCTATCATGGGTGGGAGGAAAAGAGGTATGTCCGCCACTCATACTCCGCGCCACGATCGTCACCCGATGCACTGGGTCAACATGAGGTGAGTAATGTCCCACAACAGCGTGGCCAGCCTCATGATAAGCAGCTAATTTTCGGTCTTCATCGGACTGTAATCTCTTCCTTTGCGGTCCCAACTTAACCTTAGTGGCAGCCTCTTCCAAGTCCTGATTATCAATAGCTTTTTTATCTTCACGGGCAGCCAAGATAGCTGCTTCATTTAACATGTTTGCCAAATCAGCGCCAGTAAAGCCTATCGTCCGGCGGGCAATCCGTTCCATGTTTACATCTTTTTCAAAAGGTTTGTTTCTCATATGAATACTAATGATCGCCTTACGTTCTTCCAAATCCGGATAACCCAAGGTAACCCGACGGTCAAAACGGCCGGGTCTAATTAAAGCAACATCAAGCATGTCTGGACGGTTGGTAGCCCCAATCACAATCACCGCTTCGTTAGGGCTGAAGCCATCCATCTCGACTAAAATCTGGTTTAGCGTCTGCTCACGCTCATCGTGTCCACCAGAAAATCCTCCCATCCCTCTTTGTCTACCAATACTCTCAATCTCATCTATAAAGATAATTGAGGGGGCAGATTTTTTGGCGGTGGCAAACATATCCCTAACCCTAGCTGCTCCTACCCCTACCAATATCTCCATAAATTCTGATCCAGCAATCGAGAAAAATGGTACCCCAGCCTCCCCAGCTACTGCCCTGGCTAAAAGAGTTTTGCCTACACCCGCTGGCCCTACTAACAACACTCCTTTGGGAGTTCTAGCTCCCAAAGCCTTAAACTTCTCGGGAGTCTTTAAAAACTCCACCACTTCCTGCAGCTCTTTTTTGGAATCCTCAACACCAGCCACATCAGTAAATTTGATCTGCGGAGCGTCTTTAGAAAAAACTTTGGCTTTAGATTGTCCAAAAGAGAAGATTGAACTACCGGCATCTTTGGCTTGGCGGAAGATAAAAAAGAAAAATACCACCATCAGTATTATTGGTAGTAGTGTGCCGAGGATTGACATCCAAGCTTGCTGCAGCGAGGTGTCTTTAACCTCAATGCCAACAGTTTTTGGATCAACACCAGATGACTCCAAGATCTTATAGATAGACTCTCCTGCTTCTTTACGGGAGATTACCTGCTTATTATCTCCTTTATAGAAAACTACAATTCGTTCGTTTTCCAGCTCAAGTTTATCTACTTTGCCATCTTTAATATCAGTAACAATTTTAGATATCGGAACCTGATCTCCACCACCACTCGTTCCGCCTGAGAGGTTAGTAAAAAATAGCAGTGCAGCCAGACCAACTAATACATAGACCCCCATCCCTTTTAAGAGATTAACTAATCTTGTTTGGGGAAACTTCTTTCTACCGTTTGCCATGAGCTTGGAGATTATACCAGATTACACCCCACCACAAGTGTATTACCTGATTCTTGTTCCAGGCAGCACCTTAGAGGTGGGCTTTAAAGGAATGGGTTTTGCTTGCCCTAAGTCTGTCGAAAGGTCAGCACAAAGAATCATCCCCTTTGATTCTAACCCCATCATCACCCTTGGCTCTAAATTGGTAATAAAAACAAATTGTTTGCCTATTAGCTGGGATGGCTTATACCACTGTTTAATTCCCGAGAGAATCTGTCTTAACTGCTCTTCTTTAAAATCCACCTGTAGTTTTAATAGTTTATCTGATCCAACAATCTCCTCAGCCAAAACAACCGTCCCTACTCTAAACTCACATTTGGCAAAATCATCATAGGAGATCATCTTATTTAATCTAGAAGTAATCTAACTTCATGGCTTTTTTAACTTCACTCAGTGTTTTTTGAGCCTCAATTCTGGCTTTTTGGGTTCCCTCTTTAAGAATTCTCATCACTAGCTCTGGATGACTCTCAAACTCAGCACGCTTTGTGCGTATTGGATCCAGGAAATTGTTTAAAACTTGTATCAGGTACTTTTTAACCTCAACATCTCCTACCTGTCCTGTCTCATAGCGCTTTTTAAAATCGCTTATCGGTTCTTTGTTTTTATCCTCAGCAAAAGCATCCAGATAGATAAAGACCGGATTTCCTTCAACATTACCAGGATCTGTTGGGTGAACTCTATTAGGGTCGGTATACATACTCATCACCTTCTTTTCCACCTCTTCAGTAAAATCAGTTAAAAAAATAGCATTACCCAAAGATTTTCCCATCTTAGATTGCCCATCAGTACCTAGCAGAGTTGACACCTCACCAATTAAAGGCTCTGGTATAGGGAAGGTTTCACCGAATAAGTTGTTAAACTTAATAGCAATATCCCGGGCAAACTCTACATGAGCTTTTTGATCCTTGCCTACTGGAACTAAGTTGGCCTTAGGTAACAATATATCTGCTGCCATTAATACTGGATAAGAATATAGGGCAAAGGTATCTTGTGCGCCTTGGTCTAGTTTTTCCTTTAATGCCGGCTGTCTTTCTAATACTGACCTTTGGGTAATAGTTCCTAAGTAATAAGCTAATTCTGTCACCTCCGGTATGCCAGATTGAAGCACAAATGTTACCTTTTGAGGGTCTAACCCAATAGATAGATACCCCAACATTAGACCCTTAATATTTTCTCGGATAGTCTCTGTTTTATTAAAGTGGGTAGTTAGGGCGTGTAGATCTGCCACCAATATGTATGTCTCATACTCGTCCTGCAGATTAACTCTATTTTTTAAAGAACCAACATAGTTACCCAAATGAAAACTGCCGGAGGTTGGCCGATCCCCAGTTAAAATTCTTTTCATAACAAGGAGAGTATACCAGAAATAGACAACTTTTTAACCCTTACTCTACCCACAAGTTTCCAGGAATCAAGCTACCACTACCACGATCAGAAACAAACCCTCTGGATTGAGGTAAGAGACTGTACCTTAAGTGTCCTTTCCTACTCCAAGCTCGACCAGATCGTAACAACTCCAGAGGAGCAGCATATTCCACCCCTTCAATTAAACCCCTGATTAATACCTTGCCCTTACCTGGATCTATACTAGAAACAACACCAGGAATTAACTCTGTTTCGTCGGATCTATTCCTCTCAATCAAAACAGGCAAGTTTAGCCAATACCCCATATTTTCTGCTATAAATTCTGGACCAATAGACATAATTTTTCCCTTTCTACTAAACCATCAAAAAACCGCCTATCATGGCGGTTCCTGATGCGCTTGATGCAGTCACACTACATCACACACCAGAAACGCCTGCATAAATGCAGGGTTTAGGGTGAAATGTATTCGATTGCCTAACAAAGATACTCATCTAACCTGTATATTGAACTACTAAAATGGTGCAGTTGTCAACTATTATTTAAATAGTGAGTGCACAACCCGGAGGCTCGTGAGCTAATAAACACTGCCTTCCCCAATCTTGGCTCCCAACCAAAGGAGCATAAAACTACCGCTATAGCCCCATCAATGTTAATTGGTAGCTTAACTCCTTTTTGTTTTTCCAGCTCTGATTCCATCTCTAAGACAATCCCCTTAAACTCAGACTCTATACTTGTAAGAATTAACTGCGCTCTTGGATCAACATCCTTATACAGTCTGTGCCCAAACCCCGGCAACCTCTTTCCTTCTCTTAAATATTCCTCTATTAAATTTTGAACTTTGAATTTTGAACTTTGAATTTGATACAGAATCTCCATCAAAGGCTCTGCTGCTCCACCGTGAGTATCATTAATCTCGGTAATCCCAGCTGCTACAGCCTGACTAATAGTCAGACCACTTTTAGCTGTCTCAATTACCTTAGTTGCTGATGGAGTATCCGGGCCATGGTCAATTGAGAGGTTTAAAATTAACTCAAACAGTTTAGACTCCTGCTCAGTAGGAGTCTTTTCACTTAAAGTCTCAAATATTAAATCTGAAAACTTTACAGAACTTGCTCTATTTAATAAATCTAAATTGTCCGCTGTTTTAGCCATTAATTGATTCTCTCACAAGTGCTACTATCTGATCCAGATCATCTGCTACCTTTACCCCAGCCTCTCTTAAAACCTGTCTTTTGTGATCAGGACGTCCTTTATCCCCCTCAATAATAGCACCAGCGTGTCCAAATTGAACATCGGAGGGTAATTTCATTGTAAACTCGCCGGCGATAAAGGCAACTACTGGCTTTTTGATCTGAGCGGATTTTACATAATCGGCCACCCGCTCCTCATAAGTCCCCCCTAGCTCACCAAACAATACATAGGCTGTTGTTTCCGGATCCTCTTCTAAATCAAGCATCAAATCCACAAAATCTGAGCCAATTATTCTATCCCCCCCAATACCTATAGCCCAGGAGACCCCCAACCCGGCTTTTTTGAGTTGGAGCGAGATCTCAGCTGCCATACTGCCAGACTTGGAAAGCACGGCTATATTACCAGGCATAAACATCTTGGTGGGGTTTCCTCCCCCCACTAATCCTAGTTTTAACTGCCTAGAAGGGGAGATTAATCCGGCGGTGTTGGGACCAATAATGGTAGCTCCTTTTCCCTTGGCATAAGCTACCACAAAAGCAGTGTCCTGGGTTGGCACCTTCTCAGCCTGGATAATGTGTAACTTTATTCCCGCATCTACTGCCTCAATCAGGGCTGCTTTCATAAACTTAGCTGGAACAAATTGGATAGCTACATCAATACTCCCCACAGCCTCAACAGCCTCCTGCACCGAGTTATAAATTGGCACTCCTTCAACCTCAGTCCCGCCCTTGCCAGGAGTAACACCAGCTACTAAATTTGTGCCATATTGCTTCATCCACGGCACCGCCCGGGATCCCTCTGACCCGGTAATTCCCTGACCCAAAACCTTTGCTCCCTTAGGAATTATTAGCATATTCTTGAGCTTTCTCTGCCATTACTTTAGCTGACCCTGAGATACTTACCTCCTCTCCTTGTAAGATTAAATTAAAATCTTTGACCTCTCTTAGAGCTGCAAATGCCTCATCTTCTCTAGGGCCACCACGCCTGATGACAATCGGAAAATTAAACTTCGTATTGAGCTCTTTTTCCACCTCTTTTAATCCATCGATAATCCCCATTAATGTTTCATAGATATCAGTAAAATTAGCAGCTACCGTACCAATAATCCACAATCCATGAATGTTTGATTTAGATAAAACAATTTTGGTTAATTTCACCACCTTCTCCCGAGGTGGATTACCAGAGTATTCAGTAAAATTAGCCGGCTTACCGCCACACTTAATCAAAGCATCCATGGCAGTCAAGGATACTCCACCACCGGAAGACAAAATAGCAATGTCCCCATCCAAATCAAAATAAGCTGATCCGGCAGTACCCCGATAATCACCCTCATCAATTTTTTTAGCCTCTATCTCTGATGTTGTTGGGGTGTGTCCAGGAGCTAGTCTGGGCGAATAGTCCCAACCTTCATGTCTAAATTTGGCATCATCGTCAAGCTTAATCTTAGCGTCTAAGGCTAGCCATGCACCAGATTTGGTTTTAACCAATGGATTAATCTCAATTAATAAGCAATCATTCTCAAAGAAAAATTTTAATAATTTCTCGCCTATTTCTTGGGGAATATCTATTTGAGGAAATTTTGGACTCAATTCGCCAGCTGGCGAATTAATTGGATAATTTTTTACCTCACGATCCTCAATTCCCGTTCCCCCTGATTCAGAAAATGTTAGAATTGGCCCTCTGTTTTCCGTGTCATATAAAATTGACAGATAATACTCGGCCTCTATCTCCACTTTTTCCTCTACTAATACTTTTTCAACTTTTTCTCCATTGATGGTTTTAGCAAAAAGCAGATTGACACTCTCTGCAACATTGTCACCTGTTTGTAAAATAACTATCCCTCCCACCTGAGCTCTTTTTCCCGATAAAACCTGAGCCTTTAAAACTAACGGCGTATTAATAAAGATCTTATCAGCGGGATTGATTATCAGTTGAGACCTGGGAACCACAACCCCAATGCTCTTCAGAAGTTCCTTACCCTCAAACTCATAAAGGATCATAAATATATGATAGCAGGTTTACACTGAGCCTGTCGAAGTGTGGCAACGGTTGGATTCGAACCAACGACCTAAGCTTTATGAGGGCTCCGCTCTACCACTGAGCTACGCTGCCAAACACGGTGAATTGTAACAAATCCAAATCTAATATAACAGAATTTAGCTATTGTAAGGTAAATTCCCTAGGGTACGGGGCTCTAATATATCTGACTTTTCCTGTCCCGGGATGCTTGATATCAAATCCATAAAGATGTGCCATCAACCGTTCATATTCAGCACGATGCGGATCCCTTTCGTCACCACACACAGGATGTCCAATATGTGCCAAATGCAATCTTACTTGACCGATAAGATCAGGATGAGTCTCGATCTCTACCAAGGTGATTGTGTCTCTTGTTGGACCTGATCTATATTCTAGTGGCAGGATCTTACTTCTGGTAAATGTTGCGTCTGGAAATTGTTGCAGCTTGGCTCTTTTTTCTATTGGACAATACCCCATCTGCCCAATCACACCACAAACATTATCTACCTGACCCACGACCAATGCCCGATAAACCCTCACAACTCCTTGATCATACAACTGAGTTGTTAAAGCTGTCAGTAAACCCTGCTCTTTAGCAAACAGTAACGCTCCTGAAGCCCACCTATCGATAAGATTAACTGGCTCCCAATCATCATTATATCTTGCAGAGATATACTCCCTGGCTCCTATGGGTTGCTTGTTTTCAGAACCTCCATATACTGGCACCCCAACTGGCTTATTCCAAACCAACATCGACCCATCCTGGGATAAGTTAGCCTCTCCACCTCTAGCTACAATAGGCTCTCCGAGTTCAATAATCATAAATTAAAGTATAACAAATCTGGATTAAAATATCAAACTATGGGTTAATATAAAAATAGTAAGATAAAAATTAGGCCAATTATTATTCTATAAACTCCAAAGACAAAAAAGTTGTGATCTGTGACATATCTCAACAGCCACTTGATTGCAATTACCGCCGTTAGAAATGAGGCCACCATACCTACAGCTAAAACACTTAAGTTGACGTTGGAGATCAGATCGTAATTTTTCAGTAAATCATATCCTGTGGCTGCAGTCATCAATGGTAAAGCCACCATAAACGATAGCTCAGTAGCCTCTTTTCTGCTTAACCCCAACAACATCCCACCAAAAATAGTTGACCCAGAACGGGAAACACCAGGGATTACAGATAGGGCTTGAATTATCCCTAATAGAAGCGATTTTTTAAGACTTAATTCAGTTATCTTTTGATTGCCTTCCCTAGTTTGAAAATGTTTCTCCAAAAAAAGAATCAATACTCCGCCAATAATTAAGGCCCAAATTGTTACCACTAAATTGCCCAACAAGAAACTTTTAATTACTCCATAAAGTAAAAATCCCAAGGAGGCTGTGGGGATAAAAACCCAAATTACTCTTTTTAAGGTTTTAAAATCTATTAACAATCTTTTTCCATATAAAAAAACCACCGCTAAAATTGCTCCAAACTGAATTGAAATCTCAAATGTTTTAACAAACTCTGTCTGGGGAATATTTAATAATCTTGAGGCTAAAATCAGATGTCCGGTCGAGGAGATGGGTAAAAACTCACTTATTCCTTCAACAATAGATAAAATAATAGCCTGGGTAAAATCCATCTAATATCTAAATTGTACCACTAAGTTTTAAATTCTTAATTTTTTTCTCCCTACTCCACCCTTTTATCTCTAACTCTTTTTTTAACGCCTGAGACTTGGTCTCAAATTTCTCTTGATAAACTACTTTTATAACCTGGTGAGACCTGGTATATTTACCACCTTTTCCCAATTGATGAGCCAAAAATCTTTTTGCAACATTATCGGTATACCCGGTATAAAAACTCTTATCTTTGCATAAAATCACATAGACAAACCACATTGGCACATTCTAACAGATCACCAGCTTGCTCTAACATTACAACAAGGTGTATAATGCCAAAGTTCGTAGCGGGGTAAGCACAGCTTGCCCCTTATCTTAGAGCGGGGTAGAGCAGTGGTAGCTCGTCAGGCTCATAATCTGAAGGTCCTGGGTTCGAATCCCAGCCCCGCAACTTAATAAAAAATGCGACAGGGATTAACTTTTTGGTAAATTTTGAGGTTTTTGTCGCAAGTCGAGTCTTTTTTGTAAAGTGTACTAGGTTGTTAACCTTTTTGGGTTAAAAAACCTGTAGTTACTCTATATAAAATTTGTCGCCCTAACTCAGTAGCATCATCCGTACCAGATAAGAAAGTATGTGATATTCCAGGAATAACTACCTCAGAAAGTCTATTCGCAACAGCCTCTCTATAATGCTTAATAACTTCAATTGGTATTACAGTATCTAACTCGCTTCTTAACAGCAAAACTCTACCGTTTAATCTTGCTATATCCTCAAAGGCAGGAGAGCTTTTCCAACTACGAGGTTTAGTTATGACTTCGGTGAATGCGGTATCTGGTTTAAATCTTTTGTCTTCTGCCTCACAACTATAAGCAGCTGGATTAACAAGTACCGCTTTAGAAAACCAATTAGGGTGTCCTCCAATTAACCTAGCTGTTACATGCCCACCCATGCTTACACCAACGACAGCTAATCTTTTAACATCTGTTTCAATTCTATCAAATAGATGCTGATAAGCTATCTCAGCATCTTCAAGTCTGTGTTTTAAAGTACTGTCTGCATAATCCCCTTCGCTAGTTCCTATACCTCTACTATCAAATGCTAAAGAACTAATATTATTGGATGCTAAATAATCCTGAAACTGTTCAAACAAAACCCTTCCCCTCCCTTTAGATGAAGAGGCTCCATGAAGCAATAAAACTCCCTGGGTCAGAATATCAGTTGAGTTTGGTAAGCCTGGCTTAGTAAATCGGTAACTCAATTTGCTACCTGTGGAACCTAGATAACCTATTTCTGCTTCATATCTGAATTGCATCAGTAGATTCTAGCAATTCCGTCCTATAGGTACAATCCTGACGTGTTCCTGATCTTTTCTGCTCTTGATTGCTTCTTTGTATGGCAGTAAACTGAGCATATATGGAGCCAGAGGGTGGAGAAAAACCGATACCAAAGAGGGTTGAAGAACCTAATCTTACAGATGGAGCAAAACATTGTTATACCGAGTCATTTCGTAAAGTAGGTTACCAAGACTTTTCAACCAATAGACTAACTAGTTCGGATTTAAAGCAGTTAAATACTCGGATAGACCAACTAGTAGCTGCCGGCGATTCCCGGGTAGGTCATTTATTAGAATTAAGGGAATTTTTAAATATAAATCAGATATTGTTTTCAGAGTTATCTCATGGTACAAGTTCAGACGTTTTAGGAAGTGTTTTGCAGCGTGGACTTCACCCAAGAAACACAGCTTTACCTTTGCTAGACCAAGAAACACAGCATATCGGTGAAGGAGTTAGGGGAAATTTTAATCGTCGTTTTGTTAAAAAGGCAACTGAAATTTATATGGGAATTGGTCAAGGTGGGCTAGGTACAGCTATTGCTTATGCTGAAATGACAGGTAATCCTGACTGGAACTATGCTCGTTTAAGCGAGGAGTATCTCCAGGGAATACAAACGGAATATGAAAAGAATTTAACAGACGTAGGTCAAAGAGATTGGGAAGCTAAACTGATTCTGGAAGATCGATTAGTGGCAATAAATAAAGCATTAGCAAGATACCAAAGAGGTATCGAACCTGATTTTCCTATTGTATTAGGGGTAGCTAAAAATGGCGTAGTAGGGGTTAGCCCTAAAGATCCTGCTTTACGCTTTATCGCCAGTTATCGACAAGGTGGAAGCTATTTAAAAACTGAAGGTGGTTTTGACAGTGAAGTCGCAGTAACTATTGATCCTGCAGATGATACTAGATCTATCTATACTATAGCAACTCCAACTCAGTATAAGGTAGCAGTAGAAACTATCATACAATCTGCTGGAAGAAGTAATATTCAGGTGATTTCTTTTGAAGCACTGAGGCTTTTGTCAGAATTGGGCTATACCAGGATTGGAGAGGGATACAATCAAGCGGTAGAGTACCTAAAATATATCATCTACAAAAACAGCCGATATATTGAAAGAGCAGTTGATGAATTTGAAAAAGGAGTACCACCATTTGATTACTCAACCCTAGAAGAACCTTAATGGAGTTAAGGCTAGAATTAAGGGGTACAAATCAGGCGAAATAAAAGTTTCTAACATCATTCCACCCCCGCAACAAAAATCTTTGTAACTTGACAGCCAAGTGTTGAAGGACTATTCTCCAATCAGTGAGAGAGACAAAATTATCAAGTGAAGTTGAGTACACGGCTAATATCTTAGCTCAAGTTACTGGAATCGAGGCTTTCTTAGCTGATAGGTCCCAATCACCAAAGCCTCGCCTTATTAGCATGCTTGAGTCAGCTGGTCAATTTACCTTTCCTGGCACTCGTAAGGCGATCGGAGATTATAACGTTGGAACAGTATATTTTGGAACGCGGATGCTGGCAGCCCTCTCTTCAGATTTAGTTCTGGGAATATTATTGCCCATAGCCATGGGACAAGAGTCGGAAAATATCGCTTTAGGAGTTGGCACTAAATTAGCCTACAATTTAGGAATTGCTGTGCTACCTGACGCTTTGAGGTCGATCCGAAGAAAATTCAGCCTAATTCAAAAATAGTCTTAGCCACCCCTGCCAGTTGGGTAGATTGGTCTCCTCCACCTTACTACCTTGTAGTGTTTTTGCTATGGCCTCATCAGAGATAATAAATATAGTCTCATTGTTTCTGGCCAAATTTAAATTATTCCTAGCTACTTTTTCCACAAATTCCACACTTTTTACTCTGTTTAACTCCTCCTGCAGTTGTTGATTTTCAGACTCTAATTTAGCTACCTCCTGAGCCTGATTTTTTAACCTTCCCCTAGCTCCCAAGGATTGATTTATCTGCTGGGTTATTCCATACAAAATCCCTAGTATCAGTAAAGTTACAAGTACTATCGTTCCTTTTTTGATCATATTTTATACCGTAAAAACAGGTGGCGCTTATCAGGCGAAGCCCATAGTTGACAAGTTCCCGCGTTTTTCGTATCATACATCTTAATATATGGTTACCTTATCAGATGCTAGACAACAGTTTATCGGTCACCTCAAAGGTCGAGCCCGTTCGACCTCTACTATCTTAGCTTATGGCAAAGACGTTGAGCAACTTGTTACATTTTTAGAAAGCCAATCAGTAATTGATCCAAAGGAGACTACTGTTGATCAATTAAGAACCTTTATGGGTAACCTTTTAAAAGATGGCTACACTCCCAAATCCATCTCTAGAAAGACCAACTCCACCAAGACCTTTTTTAAGTTTTTGCAATCCTCGAATTTAATCGCCTCTGACCCAGCAGTATCTTTAGAGCACCCTGATTTTGAGAATAAACCACCCAGGATTCTCTCTAAACTTGAATACCGGGCCCTAAGAGATGCAGCCCGAGGGGATATTAGAATGTCAGCAGTCATTGAGCTACTATTGCAATCTGGAATGAGGATTGGTGAACTCTCCAAGGTTAACGTTGAAGATGTCAGGCTGGATAACAATACCCCCACAGGTTTGACGCCTCATGTTTATATTAGAGTAGCAGAAGGCTCAAATGAGAGAACTATTCCTTTAACCCAAGCTGTTATTGAGGCTATCAGACGATATCTTGAGATCAGACCTAAAACGCAAAACCATACCTTATTTGTGACTAAAACTGGCCGACCTTTACTAGTGAGAAACATCCGCACTTCTATCGACAGATATTTTAGACTAGCTGGAATTAAAGGAACTAAAGTAAATGATCTACGACACACCTGGATTACTCATCAATTAGGATCTGGGCTGAGCTTAGTAATGGTTTCCAAACTGGCTGGTCATAAAAGAGTAGCTGCCACCGAGAGATACCTGCAATATGTCTCTACCAGATCTTCTGAGGATAAGATCAAGCTGGAAGAATTATAGAGTAGTTGTAGCTTATCTTGATCTCTCGTTACACTCGAGAATAAAACCACGCTGGAAGAATTATAAATGTTTCTTGTTCCAAATGGTGGGCGGACCTGGATTCGAACCAGGAACCTAATGTGTATAAGACATTTGCGCTAACCGTTGCGCCATCCGCCCGTGAACGTATTTTACATCATTTCCTGAAGAAGTTGAATAAAAGGGTCAAAATCACCGAGATAATTATGGCTGAGGTGAAAGGAATATAAAGCTTAATACCTGGCTTATCTATATCAATATCTCCCGGTAATTTAGGAAACCTCCCACCAATATTGGCTAACAACCCCAACACCAAAAACACCCCAACCAATAAGTAAACTATTTTGATGATATCTGGCATCTCTATAATTTTGCTCTTGAGGCTATCTCTGCCTCAACCTCAACCACATCCCGCCCATAGGTTAACCGAGAAAGCTCTTTGATGGCTGCCGCAATCTCCTCCCGCTGCATACCATTCCAAGCCTTCATATCTTTGGCGGTACTAATAGAAAAAGGTGGCACCGGCTCACCGTTAACCTGAGTCTTAACATAAGCATGATAGGCTTCAATATTGACTAAATCATTTTCATTAAATATTGGTGTAAACTCGTGCTGTAGGAAGTTGGCATCAGTTACTCCAACCCGGAAGGCCATTAAAGTTCCGACGTTCCCAAAGATAGCATTTTTAATATCCTCTTGTAACTGTCCAATGAACTGATTAGCCACAATTAGATCTAGGCGATACTTTCTAGCCTCAGAGAGAATGGTGGCAAAAGTTTCGGTAGCAAAGTTTTGGAACTCATCGACATATAGATAAAAGTCTCTCCTTTGTTCTTCGGGAATATTAGACCGAGACATAGCAGCAGCTAGAATCTTGGGAACCAGTACCAACCCTAGGAAATTAGAGTTCTCCTCCCCCATCTTGCCTTTGGAGAGGTTAACAATTAAGATCTTTCCCTCATCCATAATCTGTCGAAGATTAAAGGAGGATTTAGATTGGCCAATGATATTTCTCATCATTTTGTTTGTTACAAAGCGCCCAAATTTAGATACTGTATAATCTAAAACCTCAGATTTATGAAAATCGGCCGTTTTAGCGATCTGGTCCGTCCAATATCTTCTGACAATCGGATCGGTAACGTGAGGTAACAACTCCCGTAAAAAGTTATCATCAGTCATCACCCTCATCACCTCCAAGAAAGTATTTCCCTGGACCGCCATGACAGTTAACATAGCGTTTCTCACTCCATGCTCGAATCTGGGTCCGATAATACCAGTTTTATTGGGATCATAAAGTTTATACATTAAACCAATAATCTCGGTGGTAATAAAATGCTTTTCCTCCTCTGTTGAATACTCCAACATATTCATCCCAAAAGGGCGGGTTGTCTCACCAGGATCAAAATAAATTACATCCTTGGCCCGGTGTGGTGGGATCAACCGTAATAACTCCTCAGATGGATCACCGTGCGGATCGATAAAGGCAATCCCCTTACCGGCCATAATATCCTGTATCGCCATCGATAATAATAACTGGGATTTACCGGTACCAGTACGGCCAATGATATAGGTGTGACGCCTGCGATCATGATCAGAAACATAAACTGGGCGTTCATTACCTCTAAAGATCGACTTGCCTAAATATAATCCGCTGGTGGGGATCTTCTCCGGAGCCGGGGCTCTTTTAGAGGGTAACCAGGCGATATGGGGAGTCTCCACTGATTTGTTGGGAAAATGGTACAGCGAGGATACCTCGTCTGGGGTGAGAATCGGCAGTTTATGAAACCGTGGCAGGTAACGGTAAATTACATCCTCTAAAAATTCCTCCTCAGCATTTTTGACGGGAATCTGCAATAGCTTTAAAAACTGGATTCCTAAATTTTTAAATAATCCATCTTTAATATGAGCCCCGGTAAAGGAGTTATAGGGACCGGCAAACTGCTCAAAAGCAGCTTTAATATTGGATAAATGAGCCTTGGCTGAGTCAGAGTTAGTAGATGAGGTAACAATCCTGACAGCGGTATGAAAGCCAGATTTACTAACCTTACTCTCAACTGCCTCAATTTGTTTGGCATCAGGTGCCGGCTTAGGATTATCCGGCTTACCTGGATCTTTTTCTTTTTTGAGCCATTTTTTGCCTAACTCTTTCCATTTTCCATCTGCCGGGGATAAAACTAATTGGACAATGGCCCCCTCATTTGGCTCCATTTTAGCCAATGCCGAGGTTAAGGAGGCCATGGGATCAGTCGGTAGATCCCGGAAGGTTTTTATTGGGAAATGGTCGGAGCTTTTTAGTGTTAGTTGAGTGTAGGCTGTTTTACCAGATTCGGTGAAGATATTATACTCAGGTACCTGTTTGATCTCAGCATCTGGGAAAGCGCCATGAATCTGTTTTTCCACTAAATCCCGAACACTTTTGTGAACGGAGACAAAAAATCTGATTGATTCATGTAGGGCTACAACCTCAAAGGACAGATGGGCTTGCATCTTATGGCTTAACCAGCCAGTGTTTTTCTTGATCGAGTACAGAGCTCCCAAGAACTGCTCCGTAGCGTCAATCTTGATCTCATTAGCTTTGGGAACGGTAATTTGTAGTAAAACACTGTTTAGGGAGTACTTTTCCCGATCCTTAAACCTAATCCACACAAGAATTAATTTACTGAGATAAATTACTCCAATGATTAATAAAAATCCCAATAAAATCAGGATTAATCCATTAATAAAGATGCTAATTAAATCTGGTGCGGAGGATGAAGAAATAGCTCCCGGGTTAACTTCCATATAATTTCTATGTCTTTTTGACTACCTCCTGTATCGCTTGTCCTGGATTTTTCTTTCTCAAACGATCAATCATCTTTTGTAAGCCTACCCTTGAGTCCCCCATCCCCAACCATCCGCCAAATAATCTCACCGCTAAACTTTTATCTACCGCCTGAGCTGGCGGATCAACTTGAGCTGGCTGTTCATGACCGGGTCTGGTCTCTCCATCATCAATTGGCTCCATCTGTTTGACACTCTCCTGTAACCCAGAATGTAAGGCCTCCGTGTGAGAGGGATCATCTAAACCGGGTTGAAACTCGCTGTTGGAGTCGGTCATACACTCCACATTATATCTCTTAACTTGCCAATAGACCACTTGACAGTATTTATGACAAGAGGTACATTCTGTTGGAAATATGATAGAAAGTCCTTTGTCAGTCCGAGCCGAGATGACTAGGATAATTGACGAGGAACGTCGTCTGAGAGATCTAGCACTAGAACAAGCTGGACAGGCTAAACAAGCAAGACGTCGTGTCTGGCAGAAACGATACCATGACGAGCAAGCAGGACGCTTAGATCTGCAAAGAGAGCTGTACCTCTATCTCAGAGGGATAGGCTTAATTGGGATGATCGCTGAGGGAACCGCAACTCCAGCCTGGCTTTGGAAGGGAAACACAAGTGAGCTCGAGCCCGAAAACCAACCAATAAGGAATGCTTGGGGAAGATCACCAGAAGCTATAAAAAGGCTTCATGAAACAACAATACCTCGTGAATGGGAGGTAACCGCTTTGAGCCCTGAACTAGATAAAGATAGTCATACCTGGTCTCCACCGCTGGTGATCCGTTGTCTACAGAATTATTTTGGTCATACCAGAACTGATATTGAGAAGGCTGAGATGAGACCATACCGGCCATACGCGGAGATTACCATGGATGACAGACAAGTACTGACAGTTAGCGGTGCCGATGTTTTTGCCAATATCTATCTTCCAGCAGATGTGGCCACAGATAGCATCCTCCCAACCCTCATCAGACCACTAGCTCTGGCTTTAGTGCGCCCGTTCCAGCCAGAGATACCACATCTTCCACGGTTAAATCCTTACGATGTTTTTACTTCTAGATAGCTTAGATACTCTTCAACGTCTAGGGCTGCCATGCAACCAGCACCAGCTGCAGTCACTGCCTGACGGTAGCGGTGATCTGCCACATCCCCCGCCACAAAAACCCCCTCAACTGAGGTTCTGGTATTCTCAGTAACTTTTATGTAGCCATTTTCATCTAACTCTACTTCTCCTTTAATAAAATCTGTTTGGGGCTTATGACCGATAGCCACAAAGATTCCATCTATCTCTAGTTCACTAATCTCATTGTTTTGAGTATTTTTAATCTTCACACTATTAACTTTAGTCTCTCCTCTAATCTCTTCTACAACTGAATTCATTAAAAATTTAATATTTGCTTTGGACTTAATTAAATTGATTAAGGCTGCTTGAGCCCGGAACTCTCCACGCCGATGCACAATAGTCACACTTTGACAGACCTTACTAAGATGTTGCGCCTCACGCATCGCTGCATCCCCCCCTCCGATAACTAGCACATCCTTACCTTTAAAAAATAACCCATCACAGACCGCACAAGCCGAGACCCCTTTACCGATCAACCTCTTTTCTGATTCTAAACCCAACCACTTAGCCGAGGCACCGGTAGCAATAATTACGCTGTGAGCATAAACCTTTGAGGTTTCGCTATTGATAACAAAAGGCCTGACTTTTAGATCAACTGAGATAACGTTCTCAGCTATAAATCTGGTCTCAAACCTCTCGGCTTGAGCTCTCATCTGAGCCATTAACTCTGGCCCCTGAATACCCTGGGGAAATCCCGGGTAATCATCAACATCAGTGGTCAACATCAACTGTCCTCCTGCTTCCCGACCAGAGATAACCAAGGGGGAAAGATTACCCCGCGCAGCATAAATGGCGGCAGCTAATCCGGCCGGACCGGAACCAATGATAACTAGTTTCTCCACATCTATCATTTACTGTACCTTGCCCGAACTGGTGGCTGCCTTAGTTGGCGTCACCTTAGACGTTACCTTGGGTGTTATTTTAGGAGTCGTCTTGGGACTGGCTGATGGCGAAGCACTGACAATAGGCTCAACCGTAGGGATGGGAGCGGAGGTCACCGTTGGAGTTGGCACCGGAGCTGCTGGCTCAGAAGAGCTGATCTTACCTCTTAACCACAGTAAATAACCTGCCACCACAATCACCGTTAAAAATACTATTAAGATAGTTACATTGCGATTCATTAAAACACCCCCCTCTGAGCAGTAAAATCGTACTTGGTAGCCATTGTAGAGGATATAGTATAATCTTTCAACCATGAGACACAGTTTAACCCTGGAAAAAATAGTTGCTGAGGCCTCGAATGTTAAATCGTATCACTTTTTGCCTAATACAGTGATCGAGTTTAAGGCTGGGCAGTTTTTAAAGTATTTTTTGTCCCATCCTGAGTCCGACCAAAGAGGGGTTTCTCGTTACTTTACCATCTCCTCTGCTCCCCAAGAAAAAACCATCATGATGACCACCAAGTTTGTTCCCGGAGATGGAAGTAGCTTTAAACAAGCGCTGTTAAAACTTGCCCCAGGGGATCATATTGAAGCTGAGGGCCCATCTGGTAGCTTTACTTATCAAGATCATCTACAAGAGGTGGTGTTTGTGGCTGGAGGGATCGGCATTACCCCCTTCAGAGCTATTTTAATGGATCTGGACCAACAAAATATTAACCCGCCGATTACCCTGCTTTATGCCAACCGGACTAGTGACGCTTCTTTCAAAAATCTCTTTGCTGGATTAACTAAAAAGCACGATAGGTTAAAAGTTGATTACGTTACCGGCCTGATTACTGAAGATATTCTTAAGTCATACCTCATAAATCATCCCTCAGCCGTCTTTTATCTATCCGGTCCAGAACCGATGGTAGAGTCCCTTAAAAAGAGCCTAGAGAATCTGGGATTACCAGCCAACCAGATTAAAACTGATTATTTCCCAGGCTATGAGGATGAATTTACTATCTCACCTCAGCTTGAAAAAGATGAGGTTGCCAAGTAATAAGGCAAAGATTAAAGGATCTAATTGGAACTGAGGCAGGTATCTACTTAACCAAGAGACTATTCCTACTAAAACTGCTACCGTTACCCCGAATAATAGCTGGTTTCTAAATGAATGGGGTGAGGTCATCGGTTCCGGTAACATCACTAAGGCAAAAAACAGCACTGTTGGATCCAAGATCGTTAAAAGTGAAAGGCTTGAAGTTAAAAGTGAGATGATGACAGAGTACACAAGGAGAAATGAGAGAGTAATCTTATGACGCTTCATCAGATACAAAGAGACCAGTCCAGGGATTAATATTAGTAGTAAGATTGGGCCTTGATACCAGGAGACTCCCCACCAAGAAACAGGAGTACCAATCAACAGGGATCCAAAGAATAAACCAAAGGCAGCGGGGTTAAAGATGTGTCTGTTTTTATAGCGGATATAGTTTTTGGAGCCAATGGCCAAAGCTACCACCAATAATATCTGCCACCAGGAAACCTCTGGTTGAAAGGTTAAAGCTATAATTAAGCCGGTGATGAAGGCAGCTGAGAGCAAGAAAGCTGGTAGTTGCCGAGTTTTAGTTAAAATTAAGTCAATCAAGACTGCCAAGCTTACTGCTAAGGATAAAACGATGATGCTATTAATTTTGGGGTAAGTCAATAGAGCCACCATTGCCAATAAACCCAAACCCAACGCCATCTGCAGCTTGGAACTGGTCTTAAATTGACCTAAGACATTCATTCATTCTAATATAACAGCAAGCTATGACTCGAAGCAAAATCCTACTTATTCTCTCAGTTGCTGCCTTTGTTCTGGCAATTTGGTTAATTGCCCAAGCTTTCCAGTCTGTTTCCTCACTCAACCCTAATGTTTACTTACCGCCAGCCACTATCACCTCACCATCCCCTGGCAATACTCTGGGTGAAAAGACCGGCACTTACTTAGTCACCAAAGTTATTGACGGTGATACTTTTGAGATTGAGGGTGGAGAAAAAGTTAGACTAATTGGGATTGATACCCCAGAGACCGTTGATCCTAGACGTCCCGTTGGTTGTTTTGGCCAAGAAGCATCAAACGCTACCAAGTCTTTACTGGAGGGGAAATTAGTGAGAATGGAGACAGATATAACAGATAAAGACAAATATAAAAGGCTACTCAGATATGTTTGGATTAACAATGTATTCATTAATGAGTACTTAGTTCGGCAAGGATACGCCTTATCTTACTCGTATCCACCAGATATTAAATATCAAGGGTTGTTTGATGCAGCCGAGATAGAGGCCCAGGAGAATAAACAGGGCCTCTGGGAAAAGTGTAAGATATGATAATGAGTAGCCAGTATCTGGTAGCTAGTGGCTTGGGGATTTTGGTCTTTTTATTTATACTGGTTACTACCTACTACTCTCTACCACCTACCATGAATGTATTGGGAGCTAAAACGCCTTCCAAAGACTCCTATACCATAGCTATTTATGGCGACTCGATGGTTGACACCATGGGTGAGAGCTTGGAATATTTAAGTATCGCTTTAAGAAAAAAGTATCCCAATACCGGCTTTCATTATTATAACTACGGGATCGGTGGGCAGAATGTGGAGCAAGGACTTTTAAGATTTCACTCCCCGTTTTCCTACAAAACCAGGAGCTTCTCTTCTCTCTCATCTCATCACCCAGACGTTATTATCATGGGCTCTTTTGCCTATAATCCATTCTCGCCTCACTTCCGGGATAAACACTGGCGGGTATTATCCCAACTGGTCAAGGAGGCTCAAAACACCGGAGCTGATGTTTATATGTTAGCTGAGATTGCCCCGTTAAGAAATGACTTTGGCAAAGGCCCAAACGGAGTTAACTGGCCAGAGGAGTTAGCTCAAAAACACTCTGCTCATATCGTGGAACAGCTGGAGAATGTCATATTCTTAGCAATCGATCACCTCAAGGTTCCCTTAATTAACGCCTACTCTATTAGTCAAATTGATGGCAAGTTTGGAAATAAACGTTTTGTTGATCCTAATGACAATATCCACCCATCGGTTGCCGGACATAAATTAATGGCTGAGTTGATTGCTTCCACAATTAAGTTGAGATAAGCAGGTTCTTAAAACGTATGGGTATAAAGGATAACACTTTGGAGCAAGCTAGATATCGGGATATTTTTAGAGATGCCGGGATACCAATGGGAGAATTATCTAAAATTATTAAATCAGGCTCACAAGCAGGAAGAGTACAAGTTTACCACTATATTGCTACCCAACACCTAGCAAGAGCTGGTCAAACCCTCGTCATATCCTAACTAAAACTGCCTGCATTTGCAATTATTTTTTTGTTGTATATATAATAAATTAATGAAACAGCAACTCTCTCTTGGTTTACTTAGAATAAGCATGGGATGGATTTTTCTCTGGGCGTTTTTTGATAAATTATTTGGGTTGGGCTATGCAACAGTTGCGGGTAAATCTTGGCTAGATGGAGTTTCCCCTACTGTAGGATTTTTAAAATTCGGAACAACAGGTCCTTTTAAATCTATCTTTGAAGGCATGGCTGGAAACCCAATAGTTGACTGGTTATTTATGTTAGGTCTTTTAGGAGTTGGGACTGCACTCGTCTTGGGTATTGGCAAGAAACTTTCAACAATGTCTGGTTCCCTGCTTTTGCTTCTTATGTGGCTTGCTGTTTTACCTCCAAAAAATAATCCTTTTATGGATGACCACATAATTTATATTTTTGTGCTTCAATTACTTTTGCAGCTTCATAGTGGTGAAGCCTTCGGACTAGGAAAATGGTGGAATGAAACAAAATTAGTTAAAACTCTCCCTTTTTTAAAATAATTGACAATTTATCAATTGTTTTTTAACATCAAATTGGCCAACCGTAAAGCATTCCAATTGGTTTCGGAATTATTGCTGGAGATAATAATTGCCAGTTTCATCCATTTATTATATCATCAGCGTTTATTTAACCCCTATTTTCCAAACTCCTTTTTCTCTAAAGACAGTTAGTATTTCGGGGAATTTATGTTATCTGCTCTCTTTGAATCAATATTATCAATCTAAAACTACTTCTTTCTCCCCTTTTATGTATTGTCGAATCAATAAACTTATTAGAGTTTGATAAGCAATGCCATTTCTCTTGGCTTTAGCTTTAACTTTAATAAGATCCTCTACATTAACCCTTAGAGTAATACTCTTGGTTTCTTGTAACAATCTAAAATTCTTAGCTGCTTCCTGAAACATTTCTTTAGTAGCTCTCAAATTAGGTGCGCTAACATATTCGCCTTTACCCAGCGCATCCTCTATCTCTTGTTCATATTTATCAAGTACTACTGTCATTTTTTGACACCTCCTTTCATATATTTATCAGTCAAAACCCTGCTTGGATAGACTGTCTTAAAAAAGATTACTTTCCGTTTTGGATCTATCACATAAGGCACTGCATACACATAATCTTTTATCTTTATTACTAATATCCGCTGATGTGGATATTTTTTGCTACTATGTTTTATGTCACCCAGTATTTTTTTCTCCTCTATGGCGACAACAACATCCTCCAACCCCACTCCCCTAGTTTCATTTAATAATAGGTTTTTCTCTTCGGCAAACTCAATTCTATAGCCTTGAAAAGGATTCAAGCTCTGCTTATAACCTCGATACTTCACAAGTACATTATACTCTTTGTACATACTTTGTCAATACATAGAATATATCTCATGTGGCTAAGTTCGAGTAAGAATTATCTGGCTCGCCCGCGTGGACTCCCTTCGGTAAATCCTTCGGCAAGCTCAGGATTAACTCAGGGTAAACTTCTCATCCAAGCAGGACTTCGGCATACTCAGTGCATATATTCCTACCAAGCTTACCATCAATTAGCATTTGCTTCTTTGCTCTACTCCATCCTTTTAGTTGTTTCTCTCTTATGGCAGCTTCATGTTTATCATTATATTGTTCACAATAAATTAGCTTTAGATCAGAAAACTTTTTAGTAAAAAATGACTCTTTCTTTTTGTGCCGGTTAATTCTGTCAACTAAATCGTTAGTTATTCCGATATAGTAAGTTTTCTGCTCGCAAAGAAGCATATATAAATACCAATATTTTTGACTTTCCATCTAAGTGGCTTGCAGCTCAGTTCCATTCGCTGCTTGCACTGAGCGTAGCCGAAGTGCTCCCCCGCGTGGACTCGAACCA
>Ga0209541_10002407_pt1 | contig 35433 bp, 30 predicted proteins | sample RifCSPlowO2_01_FD_184027 | JGI IMG/M metagenome (GOLD analysis project Ga0209541, IMG submission 184027) | Groundwater microbial communities from Rifle, Colorado - Rifle CSP2_plank lowO2_0.1 (SPAdes) (version 2) | ecosystem: Environmental > Aquatic > Deep subsurface > Groundwater | place...
TGATAAAGATTTACCTTTTTTAAATAGGCAATACCGTCAATATGCTCATAGTCTTCTCTTCCGGATTCTAAAAATCTGGCTAGTTCCAGTAAAGTCTCTTCTCCCTCTCCGATGACTGCGAAATCCACCGGGCTTCTTTCATAGATGAAATGCTGTGGATATAGAGAAGGATGAATACCGCCCACAACAATGGGTACCTTCAATTTTTCTTTTAACAAGGATGCTATGCGCATCACAGATTTATACTCTCGGGTTATGCAACTTATGCCAATAAGGCTGGGGCCAGAAGCTCTAGTCTCTGCTATAATTTTATCGATGGTCAATTGATATGGATCGGTACTAAATATTCTATTTTTTATGATATCCAGATATGTCTTTTCTACTTTTACATCAATTATATCGGTCTTTATATTATTCTCCTCTAGGTGGCTGGCTAAATATAAAAGGGGGAAAGGAAGATAGTACCTATAACTTCCGTCTAAAACCCTTTCCGGTGGATTAATCAAGGAAACTTTAAACATTATTTCACCGCCACTAATTCTATTTCTTCTCCACAATTATTGCCCAGAAAACAAAAAAAAGATTCTTTAAGCGCGAACCAAATACGCCCTACTCGGGATTTCCTTCTTTTTACGCTATTGTCATAAATGCATTTAGCCGGGCTAGGGGTAGTCTTAAAATAAAAATTTTTAAAGGGGCTTTTTTGAAAAAGCATGCTTATACTTTGAGGAGAAAATATAAACAAGTGCCTGGGAGGATCTAAATGAAAGTAATTCCGCTGAAAAACTTTATGCCCCAGGCTATCGGCATTAGGCGTACGCACTACTAATCTACCTCCTTTTTTAAGGATCCGGAAAGACTCATCTATTGTATTTAAAGGATCGGGCAGATGTTCAATCACATGCATCATCGTAATCTGGTCTGCAACAGCATCAGGCAACCTTGCCTGCTCAAGCGTTCCTGAAAAAATGGGAATGCCGTTATCTTTAACTTTTTTTACTGCGTTCCGATCTGTATCTATACCCAACACCTTCCATCCCAAATTTTTCATTATTTTTAAATATTCTGCCTTGCTACCGCATCCTATATCCACAATTAAAGAATCCGGCCCATTTTGAAAATGCGGAAATAACGGCCCTAATCCGTATATCGCCTTTGAACTAAAAAAAGGAATCTTTGTTAATGCTTTTCCTAATCTACATAAGATATGCCTGGGATGAAGATGGCGATAGCCATAAGCGCCGCAGAAGACATTCTTTCTAAAATAATCTTTTAGTAGTGTTATGATTGTATGCGGATGTTTCTCGTTATGCGACTTAATATCGTCCGATTGAGACGGACTTCTATAGCATTTATGTAGGTCGCTAACTACAGGCCTGGGGTCAAGCCAAAGCAGGCCGCAAGCCGGGCAAAGGCTAAAATTAAATTTACCCGCAACATTAAAACGGCGGTCCTCTATCTGCTCATAAATCTGCTCACCGCAAATTCCACAGATTATACACCTGGGAAATTCTTCTAATCTTAAATCTGTAATTAACGACATAACTTCTCGATTTCTTCCAGGATTCTTTCCCCTGCCTTTCCATCTCTGATCAGCAGGCTTTTATCCAAAAAACTAAGCTCTTTACTAATTGTTTCATTCCTAAAATTATTGCCATTCAATAATTGCAATATAAAATTACCCAGATCCTTTTCTTTTTTAGTGACTAAAAGCCCGTTGTCTTCATTCCAGGCCTCATCGGTGCTAAAAAGTCCGGTTCTGTCAAAGCCATTAAAAATAATTATGGGTATCCCAAACAATAGGCACAAATAGTTGGCAGTACTAGGAATACCAATGGAAACCCCTACATCTACCGCTGGCAAGAAGGCATCAAGTTTTTCTTCTTCAATAATTTTAAAATTAGTGCGGCTAGAGGACTTAACCATTTGCCTATACCAATCTGCTAATTCTTCGGTAGGATGAGGCCTCAAGATAAAATCTATTTCCGGGTGTTCTACTATAAAAGATTTCATAAATTCCCAGAACTCTAAAAATCTTTGCATATCAGTTGCGCAAAATACAGATTGTGCCATGCCTCCGGTCAAAATTAAAATTACCCGGCCGCCTAAACGCAGGCCAAATTTATCTTTAATTTCTTTAGCGTCCCGGAACTGCCGTAGGAGAGGAATAAACCTATCAAATTGCAGCGCCCCTACTGCGGCAATATTTTCAGCAGATTTATTAAATTCTTCTATCAATTGTTTACGGCTTAACTCTCCCCAGGCCAGGAAAAGATCCGATTCAAACTCATATTCATCTATATCCCCTACCCATCCGTGAGGCGCGGTAACAGATTTAACTCCCAAAATTTTTGCTAACTTTACCAGGATTCTCTGGGTATAGCCAATGGCATTAGCCACTATTACCAGATCAGGGTTCCACTTGCGATATAGACAATAGACTTTATCCACCATGGATACTGCTTCATAAAAATAATCGCTCCAAAGGAAATCAAACTGCACAGCTAAATTTGGATTATTCAGTAAACCAGGGCTGCCTGATTCAAGGCAATTTCTTGCTTTCCTTAAGAGAGAAATTACCTGCCTCCTTTGCGGTATAACGCAAAGATTAAAGTCATCTAAGGATACAAATTTCAGTCCTTTTTCTCCATCCAGCCCAGAACGGTTATCCTGCCGAGGGATTTTAAAAACAGGCTCAAGATTAACAAAGGCAAGATTAAATTTTTTTGTATCAGATAACGTTTCTGCAATATTTTTTAAAATCAGCAGTTCAAAACTGCTTCCCAAGGCTACAGCCAGTTTATTTTGTGGGACTTTTGAAAAAGAATTGAGGGGTATGCGATTTAGGCCTTTATAATAAATAATATTTTTGCTTAATCTTTTTAGATAACGGCAAAAGAATAAAATAATTGGCGTGTATCTAGAGATTCTTCTTTTTAGTCTGCGCCAGAATAGATTTAATTTTCTCTTCAATTGCCATTTAAAGCGTAACTTATAAACAGGGATTTTGCTTTTTTCGCAGGCACAAAGAACCGCTGCCGTAAAAATATCGCTCTTGCCATTATAACGCGAGGCAGAAAGGTTAGGGAAATCTAAATCAGCGAACAGGGCGATCTCAGTAGGTTTATGCGCATCAATAAGGCGCTGAATGACAGAATAACTTGTAATCAGTTCTCTGAAGAACCAAATCAGGTCAAGCCGGACTAATTCCCCTAAATTTATTCCCCGGTAATCTAATGAGTCTGCAAATGGCTTATACCATCCCTGAGATAAATGCCTAGCCTCTCTTAAGATATTCCTTAATTCATCCTCTGATAAATAACTGGAGGCCTGCTCTACTGTAAAACCTTGGGCCTGCAGTTCTAACCAAGGCAAGGAACAAACAGTAATAATTCTATGCGTACGCAGTAATTGCGCTAAGTTGCGCTTTATATAATTTAGCTCCTGGAGGTTTTTAATAAATAAGAGCTTCTGCATTGGACCGTCCGTGTTTACGATATATAAATTCCCAGCGGATATTCGGATTACGCAATATTTTTCTTGCTAAAAATTGAATTCCCCTAAAGAAAGTCATCAGGAAACCATCTGTTCTTAAAAAATAAAATAATTTCCGTAATTCTCTTTTTAAGAGATAAAACGGATGCCGTCTTAGATAAATCTTGCGCATTAGCCGTTCTGTATCCTGCTTTAACTGTAATAACTCCTCATTACCAAAATGCGTAAAATTAACCAGAAGTTTCTGGCCCTGCTCGCCATAAGATTGAATAACCGCCAGTTCATCTTTAATCAGGCCTTGGGATTTGGCATCATCCCAAAGTTGGGTCTGCGGATATGGAGTGGTGATATTAAAAAAACTGGGCGGCGGATAATCAATTTCTTTTACAAATGCCACGGTTTCTTGAATGGTTGAACGGGTTTCACCTACATTGCCAATCATCAAGGAAAACTCCGCTTGTATTCCTATCCTTTTACATAATTCCAGCGCTCTTTTAGCTTGGCCTACAGTAACGCCTTTTTTAATATTATCCAGAATTGTCTGGCTACCGGATTCTATTCCGATTCCTAACCATCTACAACCAGCGCTTTTCATGCGCTTCAGCAAATCTTGCGTAATATCATCTACCCTGGCAGTCGCACCCCAGCGTTCTCTGATTTTTTCCTTTTCCAACAAAGTGCAGAATTCATACATCCGTTTACGATTAGCCACAAGTTCGTCGTCAGTCCAGCCAAAACTATCAAAGTTATATTTGGATTTAGCGTAAATAAGGTCTTCAATCATCCTGTGGGCAGATTGGCAACGGATACCTGTACCCTGATAAGCATGATAACAAAAAGTGCAATGAAAAGGGCAGCCCCGGATAGAAACGCCTAAACAAAAACCTCTTTTACCCACCCGAGAAGGAGATAACCTAATATAAAGTTCCTGCGCAAAAAGGTCATAAGCCGGCCGGGGGAGGCTATCTAAGTCTTGTACTAATGTTTGAGGCGTAGTTTTAATAATTTGCCCGTTTTTTTTGTAATAAATGCCCTTGACCTTGGACAGGTCATCTCGGGAAGCCGTAGCCTTTGCCAGTTCCTTCACCGTAATCTCGCCTTCTCCTATCACTACTACATCGGCTTGGGTAGTTTTCAAGAATAATTCAGGTATGGATGAGGCTACGGAATTACCCACCCAGACGGGAATCTCTGGATTTATTGCTTTGATTTCTGCGCAAAGCCATTTTACATAATTATAAGCTGTAATCAATGTCCCCATTGCCAGCGCATCATACTTACCTTGCTCAAGACGTGATTTAATAATTTCTCTTCCTTGTTCTTTTGTCTGCCACTTATAAACATAACGCAACATATTCAAATCAACTAAATCTACTGCGTGCCCATCTTCTCTCAGAGAACTGGCGATATAAGCCAAACCAACGTTATAAACTTCCGGCGACCTGGTCGGAGCGCATTCAGGATTAATCAACAGTATCTTCATTTTGACTGCCAGCTCCAATGATACGGGACATATATGTGGGTGCCGTCCCTTAAATAATTAAGCGCCATAGGCCCGGCCATGGCAATATTCTCTAAATTTTTTTCAGTGACGCGAAACCGGGAATAGGTATCTGCGTGCGTAATATCTGCTATGCCTTCCGAACTACGTACGAATAAAAGTATATCGTAAGACTTTGGGGTCAGCGGCAATGTATCAAAACGGCACTCAATCGTGCCTTTGCCTTCTATATAATCTGGGCCTCTTCCGTCTATCAGCATGCTTGCTTCAATTATGCCAAAGCCTCTGTCTAAGATACGTAAATTAAATAATGGTTTCTCTATGCGTCGAAGGGCTTTGTAATAAACTCTAATCATCATCCCTTCGCCAAAAGCAAATTCATTCTTATTTTTGCCATTTAAATCCGTTAATTCTACCTGTTCAATTGTCACTGGCATAGGCGAAGAAGTTTTTCTGGCTAATTCACTTACTTTTAGAATTTTATTCTCTTGTTGCTCATTATAATCCAGATAGGCACTGATAGTATTTCGTGTGTCGCCCATGGCCATAAGCTTACCCTTACTTAGCCAAATTGCCCTACTACACATTGCCTCAATGCGGTATAAATTATGCGAGACAAAAACAATGGTCGTGCCGTTTGCGCGAATTTTCTCCATCTGGCGCAGGCATTTTTCCTGGAAAAGAGCGTCTCCTACGCTGAGTATCTCATCCAATAACAAAATATCAGGCTCGCTGTGGATGGCAACAGCAAAACCCAGCCTGATAAACATACCGCTGGAATAATATTTCACCGGGGAATCAATGAAATCTCCGATATCGGCAAAATCAATAATGGAATCCAGTTTATTATTTATTTCTCTTCTGCTCATACCCAAAACTACTGCGTTTACATAAATATTTTCCCTGCCGCTAAGCATGGGATGAAACCCGGCGCCAATTTCTATGAGACTACCTACCCTTCCTTTTATCTCTATTCTGCCTTTATCCGGCATAAAGATTCCACTCAGTAATTTTAATAATGTCGTCTTTCCCGCCCCATTCGGGCCGCATATCCCCAATACCTCTGTTTTCTTTAAATCAAATGATACATCATCCAGGGCCCAAAATTCATCGCTTCTTAAATTTTCTGAATTTACCCTTAAGGCCAGTATGTTACGGCTGATATCCCGGATGCCGTAGGCAATAGATTTCTTCAGGCTCCTGCAGAATTTTTTTGCTACACCCTCAACTTTTATAACAATATCTTCCATTTATATCCTACTGGACTTTCATTCTGTGCAAAATTTAACCATTTTAATTACTTCTTGAGCACGCTTGACCGCTAATGTTGGCGTAGCTGCAGCAGTAATCACTACACCTGCCCTTTCCGGATGACAGGTCGGATTATTTATAGGCCATCCTTCTTTGGCGTAAATCTTCAGTAGTTTTATTCCGGGTAAACTCTGCGCTTCCTTTAGGCCTTCTATTTTTTTTATTCTGCCGGACTGTGGGAAAAAAAATCTTTGCACTAAGTATTGTTTATGCTGGGTAACTAATCTTTCCCACTGAGGTTCTCTCCTTAAGGCTATATCACAAGCTGCCTGGAGTACATTGACGCCTGTAGCCAAAGGAATGGTATGGGTGCAGAAATATCCTCCGCTTAATCTCGGTGCCAATTCAATTATCTTTGGCCCATCTTTAGTAACTACAATGTCTGCCTTGATTGTTCCTCTATAACTACCCAATGCACGAATTGCCTGCGCCAAAAGTTTTTCTACTAACGGCCATTCTTGATGATTTAAACTAGAGGGGATTTCGCCGCCGTTTTCAATAACATGGGGTTTGAAACGCTCTAAAAATTCATAATTTCTATCTGCTGAACCAAGCGTAACTATCCTTTCATCCCAAACAATAGATTCTGTGCTAATTTGAGGACCGGATAGCCAGTCCTCAAGTATAATCTTTTTTTTAGGAGAATGGGAAAGCGAATATTTATAAGCCCATCTTAAGCTTGTCTCTGGAGTAATACGCATAACTCCTCTGGCTCCCCGGTTATCTACGGGTTTAATCACCAGCGGGTATCCTTTTTTACGCACTACTTCTCTAAGCATATTTAAAGATTTTATCTCCTGAAACCACGGCAGAGGAATATTTGCCTTCGCCAGATGTTTTTTTAGGGCTAATTTGTCAGAGCATAATTTTGCTATTCTTTCAGAATACCCATTTAGACCAAGTTTATTAGCTACATAAGCTACAGTATAAGGCACATCAGAACCAATAGTTATTACTCCATCTATTCTATTTTTTTTATTTATCTTTATGGCCTCTCGGCTAGTTTTTCTTTCATCATAGGTACTGGCAATAATTTTTTCATCAGCGTATAAAAAACCCGGGGCATCAGGATTGCCATCGCTGACAATAACCTTAAAACCCATCTTTTTAACCATCTTAATACCTTCGGCAGACTCAACTCCCCCGGCTATTATTAATAAAGTCTTCAAGTCCAAATTCCTCCATTAATATTGATTGTCTGTGCAGTCATATAACTAGAACCGTCAGAGGCTAAAAATATTGCTGCTTCGGTCAGTTCATCATATCTACCGAATCTACCAAGTAGTATTTGAGGCAGTATATATCTACGTAATGCATCGGGCATAGTATTTTTCGTTAATTCAGACTGGATTACCCCCGGAGAAATACAATTGACAGTAATGCCTCTTTTAGCCACAAATCTAGCCAAGCAATGCGTAAGGGCAATGACACCGGCCTTGGCTGCGGCATAAGCAGGCGTTCTTGGTCCGCCATATTGCCCGGAAAGTGAACCAATGTTAATTATTCTGCCATTATCCGACATATAAGGCAACGCCTCCTGACAGCAGATAAATACGCCTTTTAAATCCACAGCCAAAACCTCATCCCAATCTTTGTCTGTTTGTTGATTAAAATCTGCTGGCCTATTAATCCCGGCATTGTTCACTAAAATATCAACTCTGCCATATTTCTTTTTAATCTCCTTAAACATCTTCCTGACACCCGCTCTGTTCTTTACATCCAGCTGTAGCATTAAATCGGCATTTATTTTTTTAGCTACTTCTTGCGCCTTTTTCCTTTGCTTAAAATAGGTAATCACTACCTTCGCGCCTTCTCCAGCATAAGCATTGGCAATAGCAGCGCCTATTCCGCGGTCAGAACCGGTGATCACCGCTATTTTATTTTCTAAACGCAACATCTTCACTTTTTTGCCTCCTCTATTTAAAAACCTCATTGGCATCCGGGACTTTTCCCCAGGCATCCATAAATGTCTTTAAATCTGTGCCTGTCAGAGGATGCTGGATCATTTCTTGAAGCACGCGAAAAGGAGCTGTCACTACATCGCTTCCTGCTTTAAAGGCTTCAATAACATCGTTTTGGGTTTTTATGCTCGCGGCTAAAACCTGAGTAGAAACATTATGCGTTTTAAAAACACTCACGATATCACTTAATAATTCAAAGCTATTGCCGCCTTCCGCTTTCAGGCGGCCTAAAAAAGGACTGACAAATGTCGCCCCTGCTAACGCGGCTAAAACCGCCTGACTTGCTGAAAAAACTATAGTAAAATTCGTTTTAATTTTTTCCTGCGTAAGAACTGACAAAGCTTTTAAGCCCTCATCAATAGCAGGAATTTTCACTACCACATTAGGCGACCAATTAGCGAGTTTGCGTGCCTGTTTAACCATTCCCTCGGCATCCATAGCTGCAACCTCTAAACTGATAAACGCATCAGACGGAAACATTTTACAAATTTCAATAGCTAATTCTTTAAAAGGCCGTCCTTCTTTTGATACAAGAACGGGATTCATTGTCACTCCGGAAAGAATGCCCCATGATTTCACCTGCCTAATCTCATTGATATTGGCGGTATCTATAAATAGCTTCATTACCTCCCCTTTCCCGCACATCTTTGCGGGTAACCCAAAAACCCATATTTTTTTAAATGATACGGAAATCCTAATTCTATTAATCTATTGGTAATCGGAGCTTTGTAAACTCTAGCTTTCAATTCAGGATGCAGGTTTAAAAATTCCTGCACCACCTCAAGATCTAAGTATGGATATCTGGTTTCAATACCAAAGAGCCCGGCAATCCTTTCACCGCCTCCCAGAAAAACCCTATTCCAGCCGCCAAAAAAATTTTTCCAAGGGCCCGTAACATTTTCCCATCTCCCCTTCAGCTCAGACATATCCGGGTTTGCATATTCATTGTAATAGTCAGCAATAACCTCATCTGCCCCCTGGCCAGAGAGGCTAATCAGATGATGGTCGTGCCTTGCTTTTTGATGAATAATTGCCGAGGCGATATAGCCTGGGACCTGACGCATATCTGGATTTTTAAAGTTTTTAAATTCGCTGTCGGGATTTATTAATTGGTATGTTTCACAGTTTTCCCACAAAAATTTCTGCATTGATGCACATTCTTCTTCATTAGGTTCAAACACCTCGCAATTAATTCCATATTTCTTAAAGATATCTATCCGTTCATTTAATATACTTAAATCTTCGCCACAGGGTATACTGTAGGCGTGAAAGGGAATTTTATTTTCCAGCATCTGGGCAGCAATCAGGCCGGTATCATGGCCAGAACTAAAACTAATAAAACAATGTTGATTTGTATTCGCCGTTCTTTTCAGTATGGCTTTGGTAAAAGCCTGATTCCATCTTTCAAAAGTTTTTACTTCTTGATGCGAAAAATCAAATTCTCTGATGCTGGTTATGGCTTTAATTTTATAATCATTTAAACTGATTTCTATGAGAGTATTCGCTGGTACTTGAATAATAGAACCTTTTTCTGCGCAGGCGGCTACTGTGCTGGCATAAGTGCCAACTATACAATAATTGGACCCGAGCTGGTAATAAAGGGGCTTGGTGCCAAAAGGGTCAGTGGCTAAAAATAAGGCATGGGATTTGCGCTGATAAAAACAAATGGCAAATTCACCATCCAGATAGGGAAAGGCATCGCTTCCTTTACTAGAAATCTCTGCGCTAAGATACTGTGTATCGCTATAATTAAGGTTATAATTTTTATAGTCGTTGTAAATCTCTCCATTATATAACAACATAAAATTATCATTTAATATGGGCTGTTCGGTGAATCCGGTGATGCTCAAAAGGGTATGCATGGCCAGAAAATTATTCTCCTGAACAATGTTAGTCTTATCCGGGCCCCTAAGTTTAATGGTATTGAGAATACTTTCTTTTTTGGTAAAGGTATTTTTTAAAATGTTACAGTCAGAGGAAAATATACTAAATATTCCGCACATAATAATTACCTTTTAGAGCACTGATATAACACTGCCTCGCGGCTGGAATTGATGTCTGTATAGACGCCCCGATTTCTTCCTATTCTTCTGTCAATTTTAAAACCAGATTTATCCATAAGTTTATCCAGTTCTTCTCTGCTATATTCCTGGCAATGAAAAGGATTGAGCGGCTCACCCAGAGGCCGGGGTAATAATAACGGTACCTCAAGAAAAAGCCGTCCTTCTAATTTTAAGTTTTTTCGACAGAGCATCAGAAAACTAAAAGGGTCGGATAAATGCTCAAGCGTATGTAAAGAAACAATATGGTCATAAGTTTCTGGTTGGGAAAAACCGGTGGCATCGCTACTGATAAACTCAATCCGCGGTATACCTGAAAATTTGCTTCTTGCCCTATCTATATATTGAGAATTACAATCTACCCCTGTAATCCTGGCGCCTGTTTCTGCTAAACGCCTGCTGCCTTCACCCAAACCGCAGGCAATATCCAGAACTGTTTCATTTGATTTTATGTATTGGCTTACAAAAGCATAGGCAGAAGCCGGGCACTCCCAACCATAAGTAATTTGATTTTCGCAAATAAGCTGCTTAAGTTTTTCTTTAATTGCGCAAACTTTCTCCGGAGCATAATCCTGCGCACCCGGATGTTCTAAGGTCTTAAAATTTACCTTATCTTTATCCATTAAATACCAAGGGTTAAACTGGCAGGCGCTGTTCTCTATATCAGAACCTTTTTTCAGTATCTCTACTGTCCTGTTCAGGGCATCTCTGGTAAAGACATCGCCGGCAAGCTCATAGTTAAAATCGCATGGTAAACGAATATAATCTGCTCTTTTAGAAAGAAGCAGGCTGATCATTTCGGAAATAAGTTCTGTATCCAGATAAAAACGGCGCAAAAGCAAGCGCACTAACACATCGGCATCAAATCTATTCGCCGCTGTGAGCAGGCGCTGGGCCACATTAAAGACAGAGCCCTTGACTAATTCTACATTCCAAGAAGAGGCTAAAGTATTAAATGTCCTGCTCTCTTTTAAATCCGGCACTGCTAAAATAATTGCGTCAAAAATCCGAGAGCGTTTACATACCCCGATACAATAGTCTTCTGGGTTGGTGGTGTACGGATAGAGGTCTTCTTTAGTGCATTGAATAACAGCAATAATTTTCATCACTATACCAATAATTGCGCTAATAAATCCGTATGTTGCTGCGCTTTCTTACGTAAATTCGGTAAAACACCGGATAACTTACGCGCTATGCTATCCTTATTTAGCCAGGTCTCTTTGATTTTTATTTGCAGGAAATCAATGTTGGTGTCTCTAAAATTAACTACCTGCTCCGATAAGGAAAGCGCCTCCATAAAAGGCCGCAGATGCCAGTCGGTCTCTATACTCAGGGCAATAATCGGCAGATTATATAGGCTGGCAAAGATGCAGGAATGCCTGCGGTTGGAGACCATCATCTCCAGAAGCTGAAACAAAGATAAAACCTGCTCAAGGTTATAATCTCCTTTGATTAGATGCGTTTTTTTAGCGTATTTCATTTTCTTTCTGATTAATTCTGAAATCACTTTATCATCCTCATACGGAGTATCCACCTGATAAGTGCAGTTTGGAATAAATAATAATTCCGCGCTTAGGCCTTCAATCATTAAATCGCAAAGCCTAGCCATCTTGGCGGTAAATTTTGCGCATTCATCATCTTTCCATTTCCAGTACAAATGGCGAAAACAGACTCCGATGACCTTTTGATTATTCAGTTGAATATTTTCATCTTTCAATATAGCCAGCGCTTCAGCGCGGTTGCGGCTAGGCTCTATGCCAAATGCCGGATCAGCCAACACATGAATATTGCTACCATTAACTCCTGCGCTCAAAAGTTGCTGTTTTGTAAAGTCCTCCCTGACGGTTACTATCTTAGCATTTTCACACAAGAACCTGGCGATCTGCTTTGTATAATCATCCTGTAGTGGATGACAGGCTACGCCATAAAGGCAAAAAGGTTTTTCAAATAATTTTGCCAAAGTTGCCAAAAGCGCCGCATAGGAAGCCACGCCTCTTAAAAAATCATTTCCGGAGACTTCCATAAAAGAGTTTCCGGCGAGCACCATTAAATCGCAATCCGCGATCTCCTGCCTGATTTCTCTTAAGTGGTTTGTGGGGTCATCGGGATTAAATCCAAAGAACCTCCTTCCCAGGCTCTGTTTCTTGCTCTCGTGGTCAATATTTTTAATGGACCTAACCCCAAAATAATTATCAAATTCTTTATTCGGATGCCTGGCTAAAAAGGTGAGTTTGCAATCCGGTATTCTTCTGCGTAATCCATCCACAAGATTACTAAACATCGCATCATCACCAAAATTATTTACCCCAAATGTGCTTGCTCCGGCAATGACAATTTTTTTCATCTATAGTTTTTTTTCAATTGTTTTTTAGCAGTCAAGATGATGTCTCTACCAATATTTAATTTTGCAAAGCCCTGATAAAGTTTTGACAAAAATTCTGCCTGACCATCTCTTGCGTAGGCGAACTCAAAATTTTTACGGCGGTTATGGCAAGCCCTACCCACAGCCTTATTATTAACGTAATTCTCACCCATAAGTAAAAATATCTCCATAGGGAAAGTAACTGTAGTATGGATAATTTCAAAACCACACGCTGCCACTACTTTCTTTAGCGAATCTATAGTAAAGTAGTTGATATGTTCTGGTGGGATTAGCCACCAAGGCTTAAACCTAAACTGTGCCCGCAAAATATTCTGCAATGGATTGTAATCATTGGCCACGCTAGTACAAAATATACCTCCGGGTTTAAGTAATTGATAACACAGGTGCAAAATCTTTCGCGGGTCTGGCAGGTGTTCCATTACTGAACTCATATGAATTACATCAAACTTATCCCATCTTTTTGCTTTATCTTCATCCAGAAAACCATTAATGATTCTCAAACCAAGTTTTTTTGCGTAAGTAGCGGCTCTATCAGAAGGCTCAATCCCTAAAGTTTTCCAGCCGCGTTCTTTGCCTAATTTTAAAAAAAAACCCGGTCCAGAGCCTACATCTAAAATCCGCCTGCGATTACGGCCAAGTAGCCCTTCAAAACGTTCGTAGCGCTGTGCATATACCATCTTCCACCAAGCAGAATCTTCTTTATGCAGTTTAAAATAACCGGGTTTCTCAGTAGTATAAAATTTATTTCTATAATAATTATTAATCTCTTCTGCGTAAGGCAGAGGAATAATATGCCTGAAATTACATAAACGGCAGTCAATTACGTCATAGCCATCTTTATTATCCAATACCTTACCCCAATGTTTTTTCCAGAATCCTTCTGGCGCCTTTTCCATCAACATATTTTTTTATTTTTATTTTGCCTTGAGCAAGAATTTTATTTATTCTTCTGCTTATTTCGGATAAATTTGTATCTCGATAATACCCTAATGAAACGGCTATATGCAGGCGCTCTAGGATTCTAGCGTCCTTTTTATCTTTTTTATAATTGCATAATAAAACCACGGGGATCCCGAAGTAATTAAACTCATAAAGGGAAACCCCTAAGGCCGTGATACAAAGGCCTATATCTTTGAGCAGGCCTTTAAAATTTAAATGATTATCTATGACCACGATCCTATGCGGGTAATCCTTTACTATTTTGTGGATTTTATCCTTATGCTTCTTTTTAAAGGCTGGCCCGATTAAAACTTTAATATTCAACTTCTGATTGATATTCTTTAGGGCCTTTAGCACCTTTAAGGTTAAACCATTAGGATCAAGGCCTCCAAAAGAAATCAAGATATTATTTTTTTTAATAATATTTCTGTTTCCAAAAGCCTTGAGTTCTTTTCGTAAAGGAAAAAACTTAGCACCGGAATAAACTTTCCCTATTGAGCCATTCCAATCCAGAAGCCTCGGATTAAAGTGGGCGAATGGATAAATAATTTTGTCTGCATAGAGCCGCGCATTTGTATTATTATCCATTAACGTCGCTAGACAGCCATTTGCCTGCAATGTCCTGACCAAATCTGATACGTCTCTTTTAGAATCAATTAAAACTGGAGCGTTTTTAATATCTTTAATTTTTTCTATATTGTGAAAATCAAACCTATATTTCTTTAGGATAAGCGAAGTTATCCGGTTGCTATTTACAATGAAAAATGGCTTTCGTCCTAAGTATCTTGCCTGTTGGGCCACGGCAACACATCGCATCAGATGGCCCAGGCCAAACCTTAAACCGCCTTCGGTAATAAAAATTACTTTCTTTATCATTCTTTGTTAATTTTTTATTCTTAACGCGAGTTTAAGCGTGGCTAATCCATCATGAATATCCAAGCCTTTATCTGATATTCCATTCTTTAAGCAACTCAGGAAATACCTTATTTCGTTCATATACATATCATTTGTTTTAAATCTATACTTAATAATCTTGCATTTCTTTGCTGCTCCAGAAAAAAGCCGCACCGCGTTTACATCATACTCCCAATAGATATCGCCATTTTGGCAAATAACTTCTATTTTATGCACTTTTTTCCGGTCAAAAAAATCATTATATGACGAAATTATGATACCTTTGTCAGTATTAAATATGGCTACAGCAATATCTTCCACGTTTATTTTTAAATGGCTCACTTTGCCTGTACGACTGTATAATTGTTTTGCCTCTCCGAATAGCCAGCGGATATAGTCGTAACCGTGTATACTGGTTAAAACTACGCCTCCGCCCAGGGCCTTCCTTGCGGCATAACCTTTTTCATAATATCCGTCAGGCCGCCAGCCCGGAAGGTAGTCGCCTCCAAAACATCTTGCCGAATAAATTTTGCCAAGCTCCCTCTTATCTAAAAGTTTTTTTATAATCCTTAACCCGGGATGAAACCTATAGCACATCCCCATCATAAAGATAAGTTTATGCTTATTAACTACCTTGATTAATTCATTTATACCTTCAAGATTATGTGATAACGGCTTCTCCATAAATATATTTATTCTTTGTTTAGCCAAAAACAATGCCTGGACAATATGCAGATTGGTAGAAGAACAAATTAGCGCCGCATCCAAATCCTTATTTTCTGAAACTGCCATTTTATAATCCTGATACGCATGAGAAATATTAAACTTCCGCGCTGCCTCTTTTAAAGCCTCTGTGCCTATATCGCAGATAATTAAATCCTTTATACCCAACCTCTTTAAATTTCCAATGTGTCTTTTTCCTACAGAGCCACATCCAATTATTAATATCTTAAATTTCTTATAATCCATTATTACGTTCTTTCTCTAAAAACTTCCTCTATCTTATCGCCTTCCATATATCTATTTATATCGCCATCAGCGATTGCTTTTTTTAATATACGTAGAGCCACTCCAGAAACACCTATAGTCCTCTCTATGTCTTTATCGGTATGGGAATAAGTCATAAAGATTGGGCCGCCAAAAAGTATGCCTCTTTTTATAGTCTCCTGCATAAATAGACTTCTCATCTCTAAAGATTTTTTGCCAAGTCTATCCCCAAAAATGAAATGTGTCCTTGGCCCAGCACCGCCTACCTCTACATCAACCCCTATAGACTTAGCTAACTTATTAAATCCATTTTTCCATTTTAACCCCAGCCTCCAAAGATGTTTGATGACATTCTTTTTACGAATCTCATTAATAGTAGCGATTGCAGCTACCAGAGAAAGGGTTTCTCCGCCAAAGGTGGTGGAAAAGAAAACCTGATTAAATTCTTGCATAATCTCTTTTTTTCCGCCTACGCAGGAAATAGGAAATCCATTGGCCATGCCTTTGCCAAAACAGGCTAAATCCGGAGTAACTTTATAATACTCCTGCGCTCCGCCTAAGGCATATCTAAAACCCGTAACCATCTCATCCAGAATAAACACCGCGCCATTTCTATGAGTGACATCTTTAATTTTCTGTAAAAAATTATTTTGGGGTTCTATCCCGGGCTGTTCCATAATTACTGCGGCAATCTGGTGCGGATATTCAGAAAAAATCTCTTCTAAAGTTTCAATTTTATTATATTGGAAAGGATGCATAAATTTTGCCAAAATCTTAGGGATTCCCTTATTATTAGAAGTAGTTACCATATACCAGTCTTGATAACCGTGATACCCATAAAAAGCAATATGTTCTCTGCCGGTATATGCCCGGGCTAATCTTATAGCAGCTGCGGTAGCATCTACTCCATTTTTACTGAAACGTACCATTTCTATGCAAGGCACTACTTCTGTTAATAATTCTGCCAATTCTACTTCCAAGGGATGCATCAACGTAAAAGTAGTTCCTTTATGCAGTTGTTTTATCACTTGCCTGGTTACGCAAGGATAATCATAACCTAAAATAATCGGACCTAAGGCCATAGGATAATCTAAATATTTATTGCCGTCTACATCCCAAACATAACAGCCTTTGCCAAAGCTTAGATATTTTGGGCTTATCCCTTGCACAAATCTATTTGGCGCCTTGGATAATGTCTGGGTGCCACCAGGGATTACTTTAATTGCCCTCTTCCATAGTGCTTCGGATTTAATCAGTTTGAGTTGAGGCTCTTTTTTAAATAACCTCAAAACATCTTGAGTATAAAAAATACGGCTGGGATGATAAAGTTTTTTAAATACTTCTCTGACCAATTTTAAATCAGAATCCTCGTCTACAGATAAATGTATTTGGGAAAAATTTCCTTTTAACCCTGGAGGCATCCTTCCTAATCTAAATATCTCTGGGTGTTTGTATAGATAAGGAGTAACGTGTTCTCGTTCAGAAGGCAATTTTGCTTCTTGCCACGCCTTTCTTAATGCAGAAAATGTAAAAACTTCCGTATCTATTCCTTCGGGATAATTTTTAGGCAGGCCTAAATAATCAAAGCGGGCTTTATTTTTCAAATAGTATCTTAAGAGCTGATCTATAATTTGGGGGTCTATGAGCGGACAATCTGCCGTGATTCTGACAATAGTACCTAATTTATAAATTTTGGCTGCCTGATAATACCTATCCAAGACATCATCTTGGCTTCCCCGGAAAATTTTGACCGGCATTCTTTTAAGAATCTTTACAATTGGCCTATCTATAGGCTGATCAGTAGTGGCAATGATGATTTGCTTAAGTAATTTTGCCCTTTTTAATCTCTCAATAATATGCGTTAATACAGGCCGACCAGATATCTTCATCAGGACTTTCCCTGGTAAACGCGTTGAGCCCATTCTCGCCTGAACTATTGCACCGATCATCTTAAACTTTTAAGGCTAATGGCCTCGTCTCTTTTTATTTTAAGTTTTACTATTTTACCTAAAATAGAATCTAATTTTTCCGAATGAATTCCATAAGCATGGCGGACAATCTTTATTTTATCTTTAGCGATAATTTCTCCCGGTAAAATATCGCAGGCAGCATAGATACTGCGCCTGGCCCAGATTCTTTCCGAAAGTTCACCTGCTACCGGCCTTTTTATTCCATTACCCAAAGCCTTTTCTAATTTTCTTATTTCTTCTACCATTTTTTTAAGCTCTGCGGGAACCAAGGAAAAATTATGGTCTGGCCCTTTTAATTTTCTGGAAAGAGTAAGGTGTTTCTCAATTACCTTTGCTCCCAGGGCTACTGCAGCAAGCGCTACAGTGTATCCGGGCGTATGGTCTGAAATTCCCACTGGTAACCTAAATTTATTTTTTAAGGTACGTACTGCCTTAAGATTAAAATCTTCTGCTCTAGCCGGATAACTTGAAACACAATGCAAGAGGACAATATCTTTAGTACCTGTATTTTTTATTACCTTGAGTGCCTTTTCTACTTCTTTAAGATAAGAGGCGCCTGTGGAAAGGATTATAGGTTTTCTGAATTTTGCTACGCATTCTAAAAGCGGAAAGTTAGTTAAATCTCCGGAGGCAATTTTAAAGGCGGGTACACCAATTTTATTTAAAAGACCTGCCTTTTCTTCTTCAAATGGCGTGCAGAGAAAGATTATTTTAAGTTTTTTAGCGAAATTATATAATTCTTTAAGCCAATAGTTAGGTAATTCATACTTTTTAACTCTGTGAAAAACTGGATTACCTATCCATCTGTTATTTTTACTTAATTTTTTTCTGGAAACCAGGCCGCAAGCAGTAAAGGCTTGGAATTTTACTGCATCCGCGCCAGCCTCCTTTGCCGCCTTAATTAATTTTTTTGCTTGCTTAAAATTACCATTATGATTTGACCCGATTTCAGCAATAATGAAACACGGCCTATTGCTAATCTTCATAAATTCTTTGTCGTTCTTTTAAGTTCTGAAAAAGTGAGCCATTTTGTATTTTTATCACTGGTATAGCGAAAACCTTCTGGTAATTTTTTACCATTTTCCCATTTTTCTCTTTTCCACCAGTATTGTTCTGGCTCAACCACAAAAAAATCGCCAAATTCTAAGGCGTGCCTTGATTCATCTTCAGTTAAAAGACATTCGTGTATCTTTTCTCCCGGCCTAATCCCAATATATTTGATTCTCATAGATGGACAAATGGCCTTTGCCAATTCTATAATTTTTATACTGGGAATCTTGGGAACAAAAACCTCGCCTCCATGCATCACTTCTATACATCTAATTACAAACTCAACTCCCTGCTCTAAGGTAATCCAAAAACGGGTCATTCTTTTATCGGTAATGGTAAGAGCGCCAGCGGGAATCTGTTCCTTAAATATTTTAACTACGCTTCCTCTGCTACCTGCAACATTACCGTATCTTATACAACTCATCCGCGTTTTTCTTTTTTTTCCTACATAAGCATTAGCAGCCACGAATAATTTCTCCATACACATCTTGGTTGCCCCGTATAGGTTTACAGGATTAACGGCTTTATCAGTGCTTATGGCTATAACTTTTTCTACGTTATGGTCGATAGCAGCATCAATGACAATTTCGGCGCCAATAATATTGGTTTTCACTGCCTCAAAAGGATTATATTCGCACAAAGGTACCTGTTTCAGGGCTGCGGCATGAACTACAATATTTGCCCCGTCCATCGCCCTTTCTAAACGTTTACTATCTCGGATATCTCCCAGCAAAAAACTTAAACACGGGTCTGATTTAAACTTTTTCATCATCTCGCCCTGCTTTAATTCATCGCGGCTAAAGATTCTTATCGCCCTGGGCTTATATTTTTTGAGCATTACTTCTGTAAATTTCTGTCCGAAAGAACCCGTACCTCCGGTTAACAATATAATTTTATCTTTAAAATAATTCTTCATTGCATCCTCCTAGAAATATCTACACCCTTTCGGCAATGCGAGGTTCGACCAAATGAAATACCTGCCAGCAGATAAGAAAAACTATCAGGGAAAATATAGAAGCCAAAATATAAAGCAAAGGTTCGCTGATATATCCGGTAATTACTATATCCCTTGCCCCACTGACTAAAATTGCCAGAGGATTAAACTGGGTTAATCTGGCAAAAAGACCGCTTGCTGGAAGCGGGTATAAAACCGGGGTGGCAAAAAGCAGGAAAGTGGTAAGCAAGGTGATAATATTAGGGATATCGCGCATAATAGCGGATAAAAGTGAAAAAATAAACCCTAAACCCACCGTCAAAAGAATTATGGGGATCAGGGTAAAGGGAAAAAAAAGAGCCTGCCAGCAGGGAACTGTTTTATAAACCGTAAAAACTACTGCTATCAATACCAGACGCACCAAAAACTCAAAGACAGCCTGGGCAAAAGAAGCAATCACCAGCGCTTCTTTGGCAAAGTTGATTTTCACCACCATCCCGCCACCCTGAATGATACTGTTTGAGGCAGCAGTAAGGCCGGTAGCAAAAAGTTGCCAGACAGAAATACCCAAAAGAGCAAACACCGGATAAGGAACGCTAGTTTCACCAATATTCAATACCCCTGACCGATTTAAAAAGACGAAGAGGACCACCATCAAAACAGGCATAATTACTGCCCATAATATGCCTAAAACCGCCTGTTTGTATTTTGCCAGAAAATCCCTTAAAAAAAGCCGCCAGATCAGCTGGCGGCTGGAAACCAACTCTGCGGCCATCTCCTGCCAGAGGCAAAACCAGCCCTTTTTTATCTGGGCATCCGGCTCATATATTTTTAATCCTGTTTGCATATTAAAATACGAAATTTATAGGGATAGGTGGGGTTGAAATTTGATTATAATGCAATCAAAGCCTAAATGCAATGATTTTCTTAACCCTAAGGGAGAGATTGGGTAGGGTTTTTCACCTCCGGCAACATCAGGACTGTGGCGGCAAGAAACCAAAAGGGTTCCATGATCCGGATGACAATAAAGGTGGCAGCGCTAAAGGAATGAATAAACAGGCCGATGAACCCCGCAATAAAGCCTAAACAAAGGCCGCGAAAATAATTATCCTCCGTACTCTTAAATACCTGTAAACTGGCTTTAAAAATAGTCACCAGCAGCCAAATATATGCTGCCAAACCTACAATGCCTGTCTCTGCCAAGACCAGAGGAAATTGGGTATCAATAAAGCCTGAACCAGTGACTCCATAACCCAAAATAGGGTTCGCTTGCCATCTTCTTAAAACCCATCTCCAGGATTCTAACCTCGCGCTGGCAGAATAATCTAAGTTGATACGCACACCCGGCCATGGCTCATATACCCGGTCAGGGATAAAGGTTTTGGTAACCCTCTCGATTACTTTCGGAGGTAATATAAACTTATGTGAGAGAATAAACAAAAGCATGAGGAAGATAAGCGCAGCTCTTTTCTTAGTAGTCAAGATGGTCAAGGCTAAGAACACCGCCATAAAGCCCAGATACGAACCCCGGGATAAAGTCCCGGAGAGCGTAAACAACACCAGCCCGGCTAATCCGGATAAAAATAAGCCGATGAAGGGGTCCCGGTTATAAAGCAAAAGGCCGGCAATAAGAGCAGAGATAAACATGAGATAGCCGCCTAAAGTATTTGGTTCTCCGCGTCCCTCCTCTACTCCTTCAAAGGGAGCGCTTAATCTCCCAGAATATCCCCTCTGGTGTATAGCAAAAACACAGGTAATCATTGCCGTAAGTAGAATAAAAAAAATGAATACCTTTACCTGTTTACGGCTCTTTACATTATTGCTCACCATAAAGAATAAGATAAAATATTCAAAATACTTCAAGAGGAAAAAAAATGCCCTCGCCATATTAACATAGCCGTTAAATATTCCCAATAAAGTGGCGATAATCAAAACAACCATATATATTTTAATGGGCGAATTAAGAACGGTGCGCCGCAGCAAGCCCAACTCTTTATTCATCGCTAATTTTAGCAACCAAGTAAAAAATACAATGAATATTAAAATATCATCTATTCTGATTACTACTGTCCGGTCAGCGATAGCGCCTAACGGGATTTCCGGAGAAAGAAGCATAGAAAAGATTAATATCACTAAAGCAAAATTGGTATTGATAAAAGTAACAAAGCAGGTAACCGCTGCGCTAATGATGATTAGGGGTAAAAAACTAGACACGGCTCCTCCCTAAGAATAAGGCTACTGCCAGAAAGAGAAATAAAAAGAATAATTGTATGGGCGGGACTATTTGTTGATAGGAGCTGATAAATAAAACATAGGCGATTAAAGATAAAAAGGCGGACAGGGTGATTATCCCAAACAATCTTCTACCCGAGGCTCTGGGCTTTAGGATATAAATAGTGATGGGTATAAAACAACTTAAAATTATCACAATGACTATAAATTTCAAACACTACCTCCATCATCATCCAAATTTTGCGCCTTTCCCTTCTTAGCCGGCTTATCCTGTGTGTAATATCTGTATCTATATTTATATCTGTAATAATACGGATAAGGCATATTTGCTTCTGTCTGATGATGAATATGGTTTAAAATTATCCCTGAAATTTTTGCGCCTACGGATTCTAACTGGATTTTGGCGCGTAAAAGCGCGCTTCTGGACATCCTGCCAATCTCATAAACCAAAACTACTCCATCCATTTTAGAAGCCAGGAGGCTGGCGTCGGTTAAGGGAAGAATAGGCGGTGAGTCAAATAAAATCACATCGAACTTTTTCCTCAGTTCTTCAATGATATTATTTATGCTCTTAGACTCTAAAATTTCAGAGGGATTGAGCGGTATTTGGCCTGAAGGAAGAATCCAGATATTTTCTATACCCGGGGCTTTGAGTATCTCATCCACCTGCATAAAACCCAGCATAATATCTGAAATATTCCTAAGGGCATCGCCTAAGCCTACGGTACCGGAAATAATCTCATTTAAACCGGGTTTCCTTTTTACGCCGAATGTCTTCTCCACTGCCGGACGCCTTAAATCCGAAGAGACTAAAAGTGTCTTTGCCCCGGTTTGGGCGATAACCAGTCCTAAATTGATTAAAGTTGTAGTTTTACCTTCTCCTGGCCCAGCGCTGGTAATCAGGATGGTTTTTTTGGACGGGCCTAGTTTAAGATTAGTGCGAATGTTACGAAAGGCTTCTGTTACGCTTGCCTTGGGCTGATAATGCACAAAAAGCTTGATATAGCTTTCTTCGCCTTCACTTTTGTGCACCGGAAAAATTCTTCTCTTTAATTTTATTAAGATGCCCCTGCCTCTTTCAAACTCACTGATAATAGAAGGGACTACTCCTAAGACAAATAACTTTACCACGTTTTCTACGTCTTCTACGGTCCCGATAGATGTATCCATAGTCTCGGCAATAAAGGCTAAAACAAACCCTAAGACCAAACCCATCAAACCTCCGGCAAGGACACCTATCTTCTTCTGCGGGGCTACCGGAGAAATAGCTATCACTGCCGGGTCAACTACAGAAACATCGCTTATTTTTTGGGCCTCGGAAATACGCGATTCTTCCAGTCTTTCTGAAAGCAGCCCGTATAGTTTTTTATTTACCTCTACCTCCCGAAGTAGCCGGGCATATTCCAATTCCTCTCCAGAGAATCCTGCCAATTGTCTTTCTAAGTGTTTAATCTGTTCTTTCAATTGCTCTACCTGGGGATGCTTTTCAGTATACTTCTGCAGGATAGTGGCTAACTCAAACTCTAAATCTACTAACTTCTCCTGAATCGGGATAGCCAACTTAATACCCTTTACATTATGTTCTATTTCCTTTAGCTGGTCTTCTGTAGCGGCAAACCTTTTCTTCAATGCCTCTAATTGCTCTTCAATAAATACGCGGCCAGTGCGCGCCTGCTTGGTCTTTTCCAATAAACTCTCTTCTATAAAAACCTCGGCTACGGCATTGGCTAATCTTACTGCTGCCTTGGGATCATCTGCAGTGGCGGTAATTTTAATAATATTAGTCCGGCCAACAATAGAATTGCTGATTTGACTTTGTAATTGGTTTACCGCCAGATAAATCTCTTGTATAGATGATTTATCATTAATCATGCCTAAACGTAAAGCCACTCCCTTCATCACCGGAAAACCGGTGATCAGGCTGAGCTGTGACTCCAGATAATCTCCCGGATTATAAACAAATACTTCCGTAAGCATGGAAGTTACGCTTTTGCGCTCATCTATCTTTACGGTAGTGGAAGATTGGTAAAATACTTTTTGCTGGGAAAAATGCGCGGCGCTAAAGACCATCCCTGCTAAACAAGGAATAATAATCATCAGTCTTTTCTTGCGGAATATCCGTAAATAATCTCTTAAGTTTAATTCGTATTGCGGCAAGGTTCTCTCCTTAATTGCCCTTTAAAGTATTAATATCTTCATAGGCAGAAGCGCTTAGGTCTAAGATACCTGCAAATTTACTGACAAAATAATTTACGTCTGCAATAAACTTTTTAGGGATATAAACAATATCTCCGGGCAGTAAGCGAATGTTCTGATTCAGCGCGGCCTTATCTATAGCCCGTGTTAAATTAAGCCTCATCCCTCTGGGATTTCCCGGAGCTCCCCGGATGAGAATTGTACTTGAAACGGCGGCATCGCTGGTAAAACCCTTGGCAAGCGCAATTAATTCTAAGACACTCGTAGTTACCCTAATGTCATAAACTCCGGGAGAGCCAATCTGGCCTAAAATAATCGCCCTGCTGCCTCCTACTTTCCTTAAGGCGAGAGAAATCACGGGATTTTTGATATACTCTTTAAGCCGTTCGGTAAGTTCCTTTTTTACCTGGGTAATGGTTAATCCTACGGAAAGTATATCGCCGGCTAAAGGAAAATTAATCCTGCCATCCGGCTGAACAGTTACTTCCTGAGAAAGGTCTTTATCCTGCCAGACAGTTAGATATAGAACATCGTCATATCCGATGACATATTCTGGAATAATCGGTACTGGCTTATTTTCTTTTTGCGCAATCAAAGAAAGCGCCTTTTGGAACTCTTCTTCTGCTTCTTTGTATTTAGCCTGGCTGTAGTATTCTTTCCCTTTTTCATAATATTTCTTGGCCTCTTCTTCTAAGTCTTGCGCTCTGGCAAGATGAAAAGAAAAAAATAAGGCTAAAGATAAGATCAAACTAATCTTAATTTTGCGCATTTTGTAAAATTACCTCGATCTTTCGTTTGAGCGACTCTGCATTCTCCTGATCGGTCGCTTCAAAGCCTTCCCTTGCCTTTTCTTTTTCTAAACTACTTAGCCTAGCCTGTAAAGTAAAGATTTCATTTTTGAGAGCGGATACCTCTTTGATTCTATCGCGCAACTCTAATTCTTTTTGAGTGAGTGAGCCGCCGAGCAGCTTCAGGCTCTTTTCCAAAGAAGAAACAAATTTAGCCTGCTCTGATAATTGCCTGTTGGTTTGGGTAAGTTCCTTAATTTTATCCTCCAAAAGCTTATGCTCGCTGGATAAACTATCGTATTTTTTACCCGTTTCTTCTAACCTTGTTTTTAAAATATTAAATTGCCTCTCTTTTTCATCCCAACTTTTCAGTAATTGCATTAATTTACTTTTGGAAACCATAACTGCAGCATCGTTTCCAATAGATGATTTTTGTTCTGCCAGTTTCAAGGTTTCCTGACTAAGTTTAAGTTTTTCTGCCAAATCTTTAAGGCCAAGGTTAAGTTTTGAATTAGTCTTCTCTAAGGCTTCCTTTTTGCCTTTAGTAAGTTTTAATGCTTTATTGATTTTTTCTATATCAGCTTTGGCCTCAAGTAATTTTTCAGAAAAATACCTGGCATTTTCCTTTGCATCTTCAATCTGTTTTTGCAGCTCTGCCTTGTCTGTTTCTTTTTGCTGTAAGGATTTTTGCAGGTTGGTTATTTGTTCGCCTAATAAGCCTACTGTATCTTGGGTTTCTTTAAGCTGCGCCTGAACGCTGCCTTTTTGATTCATTATCTGGCTAAGTTGTGCCTTTAATGCCTGTTTTTGTTTAAAGCCCGCGTCAAGCTGAAAAGCTTCATAGGCGGCAATCAGAATTATAAGCAGTATGAATATTCTTTTCATTCTATTTGGCTAACTCGTTCCTGATTAAATGCAAGGGATAACCCTTATCCTTCAGTTCTAAGATTCTTCTTATCCTCTCCCTGACTTCTCCCCGGTCATAAAGCCTGATGTTCCTTTTTTTCCCCACTACATTCAATAGCCCGATAATAGTATAGTGGTTCACTGTGGAATAAGGGACGCTATATTCTCGGATGATTTCATTTATGGTAATCAAATCTTTGGACATATTTAATGAGCAAATAACTCCATAACTTATGTCCTCACTTAAGTACTTACAGTATTTGCTTTAAAAGGCGTATATACAGTAAAAATATCATATACTAAAAGATTTGTCAAGTCTTTTTTATCGTGGTATATTATCAGATTAAGGATTAAGTCAATGTCATTTATCTTAGAAGTTAAAAACTTAACCAAAGATTTCTGTTCTCAGCGCAAAAAAATATTCCGCGCCCTAGATAACCTCTCCTTCTCTCTCCATAAAGGCCAGATATTAGCGGTCTTAGGGCCAAATGGCGCGGGTAAAACTACTCTCTTAAAGGTCATTGCCACCCTTATCATGCCTAATAAAGGAAGCATTCTAATCAATGGGACTAATAACGAAGAAAAAATAAAATCTTATATTGGCTTAGTGTCTGATGAAGAAAGAAGTTTTTATTGGCGACTTTCCGGAAGGCAAAATTTAGAATTCTTTGCCGCCTTATATGGCCTAGATAAAAGACAAACTCAAAATAGAATAAACGAATTATTACAATTATTTAAGGTTGATTATCAGGAGAAAAGATTTGATTCTTACTCTACCGGAATGAAAAGGCGTTTTGCTCTTATGCGCGCACTTATCCATAACCCCGAACTTCTATTATTAGATGAACCCTTTAGAAGTTTAGATTATAATACTACTTTTCTTTTAAGAAATTTCATCCAGGAAAATTTAGTAAAAAAAGAAGGAAAAACCGTAATCTTTACCACTCACCATACGGATGAGGTCTTAGGATACGCAGATTTGTTTATGTTTTTACATCAGGGAAAAATTCTGGACTGGGGGGAACCGTGCTTAGAAAGACTCTCGCTTTTGTCAAAAAAGACTTTTTGATTGAATCCAGTTATAAACTCTCCTTTCTACTCAGTATCTTTGGCGTCCTATCCAGCGTATTGATTTATTTCTTTATTGATAAATTATTTGGCTCTAAATTAGTAGGGTATCTAGAAGAATTTGGGGTGAATTATTTTTCTTATGTCCTTTTAAGTATGGCCTTTTTTAGTTATATCGGCATAGGCTTAGGTTCTTTTTCCAGCCGCATAAGCTTAGAACAAATGCAAGGGACATTGGAAGCAGTGTTGGTTACGCCAACCAGGATATCCACGATATTATTTTCTTTAGCATTATGGAATCTGATTTTCGCCAGTTTCAATATGGCTATCTATATCATCTTGGGAATTTTTTTATTTAAGATTAATTTTACCAATATCAATATATTATCCACCTTAGTGGTGTTTCTTTTAACGCTTACCTCTTTTAGCAGTTTAGGAATACTTTCGGCATGCTTTATTTTGGTCTTTAAACGGGGAAATCCTTTAACCTGGGTGATGAATAGTTTAGAAGGTTTAATCGGCGGGGTCTATTTTCCGGTGAGCGTGCTTCCAGCATGGCTGCAATTTGCGGCAAAATTCTTGCCTATTACTTACGCTATCCGCGCTATTGAATTAGCGGTCTATCAAGGATATGCCCTTAATCAACTGGCTAAAGAAATAACTTTCCTCTTCTTCTTTTCTCTCCTGCTCCTGCCTTTGGCCCTGACTGCCTTCAAATATAGCCTAAAAAAGGCAAAGATGAAAGGAAGTTTAGCCCAGTATTAAGCCAAAACCAGGGGACGGTTCTCTAATATTAAACCACTTGATTTATAATGAGTTATACAATGCTCATATCCATTGATTTTTGATAAATAATTTCATCAACAACCATTCTCTTATACGACAACTGTCTCGTCGTTATGTTACTACCAAAGTTTATATACAGCGGATCCTCATCGATAATTTTGTCTTTGATACCAAAACCATAGTAACGGTAGCTGGAATAAAGATAATCTTCGGGAAACTTTACGAGATTTGCTTTCACTGGGTTTAATTCTATATATTTTCCGCATTGTATTAGATACTGTTCCTCTTGGATTAATTTACTTTTAAAACGGTCCTGCCAGAGATGCCCAATATACTTGTGTTTTTTTCTATAATAATAAAAGTATTTTAGATTCAGCCTTTTCATGAACATCGAAAGGTCACTCTCTTCTCCTACTCCCACTAAAAGATGGACATGGTTGGGCATAAGACAATAGTGGTAAATTTTTATCGACTCTTCATACTTAAGCTTTTTTAAGAGCGTATAGTAAAATTTAAAGTCGATATCTCGTAAAAATAGTTTCCTTCGATTATTTCCTCGGGAAATAACATGAAGGAGTCCTCCTTCAGGGGGTATGATTCGAGGTTGTCTGGGCATAAAAATCCCTCCTCTCTACTTAATAGACGTAAAAAGGAGGGAAATCTAACAGGAAAATTTAAGAAATTTAATTCTTGGAAATGATATTATTGTAATAATAAATATATCAAGGGGTTAGAAGACGGAGAACCGTCCCTAAGGACCTAAGTCCAAAATACAGCCGCCTTAAATAATCAAAAATATTTATGGCTGTAATATCTCTCTGCCTGATTATGGCTAATTCAGCCTTTGGCGGAAATAATGCGCGGCGTAAAAATAAAAATTTATCTCTCCAGGTTTCATTCATCCCAAAATAAATTAATCCTTCTGCATTAAAGATAGGTTTACCCTTTAGGACTGAAGAAATAAGTTGCCGTTCAAATATACTCATCTTTCCGGGTTTTAATTTACTTAAGGCCTCGCCAGGAATATCGGCGCCGAATAACTCTTTGCTAAGATAGAGGCTATAAAAAATTTGTTTGGAAAGGCCGAACCCGATTCCATCGGCAATTAAACTCTTCCAGTCAATTTTTTCTTTCTTTACCCGCAAAAACTCGTTGATGTCGCATAAAAGTATCAGCGGATAAAAACTGTGTTTTAGCGCGTGCATAGAGAGGTAAATAACCTGGTGTTCTGGAGAAAATGTGGAGAGAAAAACCCGGCCTAATTTAATCCTCTCGGCCTTCTGCCACAGTTTATCCATATCTATGCTCCAATAAATCTTTTTCTGGTAGGGAAAGTTAATTAAATGCCAGTATAGATGCACAGTGGTTTGTGTCTTTTTTCTGGGAAAGTAAAGATAATTGCTGAAACGGATTTCGCCAAAATTTTTTAAGGCAAAACAGGTATAAAACCCTAAATTTCTTAATACCTTATCTACCTTGAAAAAATCCTCTTTCCTAATCAGGATGTCTATGTCTTGGCAAGGCCTTACTCCTAAATCCGCATAAATCAATTCCGCAAGCATTAATCCTTTAAAGAGCAACACTTCAATCTTTTCCTGCTGGAAATTTTCTACAATTTCCTCTAATTGCTGCAGAGCAGAAATATTATTGCTTAAAGACAAATAATAAGAGTCTTTGAGGCCCTGCCAAATTTTTAGCGGGATAAGTTCTTTTGCTCCGGGCAGCTTTAAAAAATATTTGTAAATTAGGGGGCTGAGGTTTTCGTTTTGGGCTCTTCTTAAAAAATAACTCCAGCTTCTAATCATATAAGCGAATGCAGGGATCAGCCGGTTTTCTGCATCCGGAAAAACCGCCTCTGGGGGAGAGGCAAGGAACAGCAATTACTTCTATTTTTTTAGCATAAATTACTGCCGGTTTTTGATAAGCCTTCTTAGCGGATTTCTCATTCTTATTTTCCATAAAGGCCTGCCTCCTTCTGTCTTTCTACGATGACCTCATTTATTATTTCGGCTACCGAACAATCAAAACTTGAAGGCCCCAATAAATCTCCGTTTTCTTCTAAGGCTATGCCTAAACATCTATCGCAAAATTTTTTTAACGCGCAGGATTTGCATTTATAAAGGTCTTGGCCGTCAATACTTCTGATAAAATTTAACCCTGCCGAACGCCATAAATCCTTCAATCTATCCTGCCATAAGTTGCCCATTCCCTTTCTTATTCCCACGCAAGGATAAACATCTAAGTATGGCGTAATAAAAATATTATTTAATCCGGCAGAGCAAAGCAGCGCCTCGTCATTTTCTGATTTTATATTTAGCGGGCTATTATTAGCAATAAAGAAATCCTTAATCTCTTGGCTGTTTAGCCTATATCTTAAGGGAAAATTGCCTCCGTCATTTCTCATTACTACGCAAAAATCAAATAAAAAATCAACCCCTAAACTTTCTGCCAGAGCCTTAACCGCGGGAAATTCTGCTGAATTATTCTTCATGACCAGAAATTTAAGGATGACTTTTAGGTTTTGCTGTTTGAGCAATTTTATGGCCTGCATTAACTTATCATAGGAACCCTTTATCTTAGTGATACTATCGTGTAAATTTTTATGCGCAGCATAGATACTGGTTTCTACAGTTAAAGGATAAAGTGAGGCTATCTGTTTACTTATGGTTTCATCAATCAAGGTGGCGTTGGTCAACAGGCGCAGGGCAAAACCTTGAATTCTCGCATAGGAGGCAATCTCAAAAAAATCCTGGCGCATCAGGATTTCTCCGCCGCTAAAGGTTAGATACAGGCAGCTCATCTCTTTTAATTCATCCAGGATAGATTTTGCCTTTTCTAAAGAAAACTCTCCTTCATTTTGATTGCCAGTAGCGTAACAATGCCGGCAGTACAAATTGCATCTGTAAGTTAATTCCCAATGGCAGAAAAGGCAAATATAATTCTCCATAGTCTTGCGGTAAATTCTCTGATAGTGGTCTGTGGTACTTACTATTTCTTCCATTATTTCATTAAGATTACTTCTCTTTGCATCAAATCTTCCATAAAATCATTTATATCTTTTAAGGCCTCTGCAGAGGTAATGTCAAATTCGGAAGTGATTAACTGCGTAAGTTCGGCTATATTTTTTTGGCCATCTACGAGCTCCCAAATACGCGAGCCTAACTCATTCAAAACAATGGTTTGCTGTTTATCTAAAACTACAATCACTGCCTCTCCGTCTACAATCCGGGAAGCAGTATTTTCAGACTTGACAGGTATTTTTTCTTGCGCTTGCATATTCTAACTCCTCTATACAATTCCAAAAAGATGGTTCGGGCAAAAAATGCAGTCCATAGTAGGAAACAGAATTTGTCAGTTCGGCAAATGTGGCCAGCAGCCCATCAAATGATATCTGTTCAATGGGCACATGCAGGAGAGTAAATATATCTGCCAGGGCCAGGGCATGGGAAAATTTTTCTAGATACACCTGCTTATCTTGAATTAACTTATAAATGCTATTTATAGGATAGGGCTTATTCTGAGGCAGGCCCATTTGTTTATCGTCCCAATTAGGCGTAGGCCAGACCTTAAATTTTCCATCTACCTTTTTTATCAATAATAAATCATCGCTTAAAACTATTTTTTCGTAAGATAACCCAGCCACCGTGCTTTTACCTGCGCCGGAAGGGCCGATAAATACATATACCTCTTCATCCTTCAAGATACCTACCGCATGCAAGGCTACGCCTTTATCCTCCAGGACTAGTAAATATATATAAAGATTCCTTAAGAATATTCCTAAAGGGTATAAGGGGTTAACTGGATTTAGATTTACTTTGCCGGTTTTTTTTGACCAATCTAAGGTGCCGGAAAGGCAATCGTCCTTTATCGTGATCAGATTACCTTTAAAGGTAATCTTAGGCCAAGGATAGAATTCCTTGGGAATATCATCGCTCAGTTGCACATCAAGATGAATCTGCGGCTCTCTATCAGAAAGAAATAAGGCGTATTTTTTAGAGAATTCTTTCAAGAAAGTTTCCGCAAGATTTTGCTCAAAACTAAGGCGCACAGAATGCCGCGCTATTTCTATCGTATATGATTCTGACATGCGGATTTATTACTGAATTTTTAAATCCAGGGCTGGGTCTCCGAATAAGGTATAGGTGTCTATTAGTCCTTTGCTATACTCCCTACCGGTTATTGAGAAAAATTTAAGTTTTGCCTCGGTAACGGCTGGCCCTAATCTAATTATACCATAGGTAAAGATGGATTCAAATAATGCGCTACCTAGATATTGATGGTTTTCGGGTAAGCCCATTCCAGAAGGAGAAAAACAAGCAATGGCGCCGGCGCCTTGCCTTCTGACAAATACCTCAGCCAGGGCTTGCCATTCTTCAGTGAGATGCAGAAAGTATCCATCAAGACAATCGTAAGAAGTCACAAAAGGATAACGGCTGGTATTGCTTAATAACCCTATGGTGTTGGTATTAAATAGTTCCTCTCCGGTCCAGAGATTAGTTGAGCCATGGCCAACATAATTTAAGATCAATCTACCAGCATTAATATTATTAATTAAATCCTGGGTAAATTGAGGATAGTTTCCGTAATAAGCCAGGTATAATTTTGTGGTGGTCATATATCCGGGAATATACGGCAGGAAACTTTCTGAAACATTCTCAAAAACCTGTTCATCGTCTGCGGCTAACGTAAGCTGCTTATTCCAATCTTGATAGCCTTGAGTAGCATAATCTATAGTTTTATTGACTACCGCTTCTAATTCGGCTTCGGTTCTTACCGGAAATCTGCCGATAGACATATCCGCCAGGATATCTTCGTTGCCATCTAAACAAACAAACCAGTTATCCGAAGCAGTCTCGCCCAAATATAAGGTATTGGGCAAAAGATAAACCGGGCAAAAGTTTACTACCCCGCTTCCCAGATTATCGCGATAATCGTAATGGGCATCGCCGACTAAAAGCACATAACTAGGCGCAGGCGGCTGCCATTGCTGGTAAGCATATCTTAAGAAATCTTTGACGGCGTGGGGACTACTCAGGCCATAATTAAATTCATCATAGATATCCTCAAGATCCACTAATTTAACCTTTAATCCTTTGTTTATATAAAGGTCCCTTAAGGAATAAAGTTTATTCTTAAACGGCCCATAATAAATCATCAGATAGTCTATGCGATTTCCTACCCAGGCGAGATTTGAGGGTATATCCATTTTTAAGGAATCTGCTATATTTGCCCTATCCGCAGCCAGCGCCACAAATCTTCTCTCTTCTTGCGGCTGAAAATCGTATTTAAAGGTAAGCGTATATGCGCCATTTTGGAAGTTAACTTGAAACCCAGTAATATAGTCAGGCTCAAGTGGATTAGTAATATCAAAAAGTTTTAAATCCGCATTGGTAAAACCAGAAATATCAAACTGGGTTATATCGCCATTGGCGGATTGATGAGAAAACTCTAATTTATCCTGGTCAGCCATAAAATTGCGCCAATATTCTACTGCAAAATAATTAGGAACATACAGGTCGTATTGCACGCCCGGATAAAGCACTGCCTCTATCGTTATAGTATTATTGCCTTCGCGTAAATTGCTCTGCGGGGTTTCTTTATCTAATGTGTGTTCTTCCAAGCCCCTCCATAATACATCATCCACAGGCTGGTTATTTAGGTAGGCTAAGGTATGGTGTTGCACATTAAATATGCCGTAATAGGCCAATTTTATTCTGGCGGTATCTTCTGGGTGAAGAAGATTAACGCCTTTTAGATTTATGGGATAATTAACCTGAGTCCCTCCCCAGATATAGCTCTCCTGAAACCAGCGGTCAGCGTATTCATCACCGATGCGTTCCGGCCAGTAGAAATCATTTATCTCTGAATATTCTTTCCATTTAAATCTGTCCGGATAACTTTGCGCTTGTTCAGAACTACTGGGTACACCTTGCATCCTCTTTCCGTTTCCCTGCCTAAAGAACAGCCAATAAACATTATATTTGGAATATTTAGAATTATTCTCCTGGCCATAGAATTCAATATAGTCTTCGTGGTTAAATATCCCGTCCTCTTCTCCGATTACCCGCATGGCGATTTCCTGGCCTAAATTATAAAGCCTTAATTTACGCGGGTCTGAGCGGCCAATATCAAAGAATCCGGCATTCCAAAGTTCATCCCAGCCTATCCGGTATATTCCCTCTTTTACCGTATATATTTTTACCTGCCGAAGGCCAGGCGGAGGCGTAGTTACTGGCGGGCCATTGCCGTCTCCGGGGTGAAATACCAATTTAAATCTTATGCGGGAATAAAACCTTAAGGAATGCTTAGGCGGATTAAAAGTCAAAGGATAGATATTTACCGAGGCTAATCCCCGGTCTTTTGACCTGCCCACATAACCTAAACTTACCGTATCCGCAGGATAATACTCGTCCTCACTATAAAATTCTGCGTCTATCTGAGGGTATAATTTTATCTTGGCTACTTCAGGTCTTTTTGCCTGACTGGGCTTAGGCTTTTCATTCCTGTTTGAAGGCCTCTCCTTAGCCAATTTTTGCGCGGACTTTTCCTGCATTATTTTTTTCAAGTCCCGGTCTAGCCGCGCGTCAGGCACAGGATAGATATTGTAACCCGGGTATTCCACCATCTTAAAATCTAAATTAGAAATTTCGCATTTTACGTTTCTGGGAATTTCCAAGGTCACCACTTTTAGCGGCATCTGGGGTTTTCCCGGCTGATTAGTATAGCCGTGTTCGTAGCCGGGAATCCGCAAGACTTGATAAATTTCCCGGCCTAATTTTTTGGGAATAGCTTCAAAATTGTTGGTAATTAACTCGGCAACGATACCGGTCTCATCCTGGCTAATGATGTGAAATCCTTCCTGAAGCGGGTTATCTCTTTGGTTAGGGTCAGTTCCCTCTAAAAATTCCTCCAAATTGGTTAAGCCATCTCCGTCTAAGTCAAGCGAGGCATCGCTGGGATCATTAGGGTTGAGCCCGTAATAAATTTCCCAGTCATCAGTCATTCCATCGCCGTCAGAGTCCAGGCCAGGATGCGCCTCTACAGGCCCGTGCATAGTTTTGAGTCCGCTAAATTCTATATCTTCTAACTTATAATAATAAGTCCGGCCATCCGCAATTACATTAGTATCTGTATAGTAATATTGCCAACCCCAGGTAGGACCGCCTTGCCCGGGAATCAAGGTAGGATTTAACTTAGTATATGGCCCATTTATATTCTCGCTGACATAAAGATTAAAACCGGCGTTATTCCATTCTGAAGCAGTCTTCCAGTAAATTTCTACTTTGCCAAAAAACCCTAAGCCATAAAAAGAAGTTAAGGTGACTAGGGTAGAACTAAACCAGTTGGTAGTATTGCCGCCGTTAGTAGAATTATCCGGGTTGATATAATCATCATCCAGGTTTATAGAATTAGAGACTGTGACATATTGAACTGTCCAGCCCGGTGTTCCTCCTTTTATCCCTGTGGGCTTAATTGCCCATTGGTCTGAGCCGGTGCAGCCTGAACAGCCAAGAATAATATTGCCACTTATCGCACTACCCGTTAAAGTAAGGACATTGGTAATATTGGTTCTATCGTTACCGCCGCTAGTAGTCTCTGCTTCAAAGTTAATGGTCTTAGCAGGAATGATACAGGTTAAATTATAAAAAGTAGTGGTACCGGTAACAACGGTAGTTGTGCCAACAGTATTAAATGTCACGGTACCATTTTGGGCGGTAAAGCCGCCTGAGTTTGACCAATTGCCTCCTACAGTAAGAGCATAATTGGAGCCAGTGACGTCTAAGGTGCCGCCATCAATGGTGAGGTGATTTGAAACTACTGTTGCGCCTTCCAAAACATACGTTCCATCGGTACCTGGAGTGAAGGTTAAATTGTAGTAGGTTGTGGTTTGCACCGTGTTGTTTCCGCCACTATCGCCGGTGTAGGTAAAGGTAGAGGTATCAGCATTAAAGGTTACGACACCGCCACTGAA
>Ga0209541_10002408_pt1 | contig 35432 bp, 32 predicted proteins | sample RifCSPlowO2_01_FD_184027 | JGI IMG/M metagenome (GOLD analysis project Ga0209541, IMG submission 184027) | Groundwater microbial communities from Rifle, Colorado - Rifle CSP2_plank lowO2_0.1 (SPAdes) (version 2) | ecosystem: Environmental > Aquatic > Deep subsurface > Groundwater | place...
TTATTGTAGCCACTGGTGCTAGTGCACGATGGTTAGGAATTCCGTCGGAGGAGAAGTACAAAGGTCGAGGAGTTACTACCTGTGCAACATGTGACGGAGCCTTCTTCAAAGGCAAAGAAGTAGTAGTTATCGGCGGCGGGGACTCAGCAATGGAAGAGTCACAATTCTTGACTAAATTTGCTACTAAAGTAACCGTCATTCATCGAAAAGATTCCTTTAGGGCTTCTAAAATTATGCAGGATCGCTTTTTCAAGAATCCTAAATGTAATGTGATCTGGGATACGGAAGTGATAGAAATCCTTGGTGACAGTAAGAAAGTAACTGGGGTGAAGTTGAAAAATCTAAAGACTGGAAAGGCCTCCGAATTTAAGACTGATGGCGTATTTTTAGCGATCGGGCATATTCCTAATACTTCTATCTTTAAAGGAATATTAAATATGAATGATTTGGGATATCTAACTACGGATCGTTTCACGAAAACCAATATTGCTGGAGTGTTTGCTGCTGGTGATGTACAGGATACTCGTTACAGGCAGGCTATTACTGCTGCTGGTTCGGGATGTCAAGCTGCTATGGAAGCAGAGAAATATTTAGCTGAGCAGGAATGATTATATTCGTCAATTATCTACTCTCTGGGAGTCAATTATTCTTAAATAGCAAAGAAGCTTTGTGATAGAAATTGAGGTGTATTGATAATGGAAAAGGATTCTTTAATCATATTGGTAGTTGTAGTCGGTTTGGTAGCTGTTTCCGCACTTCTGGGTGAAATGGGCATAACTGGTAAAGCGGTAGAATCCGATGCCAAATTGTACAACATTGAAGCAGTTAAGGTAAAAGAACAAGGAAAATATCTTGTCGATGGAGATAGTTTTAGCTTGTACGACGGTGTGTCAAAGACGTTATCAGATGGGTCGACATTGTTGCACAAGGCAACTCTTAGCAACGGAGTGCGCTTTGAACTGTCGGGAGTTTGCAAAAATGCTTATACTATAGATGCAACTTATCAGGGCACTGAACCTTCCGGTGAGGAACTAGCCAGTTTTAGGGTTAAAATCAATGGAAAAGAAAAAGGCCAGTTTTTCTTGAAAGAGGGAGCTTCGAAAGTTCTAGAAGATGAGTCTACCATAAACCTACTCTATATCCGTCGGGGAACTCCCGATGATAATGTAGGAGCAGAGTTTGAATTGGTTTGCAATTAATTTTATTTCTTCTATTTTTTAAATATTTATCAGGGCAGGAGCGACAGTTATTGAAGATTTCTCTTTCCCCATGGATCGTTTTCTGCTGAAGGATAATTATACCAGCCGCGAGCACTCCAAACGTCGCACATGTGGACAAAAGCAGCTAAAGGAAGTTGGGTTCTCTTTTTCGATGTGTACTATCACGTTTTTAGTTTACAGTACATGAACCACTTTGGTGGTTATCATGTACAAACTAAACTTCAAAAAACGTGTATGGGTTGTTAAACAAAAACTCAGTGGTGTATCCACTGAAAAAATTTGCTTATCACAAAGCATAAGCAGAATGGCCGTAAGTAAAGTAATGGCTACATATCAACAATATGGCTGGGATGGCCTCAAAGACCATAAAGCTGGTCGTCCTGAGCTCATTCTCAACCAAAGCGCAGTGATACTCATTCTTGATTTACGAAAGCGCTTTGGGTATGGCGCATGCCATATTGAGCAAATCCTCAAAAAACAAGGATTTGCCATTTCACACAGGCAAATAGAGAAAACTCTTGTGCGAAATGGGGTGGTTGAGCCAAATCCGAAGAAGCAGAAGCCGCGTAAATGGGTTCGTTACGAATTACCGAACCCAAATGATCTGTGGCACACAGATTGGTCATTTGATCCATTTACAAATCAAAATTTAGCAGTCTACATCGACGACAGAACACGCATCATTACGAGCTTTGGCGTGTTCAAAAGAGCAACTGCAGAAAACAGCATTGCTCTTTTGTACTCAGGCATCGCTGAGTATGGGAAACCAAAAGCAGTGATGACTGATCATGGCTCGCAATATTATGCCAACCACCCTAATGCTGAGCAAGAAAAAACGCTATTTAGGTCAACTCTTGATATTCTTGGAATTAAGCATTGCTTGGCAAGAGTCAATAGACCACAAACCAATGGGAAAGTGGAGAGGTTTTTTCGAACATACAAAGAAGAATATGCCATCGGCACATTCTCTTCTTTAGGCGATTACATTAAACATTATAATGAAGTGAGGCTCCACATGAGCCTCCATTATAAAACGCCTAAAGAAGTGTGGGAAGCAGAATGTAAACCACTTTCGTGATGTAAACCAGTTTCGGGATAATACAAACTTGTTTTCTATCCCTTACAGGTTAACCGTTATTTTGACCTAAGAATACTGTCTTTTCGGAACAAAGCCGTATGTTTGATAAATTATATAAATCCAGCCATCACCGGAATTATATGAAATTTAACCATGTTTTCATCACCGGCGGCGCAGGTTACGTCGGCAGCGCTCTGGTTCCGAGATTATTAGAAAAGGGATATCGGGTTACGGTCTATGATCTTTATCTCTACGGCGATGTTCTCAAGCCGCATAAAAACTTAATGCAAATTAAAGGAGATATTAGAGATAGAGAGAAGTTAATCAAAGCAGCAAATGGCGCAGATGCGTTCATCCATCTGGCTTGCATTTCTAACGATCCGAGCTTTGATTTAGATCCGGAGTTGGGGAAGTCTATTAACTTTGATGCGTTTCATCATGTTATTGATGCCTGTACGGAAAACAAGGTTAAGCGCCTGATCGTTGCCAGTTCTACCAGCCAGTATGGAATTAAACCGGTCGGTGTAGAAGTTACTGAAGAAACTGCTCATGATCCAATTACCGATTATGCTAAATATAAGCGAATGTGTGAAGAATTGCTGGAACAAAGTGATACTGGAAATCTTGAATATGTTTTTGTCAGGCCTTCCACGCTCTGCGGTTATGCGCCGCGACTGCGCTTAGATTTGTCAGTGAATATCTTATCTATCAATGCCTTGGTCAACAAAAAAATTAAGATTTTCGGCGGTTCGCAGATGCGGCCAGCATTACACATTCAAGATATGGCACGATTTTATGAATTGATGCTGGAAGCTTCGGCAGAAAAAATCCATGGGCAGGCGTTCAATGTTTCTTGTGAGAATAAAACTATGCTGGAGATAGCAGAGATCGTGAAAAATGCGTTGGGCGATGAAAACATTACGTTTGAAGTTCTGCCTACCGACGATTTACGCTCCTATCATGTCAACACCGACAAGATGAAAACAGTTCTTGGTTTTGAATGTCGATATAGCTTAGCTGACGCAGTTTTAAGCCTGAAAGAAGCGCATGAAAAAGGATTGCTAAAAGATCCGTTGAATAATCCTTTTTATTACAATATTAAGAGAATGAAAGATGTGAAGTTGAGATGATTGCCAGGAACATCAAAAAAGTTCTCATCCTTGCCAGCAATTCCTTTACCGGAAGCCATTTTGTCAATTACCTTCTTGAAAACACCGATGTGGAAGTTATTGGCATCAGCAGGTCTCCAGAGTATAACCCTATCCTCTTACCATATCTGTATAAAAAACAAGAACGATCAAAGCGTTTTCGATTCTATCAGCTTGATGTGAATAAAGATTTAGATCGTGTGTGCGCTCTTTTAGAACAAGAAAAACCAGATATTATAGTCAATTATTCAGCCCAAGGAGAAGTTCGCAACAGCTGGAAATGGCCGGAACAATGGTTTGAAACAAATTGTCTTAGTGTTGTGAAATTGGGGCAGTTTTTAGTTAATAAACCTTGGCTGAAGCGATATGTTGCAGTTTCTACCCCAGAGGTGTATGGGGCAACTGAGAAAGATTTGAAAGAAAATAATTCTTACGATCCAAGCACGCCGTATGCTGCTTCAAAATTAGCTGGTGATCTCTTTTTGAGGACTCTTCATAAAAAGTATAACTTCCCTGTAATTTTTACCAGATCGGCTAACTTATATGGCATTCATCAACAGCTTTATCGCATTATTCCACGAACGATTATTTATTTGAAAATGGGAAAGAAAATCCAGCTGCACGGAAATGGTGCATCGATACGCTCATTTATCCATGCGAGAGATGTGGCCGATGCAACTTGGAAAGCTATCACGGAAGGGAAAAATGGCCATGTCTATCATCTTGCTCCGCAAGATGAAGGGATTTCCATCAAAGATCTAGTAAAGATGATCTGTGAGATGATGGGGAAAGATCTTCTATCTTCGGTAGAAATGGTTGAAGAAAATTTTGGACAGGATGCGCAATATAACTTAGATGCAACAAAAGCACGGGAAGAATTGAATTGGAAACCAGCTATTGAACTAAAAGATGGAATACAGGAAATGATTCACTGGATCGATGAAAACTGGGAGGAAATCCAGAAGCAGCCTTTAGAGTACGTTCATAAAGTTTAAGAAGGATTGTGCTAAAAAGATATTCATGGAAATAAAACATAATTTTCTTCCGCAGCAATATCAAGAAACAGCTACTCCTGCCATCAATCATAATTACTTGCCTCAGCAATTTGCTGATTATAAAGAGATTCTCAAGGAAATTGAAAGATTAGTGCAGAACTGTGATTATACTCTGGGCAAAGATGTAGATCTCTTTGAACAAAATATCTGTTCTTTAACTGGAGCAAAGTATTGCATCGGGGTTGGTTCTGGAACAGATGCGTTATTCTTAAGTTTAAAAGCAGCCGGCATAGGCCATGGCGATGAAGTTATTACTACGCCTTACACCTTCTTTGCGACAGTCGGAGCAATCGTAACTGCAGGCGCAAAACCAGTCTTTGTTGATATAAGTGAAGATTACAACATTAATCCGGATTTAATTGAAGCAGCAATCACGCCTAGAACAAAAGCTATCCTACCGGTGCATTGGTCGGGAATACCGTGCAAGATGGACAAAATAATGCAGATCGCAGAAAAGCATCATCTCAAAGTCGTCGAAGATGCTTGTCACGCCATTAACGGAAAATATCAAGGAAAAGCTCCAGGCACTTTTGGAGATGCAGGCTGTTTCAGCATGCATCCATTGAAGAATATTAATGTCTGGGGAGACGGTGGATTTATTATAACTAACAATAAAGAGATGCATGATAAATTAGTACTACTGCGAAACCATGGGCTCATAAACAGAGATGAGTGCGCTATTTTTGCGTATAACTCGCGCCTCGATTCTATTCAAGCCATTGTTGCCAATCATCTTCTGAAAAAAGTTAATCACATTACTGATGCACGAATAGAAAATGCCCATTTCTTTGATCAAGAATTGGCCAAAATTCCCCAAATGGTTATACCAAAAAGAGAACAGGACTCAAAATCAGTTTTCCACATTTATGTGATCATGGCAGAACGGCGGGAAGAGTTAAAACAGTTCTTAATTAAAAATGGCATCGATGCTAAAGTACATTATCCTATTCCCATGCATTTGCAGCCTGCTTCAGCAGAATTCGGGTACAAAAAAGGAGATTTCCCAATGGCAGAGAAAATTTGTGATTCTGTTCTTTCCCTGCCAGTTCATGAGTTTATCACTCCTGAACAAAGAAAATATATAATTGATAAAATTAAAGAATTTTATAGAATTCCTGCCGTTCCTTTTGTAAATCTGGGAGCAAATTATCTGCAAGTTAGGGAAGAAGTGCTGAAGAGATTCGACCAGATCTCTTCGCAGGGAGCATACATCTTAACGGAAGAGCTGCAAAGTTTTGAAGATGCTTTTGCCAAATTTTGTGGAACTTCCTATGCTCTCGGAGTCGGCAATGGAGCAGATGCGCTTTTTCTGAGTTTGAAAGCTCTGGGTATAAAAGAAGGAGACGAAGTTATAACTGCACCAAACTCTTTTATTGCTTCAGCAGGAATAATTGATGCAGCGGGGGCGAAAATAGTTTTTGTGGATGTGGGAGATGATTATAATATTAATCCAGAGTTAATCGAAAAGGCAATCACGCCGAGAACAAAAGCAATTATCCCCATCCATTTAACTGGTCGGCCGGCCGAGATGGATACAATTATGCAGATTGCCATGAAGCATCATCTTTTTGTGGTTGAAGATGCAGCTCAAGCTGTCGGAGCGCGGTATAAAAACAGAAGAGTAGGCTCTTTAGGAGATACGGGTTGTTTTAGTCTGCATCCATTAAAGAATCTTCATGTCCATGGCGATGGTGGAGTGATAACTACCAATGATTATGAGCTTTATAAGAAATTACTTCTTCTTAGGAATCATGGTTTGAAAAACAGAGATGAATGTGTTTTGTGGGCGTACAATTCCCGACTCGACGCGATCCAAGCAGGTATCGCCGGCATTAAACTAAAGCATTTGGATAAATGGAACCAACGATATCGAGAAATTGCTGAAATGTATCGAAAAGGCCTTAGTACTCTGGTGGAAACGCCCGTTGACAAACCACAGGAAGAAGCAGTATACCATAACTTTATCATTCAGACTGATCAAAGAGATGAACTGCAGAAATATCTCCTGCAGCTAGGAATAGAAACCAAGGTGCATTATCCAATTCCACTTCATCTGCAGGAAGCTGCGAAAGAATTAGGATATAAAGAAGGAGATTTTCCAGTGACAGAGAAGCAGGCCAAAAGAATTCTCAGTCTGCCCATTTATCCAGAACTGACTGACGAACAAGTAAATGGGGTCATTGGGGCGATCAAATCTTTTTTCTCTGTGATAACCGGAATGACACCTGCAACTGCGAGGTTCAGCAGACTAGCAAGATGATGTTCTAAAATACTGTTACACTAGCTTTAAATAGGGATTAAACCATGCTAAACCTAGGTAAAGCTAGAAAAAAGTTGGTTTGGGAACAATGGATAATAGAGAATATATTAAAGAAATTAGAGATAAATTTTCGTTAGAAGAAATTAAGAACATTCTTGATTCTTGCGGTAGTAAAAAGGTTCTAGTAGTGGGAGATACCATTATCGATGAATATTGTTTTGTCGAACCACGGGGGGGATCAGCGAAAGACCCAATGATGACTGTTGATTACCTCAATGAAGAAGTCTATGCTGGGGGAATTTTAGCCATTGCTAACCATGTAAGTAATTTTGCTGGTTCGGTTAGATTGGTCACTTTGTTAGGGGATCGGGCTGATTTCAAAAATTTTGTGGTAAGTAAACTGAATAAGCGTATTTCACCTACTTTTTTCGTGAAAGATAATTCCCCGACGGTACGAAAAAGGAGATATATCAGAAATACTCGTAATGAGAACGAAAAGTTGTTCATGATCGAAGATTTGAATCCCTCTCACATCTCAGAAAATCTAGAAAAAGAAATAATCGCATTTTTAGAACGAGAATTGCCGAATCACGATCTTGTGATTGTTGGAGACTTTGGACATGGGTTTATCACTGATAAGATCATCAAAACGCTGGAAGAAAAATCATCTTACCTGGCAGTTAATGTACAGACCAATAGTGCTAATTTAGGATTCAACTACGTTACAAAATACAGTAATCCTTCTTTTCTCACCATGGATGGTACGGAACTGGCACTGGCAATGGGGGAGAAGCTCAAGGATTTTTTAACCCTTATGAACACGTTGCATGAACGGAAAAAATATAATCGATTCCTGGTCACTCTTGGAAAAGAAGGAGCGGCCTACTTCAACCATGGAAAGATCCATACTAGTCCAGCTTTTGTTTCTAAAGTTACTGATATCGTCGGTGCCGGTGATGCAGTTCTTTCAGTAGCTTCACTCCTGTCATTGAGCGAGGTTGAAGAAGAACTTATACTTTTTATTGCCAATTGTGTTGGTGGCATCGCAGTAAGCATCATGGGGAATGAGAAGAGCATTGCTAAGGAAGAGTTGTTAGCATTTATTGAAGAGCTTTATACGAGCATAGATCATCGCGAGATAGATTATTATTTTAATTCCGTCAATGATACTCTTAATAATCTAGACAAGAAAAACATTTTCCAATTTGCAGAGCTGCTGCTAGAAACATATGAAAAAGATAAAGTAATTTATGTCTTTGGTAATGGGGGCAGTGCGGCCACCGCTTCCCACTTCTGTGGTGATTTAGTAAAAGGAGTTTCCTACGGCTTAGATAAAAGATTTCGAGTCATTTGCTTAAATGACAATACTCCTGCAGTGATGGCTATTGCCAACGATATCTCTTATGATGATATTTTTGTCGAACAATTGAAGAATTTTCTAAGGAAAGATGATGTCGTCATCGGTATTTCCGGGAGTGGTAATTCCATAAACGTCCTAAAAGCGATCGAATACGCTAACTCTGCCGGCGCGAAGACCGTAGCGATCTGTGGCTACAAAGGTGGCAAGATCAAAGACATCGCTTCTCTGGCAGTGCATGCGGAAGTTAATGACATGGAAATCTCTGAAGATATCCACAACCTCGTTATCACTCATTGTGTGAAAAGGATTCTGACAAATAGATTGAATAATACCAACGTTGGGGAAGTTTATGCAAAGCGAGTTAGTTAAGGAATTAAGAAATTAATAAGGTGTGGGTTAATGCTAATAGGAGGATATAGGCCTAACTGGCGGAGGATATGTAATGGTTGTAGTAGTTGATAAAAATGCTTACTTTTCCGAGAACGTTCTTACAGAAAAAGACCTTCTAAAGAAACTTAACGCCTTTAAAAAACAAGGAAAAAAAATTGGTTTATGCACGGGAAGTTTTGATCTCCTTCATCCAGGACATATTATTCACCTCCTTGCCGCAAAAAAAGAATGCGATATACTGGTAGTATCAGTCGCGTCAGACGAATACAATGCCGGGAGCAGAAAACAAAGAGGAAGACCCATTTTTACCCATGATATCAGAGCTTTTACCATAAGCCAGCTTAAAGCTGTTGACTTCGTACTCATTAATGAAAATTCACAGCAAATAATCCATCTCTTGAAACCAGATGTCTATATTAAAGGAATTGATTACAATACTCTTAGCGATCCCGTCTTAAGGTTAGAAAAGGAAGCCGTTGAATCGCACGGAGGAAAAATAATATTCACTTCTACTGAAAAGCTAGCTACGACAGAAATCATCCGATATATAAAAGAAGAGATTCAGTAAAGATTCAATCCGGGCCTAAAGCTAAAAATTATCTTTTCAAAACAAATCTTTTACTGCTTCCAAAAGATGGAGATATTGCCTTTTCTCGAAGACTTCTGGATACTCTTGCTGTATTTTTTGTTGCATAGCTTCAAACTCATCATGTTTTGTCGCAATAAATGCGGCAGTAACCTCAGCATTCCGGGCTGCCCCGATATCGCTGGCAAAATCACCAAACATAATTGCATTTTCCTTATCAATGCCATATAATTTCATGGCCGTGGTTAACATGCCCGGTTTTGGTTTTCTGCAAAGACATTCCTCTTCCTGAGAAATATTATCTCCTTCGGTGGGAGCAGCATGGGGGCAAAAGAAAACCGCATCTATTTTTCCTTGGCCTAAGCCTTTTTGAATAACTGCAGTCATCCCATAGAGGTCTTCCCTGGTAAACTGTCTTTTGTAAATACCCGGCTGATTAGTTACCAGTACTACAAGAATGCCTTTTTTATTGAGGTATTGAATTGCTTCTGGAGCGCCAGGAATAAGTTTCATATCCTCAGCCCGTTGAAGATATTTGAGTTTTTGTGCTTTTTCTACGATAACTCCGTCGCGGTCTATTAAGGCTATTCTCTTTTTTTGGTTAGGGAGTATAGGAGTTAGCTTCTCAAAAGAAATAGAATTTTGTGAAGAATTATTCTCAAATAAAATATCTCCTTTGATATTCAAGTGGTAGTGGGGTGTTTTTTCCATTGGCAAAACAAATAATTATTTAAAAATTAAAAAGATTATCTAATAAGAGCGCGGAACACCTGCACCGTCGACGGAAAAACAGGAAACCGCTGTAGCAAAGTATCAACTCCCTCCAACGGCATGGAATACAGAACAGGATGTTCTTTGATTGCATCCTGCTTTCCATAAATCCTGGCAGCCAATGCTTCGGTAGTGAGTGGCGTGCTTATTTCTAAGGCTGCAAACGGAGCTTCTTTTTTATCATCGAAGAGATGCAGCCCAGCAAGATGAAATTCTGAACCTTTCAAAGCAAATTCTTCTTCCATTTCTGCTTGAACATGCTCCCTGCAATATTGTTGAAAGTTAAAATCTAGAGTAAATTTTGGATTAGGTGTTGATCCAGAAAGGGAAATACAATCTGGAGCAGCGGCCATGCCTTTAGCTCTTTGGACAAAACTCAATTTGGTTCCTCCATCAGTAAGTAAGAGATGAGCGAAACCTAAGTACCTTGCCCTCTCTTCTGGACTAATTCCCCATTCATCAAAAAGCTCTGTCACTGTTCGGCCAGCAGGGTATTGATCTGGGACAAGATCGTGAGGAACAGCTTTGAGTTTAGTTGCGATAAAATCGTAATAGCCGCCCTGAAAAAGTTGTAAAGGGATACTTACTGAGCCATCAAAAAGAGCAACCGGACCATTATATCTTCCTTTCGTATCAGATGCTCTTCCTACAGCATCCCGATAGGCTTGCAGTTGTTCCGGAACTCGAAATTGTCTTTCTAAATTTAATCGCACTTCAAGATCATCAAAACTGTTGAGACTGCCAACAAGGTGGATGTCCCGATTAATACTATCCAAATCTAATTGAGCAGTTCCATCTTTAAGAGTAAGCGACATTGCTAGATCTTTCTCTGTTAGAGCTGGATCGACGGAGAAAGCCTCAAGATAAATACCTCCTCCTAAGTCGTGTTTATAACTTGCTGGTTTTGTATTCATGGTTTCATCTCTTATAATCTTCTTTCCAATTCTACATTTTTCTTGAAAAATTCCAGTACTCCATAAAAATCTTCAAAATGCGCATCGACATGTTTCTCGTATTCTGGAAGGTGCAATTCTGGTTTGTGTAAGTTCACACCAAGAGGTAAAGCAACAGAATTCCAGGGGCCAACGTCATTAAGACTATCGCCGATATAAGCAGTTGTTTCCCGATCTCCACCAATAGCTTGGTATGCTTTTCGGACTACTTCCCCTTTGCTGCCAAAAAGAACGTGAATCGTTCCTTTTCCGGTGAAACGACCTGTTTCATCAACGTGAATTTCATTAGCATAGGCAAACTGCATATCATTCTCTTCCCTAATTCGGTTTGCAGCATAGAGAAGACTGAGCGTGACGATACCGGTATCAACTTCATGCGACCGAAGATATCGACAGAACTGAGTAAACCCTGGCGCATAGGGAATGGAAGGGAAGACTTCGCAGGAGGTTGGAGCAACTTTACCCTCGAGAAATGCAATAGTTTCAGCAAACTGGCGCTGATGATTTTCCGGGGTCATTATATTGTGCACTTTATCAGCATATTTATCATTGATCTTCTGTTCTTCTTCTAGCAACCCCATGTGCCGAAAGAAAGCGGCATAGCTGGCCTCATGAGTATTGCGGAAGGCAATGGTTCCATCCATGTCAAAAATGACGGTCCGAATCTTTTCCATACTCTTCTCGGTTAAGAGAGCATTTAAAAAAATTATGGAATAGAGGTCTTCTGGAGCAGTTCTTTAATGGTTTTAACTAAATGTTCTGTAGTGATAGAATATTTTTTCATTAGGCTAGCTTGGGAGCCGTATTCGTCAGCAAAAACGTCGGGAATGGCTATCCGTTTAAATTTTTTTGGCTGAGTAAAATTAGCTTCCGCAATTATCTCGGCCACAGCGCTGCCCAAACCGCCGATGATGTTGTGTTCTTCTATCGAAATGATTACTGGAACATTCTTAGCATTCTTCTCTATAGCTTCCTGATCGAGTGGTTTGATAGTGTGATTATGGAGTATGCTTATTTCTATTCCTTCTTTTTTTAATTCTTCTGCGGCATCGAGAGCAGTTTTTAGTGTGATGCCGGTAGTTGCTACCAAAGCATCTTTGCCTGCACGTACCAATACTGCTTTTCCGATAGTGAGCGGGGAAACCTCATCAGTCACGATCGGATCATATCCTTTTGCTAACCTAATGTAAAGCGGTCCTTTGTGGTTAAGACTTGCTTCCATTATTTTTTTCATTTCATTGGCATCAGCAGGAGCAACAATCGCCATATTTGGGATAGCCCGAAGGATGCCAATGTCGTCGATAGCCTGATGAGTCGGCCCTAAGGGAGCGTAGACTAAACCACCACCATTGGCAATCAATCGAACATTCGCTTGATGTAAACAGAGATCAACTACCAGTTGTTCAAAACATCTTCTGGTCAAAAATGTAGCGATAGTATTGACATAGACGATTTTTCCTTCCAAGGCTAAACCGGCAGCCATGCCGATGATGTTGGCTTCGCTGATACCTTCCATAAAAAAACGGCGAGGCATTTCCTTGGTGAACTGTCTTAAAATATCATCACTCAAGTCAGAACCGATGAAGAAGACTTTCTCATTCTTCTTAGCTAATTCCAGGATCATATTGATGGCCGTTTTTCTCATAGTCTATAATACACTCATTTCCTCTGGTCTATTGGCCAGAGGTGCATTCGTAAGTCAAAATGCACAGTTCCCATACACTCCTTAGCGAGTATGCAAGAAATTAAGAAACTACTTAATTTCTGCACAGAAATACAATCGTTGTAGTATTTCTTGTGCCACCAGTCTGTGACTGGTGGTGGTCACGAGCATTTTGACTTCGTATCTGTCTTTTTCTAATTTATTATGTTTTATTCCTCGCTGGGATATAAATACCCCGCTGCTCTGCAGCGATTAGCGAGGAATGATTGAAAATCCGTCTTGAAGATTTGCGTAATACATGAAAAAAGAAAACTATCTTTTTTCAGTACTGAAAACCAATAGTTTTTGGTTTTCATGTACCTCACAGCTCTGCTGTGGTTGGGATAGCAAATCTTAGGATTTTCATTTTATTCTTTAATTAAACCAAGGGGGCTTAATAAAAACTTAAGAGAGTAAGAGATTAATAGAAAACTGCAAGCTCTCAATCAGGCTTTTTGTAGTAATCCTTTCTCTAGCAAGATCTCAGCATGTTCCAGGATGACGTTGAAGGGACGTTTAGAACGGACTGCGATGTCCAATAAGCTATGCTCGCCATCAGATAAATTCAGTATCCATAAAAAGCATTCTTGAGAGAGAGAAGTATTACGTTGCGCTCCGCGTAAGGCATATAATCCTCTTCGTCCTAGTTGCGGCTCACCCTTCGGGTTGGTGTTGATATAGAGTTCATTATGCTCCAATACTTCTAAAACTTCTAAATATCGTGATAAAGAAGCAGCTAAATGTTCTGGTTTTACAAAATCAAGATCATCGGCGGAGGTATGATACTGAGGAAAACTGGTATAATGGCTGCGCATCAGCGATCCTACCGGAAGATTAAAGCCTGGAGAACAGAACTGCCGCTCATCGCTTCCAGTCGGGAAAAAATCTAAGATTTGATACGGTTCATTAGAATCACGCAGTATTTTTTCCGCAACCTGATCTATCAGAGCATCTCCCCGTCTGCTTTTTTTGTAACTTACTGGTCCTGGACCGCCTACGCAGGTCGCTACCAATCCGTGTTTTATCTTACCTATATTCCGTTCATTCCGCGCCAGCCAAGTGATCGCGCCGATAGTCTCGGGGATGAATAAAAACCGGTAAGAATAATAATTTGAGCAACGTGACTGTAATTCCTTGATAAGCTGGGTAAGAAGCACTACTCCACTGAGATTATCATTGCACATGGAAGGGTGGCAAACATAACAAGTAAGCAACACTTCTTCAGGATTTTTTCCAGGTAGAAACATCTCGCCGTAGGTAAGGGATCCTTCAGTCAGGCTGCTTTCTATCACTGCCTCATATTGATCTTCTGGTAAAGCTTCTAGTTCTCTGTGGGTTAAGCAAAAACCCCAATCTTCTTTATAGTAAGAAGTAGAATATGGTATCCAATCGGGATGTTCTGGAAGAGTGTGAAGGTGCTTCTTTAATTCTTCTAACCCCATCTTCTGGTGCACCGGGATGCTGTAGCTTACCACATGGATATTGCTTCTTTGAAAATCAATAACTTTAACCCCTTTAGAATTTAGGACATAGGCATCCTTGATGTTCCATTCTTTCGGCACAGTCCAGTCAAATACTTTTGTTCCCGTCGGAACTTCAAAGACTTCTAAAGTGGGAAGATGCTCTTTAATTATTTGCAAGGTTTCTCTGACTCCTTTGCCAGTAATGCTTCGGCAAATAGGAAAGAGCCGCTGCATCAAAGCATACATTTCTGTTCCAACTCCTTTTTCTATATCTTTTTCTTTTACCCATTTTTCTACTCCCGAGCCTGCGCTTTCCACTTCTTCTGCTCTTTCAATGAATTTCTTTTTCCGCAGAAGATATCCTTCTACATAGATATTATCCAGTTGAACATCCTCTACCGAAATAATTTCTTCCGCAATTTCTATCGGTTTCATCACGATCGGCTTGCCGTGGATGTTTAAGGAAGTATTTAGCACTGCTCCAATCCCGGTCTTCCGCTCGAATGCCTTGATAATTTTATAATATAAAGGATTCGATTCCGGTTCTACCCGCTGCGGTCTGGCCGTTTTATCAAAAGGGTGGATTGCTGCCGCTAAATGCTTTCTGCCTAAAGGAGTGGTATCAAAACCGATAGTCATGTAAGAGCAGTTGATTTGCTTCGGATTTATGACATAATCGGAGATTCTTTCCGTCAAAATAGAGGGAGTGAAAGGCATCCAAAAATCGCGCTGCTTAATTGCTTCATTAATTTTGGCGACTGCTTGCTGGTCGCTGGGATTAGCTAGAATCGATCTATGCCCCAGGGCACGCGGCCCAAATTCCATCCGCCCCTGGAATACAGCACAAATTTCTCCTGCGGCTAGAAGCTGAGCTATATCGTCTGCGCTCGCGTTGGCAATTATGTCATAACGCTCTTGAATGAGAGGATGATTCAACAATTGTTCTATTTCTGTCTTTGATGCTTCATTTCCTAGGTACGCATGGGTAAGCGTAGGGATATTTTTATAATTCAGCTGATCTAACTTCAGCCGATCTAACAACACATACGCCGAACCAATAGATAGGGATTCATCTCCTGCTCCAGGGGGAATATACAGAGAGTCGACCATTTCTAATTCCGCCAGGCGTTTATTTATCTTGATGTTTAATGCTAGACCTCCACTTATCACGACGTCTTTTATCCCTGTTTCTTTGATACAATTAGAAACCCATTTTACCATCAGCTCTTCAGCAAAATCCTGCACCCCGCCGGCAATGCCATCAAATCGGCATCCTTTCAACTTTTCTTGAAAATATTTGAAGAAATCAGTCATTTCAGGATTTCTTTTGAATTTTAATCCCTCCACGTCTAGACATTCCATAAAGACTTTGAACGGCCTTTCTTTTTCATAACCTCTAGAGTATGGAGCCAAACCCATCACTTTATACTCATGCTCGTGCGGTTTCATTCCTAATAATAGAGTAATACTACTATACATTTTAGCAATCACGTTATCATGAGCTCTGTGGATACATTCATGCTTCCCATTCCTAAATACATTAACCGTTTCATACGTTCCATCCCCTCCCGCATCAGCAGTCAACACTAAGAAATCTTTTTTCTGCGTACGCAGGGGATTAGTGTAATATCCGAAATAAGCGTGAGATAGATGATGGTCAACAAAGATTACTCTCTCCGAGGGCAGATTAAAATAGGTTTCAATATACTCCCTCCGAACGATACTGGTCATCTCTTTGGCTTCTTCATTTAACTCTCGGTTAAACGCAAAGGGAATATTCTGCAAAGGATAGTAATTCCCCCCTTTTGCTTTATGATGTGGGAATACATCTGCTAACTTTATATCTTTTTTATCATAAATCACCGGCTGCCAATATTTTTCTTCTAGGGTATAATGGTCCCTGATATTCATGCTGGTGATTAAATTATGCAGATTAGCACAACTTACTTGCTGATTGCCGATGGTAACATAATCTACTTCTTCAATAGTGATTCCTGCAATTTCCAAACATTTCTCTATGGCGCGCTTAGGAAATCCGCCCCTGTTTTTTACTCTTTGAAGTCTTTCTTCAGAAATAGCGCAGACTAATTCTCCATTCTTAATCACACAAGCAGAAGCATCGTGAGAATCATTTATTCCAACTACAATTAATGGTTTCATCTTTTATCTCCACGGAAAAAGTTAATGTCTTTATCCAATTGCTTAAAAGCCTCATTATATAATACTTCAGTATCAGCAAGCAATAGCTTTCCATTTCCAATTTTAACTTTATTAATCAATTTATTCTCTAATAGATATTTCTCAAATAAGGAAGCATCATAAACTACATTCTCATCTAAATTCCTAACGAAATAAGTGCAGGAATCTTTGAACTCTCTTCCAAAAATTCTAAGCGTTCCTTCAAAAGTTTTCATATACCTGTAAGGAACACCATAGCTTTGCTCTACGTAATGCATGAAGGTTGCTGATTGAAATTTAGCTCCAAAGAATAAAATTTTGGCTTTTTCTTTATGCAGTTTTCCGAATATGGAATCTTTTCCAAAACAATCAGCTTCCACATTTTTAAACTTCTTCTTATCCTTGCCAAAGATTGCAGCTGAAAAAATCGGATGTATTGTTCTTCCAGGCTTTTCAAAATTCCTAAAATGTTCAGATAATACTCCTACGGTAGATGGCGAAAATTCCGGATCATAAACCTGATTATGGCAGTAGCTGTAAGTAAAAGTGGGCATAATAATTGTTCCATTTCCTACACTTTCTTTTAAAGCTTCAATTAAACTATTTAATAATGAGTTCCTATTTCCTCCAGACAGCTTTCCAAACACAGAAATATCGCTGTGAACAAAAATGGAATCTCCTTTATTTACCCCAACTTTCTTTAAAGCTTCAACAAAATCTTGATAGTAAAGCTTGTCTTCTCCAAAAATAAATAACGGGTTTTTTTCATAAGTTATAGGAAGAATTTGCACCGTCCCTGTTCCTTTAAACACGCATTCGCCATTTTCCCTATACATTTTAGTTGAAATCTCCACAAAATGGGTAGAATTACTTTTCCCCATCACTTCTCCTATTACTTTTATCTTATCTCCAATAAAATAAGGCTTGATATATTTGGCATCCTGTTTAATGCAGATGGAACTCCCCCCCGGTAAATGTTCTCCGTATAACGTAGACAGCAATGAAGTTAACATAAATCCATAGCCTATCTGCCGCCGATACTCCGTCTGAGAAAAATAATTCTTATCCCAATGAATCGGACTATAATCATCAACTAATCCTGCAAACAGTTTATGTTTCTGCAGATCTATTTCCATCTCAAATCCTGCTTTCTGGCCAACTGCTATTTCTGAGAATGCCCACGCTTTATTTCGATGTTTCATTTGTTTACGATGTCTCTTAATTTTAGTATCATAAACATTGAAAATACCTGATTAATCCTGCAATTATGTATTTTCATTTTCTGCTTACAATTTCACATAAATCTTTGAAAGTAATTATTTGATCAATCTCTTCCAGAGTAAATTCCAGATTCACTTTCCTTTCAATCTCAGCAATCAAAGCCAGATGATTGAATGAATCCCATTCAGAATTATTCTTGCGGGAAAAATTATCATCTATCTGATCAACCGAAATTTCCATTACTTCCGATATTATTTTTTTTAGCTGTTCCATTTTATTCATAGATTATGTAAGACTGTAAAGGACTCAACACGCTTCTTTGAATTTTGAATTTATCCAATCCAAAAACTTCTTTTAAAGCAATAGTTTCTCCTGGACATTCCTTATAATTTAATTCATCGAAACCAATTATAGACCCTTTAGTTAGATGTCCTTTAATTAATTTTAAACACTCCTTAGTGGGCTGATAAATGTCCATGTCAAAATAAACTAAAGAAATAATAGTGTGAGGATTTTCTTGTAAATATTTTTTAAGAGTAATACTCGCATCTCCTTTTATAATTTCAAATTTTTTAATATGAGGAATGGGGCTTTCTGATTCATGAAAATCTAAAATCTGTTTTAAATATTCTTCATATCCATGAGTAACCGAATAATCACCGGTTTTCATTTGATGATCATTCTCGCTTACCATAGGAAAGCCTTCAAAAGTGTCAAACCCTACAATTTTTCGATTGTAATTGAATGGCTCTAACATACCTCTAAAATTAGAAAATAAGGCTAGGTTATGCCCCCATCTAACTCCTAATTCTATTACTATTCCGTGAGTTTCCAAAGATTTCTGATAAAGCTCATACATAAATAAAATTCTGGACATAGTTCTTCGATTAATGAATAACCCCAAATTGCCTAATAATTCCTGTTCCGGAATGGGTGTATTTTTAAATAACTGGAAGAATTTTTCTCTATTAATCCTCTCTTGATTAGAGGTTCTTTCAATAGTATTAAAGTCCATTTTACCATTAAATTTTAGCTAGAATCTGTTTAAAAATGTTTTGGTCTACTGTTCTTTTACACTAAAAAAGCCAGCCTTGGCATGAATGGATGGTCCTGGCTTTTTGGTGCCTAAAGATGTGTTTTAATCCGGCATCTAAACAGACTTTATTCTCAAACCAGCTTATATCAAATCCATTTACAATCAACCTTCCAGCAAAAAGAGATACTGACTGGCCATATTGTTCGCTATTAAATTTCTCCCAAAGAGAGTGATAAATTTCACTGAGCTTTGCCTCGCTTTCTTTCATAGAGATTAATTTTTTTTATCAACAAGAATTGAAATTTCGATGCTGACTCTAGTTCTATCATTAGTTCCAACAACCCCGGCATGCAGGAGCTTATCATGGAAGATAATAATATCTCCTGGGTTTGTGGGGATAACTGTTGCTTTATCAGAAACATCTTTTACTGTTGTAGCTTTCCCATATTCTCCAATAGTAAATTCATACTCTTGTTTTTGAGAATGAGGAACAACCATTAATCCAGCTTTTCCCGGCTCGCAGTAAACGGCTATCCAGGCTTTTAACATTTGCTTGCCTTTAGGCAGACTATATTTGGAACGCTGCCAGAACCAATAATCTGCATGCATGAGGGCAGCATCACTTTTTTCAAATGGTCTAACTAAACGCCAATAAATATCTTCTCTTCCTAAATGCCCATTAACCGGACATAAGTCTGTTGCAGAAAATTCTCCTAATACTTTGCTTAATACCGAAAAGATAGAAAATTTTTTGATTGCATCCACCTGCTCTTTAGAAAAAATTCTAACTGGTTTTGGCCAGGCTTCACTATGATTAATCATGTGCGCACTTTTATGATATTCTTCAATAGGACAGTTTAGGAATAAAGAGTAATTATCTTGATATTTGTTCTTAAGATTATCATGATAACTTTTGTTAATAAAATTACGGATAGTTGCCAGTTCAGATGTGGATAATTTTAAGTTGGTAATAAAACCGGTTCCTTCATTAAGTTCATTCATAACCATCTAAACCACCGTTTTAAGCTTTGTAATTTTGGATTATAAATCTTCTGCAATTAAAGCCATACATTCCGGCATCTTCAGACTTAATAGAAAATTTCTTTACCGCTTCCAGCCAGGCGCGTCTTTCTCCGTTCTCATTATCATTGGCGGAAGCATTAAACTCATCAAAGCAAATCATTGCTCCTTGACTAATCATGCTTTTAGAAAATATATAATTTAAAACCTCTTCAGTAGATTCATAAAGATCACAGTCAACATGGACTAAAGCAAATTTCTGGTTTTCTGGAAGCTGGGGAAGAGTTTCATTGAACCATCCCGGATAAATTTTGAGATTATTAATATATTTTTCACATTTTTTTCTGACAGATTCTGGATTGCCTTTGAAATCACCTTTTTTCCATTTGCCCTGGGCTACTTCTTTCATTCCTGAAGCTATACTCTTTATTTCAGGAAGCCCTTGGAAACTGTCAAATAATAATAAAGCCTTATTATTTTTCTTTATTCTGGATAAAGCATAGCTGATATAAGAAGCGCTGAACCCATTCGAAACTCCAAATTCAGCAATATCCCCATCAACTAAGGAATAACTCACGTAATTTACTGCGCTGATAAGACCTTGCTCACGCTGTAAGGCAGTTTCATTCCAGCTTAGCCTTTGCAAGTTTCTAAGAATATTTCTCTTTAATAATTTAAAATGCCTAATATATTTCTCCATCTCTCTAAAAAACAGTAATGTTTTTATAAAGATATCTGTTCTTAGATAAAGTCAACTAAACAATCATATCAATCACCTCTCCGACAAACAAAGAAGAACCAATATATAGAATTATGTTTAGTTGACTTTATCTGGTCTACTGTTCTTTTTTCAAGACCATTTTCAAGAGCCTTATTGCGTAATCTTTATATTCCCAAAATAAGCAGTCTTAAGATATGAGCAACCAAACCAACAGTTATTTGGTCGGCTATAACTGCGGAATTAGTATTGAGATAGAAAGCTTTCCTATCTCTCAGCGCAGCCTGCGTTATCAGCAACAAGAAAACCCTTCCCTCAGTTTGGGAGACCAAGTCATTTATGCTGTAGCTCAAGTGCTACCTAAATTCCCGGAGTTCAACAGCTATTTCTCGGGGGAAGTAACAAAATACCCTTCTATTAATATCGCGTACTCAATCAATCTTGGAAAAGGACCAAAAAAAGTAGTGCTCAAAAACGCCGATAAGCTCTCCTTAGTAGAAGTTTCCTACGCCGTAAAGGCCTTCGCCTTTAAGTATATGCGGGAAAATCTGACTGAAGCTGACACAGAGGGAGCAACGACCTCCATCCTTAATCTTTCTTTTTTCAATCCCTACAGCGTGGTCACTCCTCTTTTCGCCGACCAAGCCGCCCTCCTTACCATAGCTTCTGAACGGGAGATTGTAAAAATAGTGCAAGAAAAGGCAGTGGCACAGAAAGTTTTCAATCTTTGCCTAGCCTATGACGTACGGGTTGCTGACTGCCAGAGGGCTTTGCAATTTCTCAATGCCATAAAAGATATATTAGAAAAAAAAGAAGCGTAGAATTTAAGTTCCAGCCATTTAAGCGGATTCACTCAAGCCTTTTTACTTAATTTTTCCTGGTAATACTGCTGCAGCATTCTATATAGCACTTTTTTGGTCGGCCCTTTAGGAATATCTGGCAAATCCGGCAGATTATTAATAATAATTATTTCCTTAGGCTGCTTATACCCGGCTATTTTATCTGAAAGGAAATGACGTAAATCCTCTTCCCGCACCGAGAGCCATCCTTTGTCTTCCTTAAGCTTGACAAAAGCACAAACTTCCTGTCCCAGTAGCTTACTGGGTATGCCGAACACCGCACATTCTGCTACGGCAGGATGCTTAAAGAGAACATTTTCAACTTCACTGGGATAAATGTTTTCTCCACCTTTGATGATCAGGAAATCTTTCCTGGTTTTGAAATAGATGTATCCGTCTGCATCCATATAACCGTAATCCCCACTATGAAACCAGCCGTTCCTAAAAGTTTGATAGTTTTTTTCCGGAAGCATGAAATATTCATTTGCAACATTCAAACCACGTATACAGATTTCACCCTCTTGGCCCAAGGGCAATTCATTACCATCATCATTGCGGATGCTGATTTTATTAACAGGAAGAGCCTTGCCCACGGTTCCTACTTTTCGTTTTTCCGCAGGGAAATCATTGAAGCAGGCAAAGGAAGTAGTTTCCGTCAAACCGTAACCCTCAAACACCGGGATCTTAAAGCGGGATTCAAATTGGTTTTGCATCTCTCTGGTTAAGGGCTGCCCTCCGCAGATTATACCTTGCATAGATTGGTCAGTGCGCTCCAGCGGCAGGCTCAACAAAATGGAAAGAATGGAAGGCATGACGCTGATCCAGTTGATGTGATATTGTTCAATGAGACGCCAAAACGTCATCAAGCTGGTTTTACCCTGCACCATCACGGTTGAACCGCCGGCATAGAGAGGGCTTAGCAAGGTTACAACCTGCCCATTATTATGAAAGAGTGGAAGCAGGCCTAAAGTCCTGGTTGAGGACGAAAACAGGAACCATTCAGAAAGCGCTTTGGCATCAGCCAGCAAATTGAGATGAGTAAGCACCACGCCCTTAGGATTTCCCGTCGTTCCAGAGGTATAGATTATGACTGCTTTATCAGTTGGACTAACTTCAGGTGTTTGAAACAAATGCGCAATCGTTTGCGCAGATGAGTCGGAAAAATATTCTGAAGAAAAAAATTTTTCTGTTGAATAAAAAGTAGCGAGGGGGGCAGCGACAGCCCCTATTTTCGATTCTACAATAGGATCAAAGAGAACCATTTTTGTTTGCGAATTAGTAATAATAAATTCCATCTCTGGAGGTGAAAGATCGGGGTTGATGGGCACGACCACTACTCCCAGCGCCAGCGCGGCAAAATAAAGTGATACGAAAGAAGAGGAAGTAGGGATGATTAAACAGAGGCGATGGCCGGGCTGTAGGCCATGTTCACCCTGAAGCTGAGCGGCAACCAATTTAATTTTATAGTCAAAATCCTGATAAGTAAAGGACTCATCTTTATCCGGAAAGAAAATAAAATCCTTTGCCAAAAAAAGTTCTTTTTTGGCTAAGAACAGTTCATAGACATTCTGGTATTCGATAGCAAATGGTTTTTCCAGACGCTGGTGCGGCAGCAGCATTTCTGAATTGATGGGCAATCCTTTTCTATTCTGAAGGTATTTACGAAGAATTGCTAGAATTGCTGGAACACCGGTCATGCGCAAAGTATCTTTATATTCTAATCTAATGCCAAACTCTTTTTCCAGCGCCGCTAAGAGCTGAATATGCTTCAGGGAATCCCAGCGCGGAGTATTGGCCATAGTCAAATCAATACTATAACTGCCCATTATTTTCTCAAACACTTCACGAAGTTTTTGTTCCATTAGTCTTTCCTATTTTACTGAATCTTTGAAATGATCAATGATGTTTTCTGCCGCCCGCCTAGCCATCATCGAACGGCATTCCTTAGTTGCCGTTCCGATATGCGGAATAATCAAACAATTATCTTTTTTACAGAGCGGATGGCTGGCCGGAAGCGGCTCGGGATCAGTCACGTCGAGGCATGCTCCCCGAATGAATCCCTTTTGCAATGCCTCGACTAAATCGTCAGTATGGACCACCCCGCCACGGGCCATGTTGATCAAAACTGGCTTCTTCTGCATCTGCAGGAACTCTTTTTTGCCGATAAAATGTTTTGTTTCCTTGGTCAATGGGAGGTGCAGGGAAATATAATCTGCATTATTGAGGAGAAAAGGCAGTTCTACCTGCTGAATCGCGACCGGGATTGGTTCATCTGCCGGAGGTGTCGACCGGTTATAGTAAATGACCTGAAGACCAAAACCTAATGCTCTTTTGGCTACAGCTCTTCCAATTTTACCAAAACCGATGATACCCAGCGTTTTTCCGGAAAGTTCTTCACCGAGAAAAAGTTCAGGATCCCATGATTTCCATTTATCCTGATAAATAAAATCACGGGCCGAGTGAATTTTCCTGGTCCAGGCTAAAAGTAAAGCCAAAGTCAGATCCGCAGTACTCTCGGTTACCACATTCGGAGTATTATATATAGAGATTCCTTTACTTTGCGCTGCAGCCAGATCAATATTATCTAAACCCACAGCGTAATTAGAAATTACCTGTACAGAACTATTATTAAGAATATCCGCGGTCATTTTTTCCGATACGGTCGTTAAAATTCCATCGTAGTTGGAAGTGATTTCTTTTAACTTTACTAGCGGTAACGGAGCATTTTCTTCAGAAGAGTCAACCTGAAAATGTTTACCCAAAAGTTCTTTGGCTATCGGAGGCAAGCGCCTGGTTATAAAAATTCGCTTCATGTTTTATGATGGTACTTTTGTCGTACTCCTCCGCAAAAATTCACCTACTTTCTTCATTGCTTCATCAATTTTATCTAAATCATGAACTAGAGGGCCAAACGAAATTCTGACTGCTTCTTGCTGAGATCTTCCAAAACCCCAACCTGGAACAAAGAGCACACCAGTTGCTTTCAATACTTCCTCGACAAAGACAGCACTATCGCGACCTACTTTCATACAAGTATAAAGACCGCCCTGGGGCACAAAACAAGGCAAGCCGATATGTTCATGAATCGCTTGTACTGTTTTCTCTGCCGCTTTCTTATAAAGAGCATTTACATCTTTAAGATACGTATGTAGACTTCCGTCAGCGATAGCTTTTTCGAGATACGTGGTTAAAGCCATTTGATGTAAAGTATCTGGACAAAGAATCGCTGATGATTGCACCGATTCAAATACGGAAATCACTTCTTCACTTGCTTCGATCCAACCCAGGCGCCTGCCTAAACCACGGCACCATTTAGAATTCGAATGCAGCGAGAGGTAATTATCGCTTGGGGGCCAGGAAAAATATTCTGGAAGCTGATCTTCGAAAACGAGGTCTTTGTAAGCAAAATCAATCACCAAGAAACCACTTGTCTCTTCCAGCGCTTGACGAGCCGCTTGGACAAAAGCATGCGGTAGTACCTGAGAAGTCGGGTTGTCTGGAGCTACCAACAACACTACTTTCGGTTTTTCCTTTCGGATGAATTGGGCAAATTCTTGAATTTTCTTCTCGGGAATATATTCCCATTTTTCTTCATCAACCACAGGAAAACGAATTATGTCTACGTCCAAAGCAGTTGTAATCTGCGTCGGGAAATTACAATAAGCTGGATCAAGCAGCAGGATTTTGTCATGCGGATCAAGCAATACCTGGAAAATATCAAAGGTCATCTGGGTAGAATTTGCGCCAATAGCGATCTGTTCGGGATGAAGTCCCCGCAGGTTGTAGATATGTTGTTCATATTTCACTAATGCTTCTTTACAAGCTAGCATCCCCAAAGTGGGTGAATACCCGCCAGACTGGTGCAATTTTTCCTCATCATTAATTATTTCCGCATAGGCTTGCTGCATTAATTTAGGAGTTTTATGGTTAACCCATCCCCCAGCAAAGGAAATCACTTCTTTCGATTCGAAACCTAACTTCTTAAAATAGGCAGGGTTGGCATAGCTCATGATCTGCCGCACCGGAGAGATCTGCCGTCTAAACATTACCGCTTTTTTTGAAAGTTCTGGTCTCATTATTTCATTTCACCTCTAACATTATCACGTCATCCCGCCATCAACATTTATCACTTGTCCATTCACATAGCTGGCCAAATCACTAGCCAGAAAAAGAGCAACCCGAGCTATCTCTTGTGGCTGGCCAATCCTTTTTAGGATGGTTTGATTCAGCAAACGTTCCCGCTGTTCAATCGTAAGGTAACTAATCATTTCTGTTTCTGTCAATCCTGGAGCTATAGCATTGACAGTAATGCCAATCGGCCCTAGCTCTTTTGCTGCAGTCTTGGTAAAACCAATTATCCCTGCCTTGCTAGAGCTATAAGCAGCTTGCCCGGGGTTGCCGAATAAACCCATCACTGAAGTGATATTGATTATCTTCCCCCCGCTAAGGAGCATTATCTTAGCTGCTTCTTTAGTGCAGAGAAAAGTTCCTTTAAGATTTGTGCCTAATATCGCTTCCCACTCCGCTTCCTCAGTCTTGAGAATTAAATTATCCTTCAAAATGCCGGCGTTATTGATCAATACATCCAGTCGACCAAAAATTTTTTTGACTTCAGAAAACAAATGCTGCACCTGATCTGCTTTGCTGATATCTGCCTGAATAGCGATAGCGGTTGGGCAAATAGTTTTTATTTCTTGCAGGGTTTGCTGCAAAGAATCCTCGCTATGGAGATAGTTTATGATCACTGTTGCTCCTTGTTGTGCGAAAAGAATAGCGATGGCCTTCCCGATCCCTTTGCTGGCACCAGTAATCAAAACAACTTTATTCTGAAGCATATCCTTAATCTCTCCGCTTTATCTGAATTTTTTCTTTCTCTTGAATGATAACAAAAGCTACTGCTTTATCTTCACAATGCGACAGGCTGATTTTGCTTTGTAAACCAGCGTACTTTTGATGATGGATTCTTATTGAAGGAACGCCATCTTGAAGATGATAAATCTCAATTTGTGTAAATGGGACGGCTTTTTTTCCCAAACCGTAAAGAGCTTTGATGATTGCTTCCTTAGCTGCAAATCGCACAGCTAGATGTGGAGCAGGATTTTTCTTTGAAAGACAGTATGCTAATTCATCAGCAGTATAGATCTTACTAAAAAAGAGACTATCTTCGGATTGCTTCAATCCGCGAAAGCGACTGATACTCTCTATATCCACGCCTATGCCGCAAGTCCAGTTCATGCATTACCTCGTTTTTGAGCATTTAAATACTTTCTGAAGTTATGTTCTTTCTAAAAAAGATTTCCGATCAAGAGCATAATGAAAAATCCGTGAATCGCTACCATCAATCCTCAAAAAATGAAAACCAAAACTCTCAAAAAGCTTCTTAGATATTTCATTGTGCTGCATGATTCGTGCGGTAATGGTATGTACATTCTCTTGAGAGAGATATTCTTCAAAAGCAAGACTTAAGGATTTCTTCCCATACCCTTGCTGCCGAAAATCTGGATTGAGATTGATGCTCACCTCCGCTTCCTCATCACGACGATCGAAGCGGATCATTCCGACCTTCTGCTGTTCGAGATTGACAATTAAATACAGCCGAGTAGACGGTTTCTGCAGTACATTTAAATACCACTTTTCATGAATTTCCAGAGCAACTTCTCCAGTAGGAGAGAAAGCTATGCTTACGGGATCATTTCGCCAACGTAGGATATCCCAACAGTCATCCATTGTAGCAAGACGAAGCGAGATATTAATACTCCTTAAATTCTGGTAGTGGCCCATATTTTTCTTCTAATTGCTTTTTTCCCATTGCGATTTTCTGAGGATCAGCGGTAAAAGAGCGCGGATGTCTTTTATATAAATACAAGGGTTTAGGAACATGCACTCCTTTATATTTAGTGAGGATGCGAAACAGCAAGTCGTATTCTGGAAACATAAAACGCTGGTCCCAGAAGCCAATTTCTTCGAGAATTTTCTTCCGAAAAAGAATTCCTGCTGCAAGTGTATTCAAGATGTTTTTGCAGCTTATTTCTTTTCTTGCGTTAGTGCGCAAGTCAATTTCATGATAATCACTGTAGGCAAACGCATATTCACGGCGGTTGCTATAATCTTCATATGGGGCCCCAGATTGAAGACCACTATAAAGCTCTGAGAGCATATTTGGACTGCATTCATCATCACCATCGAGAAAAACCACATATTCCCCTCTCGCTAAGCGTAGCCCTTCATAACCAGCTTTGATCATGCCTTGGTTCTGTTGATGTAATACACGTAATCTGGGGTGATGAAAGGAATCGATGAGGTCACGAGTTTCTTTTTCACTCCCGTCGTCAATAACGAGAATCTCAAAGTCAGCAAAATCCTGCCGCAAAGCGCTCCGAATTGCTTTGTCAACTAGATTGAGATCGTTATGGGTGCGAATAATTAAGGAAATCATGCTGATCAGCTTCGGTCTGCTCCGCCCCTGCTTCTACCACCTACTCTTTTACTCATTCCACCAGTCCTCCTTCGTTAGCACAGTATAAGGAAAAAGATCGCAGGAGGCTTTCTTACCCATAATTTCCCAGTAATGCTTGGGATCAAGGGCAGATTCTACTTGTCTGTTGCCAGGACGTAATACGGAAATATTTTCGGGATTGAAGACTTCACCTTTCTTAATCGGTTTGACTACAAATATTTTTCGTCGCACAAACTTCATCATGCTACGCTGCTCTTCCGTTAATGTTATCTCCCCGTCGCCAAGCCAAGCTTGATCAATATATATGTGCTTACCTTCTTGAAGCTGTTTCTCAGTTTCACGTACAACTTGCACCATCTGTTTAAGCTCTGCTGGCTCCAGGGACATTTTATGGTCGATCCCTTCCATAGCCCTGGAAAGAGTAAAATGTTTTTCGATGATTTTTGCTCCAAGCGCGACTGCAGCTGAGGGGACACCCATATAGTCCATGGTGTGGTCAGAGTACCCAACCACTACTTCAGGGAAAAAAGTCGATATTGTTTTTAAGGCCTTCAGATTTGCAGAAGAAGGAGGAGCAGGATATTTAGCGACGCAATGTAAGATCGAGAGGGATTTATTACCTGTTGAAGCAACCGTTGCGACCGCTTCTTGTACTTCTTTGAGTTGCGCTCCACCAATAGAAAAAATCAGAGGCTTGCCAGTAAAAGCAGCTTTTTTCAACAGCGGCAGATGTGTAGTTTCAGAACTGGCTATTTTAAACATTCCAACATGCCGGTCAAGAATATCTACCCCTTTTTCATCAAAGACACTAGCAAAAAGAATTAGGCCTTTACTTTGTGCGTACGCAGCTAAGTCAGGAATCCACCACCCCGGAAATTCAGTTTTCTTCCAGACTTGATAGATATCTACTTCCTCACCCCATTCATTACGAAAGTGGCCCGCATCTGGAACATAAAGTCCTTCTGCCGTAAGCCATTGAAATTTCACTGCATCAACACCAGCAGCAGCAGCAACATCGATTAATTTTTTAGCGAGGTTAAAATCACCGTTGTGATTGACACCTGCTTCAGCTATGATGAAACAAGGCTGATTACTACCAATTATTCTTGTCCCGACTTTGAAAGACACTTTCGGTTTCTCTTCTGTTATTGATGCATATTCAGAATCTTGGAGTATTCTGTATTTCACTTCTGCAATTTTCCAATCTTCTTCAGTGTCGATATCCTGGACTTCCAGATCACTTAAGATTACTGCACCGGAATTAGTTGTCCAGAGCAGCTTGTGTCTCTTGAAACTTTCAGTTTTCATCCAGTAGAATTGTCCACTGTCATGATAAGCTGGCATCAGGTCTTGTGAGCGTTTAGTCAAGTTCTCTGGGTTAATCATGCTTAGCTTCTCCCCCTCAATTTTAAGAGCCCGTTGGATAGGGTAAGTGTAACGACGTACGGGACATACTGAATCGTAATTCTTTTCGATCATTAAAGAAAAACATTCTTGCATCTTTTCAACTGAAACAAAAGGTGCAGTCGGAAGCAGACAACAGAAATAATCAAACGTTTTTCCCTGGAGTTCATATCGCTCTAGGACTTCCCCCATCACTTCGGCAAGATGAGCAAAATCATTTGCTGTTTTTTCAGATCTCAGAAAAGGCACTTTCGCTCCGGCCCGGATAGCAATTTCAGCAATTTCTTTATCGTCTGTCGATACCATCACTTCGTCAAATAGTCCCGACTTAATTGCACACTCTATAGAATAAGTGATGATCGGCTTTCCCAAAAAATGCTTTATGTTTTTTCGAGGAATTCTCTTGCTTCCCCCCCGCGCAGGAATGATCGCAATTCTACTTTTTCTTGTAGACATAAAAAATTGTTGTATATTAACTATAACCCGGTTTTGTTCTTGTTCCATCAAACTAGGATAGATCGGTAAACTGATAATTTTTTCGTAAAATTGTTCAGCGTTAGGACAAAGTCGAGGCTTATACCCTTTCTGGCGATAATAAGGCTGTAAATAAATAGGCAGATAATGCACCTGGCATAAAATATCTCGTTCTTTCAAATACTCAAATAGAGTACGCCGTATTTTTCCATTCTTAACTTTAAGAATAAATAAATGATAGGAATTAACCAGGTCGTTTTGTTCTTCTACCATTTCCAATTCTGGATTTTTTTTGAAAGCTTCCCCGTACTTGTTCGCCAATTCTCTCCTTTTCTCAATAAAAGAATCTATCTTCGTAAGTTGGCTCATCCCTAAAGCACATTGAAAATCAGTCATGCGATAGTTATATCCTAACTCCTGCATCTCTTGATGCCATGGCCCTTCGTCTTTATACCAAAACAGTTCAGGATTTTTCGTTATTCCGTGGGTGCGCAATTTCAATAACTTCTCATACAGATCTTTGGAGTTAGTCGTAATCATTCCACCTTCACCGGTAGTAATATGTTTCACGGGATGAAAACTGAAGCAACTCATCTGGGAATATGTACAGTCGCCTATTTTGCTCTCCTTGTACCTTGCACCCAGAGCATGACAAGCATCTTCGATAACGACCAAGTTATGCTTTGATGCAATCTTTTGGATTGCTTCTAAATCACAGGGCAATCCGCCATAATGAACAGGAAGGATTATTTTTGTCGCAGCAGTTATCTTTTTTTCAACTTCTGCTGGATCAATCAAACCTTGCTCAGTAATATCCGCAAACACCGGAGTAGCGCCACAATAGAGGGTGCAATTGGCAGAGGCGACAAAACTGAGCGGTGAAGTAATCAATTCTTCTCCCGGCTTCAAACCGGCAGCCAGACAAGCTAGATGAAGAGCTGCAGTTCCGCTAGAAACTGCTACGGCATATTTCGCTCCAACATAATTTGCAAACTTTTCTTCAAACTCTTTTATTTTCGGCCCCGTAGTTAAGAAATCATCTTGAAGGGCTTTCTGTACCGCTGCAAGATCATCTTCTTGGATTGATTGTTTCCCATAAGGAATTTTCTCTGAAACCACGGCTTATTCTGCTTTAAGAGCATATTTAAAGATTACGAAATAGGCATCTTTTTTGTGGGTTCTTCCTCAAAATTTAAATAGGAGCCACCTAAATCAAATTTATGCGCATTGCCTTCCTTACTACTGGATTTTCGCAAGGAAATAAAGAAGCAACTAAAATAACCATCAGCTTACTAGCGCGAACGCTGCAAAAACAAGGACAGGAAATATCCATCATTACCCAAGGAAAGTCCTCCGAGCATGAGCAAGGATTATCTATCTTTCGTGCTTCTTCCCCAATTGTAAAAGGCCTACTCTCGTATCCATTAGCATTACATAAGACTCAGAAAAAATTCCACATACTTCATGGTTTCAGCGCTGCACCAGCTTTGATTCTACGTTCATTATTATCAAGGCATTTTTCTCAAAATGCTAAAATCGTTCATAGTCTAAAATCATATTCTAAAAGTAAGTGGGGAAGAAAAGGATATTGGCTGCTCAATAACGCTGATGTAGTAACTGTACCTACCGAGGTATTCAAACGACGACTGATTGCTCGTGGTGTAAAGGAACGGAAGATCAAAGTTATTCATTCACCGATCGATTGCCAGCGATTTGTTCCTTTCACAGCAACAGAGAAAAGCAAGCTACGCAAAAAGTTAGGATTATCCAAAAAGATTATATTTTATTATGGCGGGACCTGGAACGGCAAAGGTGTACAAGACTTACTAAGAGCATTTACTTTTCTTCTTCACCAGCACGATGCAGAATTACTTCTTGCTCCACGTTATCCATTAGAAAAAAAACATCTTCAAACCATCCAACAACTTGGCATTGCTGATCGAGTTCGCATGGTCCAGGAAGAGATTGATGTTCCAAAATACTTGAATGCTGTCGATCTGCTAGTTCTTCCTTATCGTAGTTTAGTTGGCACAGAAGGTAATCCCTCTTGTCTGCTGGAAGCCATGGCCTGCAAAACGCCAGTAGTGACCACAGCTTTACCAGAATTACAAGAAATAGTAGGGACAGAAAAAGAAGTTTTGATGGTCAGACCACGAGACCCTGCATCCTTAGCCTTAGCTATGGCACGTTTGCTGGAAAATGCGACACTGCGGAAGCGATTGACTGAAAATGCTCATCGTAAAGCTCAGGAATTTGATGTGAAGAAGATTGCCTCAGAGCTGATGAAAGTGTATAAGATAGCAAGTATTCCTGTTCCAAAAAGGATATAAAGTAAGTTCCCTCATTTTCATGACATTTTTAACTTATAACTGCCAGAAATTAAAAAAAATGAAAATTTACTGCAACATAGATCTTGACGGAAGAAATTTCGAAGGTAGAACTCAGCTAGCCTTAGCTATAACCAAATATTTGCAAGATCAAGGATATACTTTTACTAACGATCCCGCAGAAGCAGATCTTATTCATTTCCACAGCAGCGGTATCGGGGATTCATACCGAGCATATCAGCTGAAGAGAAAATATAATCTTCCTGTAATCTATTCTCTTTATTCCAACGCTCAAACTTCATGGCTGATGCACCCCATTAATTTTTTAATCCAAGGAATATATTTTCAGAAAACTGCTACCAAATTTTTAGCCAGTTATTCTGCAGCAATTCCCTTACGCTGGAGAGCTCATTTTTTACAGAGGCTGGATAAAGTAATTGTGCCTTCTACATACCTTAAACAAAAATTATATCCAAACACCGAAGTCATTACCCTTGGAGTAAATCCAGAAAAATATAAACCTTTAGAGAAAAAACAAGCTAAGAAAGCAAAAGCAGTCAAAATAGCATACTTTGGTCATCCCGGGGTGTTTAAAGGATTGAACGACTTTGTTCAAGCCTCAAAACTATTTGGAAAAGAACTTGAAACCCATGTTTTCTTAACTCAACGATTTGAAAAAGTAGACCAATATATCCAAAAACATAATCCCCAGATAAAAATTCATGGCTTTGTAGAAGATCTTGTTGCTATGTACAATGAGATGGACATTATTGTCCTTCCCTACCGCATGGAAATCGGCACTGTTGCTAATCCTTTAGTCCTATTGGAAGCCATGGCTTGTGGAAAAGCTATCATCACTACCGATCATGAATTTATTAAAGAGATAGTGCAGGATTCAGCTATAGTGGTGAAGAAAAATTCGCCTCATTCAATAGCTAAAGCGGTACAAAGCCTTGCCAAGGATTTAGCCCAGAGAAAAAATGTAGGCGAAGGTGCAAGAAAAATAGTTGTAGAAAGATACAATCTTACCAAAATGTTAGAAAAGTATCATCAACTGTATCAGGCTTATGAAAAGAAATAGGCCTTGGTTGTTAAAAGAAAAAATCTAGCTAGAAGAGTTGGAAATCACCACCAATTTCTCAGTAAATAGCTCTCCACAAATTCTAAAGCTTGGACATTCCTTTTTCCCTTTCCGCCAGTCTGCAATTTTAAAGAATAAGTAAAACGATTAAATATCTCTAACTGCCTCTTTAGATCATCAATATTTTCCGCTGGCCTTCTTTCCTTAAGCACTTCCGGCGTATTGTACAAGAAAATAGTCAAAGTCGGTTTAGGAAGGAACCATAATAAAAATCGTTTAAATCCAAAAGTAACATTTTTCATTAACATAATATCGGAGCCATAACGATCCGTTATAACGATTCTTTTCTGCATCCGAGCTGGAAAAACCCGAGCATAATAGCGAAGTAATTGATCAAACAGAAATACTGGCGCCGAGGCAGTGTATAATAATTTCTTAGAAAATAACGATTTTGCAGCTGCCGCCGGTGATGGTGAAAGAGCCATTCTTTTCTTTTCCGTACGTTTATACATCCGGCCTATCCGGGTGATTGGCAAAAGATGATTCCTTCCTCGCCCCGTATAGACAACCTTAACCCGCCTCCATTTTGCTTCCAGATGTTCCCGAAGAGAAGAGACTAAAGTTGACTTTCCTGCTCCATCCGGGCCAAGAACGCTAATCAAAGGAGCCGGAGTGAAAAATCTTTTCCATCTCAACCAGCGCCCACATAAAGCTAAAAATGTGGTGATATGGCGTAGCTTCTTCACCACAAAATATGCCGCGAGGGAATAAGTTGGAATTTTTTCAAATTTCTGTTGCTCCACTAAATCAAGAATAGTAGCTGCTTTTCTTCTGTTAAAAATGCGTGAAAGAGCAGCAAGAACCTCGTTTCTATCGTACTTCATAGAAGAAATAATACGCTGATACTTCTGTTTAAAATAGCGCTTTCCTAAAATGGAATGAACTATGTACATAACAAAAACATCATTTTCCGCTAAGACAAAAAAGAACTCTTTAGCAGTTTTATTTTTCAAAATACTCTCATCAAGATAGCGCATATCATTCCAATACACACCGCCAACCTGAACATCGAAACTAACCAGTTTTAAATCTACTAATTTAAAATATGCCTTATGTGCTAATGAAAATTGCTGTTTTCGTTTCATAAAACCAAAATTATGTAACACTTCTCCAACACGAACCAGATCCTGTTTTGAAACAACTATATCTAAACCTTCAATTGGAAAAGAATTATCGTAGAGAAACTCATAATTACGTAACAAACAATATTGAATACCTCGAGCATTAAATTCCGTTAGAACTTTTTTATACCAATCAACTTGTATATTTGGCATTCTTCCTCCTTTTCTTCATGAGGATGATAATAAAATACGCTAGCAGAGCAGGAATCAACACTAAATAAGATTGGTCGGGCCAAATCCAATTAAGGGTATATTTATCAGTTGTGAAAGGATAAAGCCAGGATATGCCGCCTAGGAAATGCCGCAAGAGAGTATCTGATAAAAGGTGTGTTAATGTACCTAAACCTAGCCAAGTCACAGTGTGACTATATTTATACCTAAAAAGCGGAGCGATGAGGAGTATTACCAATACTAACACAAAAGGCACGTGAAAAGCATCCAAGAATTGATAATTCCAATTTGGGATAGGGATGAAAAGTTCTAAAAGAGTCAATTTTGGCAAAAGGTCAGGCAATAATGCTCCAATCAAAACGACACTTTTCTTTTTTATATCCAGGAGTTCTGCGAATACTAAGGCAATAACAATATGGGTCAACCAATCAGGCACGTTTAATTCCCCTCCAGGTTATTTTCCATTCTTTCAAAAAGTAGAATAATACTATCAAACCTGCTAAAAAAGAACTTCCATAAATGCTAATATACGCATAATTATAATTATGTACTCCCTCTGCAAAGATCGATCCATCACGCTGTAAAGTCCCATAAATCAACACTTCGCCGTATCTGGGAGGTCCATAATTCACATCATCATTTCTCTCAAGGTGAACTTTAACGGTGCGTTGATTTTTAATCATAAAAAAGCCCTGCTCAAATCTCCCAGCATATACACCTTTGATGGTCTTCTTCTCTCCAACGTATAAGGAAGGATTATCTAAGAAATCATCAACACTAAAAGATTTTGAATAGGCTAGGTTGTAGTGAAAGAGGGTTACCAGCAGGGCTACAATAAGTAAGAAATAAGATATCTTACATAGTAGCCTGATTTTCATTCTTAATCTCTCCAGAATTTCCTTTTTAAAATTAATGGTATATCGTTCTTAAAGATGATGATAACGATATAAAATAAAAAATCAAGAAAAGTCTACTACTTTAATCTTAAAGTGCAAGGTCTTTCCTGCTAGAGGATGATTTAGGTCGATAGTGACTTCCTCCTTGGTAACTTCTACAATCTTAGCTGGAAATTGCATTCCGTTTGGTAATCCTACCGACAAGATCATGCCTATCTTCGGCTCCTGATCCTGCGGCAATTGTTTGCGTGGCACTTTCTTGTGCAGTTCAGCTTTTAATTCGCCGTATGCTTCTGCGGGAGGAAGGGTTATATCTTTTTCCTCTCCTTTTTTCATCCCCATCACCGCATCATCAAAACCTTTGATCACTTGGCCAGAACCAACTTCAAATTCCAAAGGCTGGCCATGTTTCTCTGAAGCATCGAAAACTGTGCCGTCGTCAA
>Ga0209541_10002410_pt1 | contig 35427 bp, 32 predicted proteins | sample RifCSPlowO2_01_FD_184027 | JGI IMG/M metagenome (GOLD analysis project Ga0209541, IMG submission 184027) | Groundwater microbial communities from Rifle, Colorado - Rifle CSP2_plank lowO2_0.1 (SPAdes) (version 2) | ecosystem: Environmental > Aquatic > Deep subsurface > Groundwater | place...
CCTGAATTAAAAAATAAAATAATCGGAAGTATGACTTCTATTAGGCAGAAAAAGGGATTATTGCGAAGTTTTTTTTATGCAAGTATATTATACTAATCATCGCAATTATCTATATGTCTGGCATCCCCATCTCTTCGATATAAAGCTCAACAGCTTCTTTTAGGTTTAATAATGCTTCTTCTACACTAAAGCCCTGGCTAACGACATCTAATTCAGGGCATAAAGCCACATATTGTTTTTCCCCCTTCTTGATAATTGCTGTAAATGTTCTCATAAAACTAGATAACATCTGAAGTTTATAAATTTAATTGCTTTTTCGAAATACATTACCCTTACATTTTTTTAAATAGCAAATATATAATGAATAAGAATAATGCTTAAATCTCTTTGATTATTAAAAAGTAAAATGTTGCTTGCAGAGAATCAAAGAACTCATTTTGATAATATTGCGGACACTTGGGAAGCTAAAGGCTGGGTAAATTCCGCAAAATTAAATAGAGCTATTCAAAGATTTATTAAAGGAACAGAGAGAGGCTATCATCTTAGCCGAACCAAACATAAGACTTTGCTTTATCTTGGAATTGGAACCGGGGTGCTTTTTCAATATCTTGGTAACTATAACATAGCAGGGGTAGATGAGGCATTTAATATGCTGAATCAATGCCCAGAAGGAATAATACAAATTAGAAGCAATGCTGAAAATTTGCCTTTTTTAATGCCTGATCAGTTTCATATAGGAATGTTCAGGAATTTGTTAAAGCACTGCCATGAACCGCAAAAAGCGGTTTCTGCTTTATATCAAAAAATAAGGCCAGATTACGGCGTCACAGCATTTGAATCAGTGGTTTATGATGAAAAAGATAAAGAGATTCCAACAAGATTAGTAAGAATGACTGATCCTGATCACCCTTCATTTCTTTCAATTGATGATGTTGTTGCTTTATTTAAAGACGCAGGATTTAGAGATATTCATTATGAGTTAATGCCTTTCAGAGACCGCTGGTTAGAAAAATGGGTTAGAGCAGAAAAAGCAGATCCAAAAATGAAAGATGAGATTATTGCAATGTATAAAAAGAATAAAGATTTTCAAAGAAAATATGATGTTGCATTTGGAAGAGATTATATTACAAGCACAGTTCCATGGATGATGATAAGAGCAACTAAGAGGTGAACCAAAAATCCATAAGTAAAGATTACCATTACATTTCTTTTTAAATAGCAAAGTTTAAATAGTTTGTAATGGTAATAATTCTATGCGAATTATACAAAGAAAGAAAGGGAACAGGGAATTCTATTACTTGCAGCATTCTTGCAGGAAAGGAAAAAAAGTAATAACAAAAGAAAAATATCTTGGAAAAGAAATTCCTAAAGATATAGACAGAATAAAAAATGAGATAAAAAAAGAATTAGAAGCAGGCTTGCATGACAAATTAAAAAGAATTAAGGAAAATTTCCAGAAAGAATGGAAAAGAATTCCTGATTCTGTCAAAGAAAAAGAAAAACAGGAGATTTCAATTGCATTTACTTATAATACAAATGCAATTGAAGGCTCAACAATAACTTTAGAAGAAACAAGGGAGATAATAAAAGACAAAATAGCTCCTAACAAGCCATTGAGAGATATCAAGGAAACAGAGGCTCATTCAAAGGTTTTTTTAGAGATGCTGACTAAAAAAAATAAGATTGCAAATAAGCTTATATTAAAATGGCATAAGGATATTTTTCATGAAACCAAGCCAGAGCTTGCTGGCAGATATAGGGATTATTTAGTAAGGGTTGGAAATTACCTTGCTCCTGACTGGCAGGACATAAAAAAATTAATGAATAAATTTGTCAAATCCATTAATGAAAAAATTAATCCCGTGGAGATTTCTGCAATAGCTCATTATAGATTTGAGAAAATACATCCTTTTGGAGATGGAAATGGAAGAATAGGAAGATTAATAATGAACAAAATCTTATGGGATAATGGCTATCCTATGCTTATAACAGAATATAAAAAGAGAAAATCTTATTATAAAGCATTGCAGAAAAATGAAGAGGAGTTTGTTAAATATTTCATAAGGAGATATCTAGCTGTCCATAAAAAGAGGATAGAATAATACAAAATGGCACAAGAATTAACTGGCGAGGAAGTATTTTTTAGTTATGCTGGTCCTGTACTTAGATATTGTGGAATAGCAGTTAGTGAAGCTGAATTAAAAGAACTTGAGGAAATGCTAAGGACAAGCAGAGCTCCTTCTAAGCAAAGATTAGAGGAAATCTTTCCTAATGCTGTAAAAAGCATGAGGCAGTATGCTGGAACTGATGGTTTAGATATATGGCTGCCTGAAAATGTTCGGAAGTATTGGTTAAAGGGGCATAATGGGATTGTTGGAAATAATCGAGCTTGTATGGTTTATTTAGGAGAAGTTTTAGAAGTTTTATCTTCTGAAAATGGTGGAAGGTATAGGGTTAAATTAGAAACAAATGGAGAGATAGATACAAGAAGCCATTTAAACCTAAAAAAAGGAGATAAGGTTGCCTTGCATGCTTTTCAAATTGCAGAAAAATTGTAGTTTTACAAAATGAAAATTTTAATTTTTGGAAATCTTTTGGTTGAAAAGGATAATCTTGCATTAAAGCTTATTCCCAAGCTTAAGAAAGAGTTTCAAGAAATTGAATTTTTGGAAGCAGACCCTATTGAATTACAGAATTTTGGAAGAGAGATTAAGATAATAGATACTGCTGAAGGAATAAATAAAATTTATGAGTTAACTCTTGAAAATCTGGAAGATTTTAACAAGCTTGAAACAAATAAAATTTTTTCAATGCATGATTTTGATTTGGGCTATAATTTAAAGCTGTTAAAAAAAATAAATTTAATTGATAAGGTTAAGATAATCTGCATTCCAATAGATATTCCTGAAAAAGAGGCATTTAATCAGCTCCAGTTGATTTTAAGAAAATGGGTTGCGCATGACATGCAAGGGTCATAAGCCCTTATAAGCTTTTCAACTTCTTTTGTTAGTTCGTCTATTTGTTTGCTAAGGTTTTTTTCAATATATCCTGCAATACTTTTCTCTATATGAATTATATTTTGCTGTGTTGGAATGCATAAATTTGCATAAGTTACAATTCCTTTATTATCTAGCTCTAAATGATAATACAAAGTGCCTCTTGGAGCTTCAACAACTCCGATCCCTTTTCCTTTTTTTATTTCAGGCTTTATAGGAGTTTCATTTTTTATTTTCTTTAAATTCTTTAAGATATCAATAGAATTATCAGTCTCATGAAGCATTTCAATTGCCTGGGCAAGATTGTTTCTAAAAATGCAGGCAGATGGAAAAATCTTTAGATATTTTTCAGCATCCTTGACTGTTCTTTTGTTTAAGTTTTTTTTATTGAGGTTTAATCTAGCTAATGCCCCCACCATGTATTCCCTGCTTTCCCACTCAAATGCTGTTGCAGTTGAATAAGGAAGAACAACTCTCTGAAAATGCTCTCCATATTTTTCTTCTGGAATTAAAGTTCCATATGCTGTTTTTATTATTCCTTTTAAAAAATTATAATCATTATTGACAAGAGCAACATAATTTGTTTTTCTTTCAAAATTATCAGGGGCATTATAAAATAAATCAATTAGCTTTGTTATTCTTTTCCTTATATTCCCTAATTTCTTTATTGCTTCTTCAATTTCATTTTTTTCTGGAAATTTTAAAAATCCTCCTATAACTGCATTAGGAGGATGAACAGCTCTTCCCCCTATTATTGTTGAGAGAAAGTTTCCAGCTTCTTTTACATCAAAGCCGTCATGAATCCATTCATGCTCTTTTTCCGAAAAATCCAGGACAGAGTCTTTATTAAATAAATCCGGAAGGCAGAAAAAATAAAGATGCATTGCATGGTCTCTTAAATGTCCTGCATTAATCAAAAGGTTTCGCAGTAAATAAGTTTGCTCACTAACTTTTATATTTAATGCCTTTTCAATTGCTTCAATTGAACATAAGACATGAGCAGAGCTGCAAGTTCCGCAAATTCTCGACATTGTAAAAGGGACTTCATTAAAGTTTTTTCCTAGAATAGCTTGAGTAAAAAACCTTTTGTTCTCACTTATTTTTAGTTTGCAGTTTATGACTTTTTTGTTTCTAACTTGAACATCAAGATGAGTATGTCCTTCAATTTTTGAAAGATTCTTCAGGGTTATGTCAAAGTTGCTGTGCATGTTATCTCCCTTAGTTCAAAGAAAAAGAATTATTTAAAGTTAATTAAAATCAAAATTAAGGTTTTGCAGTCCTTTTCATATGATTCATTCTTTCATAATCAGGTATTTAGGTTACTAATCCTTTCTACATATTCGCTGAAACCTTCAACCATCGGCTCATCTTCTTTTCTTGCCCTTGCTCTTGATATTATACTTGCAGAAAAACCTTGGAGTTTTTCAGATATTTCCCGCGAGCTCATCTCTTGATAATAAGGAAGTTCTCTAATCTTTGGGATTAAATAAATATCTATTCTTTCATTAATGTGCTCAATTAATCCTAGGAAAACTCTTGCATTAACTTGCAAATTAAATTCTTTATTATGAGAAATCGCAAAATTGCTAATACTCCCTTCTCTTTGCTCTATCATTCTTTTGACTATTAGATTTTCATATTGTGTTAAAATTGATTGAACATCATCTCCTCCATAAAAAGCATACCAGAAAGGCCTCCTTGTTATTTTCACTATATCTTCTCCTGGAGTTAATTTTTTTAATGGCCTTTCTTCAACCTCTGAATCCTCTAACATATCTGCTACATCTTCAAATATTTTCTTCTGTATATCGAGAAGCTTTTTTTAGATTCTTCAGAACCAAAATCATAATCCAGAGAAGAAGTTCTGAATCTAAGTTCATTAGATACCCTTTCTCTTTGATTTCTCCTTGTTGCAAAACTTCTGAAATTAACAATATCCTCTAGAGAACTTACTCCCCTATATGAATAATATCCTAGATAGGGCAAATATTTTGAGCGATTATTAAACAGGTTTATTATGAAATCTACTGAAGGAAAATGTGTTAACTCTATTCCTTCAATATCAATTGGTTTTCCTATTGTTTCAAATTCCTCTCTGAAAATTCCAGGAACTCTTGCTTTTTTAAGGTAATTCTTCCATCAGGTGAAACTATTTTAAAATAGCCCTCTCTATGCAATTCATCTTCTGGTATCTCCATCATACTTGCATACTTCTTAAATAATTCTTTTAATCCCATTTTAATTGCTATTTTTAAGAAATCTTCCCCTTTATAAACCTTTTTTAATATTTGGATATTAAAAATTCCTTTTTATCAGCTCAACCATTCTTCAATTTTTTTAATTAATACATTTTCATCAACAGGGCATCCAAGAATTTCATCATCAACTTTTACAAAAGCCTTTATTGGAAGAATTTTCTTTAACTGCCTTAATTTTTTAATTAGTGGCTGAATTTGCTTTTTAGTTTCTTTATTAAACTTATTTCTTAGGTTAGAAGGATAGCCATTTATAGCTCCAGAGCCAAGTGCAATTAATTTTCTAGATTTTTTTCTTATCTCTTTCAATTTTCTAAGCTCACTTTCAGTTGATATTGCTCCTTCAACAAGAGCAATGTCAAGTTTTTTTATTTTTTTGCTTGTTTTTAAAATTCGCATATTTTCTATTTTTATTTTATTTTTCCATTTAAAATATTTTCTATTAAGAGCTTCTAAAAAAGTTATAACACAGCCCTCACAGCAGGTAAAAGAAAATATGCCTATTTTTTGCCTCATTTTTATATCCTCTTAGTTTTATATAATATTAATTTAAGCTTTGTTTAAATAGTTTTTTATAAAACAGAAATGTTTATATACTGGTTTTTCATGTTTATGTAATAATCAAAAATAACTAAAAGGAGGTGTAAAATGGAAAGAAAAGCGCAGGCTGCAATGGAGTTCCTTATGACCTATGGATGGGCTATTCTCGCAGCTATTGTTGTGATTGGAGCTTTAGGCACATATTTTTATTTTAGAACAGGAACTACAGATTCAGCTTTTGTAAATCCTCCATTATATGCTCTGGGTTCTGCCATAAGCACTGGTAGCGGAGTTCAGCTAGAACTTAAAAATAATGGTGCTGATGATATAACAATTACAAGTGTTGCAATAACTCCAAAAACTACAGGAGTTACATGCACTGCAGATGCTACTAGCACTCCAGTTCCTGCAGGAAATGCAACTACGAGAACTGTTGGTTGTTTAGGGCTAACTGCTGGAAAAGGATTTAAAGGAGATATTGCAGTAAGCTATCAAAAATCAGGAAGCACACTTACTTTGCAGTCATCAGGCTCTGTGTCAGGAACTATTGCTTAATTTTATTTTTTATTTTTATATATTTAGAAATTTATCTTTAGATTAAAATGTATTAGATTGCTACAAAACATTTATTAATAGCAAAGAATTTAGTTTATTATGCCGCATCAATGTGTCCATTGCAATGAAATTTACCCAGATGGTTCAAAAGAATTACTAGAAGGATGCAGTTGTAGCAGTAGATTTTTTTATTATATTAAACAAGAAAAGCTTAATGAGTCAAGAGAAAAAATAGTTGAACTTGAAAAAGCTGATAAAGTTCAGGTTGAAAAAGATATTCGGGAAATGACCGGGCTTAATGAAGAGCCTGAAACACCAGTTATTCTTGACTTAGAATCTGTAAAAGTTCTTGCTCCAGGCAAATTTGAGATTGATGTTGTTAATCTTTTTTCTAAAAAAAGGCCATTAATCTACAAGCTTGGGGAAGGAAAATATATAATTGATTTAGCCAGTACCTTAAAAATTGACAGTGAATTCAGCAAAAAGATGGAGGAAAGAGGCTCTGGAACACTTTCAGGGGAAAAGCAAGAGAATTACAAAGACGATGAAATTGACGATGAAGAAGATAAGCAAGGTGAAGAAAATTCTTAGCGAACAGATTAATTTTATCAAGCCTGAAAAAGAGGTTTTTGAGAAAATCAAGGAGATTTCACTAGAGTTTTGCTTAGGTTTAGAAAAAAAACTTAAAGCAAAGAAAATAAAAGCAGAAGTTTTCATCGGGGGAAGCTTGGCAAAAGGAACTCTTATAAAAAAGGACAAATATGATATTGATATTTTTATAAGGTTTGATGAGAAATATAGAGATAAGGATATATCGGGATTATTAGAGAGTGCTATTGAAAAAAAAGCAAGAAAAATTCATGGCTCAAGAGATTATTACCAAATAGCAAGGGGCAATACTATAATAGAGATAATACCTGTTATTAAAATTAAAAAGCCAGAGGAAGCAGGAAATATAACTGACTTAAGTTATTTTCATGTTAATTATGTTTTAGCTAAAATAAAGAAAAATAAAAAACTTATTGATGAAATTCTCTTTGCAAAAGCATTTGCTCATGCACAGGATTGTTATGGAGCAGAAAGCTATATACATGGATTTTCAGGGTATTCTCTTGAATTATTAATAATTCATTATAAAACTTTTTTAAATTTCATAAAAGAGATAACTAATTCTAAAATAAATATTAGGGAGAAATTGATTATTGATGAAAGAGGTTTTTTTGGAGAAAAAGAAAAGGTTTTGATGGAAATGAATGAGGCAAAATTAAAAAGCCCTATAGTTTTGGTTGATCCCACGTTTAAGGAAAGGAATGTACTTGCTGGATTGTCAAAAGAAACTTTTTTGAAATTTCAAGAAGCTTGCAGGAAATTTCTAGAAAAGCCAGGTCCAGCTTTTTTCAAGAAAAAAGACATTTTAAAAGAATTAAAGAAATATAAAAATTTAAAAATAATAACTGTAAAGACAAACAAACAAGAAGGAGATATTGCTGGGACAAAATCAAAAAAATTCTTTAATTTTTTTATTTCAAAATCAAAAAAAGAATTTGAAGTTAAAAAAAATGTTTTTGATTACAATGAATACAAAAATATTGCTTATTTTTATCTTATTGTTAAAAAAAAGAAAGACGAGATTATAAGGGGGCCTCCAATAACTTCTGCTGAAAATTTAACAAGGTTTAAGGAAGTGCATGCAAATGCTTTTATCGAAAAGCAGTATGCCTATGCAAAAATCTCACATGACTTAAGCTTTGAAAAGTTTTTTAAGATTTTCAATAAAAAAGAAAAGAAAGTTATGAAAGATATGGGAATTGAAGAGATGAAATTGATTAAATGATTTATCTTCTTTTTAATTCTTCTTTTTGTAACATTATTATAAAATTTCAACCAGATTTTCTAAAGGCGATTTATTCATTTTACTCTCCTTTTACTGCCTGCTCAAACATAAAAGAGAGAGCAGATGTGAAAAATGGCGCATTAAGCCAGACTGCGATTTCTTCATCAGGTGAAGCTCCTTTTGAAATTATGAACAAAACCTGCTCATTATCTGCTATAAAAAATCTTGAATCAATATTCATAAGCTTTGCCTTTATCCTGAATTTGGTATTTATCTTTTTTATATCTTTTTCATCACCTGACAGTGCAATTTTAATTTTTATATTTGCGCTATTTAATCTGTCAAAAATTGCTGAAAAAAATCTTGATTTACTTTGAATTTCTGAAACAGAGGTGCAAATTAGCACTTCTTTTTTTGAATTTTCCAAAAGCTCTTTAAGGTGATTGTAAATAAGTGACTTTCCTTTTATTGCACTTGTAATATCCTCGTGCCTTACTGGCTTTATTCCAACTGTGTAAAGCTCTTCTAGTTCAGAATATTCTTTTGTTTCTCTTAGCTTTAAAAGTGTTTTTATTTTTTCATCAGCATCCCTGATTGTGTTTGTCTTAAGCTTTTCAATTATTACATTTGGCTTTACTGCAATGTATCTCACTGGCTTTCCAAGCCTCATCATTGCAAAACCTTGCTTTTCAAGGCTTTCAAGAACATCATAAGTCCTGCTTCTTGGCACCCTTGAAATTTCAGCGATTTCTCCTGCAGAAGCAACTCCTTTTCCTAAAAGAGCAAGCCATACTTTGGTTTCATAAATATTAAGGCCAAAATAATCCTTAATCTGCTTTACTAGTTCTTGATTGATTATCATGTTTATTCAATTTTATCACTATAAAGGGGTTTATAAACTTTTCTATTTTGTTATTACTAAGTAATTAAAACATATAAAAAAGCTTATAAGCTGTTTCTTTTTAGGGATTTTATGGGAGTTCGTGGATTTACTGTTGAAAATAGGAAGCATGTTTTACTGCCAACAGAAGATGCTTATAGATTTTCTGATTTAGGAAATGTAAAAATTATTGCAAATGCAGATGGTATTACAAGAGACCCTAGAATAGGAAAAATAATTGATATATCAACAATTCTTGGAAAAATTAAATTTGTTCTTTTTTATCCAAGGAATAGCAATAACTCAAGCCCTGCAGCAGAAGTAGCAAGGATATTCTGCAATAAATTTGTTGGAAGTATTAAAATATTTCCACAATATTATGCAAGTGAAATCACTTTAGAAAATGTTTTCTTGGATGCAAACCAATCAGTTGCAAAATTTAATGAAAAATATTTTCCAATTGCAAATTATCTAAAAAGAGATTTAGCAGGATGTGTTGCTTCCGGAGCTTTAATTCTTGGAAGAGATGTATTTTATGGATTTATTGCTGATTCTGGTTTTATAGTTTTTGACAGAAAAGGAAATATTAAATTTCAAACTCCTAATGAAGGACCTAATAGCAAGGGAAATATTGATGAAGTTGTTGCGAGAAGGCACAAGACTTCTTTTAAATATCCAAGAGGAAGAGCATTTATCCGGAGCCATTACAGAAACAATCTATCAGAGCCGCTTTCTTATGGGGCATTGACAGGAGAGACTAGTGCAATGCATTATGTAAAAACAGGATATTATGAATTAAGAGAAGGTGAGATTCCAATGGTTTTTACAGATGGTTTGGAAGAAGTTCTATTGTCAGGGAAATTTGCTGATTTAATTAAGCAAGAAAAATTTTCTTCAATAAGAAATTTTTGCCAAAAAAAAGTAAAAACAGAAGGAAGCTTAGTCTATGTTTTAGAAAATGAAAATCATTAGAATTTATTAAAATGATAATAAAAATAGTAAAAATATGCATAATATTTCTTCTTGGATTTTTAAGCGCAAATTTTCTTGGCTTTTATTTGTTTTATGGATTAGAAAATCCATTTTCAATTGGGTTTAATCTTGAAAATCCAGCACCTTCTGATTTTATAAAAGAAGAGCAAATTAAGATTTATGAAGATAAGATTATCATTAATATAAAAAATGCAAGCCTTGGGAGATATGCTCCTACAGGCAGTATGAAGCCTTTTTTTGATGAAAATTCAAATGGAATAAGAATAAAGCCTGGCTCAGAAGAAGATATTCATATAGGAGATATAATAACTTTTAAGCAGGATAATTATCTTATAGTTCATAGGGTGATAAAAAAAGGAATTGATGAAAAAGGTATTTATTTCATAACAAAAGGTGATAATAATTCAATATCAGACGGAAAAGTAAGGTTTAAAGATATTGAATATGTAATGATTGGGATTTTGTATTAAATTTGAAAAGCTTATTACTAACCTGCTAATGGAAAATTACAGAGAATATAAATTGGAAAATGGATTAGTTGTAGCTTTGCAAACTACTCCTACACAAACTATTGCAGGAAATCTAAGAATTAATTTTGGTGCTTTTCATGAAAAAAAGGGAGAAGAGGGTTTAGCTCATTTTTTAGAACATTGTTTAGTTACAGGGGGCTCTAGAAAATATAACCCCGAAGAATCAGATGAGATTATAGGAAATTTGGGGTATTTAAATGCAGCTACAGATATTGGAAAAACAGAATATCAGGTAAAAATGATTCCAGAAGATTTAGAACAATGGCTAGATTTTATTTCTGATTCTTTGTTTAATCCAAGGTTTGACAAAAAGAGAGTTGAAGGAGAGAGGTTGAGAGTTTTGCAAGAGATAAGAGATGAAAAAAGCAGCCCTGAATATAAATGGAGAATTTTAGTTAACAAAGCTTTTTATAGAGAACATCCGGGAGGAATTTTCGTTTCAGGTAGAGAAGAAGTTATAAAAACTGCAGATATTGGTAGATTAAGAGACTATTATTCAAGAGGGTATAGCGTTAATAATATGGATTTAATACTTGTAGGAAATTTACCAAAGAATATTGAAAATTTAATAGGCAAATATTTTGGCAAACAAATAGCAGGAGAAAATACAAGAGTAATATTTCCTCAACTTAAACCTCTAAATAAAAAAACTATTTTTCATATTTCTGCTCCCGGATTATATAATGAAGAAAACCCCGCTGAAAGCTCAGCAGATATTAGCTTATCTTTTGTTACCGTCCCTGATAATCATCCAAACAGTTTTATAATAAGAATTATAGGCAATATTTTAGGAGGAAGTAATATAAATTCAAGATTTTTTAAAATCCTGGGTTTAGAAAAAGGACTGGCATATAATATATACACTTCTTATGATGGTTCATATAATACCGGAAATTTTGGGATTAGTGCAACTATCCCTTCTGGGAGGTTAGATGAGTCTATAAATGCTATTTCCCAAGAGATAAAGAGACTAGAAGAAGGCATAGGCGAGGATGAATTAAAAAGATGCAAAAAAAGTCTGAAATATTCTATTGCAGAAACCTTTGATTCTAACTTAGAATGTATTTATTTAATTGAAAGAAAATTAGATTATGGATTGACACCTGAATTTATCCTTTCATTTTTTGATAGCATTACTCCTGAAAAAGTTAGAGAAATTGCAAATAAATATCTTGTAAGTGGCATAAAAAATGAAAAATATGTTTTAGCAATTAGAGACCCTTTAAAAAATGACATCACAAACAGAACATGAAAAATTAAGAAAAAGACTGGAAGCTATACTTGAAATAAAGTCAAGATATATTGGGACTCAAGAAGCATTTAATATTGTAAAAAGGGTTGAGAGAATAAGGAGCTATCCAGCTGAAGCTGCAGATAAAATAAATGAACATATTAAGGAGCTTTCTCTCTTGACTTATCCTGCAACTTGCGAGAGAATTATTGGAATTGGTAGTTATATAAATTTTTTTTCTAGATTATTTGATATGTTATCTCATAAGAGAGATAAAAATCCATTGGTTGATGGGATATTAAACTATTCATGGTATTTAGCAAATGCTGCCAGCAACCAAAAAAGAGGATTTTATAGTAATATATTCTTGCTTTTTCCATTAAATATGCAGGCATATTTTGATTTTGAAGAAGTAGAATCTAAAATAGATTCGCTTTCGCTGGAAAGCATTACTAAAGCAATTGTTCCATTTTTTGCTGATGCAAATTCAAACAAAATAGCAGCGGATTTAGAATTTTCAGAATCTGTCAATGAAGTTATTAACAAGGGCTATGATGAATTAAAAAGCTCAATTAGAGACAGAGAATTAGGAGATAAAATTGCAAATTATTTTAATGAAATTGAAAGAATAATCAGCCCAAATTGGGATGAAGATTCTTTAAGGAAAATTTTTATGCTTGAAGAAGCAAGAGCAATAAAACTGGCATATTCTTCATTTGATTTAGCAAAAATAGCTCAAAGGCTTAAGAGGGATAAGGTGGATAATAGAAAAGAATACAGAAGAATGCTCTTAACTGAATGGGCAGAAAAAGCAGAATGCACTGACTATGAAAGTGCTATACTTAACATAGAAAAAAGAATAGAAACAAGGAAAAAAAGGCTTGAAGGAATATTAGCTATGGCTCAAGGTGAAAAGATAATTCTAGCTGAAGAAGTAAAGAAATGGATTGAATTTGCAGAATTTATGAAAGAAATAATTAAAGAAGAGCAAAATTTTTTAGATAGATTTTATGAACTTGGAGAGAGATAAACTCAAAATACAATCCAGCTTAAAATCATCCCAAGATACATTCCAATTGTTAAAAAAGGCATTGCGGGATAGAATTTTCCTTTTCTTGCTATTATAAAAAGGAATAAAAGAGAAAGTGTTGCAAAAGCAGTTATTATTAAAGCTGGCAAGATTCCATAAAATTTATAGAAAACGCCTGCAGTTATTATAGGAAAGATAATATCTCCCCCCCCTAAAATAGCAAGATGAATTTTTATTTTTGCTTTTTTCAGTGCTTTTTGGATAAATTTTCCTGTTTTATTTTTATATTTGTCTTTTAAAAATTTTATTTTAGATTTAGTTTTTTTATCTGCATAAGGAATAAAAAATCCTGTGAAGAATTTTAAGTTATTTATCTGGTATTTTGCCATTTTCTGCATAAATTCAGAATGCCAGACAGCCCAGATATCATAAAGGGAAATAACCAAGAGAAGGATTGTTATCCCCAAAATTCCTAAGATAGGGACAAAAACAGCAGCTATTCCTGGGTAAATTAATAATTCTGTAAAATTATGAACTAATAAGTTTTTATTAAACACTTTCAGATAAGCAAGAGGGAGAGCAATTATTATTGCAATAACAGAAGCATAGACTATATTGAGTTTAAATAAAATAATATTTAAGGTTAGAGCAAGAGCAATTGCTGTAACAACAAAAAACCAGAGCCTTATGAATTTTTCAGCCCCTATTTTCATTAAAAGAAAAAGAAAAGTTATTGCTATTACAAAGGCAAATAATATTGATATAACTGAAGATTCTTTTTTCATTTCTTCAGGAGGCTCCATTCCATAAGGAAGAGTTGTCTTTGTGTATTCTTTAATCACAGCCAAGCCAATTAACTGTGTTATTAAAAACATCAGCATTAGTATTATTGTTATTTTAGTGTTGTGTTTCATTTTGTGAGAAAATGATTTATCTAATTATTAATGAAAGTTAGTTTAAAAAGATGTTGGAAGATAAGTTTTATTAACCATGGAGCTTATATATTTGCATGAAAAAAGAGAATGAACAGTTAAAAAAGAGATTATATATTTTTATATCTGCTATAATAATCTTAATTTTTTCCATTCTTTTTTTAATTTACATTTTTTTAGTTTCTAAAGATGAAAATGTAATTAATCTAGGAAATAATATAGAAAAAGTTTTAGTAAGCTCTGATAAAAGCAAGGCTTATATAAAAATTAAGGAAAAAATTAATGAAAGTGTTTCTTTAGTTAGATTAATTTTCATAGATGAAAGTGGAAAAGAGTATTTTTTTAATACAACAAAGGTAAAAAATGAGATAAAATTAGAAAATGAAATTTATGATTATAGGATTTATGCAAAAGATATTGGACTAGAAAGTTTCAAAAAAATAGAAAATGTAAGTTCTTTTTTTGAATATAAAGAAATTGAAGCTCCTGTTCCGTCAGAAGATGGAATTGAAATATCTATCCCTGATGACTGCATTCCAAAAACTTGTGAAGAGCTTGAGAAAGAATGCGGAAGCTATGATGACGAATGCGGAAATATTATTAATTGCCCTGCTTGCGCAGCAGGGAAAAAATGTGAGAATGGAAATTGCATTAATGAGACTTGTGTTTCTGCTGCTGATTCAATAACCTGCGTTAGCAATGCTTGTGGGGTTAAGAAGAATAATTGCAATCAGGATGTGAATTGCTCGCTTGTTAATTCTGCGAGTTGTATAAGCTGTATCCCTGATTCTAGGGAAACAATCTGCAGAAACTGGATTTGCGGGAATAAAATAGATAATTGTGGGCAGGTGATTAATTGCGGAATCTGCTCTGGAGATTGCGAAAATGGCGTTTGCACTCCTTCTTCGCCTCTTGTTTATCCAAGTGCTGACTGGGAGATGAAAACTTTTAATGATGCTGGCTTTGATGAAGCTAAATTAAAAGCATTTAGCTCTTATGTTGGGGGAAAGGGGTTTGTAACAAGAAATGGACATGGTGTTTATGGATGGGGAAGCTATACTACAAGAGGAGATATTGCATCTGCTGCAAAACCTTGGTATTCATTTTTCTTATTTAAAGCAATTGAAAATGGGAAAATACCTAATATTGACCAAAAAGTAAATATATGGGAGATAAGATTAAATAATATTAATGCAAATCTTGGGTATAAAGACAGGAACATAACCTGGAAGAATTTTGCAACTCAAACTTCAAATTATGGGGTAAGGGAAAAATCAGGAGCTGCTTTTGACTATAATGACTGGCAGATGGCTTTGTTTTGGGATACATTATTCTTGAAAGTTTATGGAACAAGTTATTCAAATGTTGATACCTCTGTTCTTAAGCCAATGCTTACAAATATTTTGGAAATGGAAGATAACCCAACATTCATGGCTTTTGGGACAGGTGATAGGCCTGGAAGAATAGCTGTTTCTCCCCGTGATTTTGCAAGATTTGGATTATTGTTTTTAAGAAAAGGAAAATGGAAAGAAACACAAGTAATAAGTGAAGAAAATGCAATAAAAACTATTTCAAGCCCTCTTTCAAATTCAATACCTAGGACATCTGGAATTGAGGCAGAGATGATTTCAGGACAGAGAAGCATTGGCTCAAAAGATATTCCTGACAACCAGGTTGACCATGATGGGAGTTATAGTTATTTATGGTGGCTAAATGGGATTAAAAGAGATGGGACAAGAAAATACCCAGATGCTCCTTTAGATTTATTCATGGCAAGAGGACATGGAGGAAAAAGACTAATGGTTGTGTTTCCTTCTTCAGGTGTTGTTGCAAGCTGGAATGATGCAAATATAGATGGAGATGCAAATGTTAACCAGGCATTGAAGCTGTTAAAAGATGCAATTAAAGAACAAACAACTCCTTTAACAGGGCAGATTATTGTTGATTCAGCTAATCCTGAATTTTTAAAATATAATGGAAATGGAAATTTCTTTATGGCTGGCCCTGGCGACCCTGAAAATTTTTTATATAGAGGAATAAGAAATTCTGATGGAACAAGAAACGGAGACCAGATGCAGATAATTAATAAATTAAAAGGGACATGGGCTAATTCTATCTACTTAATTGCTGTAAGATCTCATGGAGGTGATGGAGATTCAACTAATAATCCATTTATCAGCTCAAACCCAAGTAATGGAATTGATGAAGATATTTTAAACCAGTGGGAAAGCTGGTTTACAGAAATGGATAAAAATAATATTACAATTTTTTTCTTTTTTTATGATGATGATGCAAGAATATGGGATACTGGTGATAATGTTGGAACCTCTGAAAAAGCATTTATTGAGAGAATAGTAAATAAATTTGAACACCATAAAAATTTAATCTGGGTTATTGCTGAAGAATATGAAGAAAAATATTCCATCAATAGGATTAAAGATATTGCAGCAATTATAAAAAATGCAGATGACAACAAACACGCAATAGCTGTGCATAAGCTAAATGGCTTAAGTTTTTCTGAATTTGCAGATGATCTTAATATTGACCAGTTTGCAATACAGTATAATGAAGAAAATATTGAGCTGTTGCATAATGCAATTGTAAATGTATGGAAAAGTGCAAATGGAAAATATAATTTAAACCTTGCAGAAGCTATTAATTTTGGAACTGGTGATAGTTTAAGAAAAAAAGCCTGGGCTGTTGCAATGGCAGGTGCTTATGTAATGGTTCTTGACATGGATATAATAAATACTCCTTTAAATGAATTAGAAGATCTAGGTAGATTAAGGAAATTCATGGAATCAATTGACTTCAATGAAATGGCTCCCCATGATGAATTAATTTCTAGTGGAAAGGGCTATGTTTTAGCTAATCCTGGGAATTCCTATATAGTTTATCTTCCAACTGGAGGAAGTGTAAATTTAAACCTGGACAATAAAAGATATAGAGTCTGGTGGTATAATCCTAGAACTGGAGGGAACATGCAAACTGGAACTGTAAATTATATTCAAGGGCCTGGAAATATTCAAATTGGAAATTCTCCCACTGATATAAACAAGGACTGGGCTGCTTATATTAAGGTTGAATAGAAGCTCATTAATTTCTTTTGAACACTATCTTAAGCGAATAGTTTCAAGATTTCTAGGAACATTTGTTTCAATATGATGAAGTTTATAAATTGAAGATGCTAAATCAAGGCATTTGCTCTGCTCTCCATGAAGGATTATTATTTTGTTTGGCCTTGGATTGCTCCTGTTTACAAATTCTAAAAGCTCTGTTCTTCCTGCATGAGCAGTTAACCCAGGAATTGTAACAACTTCCATGTTAACTTCAACTATCTCTTCTTTTCCATCAGAGAGCATCTGAACCTGCTTTGCTCCATCTTGAATTTGCCTTCCTAAAGAGCCTGAACCCTGGTAACAAACAAAGCATAATTTATTATTTTTATTAACTGCAAAATGCCTGAGATATTCAACAGAAGCGCCTCCGACAAGCATTCCTGAAGTTGCGAGAACAATGCATGCACCCCCTTCAATTACTTCTTTTCTTTCAGTTGGAGAGCCAACTCTCCTGAAAGTTCCCGAAACAAAAGGATTATTATCCTGAAAAATATCTTTTTTTATATTTGGATTTAAAAAATCAGGGTAAGCAGTATGGATTCCATTAATATCCCAAATCATTCCATCAACATAGATTGGAACTTGGGGCAATTGATTATTTTTCATTGCTTCATCTAAAATAAGCATTGTCTCCTGAGCTCTTCCAAGCCCTAATTCAGGGATTAAGACTTTCCCTCCTTTCTCAATTGTTTCTTTTATTGTCTGGGTTAATTTTTCCTCTGCTTCTTTTCTTGGAAGTAAAATATCATTCTTGCTTCCGTAAGTTGATTCAATTATCATTGTTTCAAGCCTTGGAAAATTAGAAACAGCCCTCTCAAGAAGCTTTGTTTTTATAAATTTTAAGTCACCTGTGTAAAGAAGATTATGAGCCCCATTTCCAATATTAATATGGACAAGAGAGCTTCCTAGTGCATGCCCAGAATTATAAAAAGTTATTCTCATATCAGGGGCAATATCAGTAACTTCATTGTAATTCAAGCATATTGTGTGCTTTACCATCTCCTTAATGTCTGTTGAAGAAAACAAAGGTGTTGCTGCTTGCTTATAAGCAACTCCAATAAAATCAAGAGCTAAAAGAGCAGTTATATCAATTGTCGGAGAAGTCATATAAACAGGACCGCGATAACCCATCTTAAACAAATAAGGAATCAATCCCCCGTGATCCAAATGAGCATGGCTTAAAATTATTGCATCTAGTTCATTTAGCTTGAATTCAGAAACATCAAGATAGGGGAATTTCTCCTTTCCTCTTGAAGCAACATCAATTCCGCAGTCTAGAAGAACTTTTGTCTGCGGAGTCTGCAATAGAAGGCAGCTTCTTCCAACCTGCCTTGCTCCTCCAAGGAAAGTTATCCTTATCCATTCTTCAACTTTTTCAGGATTCCACTCTTTGTAAATTTTTTTCCCAACTGCATTTAAGAATTTTTTTCTTGTATTATTGTTCTGGTAAAGAACAGCCCTTATATTCTCTGTGATTTTGCTCTGGATTGCAGGGCTTCTCTGAACCTGGGGCGTCCATAAGCTTTCATCCTTGATTTTTTTTAAAATCAAGCCAGATTTTCCAATTACTAATCCTGGCCTTTTTGCCTCTATAACAACAATGCTTCTTTGAGGGTCAAATAGGTTTTGAGTTAATCCAGCTTCTTCTGGAATTATTTCTTTTATTATTTTTTCAGTTTCTTCCTGAGATTTCAAAAGAGAAAGCTCTGCCCTTAATTCAATTCTTTTTTTGAACTTGTTCACAAGCTCTTTTATCTTCCCTTCATTATTCCTGAAGAACTTAATATCATTTGTATAAAAAACTATATTAGCCCCTTCAAAATTTGAACTGCTTATAACCTTAGGCAGTTCTTTTTCTATATCCTTTAGAATATCTGACATTTTTAATAAAATTATTTATGATTAGAGTAATTATTAATTATTTATTTTCTTTTTTCTACGTATTCTGTTTTAATTTCCTGTTCAACTACCTGACTAATGCCCTCTTTTGTTATTACCCAGACATCTATGCCAAAACCAGTTCCAGTATCTCTTTGCGAAGAAGCTTTAATGCAATCTATTGCAAGCTCAACAGCTTCTTTCGCAGTTATATCCCTTTTGTATTCTTTTTCAAGCAAGCCTAAAATAAATGGCATTCCACTTGAAAAATTTGCATCAAAATCCTCTACTTTTGTCACTGTGCCAGCTGGCTCAATTGTATAAAGCTCAAAACTTCCATCTTCATTTAATCCAGCAACCAAAGTCCCTGCGATAAAAGGAATCATTGAGGGATGCCTTATATTGTTATAAGCTATCATTCCCATTAAGCTGGCTCCTTCCCTGACACTAGGCCTTTTCCTGCTTTTCAATTCCTTGACTCTTAATTCAGCAGCTATTAATTTTCCTATGAAATCAATATCAGAAGCAATTCCAGTTCCTGCAAAAATAAGATAGTCATTTATTTTGTTTATTTTTTTTGCACTCTTACTAATAACAAAATGATCAGCAGTTGCTTTTTTATCTGCAGCCATTACAATTCCATCTTTGCAGACAATTCCAACAATGCTTGTCCCTGTTTTTAGAACATGTTGTTTTAATTCACTATCCATTTTATAATCAAAAACTCTTGTCTATAGAATTTATAATATTATATAGCACTTAGGGTTTATAAAGTTTTCGCAAACAAATTTTTTGTGAACAAAGAAAAAATTCTATGGTTTTGAAGGAGCCATGAAGACTGACGGGAGATATAAATGCCTGTCTAGTTTTGTCGGTAAAGTGTATGGTGCAGAAATAGACACAAATCACAGCAAAAGAAATTTCAGATGCTTTTACTTACCTTCAAACCCTCAACAGCATCTTCAACAGGGGAGGGGCTTTCATTAATAATAGTTATTTCTTTATTTTTAGGAAGGTTTTTTAGTAATTCCTTCCATTCTTCTTTTTCAGTTTTCTTATGATGCTTTTCTCCTTTTTCTCCATAAACAATTCCAGAAAAATGGCAGTGCCATTTTTCCTGTTTTCCAAATAACTTGTTGATTTTTTCAAAATCAACTTTTTTATCCCTAGCAAGTATATGGGCAAAATCAATTGCAAAACTGCAACCAGTTTCGCCAACTAATTTAGCAATTTCTTCAACTGAACCAAAAACATTTATTTTACCCATTGTTTCAGCAGCTATTTTTATTTTCCATTTTTTTTCTTTGATATATTTAAGTATTTCAGTAACTTCTTTTTTTATGTTTTCGTATGTTTTTTCATGCTCCATTTCAGAAAAATAACCGCAGTGAAAAACAACAATCTTAGCTCCAAGCATTTCTCCAATTTTGCAGCAGTCAAGTATTCTTTTCTTACTGTCTTCAATCTTCTTTTTCTCTTTTGAATTTAAATTAAGCCAGTAGGGAGCATGGATGCTTAATTTTATCCCTAATTTTTCGGCAGTTTTTCTTATCCCTTCAATTTCCTTCTTATCCTTTTCTTTAATATAAACACCATAAGTAAAAGCTATCTCGCATGCTCTCAAGCCAAGTCTATGATATTCTTCAAGATTTCTTGCAGCTTCTTTCACAGAGCCTAGTCCTGCTGGGCCGAATTTAATTGGCATATTGACTCCTTTTATAGAAATATAAAAAGAAAGCGATTATTAAAGTTTATTATTCGCAGAAATTTAATATAAAACAATTATCTCCTTTAATTACCTGTTATTTGTTGCTGCCTTTGTCTATATGTTTCTTTAATTCTTTGAATCGCTCCTTTAACTCTGTTATGAACAGAAGAATTAATCGAGGAATCGACAGAGTTAGATATATCGTACGAATAATCTAAAGCAGTTTTTAGAGCTCCACGAGCATTTGGGTAATGAGTATGATATATTCCAGTTTCAGCCTCTTCAACCTCTCCAGGAACACTGTGTGTTGTACCATGAGCAACATATGTCCATTCTGCTCCCCAGTGTTCAGAAGGGTGATCAGAAATCTCTACATAAAGTGTTTTCAGAAAATTGAAAGCCCTTTCGGTACCTGTTTCGGCCAGAGCATCCAAAGCAGAAAGTTGATCTTCCAAACCATACCTACTAACAGATAGTCTTAACCACAATGTTTTCCATATTTTATAAACATTTTTATCAGCTTACTTTTTACTTGCATTTTCTCCTGAAAAAGCCCCAAATTCTTTATTAATCTTTCCTACATTCTCTAGAAGATAATCATGCATTCTCTGAATTATTATATCTTGCAATTCTTCTTTTAAAATCCCTGTGCATTTTGATATGTCTTTTTCAGGGAACATAGTATTCCCTTTATTGACAAGGCAGAGCATTTTTTTATTCTGCAGTTTTTCACTATCTAAATTACCTTGTCTTATTTCTTTTAGCATTAGTTCAATCTTGCATAAATCTCCTGTTTCCCCTTTTATAACATAAAGCCAGGATGCCTGGCTATCTTCCCTTAAAAAATAAATCCTTTTGCAGGAATTCATTGCATCTAAAAAACATTTATTATTATCGCATAATTTAGGATAATAAATAAAAAAATAGCCTGTATAAATAATAATTGCAATAATTAATATTACTAAAGCTATCCCAACTCTTTTCTTCATCTTTTCATATTTTTCAGATTCAGAGTCTTTCACATTTTCAGAATTTTTAAAATAAATCCCCTCTTTCATGAAAAATTCAGGAAAAAGAGATATTTAAATTATTCTTTTTTTATTCTTTAGAAACTTTCTACATACTCACTAAATTAACATCTGTATCAGTGTCAATAAAGTTAGTTGCAATTAAATTATGGCATCCTAATTCTTCGCAAACTGAGATAATCCTTCTGTTCGCAACTCCATCAATTGCAATTGCATAGGGAGTTTCGTCCAATCTTATTGACATTAGCCTTCCAACTGGGATTTTTTTTATCTTCTCTAATTTATCATTGAAAATCACAGCTCCTTTTGTCCCTATTAATTCTTCGATATCTTCTCTGATTTTCTCTTTTTCTTCAGGAGTTATTTTTTTTATTTTTCTCCCTATTTTTCCTTCATCTTCTTTTTTTTCAATGTCATATCTATTAACCCCTGTTTTTCTTTCACTTCTTAAATAAACTTCCGCAGGAACTTTTTTTCTTAAAGCTTGCAATATTTCTTTTCCAGCTAGTTCCTCAACTTCTTTTCCTTCAGGAGCCATTGCAATAAAGTCGATTTTTGCATTTTCAAGAACATTTTTTATAATAAGATTCCCTCCTCTATCTCCATCTACAAATAAAATAACTTCTGCCTTTTCTTTTGAAAGCTGTTTTATAGTCTCAGGTAATTTAGTCCCATTCATTCCAATTACATTTTTAATTCCTTTTTTTAATAAATTAATGACATCAGCCCTGCCTTCAACAATTATTAATTCATCTCCTGAAATATCACCTGAAGGAAGGTTTTCTGTCCCATAGCCCTGAAGCCTTGAGGCTTTTATAGAAGTCTTAATTTCATCAGTTATCTCGCTTAATTCAGCATCTGTATCTCCAAGCCTTTCCATTAGCTTTTTTGCCCTTTCCAGGATATAATCTCTTTTGCTTCCCCTGACATCTTCAATGCCATCTATACTTATCTTTGTGTCACTTGGCCCTACTCTTTCAATTGTCTCAAGCGCAGCAGCAATTATAGATGTTTCTGTTTTGTCCATTGCAGAAGGAACTTCTATTTCACCAATAGTTTTTCCATTTTCATAATCTGTTGTTACCTCAATTCTTCCTATTTTCCCAGATTTTTGAAGCTCGCGCATTTCCAGCTCTTCACCTAAAAGCCCTTCTGTCTGCCCAAATATAGCTCCAATTAAGTCTGGTTTTTCAATTACTCCTTCAGCTACAAATTTTGCATGTATTATATATTTTATTGATACAGGGCTTATTTTTGCCATTTAATCTTTAAGAAAAAGTATTGTACCACTTCTCTTCCTAAGCTTCTATCTTAATTCATTATTATCTTTATTTTTTCTGAATTAAATAAATATGAAATGAATATTCAGTGATAAATAATACCCTTTCTTGTAATTTTGGTATTTATTTGGTAATAGAAACATCAAAATAACTGCATTTATAAAGGTTTCGAAAGCTTTTTTTTATTTTTTTGATTTTTATGCATCTTATTATTCTGCTTGCTTTTAATCTTTGCAATAACATAGATGCCAGTGTTCAATATAATTCCAAGGAAAATTAACCCTAGGATTAAAGCAAGCTTATTTCCATTCTCCTTGTTTTTTGTTAAAATTTCCTTGCTTGTTCCAGTTAGCTGCACTTTTCCAATTTCATTTGTTTCTTTCTCAGTTTTTTTGCAGTTTCCAAGAGCTAATTCAATTGTTTTTGAATCTCTGCCCCCATTATAAATTGCACTAGCTGCGATTTTGTATTTTTCCTCTTTTAGATTTTCAGGAATTCTTAAATTAAAGCTTTGTTTTTTCAAATCTCTTTCTCCATATTTTTCAAGCTCAAATTCCTCTGATTTTTCATTAATTTTCAATTCTTTACTTTCAACTAAAACATAAATTTTGTCATCTTTAGCGCCTTTGTTCCTTATTTTTAAATTTAGCTCAATATAATCCCCGCAAGAAGCTATTAAAGGCTCTAATTTAATCTCCTCAATTATACTTCTGTATCTGCTTCTTTCACTTCCAATTTCAATATAATTTTCACTGCATTCATCCCCCTCAGCTTTCAGGAAAAGAGCATATTTATCTTCATCATCCATCTCGTCACTTGCATTAAATTCAAAATTTATTGTTTTTTTGGCATTTTTTCCAATGTCAATTGACTCTTCCTTTTCATCAAGAACTTTGTCATTAGTTATGTCATATAAATAAGCCTCAACATAAAAACTATCGCTTTTAGCTTTATTTTCTATTTCAACTTCAAAATTAATTTTTTCTCCAAATTCAAATTTGTCATCTTCCCCTGGCTTTTTTATTTCCAAAATTAAATTACTGCTCGCATTTTCGCATTTGTCAATTTCTTTAAATTCAGGAGGTTTTTCAGAACACTGGATTGAGCAACAGCTTGAGCTGTCAAAAACCCCTAATAACTCTCCTTTGCAAGTTTGTTTTTCAGTGCAGATATATCCGCTTGCTTCAAGGCATGTGAACATGCTTATATCACCTACAAAAACATTCCAAAAATAACCTGCCTCTAATTCACTATCCCTAGCAATTACAGTTAAATTATAATTTCCATTGTTTTTATTGAAGATATAACTAGCATTATTCCCAACTTTAACCCCATCAAGAAGCCAGGATATTGTGATATTGCTGTCAATATCAATTGCATTAACTGAAAATATCCTGTTTGTATTATTCCTTATTTTTGGATTTCCTTCAGGAGAATAGTTTTTTATTATAGGAGCATCATTTACAGCAGCTATATTAACTTTGAATAAAAATTCATTATATCCATAATTATCTTTTATCCTTATCACACAGCTCGCAATGCCGTTATAATTTTGAAAAGAGATATATTTTAAATTTTCATTCTCAATTCTGCATTTCAAGTTATTCTCACTTGCTATGCTAAATGTAAATGCATCTCCCTCATAATCAGTTGCATTAAGAATACAGCTTTCTTCATTATCTTCTAAAATGCTTGTCTTGCATTTCATTTCTTCAAATTCAGGAGGCTCATTTGAATCAAAAACATTTAATAAGATAGCATTTGAATATAATGTATTTGTCCCATCTGTTGCAGAAAAAACAATATTTTCATCTCCAAACCAGTGTTTTTTAGGATAAAGGCTTACAAACCCATTTTCTATTGTTATATTAATAAAATAATTTCCAGTTACACTAAAAGAAAGATTGCTGTCAGGGTCAATAAAATACTGTTTTAAATTTAAATAATTAATAAGATTAGTTCCTTTGCTAAAGATTATATCTTCTATATTTTTAATAAAAATAGGAGCATCATCAACAGAGGTTATTTTTAGATTAATTTTATTAGTTAAAATTTCATCTCTTGCGTCAGTCACGCTAAAAATGATCCAGTCATTTCCATTCCAGTCTTTTTTTGAGGAAAAAACAGCAATTCCATTTTCCAGGCTTTTTAAAATTATATTATCACTTTCAGAAGTTTCTTTTATGCTGTAATAAAGAGTGTTTCCATCAGGATCAAAGCAATAATTATTTAAATTTAAATTTGCAGTTTCATCTTCTTTCCATTCTAAATCAGGTATATTACTGCAAACAGGAGCGAGATTTTTATTTCTGACAGAAACTTCAAATTTTTTTTCAGTTTCAAGGCTTCCATCACTTGCCTTTGCTTTGAAAAAATGCTCTCCATAATCATCATAACCTGTTTGCCATTTAAATGTATTTTTGTTTTCTTGAATAAACCTACTGTCATTTATAGAATAAATTAAGGTATCGTTTTCAGGGTCAATAGCATTTGTTATAACTATTGCTATTTCTCCTTCTGAGACAATTATTCTTTGTATATAGTCAATAAGAGGTGCATCATTCTTGCAATTTTTGTAAACATCAGCTGAACCAGGATTTATTGTTTCATCATTATCATTGCAGTCATTTCCTCCAGATATAATTGCATTATAACCATCTTTATCAACATCAATTAAGTCTTTTCCATCGCAATTCTCATCAATTCCATTGTAAGAGATTTCCTCTGCATTAGGATTAATAGCTGCATTATTGTCATTGCAATCAAACTCTTCCCTAAATCCATCTTTATCAAAATCCTCTCCTTCTAAAACCCATTTTAAAGTGTTCTTGAATAATTGCCTGCTTTCTCCTGTCCAATAACCTGTTTCAGTTATTCCATAAAATCCAATTCTTTCTTTTGCATATTCTTTTGAAGTTTTTCCTGTGTATAATTCTCCGCCTTTAGGAATTATCCCTGTAATTGATCTGGGATAAAAATTAGAATTATCAATAATAATGCTTTTTATTCCTCTTGCCCTGTCTTTTATGGTGTAAGGCAGGCCATATGGGCCAATGCCTTTTGTTTCGTAAATCTGGAATAAGCTAGGCAAATCTTCAGTTATTACATGGCTTGATGCAATTTTCCCAAAAGCATAACCTGAACTGCCAAGCTCATTTACATAATCAGCTATTTTCCAGTCTTTGAGATAATAAGAATTTGCAACAAATGATTTTTTCTCATTAACAGGAATGTAATTATAATTTGATAATCTCTCATTCCAGATTAAGACTATTTTATATTTTGAAAAATTTGTATAAGGCAGAGCTGAATCTCCTATTAGTTTATAGGTGTATTTTAATTCTTTTATTGCATTAATAACATTGGTATCAGGATTAGCTGTATCTTTTACTATATACCCAATATCTTCAGCTAAAACAGAACTAGCTAATAAAAAGAGAAATGCAAAGAGAATTAGATATTTCTTCATTTTATTTAAATTCCTCCAAATTTTTTGGAATTTAAATTTATGAAAATCTTTGATTTTCATTTCTTTTTCACACTCTTTGGTTTAATTTCTTCGAAACTTTCCTTAGTTCTCTTGTTCTTATTGGAAACAACGAGCATTAGCACAATAAAAATAATTAATATAATTCCGGTTGTAGCTAAAAGAAGAATAAAAACAATGCTTTTCTTTCCAGGGTTAGAATCTCCAGAATCATTATTCTTGTTATCTAAATCTCCATTTTCTTTAACTTCACCTTCTCCACTTGCAATAACTATTATAGTTGATGTCAAGCCAACCCCATTTCCTTCAGAAGGTGTAAATTTTATGTTTATTTGGCTTTCGGTTGTCCCATTCTTTCCAACTTTGATTGTAAAATAAGCTCTTTTTTCTCCGCCAGGAGAAAGAGTAAGATTATTGTCTTTTATTGTTATGTATTTTTCTAAGTCACCTGAAGCCAGAAGCTCTATATTTATTGGCACATCATTTACATTTTTTACAAGAATATATTTTTCAATTTCATCTCCGACACTTGCCCTTAAAATCATTCTTGCATTTCCAATGCTTCCGGTAATTGCATATGCAGAGCTGATAAAAAAAACTGCTAATGCAAAAGCCATTACAATTGATATTTTTTTACCCATTTTCCTTATATCACTTCAAAGTTACATCACTTTTCATATTTAAAGATTGTTACAATAAAATCCCTATAATCAGATATATAATTTACAAAATATATAGGCAAATTGCAAACTTCAGTAAAATTTAAAAAGCCTTTTATTATTGAAAAGCAATGGCAAAAACAAATTTTATTGAAATACCGGGGTATAAAGTCCTGGTCCCGAATAATGTATGGTACAGAGAAACAGAGATTGAAATGCCTTTGGGAGGGATAAAAATTCCAGCTGTGCAGTTAATAAAACTTGAAAAATATGATATATTCACTAACGAACAAATATTAGATTTTATTAAAACAAGTGCAAGAAAAAAATTAAGTTATAGAACTAAAGGCATTAAAGAGCCTGAAGAAACAGGATCTAGTTTTTTGAGATCTTTAGAGGGTTTAAAACCAAGGGAATTAGAAAGAATTGCGAGAAGTGAGCCAAAGATTATAGCTGAAATTTCAGGAAACATCCCAGATACAGGCCATATACCTGGAACTTATCTTGATTTTAGAAATGGATTTCTGCCAATGTGTATTCTAAGAAACAGCGCCAATATTCCAGATTCTGACAAAGGAATATTCTATGAACTTAAGTTAGATAATCATGGATTAAAAACATGGAAGATTGCGCTAATGCTGGATGGAAAAGATTCTCTTCCAGAAAAGAAAAAAATAGAAGTGCTTTTAGAAAGCTGTGTAACAAATTCTAAAGTTCTAACAATACTAGGAGAAATTAAATATGATGAGGCAATAAAACAAATTCAGTTTCTTTATTCTAGTTTAAATCCTAGAATTATTAGAACACTTTCAGATATATCTAGGCATATTTTAATAAACAGGGCTAGTTATTCTCTTAAACAAAGAGAAGAGAATCAAAAAAAACAACTATATAATCCTCTTGAAGAGATTGCAAAAGGCATTGCAGGGATAATTGGAATTGAAATTGAAACTATAAGTCCTAATAAAAATGAACAAGAAGAACAAAAAGCAGAAGATGTTCCGGATAAAAAACAAAATCCCTTTTCAGACCTTGATTTCGGAAGATTTTCTTTAGATTCTGGCTAAATAATTCAAGATTAATCATCCAAATTTTTAAACAAGCAAAACTCATTAACTCTTACACTATTAGGCGAGTTATCAGGAGGGCAGATAGCAACTGTTCTCATTAATAATTCATTATCTCCCTTAAGGAAATCAAAATCTCCAAGATATTCATATCTTGAGCTTATTGCGCATGCATCTGCATCATCATGAGTTTCAGGCCCTAATTCTTTTTTTATTATTAATCTGAAATCCTCATTTGTCTGGCACTGCCCAGGGTTTCCCCTGCTTACTAATCCTAAAACAGAATATTCTCCAGCAGAAGGGATATTAATTATTTTTGAATCATTTATTTTATTGCTTGAATGGCATTTTTCACCTACAACACTCATATTAACTGAAATTGAAAAATCAGCTCCTTCGCATGAATCATGCATGTTGCAATTGCTTATTTTAAACTCTTCAAAATGAGCACTGTCTTTTCCAGTTGAGATAAATTTAATATAATTAACACCTTCCTTGAAATCACAGGCAATGGAAATTTCCCTATATTTTTCATTATCTTTATATACATCAGGAAAATCATATTTTTTCGTCCCGCATTCAACTCTGAATTTTTCATAATTCTGGTCTTTAGTTCCTGTTTCATATTTAAATGAAAATAAATAATTCCCTTCTTCAGGAAGTTCTGGAGTCTTTATTTTTATTACTCCAGTTGAATTATAAATATAATAAGCACCACTTTTCCCGCATAGGGAGTTAAGAGATGCTTCATGCCCTGCTTTTCCAGAAAAAGAAATAACATAACTGCTTAATTTTGTTCCGCTGTCATATCCAGAGTCAAGGCATTTCCATTTAGAATCATAACATTCTTCTTTACACTCTCCATATTCACAAGTTCCGGGGCATTTTTCAATTAATTTTTCTTCTTCATAACTATTGCTATAGCAGTTTTCATCCTTGCATCCTTTTTCATAACAGGTTTTCTTTTGATAAATATCATCTCCTCTGCAATAGTTTTCACTCCAATCTTCGCAATAATCATTTCCACAATCCTGGAACAAGGTTTCAGCAGTATCTTCATTGCAACTTCCTGTCTTGCAGAAGAAATTATGGAATTTATAATAAACATCATCATTTTTGCAGTATTTGTCTGAATAATAATCATCAGAGCAGTCAGAGTCTTTTGAACACTCATCTGTGCATGCTCCATCTTCACAGCCAAATAAGCAGTTTTCAACTTTTAGTTTTTCAGTTGTTAATTCTGAAGAACAGCTTCCTTCACTGCACCCTTTGTCATAGCAGGTTCTCTCTTCATAAACATCATCTTCATAACAGTGTTTTTCCCAGCTAGAACATGAATCATCTCCGCAATCTTTTATTAATTCAGGAATTACATCCTGAATGCAATTTCCATTATTGCATCCTTTGTCATAAAAATCTTTGTATATATCATCATTCTTGCAATAGTTTTCAGAATATTCATCACTTCCACAATCCCGGAACAAATTTTCACTAACATTTTGAGCACATTCATTGTGGCAGGTGCAGAAAAAATCATTAAAAAGGTAATAAACATCATCATTTTTGCAGTATTTGTCTGAATAATAATCATCTCCACAATCTTTGTTAATTGAGCACTCTCCTGTGCATTCTCCATTTTCACATCCAAATTCACAGTTTTCAATTAAGCTTTCTTCTGTAAAAGAAGAGCTTGAGCAAGCTCCATTTTCGCATTTTCTATCCTGGCAGGTTCTTTTTTTATAAACATTATTTTCTTTGCAGGTGTTTTCCCATTGACCACATGAATCTTCTCCACATTCTTTTAAGAATTTGTCTTCTGCATTAACATCACAATAACTTAACTTGGTTCCAGGATTAATGCATTTTGAATCCTTGTATTTCTTGAAAATATTATCACCAGAACAAAATTCCTCTCCAAAAAACCCGGTTATTCCGCAGTCATTGTCATTTGCACAATTTACAGGGGTGTTAGAGCAATAGCTTGAGGGTGTTCCAGGATTATTGCACTCATCAACACTAAGAGATTTTCCATCATCACAATCACTATCTTTATAGCATTCAATATCCCTGCACTCTCCATTTAAGCAAGCTTCACTGCATTCTTCAATTAATTTAGGGAAAACATTTGAATTGCAAGTGCTTGAAGAGGTTCCTGGATTAGAGCATGAAAACTCTTTGTAATCCTGGTAAATATTTTTTCCAGTACAATATTTATCTCCTAAAAATCCATTTTTCCCACAGCTTATGTCACTAAAACAAGTTATGCACTCTCCATTTAAACATTCAAAATCACAATATTCTTTTAATACTTCTTTTGTATTATTAGAACAATAGCTATTCATTGTTCCAGGTGCATTGCAGGAATAGCTTAAAAAATCTTCATAAACATTTCCAGTTTTGCAGTATTTATTTCCTGTAAAGCTATTTGTCCCGCATTCAGAATTAGATTTACATTTAACCTCCTTGCATTCTCCATTAACACATGTATCAGAACACTGCTCAATTAATTCAGGTTTTTTTTCAGAAACACATTTATGCTCTTTGCATGAATAATCAGTTAAATTATTATAAACTTTATTATCTTTGCAGTATTTTCCAGTATAATGATCTGAATTACATTCAATATCAGATGTGCATTCTATACACTCTCCATTTAAGCATGAATTAGAGCAGGTTTTTTTAAATAATTCAGAAGTTGAATTTGTGCAATAGCTGTTTTCACTTCCAGGATTATTGCACTTGAAAGATAAATAATAATCAAACACATCTTTTTCCTTGCATAATTCATTGTTTAGCCAGTTATCTATTCCACAGTCAGAGTTTTTTAAGCATTTAATATTTTTATAAGAGCAATAGCTTTCAGGAGTTTCTGGTTTTATGCAGATGTCTTCTGTATACTCATTATTGTCATTGCAGTCAGCATCTTTTCTGCATTTTATCTCTTTGCACTCTCCATTTGAGCATGCATCAGTGCATGCTTTTACAAATTCAGAATCAATATCTGAAATGCACTTGCTTGTAATTTTTCCAGGGTTTATGCATGAATAAGAAGTTACATCTTCATAAATATCTTTTCCCTTGCAATATTTATCACTTGTTTCATCATCACCACAATCAGAATCTTTATAACAGCTTACTGAAACAAAATTAATGCAGTCTTTGAATAATTTTTTTGCATCAGGAGTCCAATAATCACTTTCAACAATTCCGAAAAAGCAGATTTTTCCTTTTGTTGTTTTTCCATTTAATAATTTAGTTTCTTCATTTGCATAGCTTATGACATCCCCGACTTTTGAGCTCTCGCCTGTTGCAGGAGTTCCTATCCAGGTTTCTGCTATTTTCTGCATTCCAGAAGCTTTGTTATTGTCATCAAGAAAATAATAAGGAATTGAGATTCCTCCAATTGAATATCTTGCTTTAGTATAAACCTGAATTATATTTTCATCTTTTATAACTTCAAGAGGAGAAGTTGAGGCTAATTTTGAAATTCCATCAATATCTGTAAATCCCCATTCATCTCCATAATAATAATTTGAAACTATAGTTGGATAATTTCCAACAGGAATCTTGTTGAAATTATTAAATCTTTCATCTCCTATAAAAATAAGCTTGTATTTTGAAAAATTTTTTGGAAGATTGCTTTCATACACCTGCTCAACACTTAACCCAAGCTCAGAAAAAACATTAAGGACATTCTTGTCTATTTTTGCCTTGTTTTTGTAAATATATGCAACATTAGCTGCAGAAGCAAAGCTTATTAAAAATATAGATAATAAGAGGGTGCAAAATATAATACCTGTTTTTTTCCTCATTGTTAATGTGAATTTTTAATTTCACACTCTTTTTCTATCATTACTCTTTCAAAAAAATTAATATGAAATTCTTTATATATTTATCTTACCACTTTTTGCAGATGAAAAGATTAAGGCTAATTAAAATTCTTAACAGAAATCAGATTCTCCGCCCTGAGCACAATAAATTTGTTGAATCTCTTCTTCACTTAAACTTCTGTTATAAAACATAACTTCATCAACTATGCCACCAAAATTATATCCTACTTTACCTAAACCTAAAGTAATTCCTGATACTGAAGGTGTAAAATCAATATCTGCAAGAATACCATTTATATAGAATCTTTGAGTAGCTTCATCTCTTGTAAATGCCAAATGTATCCACTTATTAAGGTAAGGAAAATCACTTGTCCAGGGAGTTACTGATATTTTTGATAACCAGGGATAATTATAATTACCCTCAAAATAACCTCTTAGAGTATAATAGCCTCCTCTATTTAGCGCTACAAGACTCATCCATATCTGCGGGCTACTGGAACTCAATATATAATAGCTTCCAGCCTGTGACAAATTCTCTATATTCACCCAAGCAGAATAAGCAAAACCATTATCAATATTATAATTATTAGAATTTATATTCACATAATCATTTATTGCTAAATCTATTCCTTTTCCAGAAACACCATCAACATATCTTGGATTTCCATAGACTGCCCCATTATTAATTCCTGCTTCATCTAAGGTATTTTCTTCAAATTTTAAATATGAAATATAATCTTCAGGCAATGTTGGAATCTTATAAGTTATAAATTCTGTGAAATGTTTTGTCCATACTATCAAATCATCTCCAACATCTATTTTACACTCTTCTTTAGCTGGCAAAGAGTCTGCAAATTCTTGAGTATTTTCCCCACAAACAGTTATAATTTCGCTAAAATCAGTTCCATAATTTGAAATCCCAATTTGACTTCCTGCTTCACTAGGGATAGTGATTTTAACTGCTTTATCAAAATTTAATTCAACATTAGCAAATCCCATTTTAATTATCTTCCCTATTTCTGCTCCGCCTAAATCAACACTAGTTTCTTGTTTAAGTGTTGGAAGAACTATATTTCCATCCCATGAAAGGTTTTCTGATTTAATTAAAATATTTTTAGGCATTTCAAGAGTTATACCCTCTGAAATCAAGTTTATCTGCTCTTCTAATAATAAAAACTTGCTTCTGTCTCTTGCATAACGAGGATATCCTATTAATGAAGAACCTTCAACACTCCACTTACCTAAAGAAGCATAGTGTTCACAAGAATTATCGCCTGATCTCACCCAGTCCCAGGGGCCAGTAAGCCAATCATTATAAATAATTAAATCTGCGATATTATTAACTTCTTTTATTATCGCAGGCCTGATTGTTGTATTGTCACAAGAAATATTCTTAATCCAGGATATCTCTTCACTAGATAAAAAACTTTCCAGAGGCAGCCTATATTTTCTTTCAGTTAATATTTCATAATTTCCTGTCAAAACCTTGCATTGTTCATAACAAATATTATCAAAACAAGTTCCCTCATCATTTCCTTCACTGATACATATAGGAATACAATTCATATGACAATCTGTGTCTAAATCATAAATTGGCTTATCATAATCATACTCAGGCTCAAGCCAAGATTCATTCCAATCTTCATCAGGTATTCTGACAATAACAAATCTACTTGGATCTTTTTCCAGATTCTCCCAATTCCAGCCAGCAGGTTTAACATCAATAATATAACCTTGTTTTGTATTTCCACGTCTCTCTTCATCAAAAAAAGCATCACTCCAGGCTTCCCTAGGAGAACTAGTTAAAACAGTATCAGAACTTTTAATTAATAATTCATATGCATAAACATTAGAAATAGAAAGTAATAATATAAACATCAGGACAAAAATTAATTTACTTCTTTTCTCACCAATTTTTAATCTCATAAAAAATATACAAATTATTTATTTATAAACTTATCTCACCACTTTTTGCAGATGAAAATATAAAACAAGTTGCTGCAATAATCTTAATAAACTTTTATTTATGCAGAAACTGTTATGCAGGATCTTCAGACTGAATTCCGAAAAAATTAAAAACCTAGGAATAACCTTAAAGAAGATGGAAACAACTCTCAGGCCAATTTCAATAGGGAAGGAATTAGAAGAATGTTATGAGGATTCAGCAGAAAATGATGGAGATTGCGCTGAGGATATTCAAGTCAGCGGAAAAAATTCGGGAAAGCCTTTGGACGATCTTGTAAGAATCTACATTAATGATTCAGAGCACCAGCTTCTGTCAAGGCAAGAGGAAATTAAAATTGGAAGAAAGATGCTTGAGCACAGGTTAGCCATGGCAGACTCTCTTCTTGATATAAGCTACAGCTTAATTGAAATTTCTTCAGCAGCCTTAAATGTTCAGGTTGATAATTCTGTTTCCCTTTTTTCTGGAGATCCAAGGAGAATAAAAAAACAAGCTCCTAGACTAAATTTAATTTCTAAAAAAAATCCGGAAAAAGCCAAAAAAATTGTTTTAAATTGGGAGCCCAGCATTGGCTTGCTAACCAGGATTCTTAAATTTTATGAAGCTTATGAAGGAAGATTCATGGATGGAAACAGGAAAAGCCCTCATGAAAAAACCCCTGAAGAAGAATTATCAGTAAAAAGCGGAGTTTTTTTCAGAACACTAGAAAAAGCAAAAGTTCCTTATAAAGGATATCTAGATTTAAGGAATTATCTTGCAGTGCACAATACAAGGCTGGTTGTTTCAATTGCTAAGAAATTCAGGAAAAAAGGTGTTCCTTTTTTAGATATAATAGGGTATGGGAATTTGGGATTGCTAAGGGGATTAGACAGCTGGAATCATAGGAAGGGATATAAAGTCTCTACTTATGTGACATGGTGGATTAGACAAGCAATCAAGAGAAATCTAGAGGAACATGAGGATTTTATAAGGCTTCCAAATTACTTGCAGAAAGTTAAAAAAGCTCTGAAAAATAAAGAATCTTCATCGCCAGAAGAAGCCTCTGAATCAACAGACATACCTGTTAAAATAATCGAGAGATTGTCTAAACTAGGAAAAGTTATTTCTTATGATGCTTCTATGATTAGGAATCGAGCAAATGAAGGAGATTCTTTAATAGACCTTTTTCCTTCTCCAGATTCAGAAAATCCTTTAATAAGAGTCTTGTCAGAAGAGAAATCAAGCAAATCTGAAATGCTGTTGAATTCCCTTCCATTAAGGTCTAGAGAGATTTTAAAATTAAGATTTGGTTTTTATGGAAGAGAATATTCTCTCCAGGAAATCGGAAATTGCATGAAAATCTCAAGGGAAAGGGTAAGGCAGATTGAAACGAGATCTCTTGGATTTTTAAGAATTTTAAACAAAAGTAAATATTACCTTAATTATGAAACCTGATAAAAATTAATCTATTTTTTTCTTTTAAGCTACATCCCAAATAACTTATTCTAAATAAAATTAATCGGCAGGTTTATAAATAAGGGCTGGCTTTTACTTCTCTCTCTTTTCTCTCTCTTGCCTGAAAAACAGGGACGATAAAAAAAGGAAAACAAGAGAATCTCTTGTAATGATAATTCTATGAAAGGAGGTGAAAAA
>Ga0209541_10002411_pt1 | contig 35414 bp, 25 predicted proteins | sample RifCSPlowO2_01_FD_184027 | JGI IMG/M metagenome (GOLD analysis project Ga0209541, IMG submission 184027) | Groundwater microbial communities from Rifle, Colorado - Rifle CSP2_plank lowO2_0.1 (SPAdes) (version 2) | ecosystem: Environmental > Aquatic > Deep subsurface > Groundwater | place...
TGCGCTCTCGGCGAAAAATCGCCCCGCAACTGCGGGGCGAACCAAGCTTTTTCGCCTCCGAGAGCTTTTCAAAACCAAATACCGCTTCGCTTTTTCAAAAACCGCCATATATATATATGTGTGTGTGGACATTACCTTAAAATCTTGTAAATTCTTCGCGGCCGTGTTAATAAAATTAAAATAGCTGCTTTTATAATTTTTTTTATAATTTACGGATAAGGAGGTGAAAAATGAAGGAAAGGCGAGTTTATTGGGAGGACAGAATTAGTTCGGTTTTTTACACGGAATCGGAACTTTTGCGGATTGCCGAAAAGCATCTGGCGCGCAATTATGACCCGCCGGAAAAAATTTTTATCAACGGAGGGGGATGGCGCGTTCAAGATTTCAACGGCCGGAATTTCTATGACATTAATGCCTGCTATTCTGCTTTGCCGTTAGGGCATAGAGCATTTTGGAGCCTGGATATTTTCCCGAGGTATTTTCATGAGCCAAACCGCATTCTTTTTGCCAAAGAGTTGGCCGAGTTTTGCGGAATGGAGATGGTTTGTCCGATGAATACCGGGGCCGAAGCCGTGGAAACGGCGATTAAATTGGCGCGGAAGTGGGGCTATCTGGTTAAAAAGATTGAAAAAGATCGCGCCGAGATTATTGTCTGTAAAAATAATTTTCACGGTCGAACCACGACGATTGTCGGCTTTTCAAGCAATCCTCAATATTACGAGCTTTTTGGTCCAAAAACTCCGGGTTTTGTCTCTATTTTTTTTGGCAATATTGATGCTTTGCGAAAAGCAATTACGCCTCAGACCGCGGCTTTTTTGGCAGAACCGATTCAAGGCGAAGGCGGAATTATTATTCCGCCGAACGGATACTTTTGCGGAGTCAGGGATATTTGTTCCAAAAATAATATCTTAATGATCCTTGACGAGGTTCAGACCGGATTTGGCCGGACTGGGACGAGATTCGCTTTTGATTATGAAGACGTTCAGCCCGATGTTCTTATTTTAGGCAAAGCTTTAGGCGGAGGAGAAGACGATATTTCAGCCGTTGTTTCCTCCGGAGAAATAATGGGGCTTTTCCAGCCGGGCGATCATGGCAGCACTTTTGGCGGAAATCCCAAAGCTTGCCGGAGCGCGCGTGAATTTCTGCGAAAGTTTCAAGAATTGAAACTGGCGGAAAATTCGCGAATTCAAGGCGAATATTTCTTAAAAAAATTAAAAGAATTCGCCGGTAAAAGATCTTCAATCAAAGAAGTAAGAGGCCGCGGATTGTTTATCGGCGTGGAATTTAATGAAAAATTCAGCGCCAAGCGCGCCAGCCAAGCTCTGCTGGAAACCGGCTTTTTAACGGTGATCGCCCAGAATAATGTTTTGCGTCTTTCACCGCCGCTGACGATTACGAAAGAAGAAATTGACAAAGTTATGGCCGGATTCCAAAAAACCGATATTCCATAATTTCAGCTGTTTATAATTATAATATTAAGCCCTGCAGCGCAGGGCTTTTTTACAATGATTTTTGAAAGAAGTATCATTAAAATATGTTCACTGATTTAAAATTTAAAAAACCGTCCGAGATTGAAAAAATAATTTTAAAATTTTGGCGGGACAACAAAATTTTTGAAAAATCTTTGGCTAAACCCGCGGTCAAGGGCGATTTTATTTTTTACGACGGTCCGCCTTTTGCCACGGGTTTGCCTCATTACGGCCATCTTCTGGCGAGCATTATCAAAGACGCGGTGCCGCGCTATAAAACCATGAATGGCTGGCGGGTGCCGCGGCGCTGGGGCTGGGATTGCCATGGTTTGCCGATTGAAAATCTGATTGAAAAAGAACTTAAATTGAAAACCAAAAAAGATATTGAAAAATTCGGCTTGAAAAAATTCAATCAAGCGGCGAAAGAGAGCGTTTTTCGCTACGCCGGCGAATGGAAAAAAATTATTCCGCGCGTCGGCCGCTGGGTGGATATGGAAAATGATTATCGCACTATGGACGCCAATTACACGGAGTCGGTCTGGTGGGTTTTTAAGACGCTTTACGATAAAAATTTAATTTATGAAGGATATAAATCAATGCATATTTGTCCGCGCTGCGAAACAACGCTGGCTAATTTTGAAGTGGCGCAGGGATATAAGGATGTAAAAGATATCGCGATGACGGTTAAATTTGAGCTGGAGGACGAGCCCGGGACTTATGTTCTCGCGTGGACAACGACGCCTTGGACGTTTCCCGGAAATGTCGCGCTGGCAATAAATAATGAAATTATTTATTGCAAAATTAAAAGTCAAAAATCAGCAGAATTTTATATCTTGGCGAAAGAAAGATTAAATATTTTAGGCGAAGAAAAATATGAAATTATTGAAGAATTTAAAGGTGAAAAACTGGTTGGCAGAAAATACCGGCCGCTTTTTGATTACTATTCAAAAGATAAAAATTTAGAGAATTATAAAAACGGCTGGAAAATTTACGACGCGGATTTTGTTTCAACCAATGAGGGAACCGGCGTGGTCCATATCGCGCCGGCTTTCGGCGAAGACGATATGAATTTAGGGAAAAAAGAAAATTTGCCGTTTATTCAGCCCGTGGGAATGGACGGAAAGTTTAGAAAAGAAGTAAAAGATTTTGCCGACCAGCCGGTAAAATCCAGAGATAATCCGCAGGCAACAGACATAGAAATTCTTAAGTGGTTGGCGAAGCAAAATAAAATTTTTTCCAAAGAAAAAATTACCCATTCTTATCCGCATTGCTGGCGATGTGAAACGCCGCTTTTGAATTATGCCGCTTCTTCCTGGTTCGTGAAAGTAACGGCGATTAAAGAAGAGCTTTTGAAAAATAACCGGAAAATCAACTGGATTCCGGAACATTTGCGCGGAGGAAGGTTCGGTAAATGGCTGGAAGGGGCGCGGGATTGGGCGATTTCCCGAAGCAGATTCTGGGGCGCGCCGATTCCGGTCTGGCGGTGTGAAAAGTGCAAGGACGTGAAAGTGCTGGGTTCGCGCGAAGACTTGCGCGTATTGTTCTCTTCGTCGGGGAATAAATATTTCGCGATGCGGCACGGCGAAGCCGAACACAATATTCGCGGCCTGGCGAACAGTAAAATTGAAAACAATCATTTTTCTCTCACCGAAAAAGGAAGAAAAGAAGCGGCCCGAGCCGCGGAAACGTTAAAAGGAAAAAATATCAGTCTGATTTTCGCTTCGGATTTTCTTCGGACCAAAGAAACAGCTGGGATCGTTGCGGCGGCGCTGGGCTTGGGAAAAGAGAAAATAATTTTTGATGAAAGATTGCGCGAGGTCAAGGTGGGAATTTTTGACGGCCGGCCGGCCGCCGAATATAATGATTATTTTTCTTCGCTTAAGGAAAAATTTATAAAAATCCCGCCGGAAGGCGAAAATTTAACCGAGCTTAAAAATCGCGTCGCCGAATTTATTTATGAAATTGATTTGAAATATCGCAGGGAAAACATTTTATTGGTGAGCCATGAATATCCGATTTGGAATCTTTTTGCTGGCGCGAAAGGGGCCACGGCCGAAGAAGCGGTAAAAATGAAAGAAAAAAAGCCGGATTTTCTCGCGACCGGCGAAGCGCTTGAGTTGGAATTCGCGCCTTTGCCCCACAACCAAAATTATGAATTGGATTTTCACCGGCCGTTTATTGACGAGCTGAAATTTAAATGCGGCTGTGGCGGAAAAATGCGCCGGATTTCCGAAGTTTTTGACTGCTGGTTTGAATCCGGGTCAATGCCTTACGGCCAGCAGCATTATCCTTTTGAACATAAGGAAGAATTTGAGAAAAATTTTCCGGCGGAGTTTATCGCCGAGGGCGTGGATCAGACGCGCGGCTGGTTTTACAATCTTTTGGTCATTTCTACCGCGCTTTTCGGAAAAACGGCTTTTAAAAATGTGGTGGCGAACGGCATTATTCTGGCGGAAGACGGCCAGAAAATGGCTAAGCGCTTGAATAATTATCCTGATCCAACGGAAGTGATTGAAAAATACGGCGCCGATTCTTTGCGTTTTTATTTGCTGTCTTCGCCGGCGGTGCGCGGCGAATCTCTTAATTTTTCCGAGAAAGGGGTGGATGAAGTCCATAAAAAAGTAATGATGCGGCTGTGGAACAGTTATCAGTTTTACGAACTTTACGCCGGTAAAAATTTTTCGTCGAAAGTGAATCCGCCTCTGGCGGAAAAATTAAATAATATTTTGGATAAATGGATTATCGCGCGGCTTAATCAATTAACAGCCGAAGTTTCCGAAGCAATGGATAAGTATGAACTTGATCGGGCAATGCGGCCGATCGGAGATTTTGTTGAGGATTTGTCAACCTGGCATATTCGCCGCTCAAGAAACAGATTTAAAAAAAATGGGGCTGATAAAAAAGCGGTTATCGCGGCAACCAGTTTTGTTTTGGCGGAATTTTCAAAAATTATCGCGCCGTTCGCGCCGTTTCTGGCGGAAACGATTTATCAAAATCTCGGCAATAAAAATTCGGTTCATCTTGAAAAATGGCCCGCTTTCGTCAAGACTTCGGCGGGCAAGCCAAAAATTGATAAAAAATTATTGTCGCAAATGGCGGAAGTCAGAAAAATTTGTTCGCTTGGCCTTGAAGCGCGGCAGAAAGCGGGGATAAAAGTCAGGCAGCCGTTGTCGGAATTAAGAATTAAGAATTTAAAATTGAAAACTAAAAAAGAATTTTTAAATTTAATCAAAGATGAATTAAATGTTAAGAAAATTATTTTTGCCGCGAAAATTAAAAATGAAGTTGAGCTGGACATAAAAATTACTCCGAAATTGAGAGATGAGGGCAATTTACGCGAATTTATTCATGCTATTCAGGATTTGCGTAAAAAAGAGGGATTAGCCTCGCAGGATAAAATAAATTTAATAATTGAAACAGACGAAATGGGCGAAAAATTCATCAAAAATTTTAAAAACGAAATCAAAAAAAGAACAAACAGCGTTGAAATAAAATTTGTAAAAAATAATGGCGAAGAAATAAAAGTAGATGAACTGAAATTCAAAATAGAAATTAAAAAAATAAATTTTTGCGTTTGAAAATTATAGTAAATTATGTTAAAATATAAATATGAAATTCAGGCAATCTTTGTTTTGGGATGTAAATCCCAGTAAAATAAATGTCAAAAAAAACGCTCGATATATAATTGAGCGCATTTTGGATTTCGGCGATGACCAAGAAGTGCGTTGGATGTGGAATTTCTACGATAAATTATTAATAAAAGAAATAATTGAAAAATCGCGTTCTCTTAGACCGGAAACAAAGAATTTATGGAAAAATCTTTTGGCGCAAAAATAAACTTTCATTTAGATATTTTACCGAAAGAAGCCAAAAAAGTTTTAGATTGGCTATCTGCTCAAAAATGGCTGGAGAAAAACGATTGGTATTTGGCCGGCGGCACTGCTTTAGCTTTGAAAATGGGGCATCGTCAGTCGGTTGATTTAGATTTTTTCACGCCGCAAAATCGTTTTGACAATATTGATTTACTGGATAGGCTTTCTTTAAGCGATGACATTAAGATAAAAGTGAATAAAGATAATACGATTTACGCGGAATTATTTAAAGTAAAAGTCAGTTTTATTTCTTATCCGTTTTTTATCCCAAAACAAGAAATGTTTAATTACGGATATGTAAAAATTTTGCAGCCGCTTGATATTGCCGTAATGAAAATTATTGCCATATCGCAACGCGGGAAAAAACGAGATTTTTTTGATTTATACTGGTGCGCTAAAAATATTGAGCCGCTTCAAGAAATCATAGAGCGGTTGCCCGCGCAATATCCATCTATTGCCCACAATTATCATCACATCTTAAAAAGTTTGGTTTTTTTTGAGGATGCGGAAAATGACCCGGCGCCGGAATTGAATTTTAGAACGAACTGGAAAGAAGTGAAAAATTTTTTTATTAAAGAAGTGCCAAAGATAACAAAAGATATAATGAAATTATAGAATTGAAATAAATCAAAAAATTATTTTGGAAATTCAAACTAATGATAAAAGAAAATTATTTAGCTGGCGAAATTTGAAAACCGTTGTTATAATTATGGAATGGCCGGTATTTACAAGACCGAAGGCGTGATTTTAAGGCAAAGCGAAGTCGGCGAAGCGGATAAACTTTTAACCGTTTACAGCCGAGATTTTGGGAAAATAACGATTTTAGCCAAAAGCTCCCGCCTTTTACAATCAAAACTCAAGGGGCATTTGAAGACCGGCGCTTATTTACGGCTGATGTTTGTTCAAGGCGCGGATAGATTGCTTTTGACCGACGCTCAAGAACTTGGCTTAAACGATCAAGATGTTTTTTGCCGCTCTTTATTTTTTCCTGCCCTTTCTTTTTTAAACAGAATAATCCAGGGAAGCGAAAAAGACGAGGCGGTTTGGCGCTTGCTTTTGCGATTTTTGGAGGAAGGCTGCGTTTTCGAAGAGGCGCGAAAAATTTTTATGGCGCGCCTTTTGCATCGGCTGGGCTATGTGGATGAAAATCATTATTCGGAACTGAAAGAAATCATAAAAAACGAGACGCAGTGGAATTTTGACATTTCTGAAAAACAAACGGCCGTTGAAATAGACGCCCTGATTGAAACGGGGCTTGAAGTCAGCCATCTTTAATTTAATGACCGAAACTCTCAAGAAATTAAAAGAACGGCTTTACGGGCAGGATAAAAATTTAAAATCCAGATTTCAAAAAAATACTTTGGAAGAATTAAAAACATACGTTTCCGAAGAAAAAATCGGCAGGGAATGGAAAGAATCTTTAATGAAAAAAAAGCCGGCTAAAATATCTTTTATGATTAAATTAATCGCGGGACTGGCTGTTTTCGCGGCGATCATTGTCGGCGCGGCGATAATTTATCTTTTTGGAGGATTTGGAACGGTCTCTTCCAACCAAGTTAGTTTTGAAATAAGCGGCCAGCCGAATTTGAACGGCGGCGAGAAAGCGGTTTGGCGCGTGACGCTTAAAAATAACAATGATTCACCGTTGGAGAACGCGGAGATTATTTTTGAATTTCCGGCCGGTTCCCAGCCGGCGGGCCAGTCCGTCCCTTTAAGCGGCATTTTTACGGAAAAAAGAAGTTTGGGCAAAGTTTATTCCGGAGAGCTTATTAATGAAACGTTTGAAGCGTTTGTTTTCGGCGAAGAAAAGAGCGTTCAGCGCGCCGCCGCCGTTTTAGAGTACCGCGTTCAAGGCTCTAACGCCATTTTAATTAAAGAAACTTTTCTGGAATCAGAGCTGATCAAGTCGTCGGTCAACGTAACCTTAAATTTGCCCGAAGATATAAATATCGGGCAGGAAGTAGAAATAGAAATTGCTTATTCTTCCAATACCCGTGAAAAAATAAATAATCTGACGATTCAAGCGGTTTATCCCGTTGGTTTTGAATTTATTTCCGCCTTGCCCGAACCTTCTTTTTCCGACAATATCTGGGAAATAAAAAGCTTGGCGGTTCAAGGTCAGGGATCAATCCGCCTAAAGGGAAAACTTAAAGGCGAGAATCTTGAGAATAAAGTTTTTAAATCATCGGTTGGTATCAGGGACGCTAAAGGCGGTTTGGTGGTTTATGGCGCGGGCGCGGGAAGCGCTGTTTTAAGAAAGCCTTTTTTGGATTTGGCGGTTAAAATCAACGGCCAAGAGAATTATATCGCTTTGGCCGGCGATCAGCTGACAATTGATGTTTTATGGAAAAATAACCTGCCTGTTAGCGTAAAGAACGCCGTTTTGGAGGTTAAGCTGGATGGCGCGGCTTTGGATTATTCAAAAATTTCGGTTAATCGGGGATTTTACCGAAGCAGCGACCAGACCGTTGTTTGGAATGCTTCGTCTGATTCTGATTTTGTTTTATTTGATTCGGGGCAGGAAGGAGAAGTTAGTTTTAAAATCGATGTTTTGCGAACCTTGCCTTTGGAAAGCGCCAAAGACGCTAATTTCAAGGCGCGTTTTGACGCTTGGATGCGCGTAAAACAGCGGCCAGCCGGATTTGAAGAAGTGGATATTGACGGCCGATTTTCCGTTGAATCGAAAATCGCTTCCAACCTCCAGCTTTCCCGCCAGGGTTATTTTTATTCCACGCTGATTCCGAATTCCGGCCCCTTACCGCCCCGAGCCGGCCAGAAAACAACTTATACCGTCGTCTGGTCTTTGGTTAATTCTTTTAATAATCTTAAGAATGTAAAAGTTTACGCTTCTTTGCCTTCTTACGTAAGCTGGGAAGGAAATTTTCTGCCTTTAGATGAAAATATCTCTTATGATAAAATTAATGGTCGGGTAATTTGGCAAGCGGATAATTTGGCGGCCGGAACGGGTATTTTAAGGCCGGCGGCCGAAGCGGCTTTTCAAATCGGAATCACGCCTTCTTTGGCTCAAGTCGGTTCTTCATTGGTTTTGATTTCCGAAGCGATTGCCGAAGGAGAAGACGAGTTTGCCGGCTTGGTTTTGAGAGACGCGGAAAACGCGCTGACGACTCGGCTTTTTACCGATCCGCAAATAAAAAATAACGAATATGAAGTGGCGCCATAATGATTTATCCAAGGGTAATCCTTGGAAATTTCCAAGGATTACCCTTGGAAAACTTGGAAAATTTTATGATAAATAATGATTCCCCGAAGCATTCCGCTGAATCGGGAGCTACGGGAAAGGCAAAATCTAAAATGGAAAAAATAATTTCTTTAGCCAAGCGCCGGGGGTTTATTTATTCCGGTTCGGAAATTTACGGCGGTCTCGGCGGTTTTTGGGATTACGGCCCCTTGGGCGTGGAACTAAAAAATAACATTAAAAATCTTTGGTGGAAGAAATTCGTTTCCGGCCGCGAAGATATGTTCGGTTTGGACGCCGCTATTTTAATGAACGCGCGCGTCTGGGAAAAATCCGGGCACGCGGCGGGATTTTCCGACCCTTTGGTGGAATGCAAAAGATGTTGTCAGCGGTTTAAGGGAGATAAAATAGAAATAAAAAATAATGCTTGTCCGAATTGCGGCGGAGAACTTACGGCGGCGCGGCAGTTCAATATGATGTTTGAAACTTCAGTCGGGCCAATAAAAGATTCTTCCGCCAAAACTTATTTGAGGCCGGAGACGGCGCAGGGGATTTTCGTTAATTTTAAAAATATCGTGGATTCTTTTCATCCCAAAATTCCTTTCGGGGTCGCGCAGATCGGAAAAGCTTTCCGAAACGAAATTTCGCCCAGCGATTTTATTTTCCGCAGCCGCGAATTTGAACAAATGGAAATTGAATATTTTATCCGGCCGCCCGAAAACAACGAAGATTGGCAAAAATTTTTTAATGATTGGATCGCGGAAACGCGCGCCTGGCTGAAACAAATCGGCTTATCCGAAGAAAAGATTCACGAGCGGAATGTTCCGCAAAAAGATTTGGCGCATTATTCAAAAAAAACCGCGGATTTTGAATATGATTTTCCTTTTGGCCGCGAGGAGCTTTCCGGCTTGGCTTATCGGACGGATTTTGATTTAAAGAATCACGGCTTGGATTATTATGACGAGGAAACCAAAAAAAATTTTGTGCCGCACGTGATTGAGCCGACTTTTGGAGTGGATCGCGCGGTTCTGGCGCTTTTAGCCGAAGCTTACGCGGAAGATGAAATGGGCGGCGAAAAGAGAATTTTTCTGAAATTCAAGCCGGCGCTGGCGCCGGTCAAGGCCGCGATTTTTCCTCTGCTAAAAAATAAGCCGGCTTTGGTTAAAAAGGCGCGCGAAGTTTACGAGTCGGTTAAAAAAGAAATTTCCGGGATAATCTGGGACGACAACGGCAACATCGGCAAACGTTATCGCCGCCAGGATGAAATTGGCACGCCTCATTGCGTGACCGTAGATTTTGAAACTTTGGAAAATGACACCGCGACGGTCCGTGATCGCGATACTGGAAAACAAGAAAGAATGAAGATTGAAACATTAACGGGTTTTATCCGCCAAAATTTTTAAAAAAATTCAGGCGGCTGAATTTATGATTGAAATTAAAAAATTTAAAAATGGCTTGCGGGCGCTGGTCGCGCCAATGAAATCAACGGAAGCGGTGACGATTTTAATTTTAGTCGGCACTGGCTCGGTTTATGAAGCGAAAAATATCAGCGGCGTTTCGCATTTTCTGGAGCATTTGTTTTTTAAAGGCACCGTGGCGCGTTCTCGGCTCGGCCAAGTGGCGAGGGAGATGGACGGTTTGGGTGCCGAGCATAACGCTTTTACTTCCAAAGAAATAACCGGCTTTTGGATAAAAAGCAGCCATCGCCATTTTGACCGCGCCTTGGAAATTATCGCCGATCTTTTGCTTAATCCTTTGTTTAAGCCCGAAGAAATAGAAAAAGAGCGCGGCGTAATTCTTCAGGAAATTTCAATGTACGAAGATATGCCTCAACGGAATGTCTGGGAAGTTTTTGACGAATTAATGTACGGCGATCAGCCGGCCGGCTGGAATATTGCCGGCACTAATCAGAGTATCAGAGGAATAAGCCGGAATAATATCGTTGAATATAAACAAAAGCAATATGTACCAAGCAATGCTCTGATGGTGGTTGCCGGCAATGTTTCGCCTAAAAGCGCTTTTTCAAAAATCAACAGTCTTTTTTTATCGTTTTCTTTAGGCCGGCCGGAAAAAATGCAAAAAGTTGTTTTTAAGCAAAAAGGCCCGCGGGTTAAAATAAAGCGTAAAGAAACGGATCAAACGCATTTGGTATTAGGCGTCAAAGGGTGTGATATGTTTGATCCGCGAAGACACGTTTTGACTCTTTTGAGCGTTATTTTGGGTGGCAATATGTCTTCGCGGCTTTTTATGGAGATCAGGGAAAAACTGGGCTTGGCTTATTATGTGGGGACCCAGACTTCTTTTGAAACTTACGGCGGATATTTTACCGTGAACGCCGGCGTGCCGCACGGCAGTTTGGAAAAAACCGTAAAAAAAATCATGGAAGTTTTGCAGCGCGCCGCCGGGAACGGCGTTTCGGCGAAAGAATTAAAATTAGCGAAGGATTACGCGCGCGGCATCATGGCTTTATCTTTTGAATCTTCGGACGAGGTTGCTTCTTTTTACGGCGAGCAGGCGTTATTCCGCAAAAAAATTCTTTCGCCCGAAGAAATTTGGCGAAAAATGGAAAAGTTTTCCCGAGACGATTTGGCGCGCGCCGCGCGCGATCTTTTTCATCCTTCCCGATTTAATCTGGCCGTAATCGGCCCCCATCAAAACCCCGATTTTTACAAAAAACTTTTGGAAAAATCAGCGATTTGATGTATAATAAAAATAAAAATGAACGGCTCAAAAACTACCATTGAAATAACGACCGGCACGATTATTCGCGCTTTACTTTTAATTTTATTGGCTGTTTTTCTGTATCAGATAAGAGAAATCGTGGCCGTGGTTCTTTTAGCCGTGGTTTTAGCTTCGGCCATAGATCCGGCCGCCCGCTGGCTGGGACATTATCGCGCGCCGCGGGTTCTAAGCGTTATTTTCATTTATTTTTCGGCATTTTTGGTTTTAGTTTCCGCTTTTTACATCGTTGTTCCGCCGCTTTTCAATGAATTGTCCAGTTTTACCGTCCAGCTTCCCGAATATTTTAAGTCCAGTGTTTCTAATCAATACTTGGCGCAGTTTTTTCCGGAATTGCCTTCCTCTATTTCTGATTATTTCAGCGATATATTTCCCGCGATAAACGGGCCGCTGCAAAGCGTGACCGGCGGATTTTTAGAAACTATTTCTTCGGTTTTCGGCGGCGCGCTTTCCTTAATTTTGATTATTGTCTTTTCTTTTTATTTAGCGGTTCAGGAAAATGGGATTGAGAATTTTCTGCGCATTATTGCGCCCCGGGAAAAAGAAGCTTACATTTTGGATTTATGGTCGCGCTCCAGAAGGAAAATCGGGCGCTGGTTCCAAGGACAGATTCTTTTAGGGCTTTTGGTGGGCGTTTTGGTTTTTTTGGGATTGACTATTTTACAGGTTAAATATGCTCTTCTTTTGGCGGTTCTTTCGGCAATTTTTGAATTGATTCCGGTTTTCGGGCCGATTATGGCGGCGATTCCGGCGGTAGCCATCGCTTTTATCCAAAAGCCGATTTTAGGGCTTTTGGTTTTGGCTTTTTATATCATTGTCCAGCAATTTGAAAATCATTTGATTTATCCTTTGGTGGTAAAAAAGACCGTGGGGGTTAATTCAATTTTGGTGATTTTATCTTTGGTTATCGGCGGTAAAATCGCGGGGTTTTTCGGTCTTATTTTAGCGGTGCCGATCGCGGCGGTTTTGATGGAAATCGTCAATGATATTGAAAAAAGAAAAAAAGGATATGAAGGGCATGGCTGAAAAATTTTATCTGACGACCTCTATCGCTTATATCAATTCTTCTCCTCATCTCGGTTTTGCCAAAGAAATCGTTATGGCGGACGTTTTGGCCCGATATCAGCGTTTTCTCGGAAAAGAAGTTTATTTTTTAACCGGGACGGACGAACACGGCGCCAAGATCAGCCGCGCCGCCAAGCAAGCCGATTTGCCGGTTGAAAAATTTGCGGATCAAAATGCCGAAAAATTCAGGAAACTGGCCGAAGTCTTGAATATTTCTTTTGATGATTTTATCCGTACTTCGGATAAAAAACGGCATTTTCCCGGCGCGCAAAAAATTTGGCGGCTGCTTTCCGAAAAAGGCGATATTTATAAAAAATCTTACCGCGGGCTTTATTGCGTCGGGCATGAAGCGTTTGTCACGGAAAAAGATTTACTGGACGGAAAATGCGCGGATCATGGCCAGGCGCCGGAAGAGATTGAAGAAGAAAATTATTTTTTCAAACTTTCCGCTTACACGGAGCGAATCAAGAAAGCGATTGTTTCCGGCGAGCTGGAGATTGCGCCGGAAAGCCGGAAAAATGAAATTTTATCCCTATTAAAGGAAGGGTTGGAAGACATAAGTTTTTCCAGGCCGGCGCGGGATATTTCCTGGGGTGTGCCGGTGCCCGGCGACGCGGAACAAACAATGTATGTTTGGGGCGACGCTTTGACTAATTATATTTCCGCGCTTGGCTACGGCCAGAAAAAGGAAATTTTGTTTAAAAAATTCTGGCCCGCGAATCTGCACATAATCGGCAAAGACATTTTGCGTTTTCACGCGGCCATCTGGCCGGGGATGCTTTTGTCCGCCGGCCTGCCTTTGCCGGAAAAAATATTAGTTCACGGCTTTATTACCGTTAACGGCCAGAAAATGTCAAAAACCCTAGGCAACGTGGCTGATCCTTTTGGTTTGGCTGAAAAATACGGCGCCGAAGCCGTGCGTTACTATCTTTTGCGCGAGATTTCTTCTTTTGAAGATGGCGATTTTACCGAGGAAAAATTCAAGAAAAGTTATAATGCCGATCTGGCGAATGGTTTGGGAAATTTCGTCAGCCGCGTGAGTAAAATGATTTTGCGGGATTTCGGCGGCGCGATAGAAAAACCGGCGCCAGCGGCTTTAGGCGCAGCACCTTTAAGGAAAAAAATGGATTGGGCGCCGGGTTTTGGAAAAGAAGCCGCGGTCTTGGAATATTTTTCGCCGGATTACCTGACGGAAAAATTTTTTGTTTTGGAATACCAAAAAGCGATGGAAGAACTGGATCTTCAAAAGGCCGGGGATGTCATTTGGCGCCTGATCGGAATGTTTGACGGCTATATTCAGGATTACGAGCCGTTTAAACTCATAAAAAAAAATAAGGAGAAAGCTCAAGCCGTGCTTTGGCAATTAGCTTTTGGAATGTTTTGGATTAGCCGGCTGCTCGCGCCGTTTATGCCGGCGACGGCGGAAAAAATTTTTGACATCCTTGGCATTTCTTCCAATACCAAACCCGAAGACCTTAAGGTTTTTCTTTTTAAAGAAGATGAGAATTTATTTCCGAGAAAAGAATAAGATTACGTGAATTACAAAACACTCCCAAATTGCTTTTCTCAACGCGGTAAGGGGGAGACCTTAAATCCCCCCTATTCATAGAAGGTCGCAAAGCGACCTTCTAGTGGACTCCCCCTTAATCGTTTCTAAAAGCAATTTGTCCGTGTTTCGTAATTTAAAGTGAAATTATGTTAAAACCGCGGCTTTTTGATGTTCATTCTCATTTGAATCTTGCCGCCTTTGATAAAGATCGGAAGGCGGTGATTGAGCGCATGAAAGAGCGCGGCGTTTTAAGCGTTGTCGTGGGGATAGATAAAAAAACTTCCATTGAGGCGGTTGCGCTCGCAGTTGAACATTCGTTTTTCGCTTCCGTGGGGCTCCATCCGGCGGATTTCGGCGAGGATTTTGATTACGATTATTATAAAAATTTAGCCCAAAATCCCCGGGTGGTCGCCATCGGCGAATGCGGCTTGGATTATTTTCATACTCAAGAAGACAAAGAAAAGAAGAAACAGGAGAAAATTTTTCGGCAACAGATTGATTTGGCGCTGGAAACGGATAAACCTTTGATAATTCATTGCCGCGACGCTTATGATGAGGTTTGGAAAATTCTTAATTCATATTTTTTGATTTATAATTCCAAATTGCGCGGCCATCTGCATTTTTTTGCCGGCGATTGGCAAATTGCCGAAAAATTTTTAAACCTCGGATTTTATTTGTCTTTCACCGGCGTGATTACTTTCGCGCGGCAAGCCGATGAAGTAATTAAAAAAATGCCGCTGGACAGATTGATGATTGAAACCGACGCGCCTTTTGTGGCGCCGGCGCCGTATCGGGGTCGGCGCAACGAGCCGCTTTATATTGAAGAAATCGCCAAAAAAATCGCCGTTTTGCGCGGCGTTTCTTTTGAAAAAATCGCGGAGATCACCGTTCAAAACGCCCAGAAATTTTTTAATATTGACACTGTTTCAGGAATATAATAATATAATTCAATTGTTTATTTATGAAGTTTTCCCCAATGACATTTGACAGAAAGGAAATAAAAAGTTAAGTTTACAGTATAAAATTAGACAGCGTGATTCCAATAACGCTTCTTAGAACAGTTAAATAAATTTTATTTTAAAGCCCTTTATAAAAAGGAGAAAGGGTTGTTTAATTTTTGCACGCGTATTTAATTTAAAATTAAAAAAATGAAATTCGCCGGCAATAAAAAATATTTTTCAAAATATCGCGAGTCGTTCACTCTTCTTCCTAATTTAGTGGAAACGCAAATTTCTTCTTTCAAATGGTTTTTGGAAAAAGGCCTGAAAGAATTATTTGAAGAATTTTCCGGCATCACCGATTATACCGGAAAAGAATTGCAGCTGGATTTTATAAATTTTACGCTTGACCAGCCGAAATATGACGAATATTACGCCAAGGCCAATAACCGATCTTATGAAGCGCCGTTAAAGGCCAAAGTCCGGCTGAAAAATAAAAAAACAGGGGAATCAAAGGAGCAGGAAATTTTTTTGGCCGACATGCCGTTAATGACTTCGCGCGGAACTTTTATGGTCAATGGCGTGGAAAGAGTTTTTGTTTCCCAGCTCGCCCGTTCTTTCGGCGTTTATTTTACCGCCAATGAATTAAAAGGAAAAAAACTTTTTGGCGCCAGAATTATTCCTTCGCGCGGCGCCTGGATAGAAATAGAAACCGATTATGACAATGTGCTTTACGCGCGCCTTGATCGGAAAAGAAAAATTGCCGTGACGGCTCTTTTGAGAATTTTCGGCCTGGAAACGAAAGAAGCGGTTGAAAAAGCGTTTTCTTCAAAAGACAATGGGCCGATTTCTTATCTTAAAAATACTTTAGAAAAAGATTCCGCGAAGACCGCGGATGAAGCCTGCGTGGAGATTTATAAAAGCATCCGGCCGGGCGAATTTGCCACTGTGGAAAACGCCCGCGAACTTTTGGCGGCGATGTTCGGCCAAGAACGGTATGATCTTTCTTCGGTGGGCCGGTATAAGCTCAATAATCGGCTGGGCCTTAATCTTAAAAAAGAAAGCCGAATTTTGGATTTGGAAGATTTAACGGCGATTATCAGCCATATCATTACTTTAAATAATACGCCCCAAGCGATTCCGGACGACATTGATCATTTGGGAAATAGAAGAGTGCGCAGCGTCGGTGAAATGCTTCAGCAGAGATTACGGGGAGGATTAACCAAAATCCGCCGGGCAATTCAGGATAGAATGTCCACCATAGAAATTGATCTGCTGACGCCGTCTCAACTTATTAATTCCCGCTATTTTTCCGTTATTTTGAAAGATTTTTTTACAAATAACCAGCTTTCCCAATTTATGAGTCAGAAGAATTTACTGGATGAATTGGAGCATTTGCGCCGGCTTTCCGCTTTAGGCCCGGGAGGGTTGACCCGCGATCGAGCGGGATTTGAAGTCAGAGACGTTCATCCTTCTCATTACGGAAGAATTTGTCCGATTACCACTTCGGAAGGAGGAAATATCGGCTTAATCGTTTATTTGGCGGGATACGCGAGAGTTAATTCTTACGGTATTTTGGAAACGCCTTATTGCCGCGTGGAAAAAGGCAGAGTAACCAACAAATTGGTTTATTTTACGGCGCATGACGAAGTTAAATATAATATCGCGCATGCCGGCGCGGCCCGAGACGCCAAAGGGAAATTAATTGATGATTTGGTGGACGCCAGAATCAAGGGACAGCCGGGAATGATCTCGGCCGAGGAAATAGATTTTATGGACGTGGCGCCCCAGCAAGCTTTTGGCATGGGCGTTAGTTTGATTCCATTTTTAGAACATGATGACGCTAATCGGGCCATGATGGGTTCCAATATGCAAAGGCAAGCCATTGTTTCCATCAGGCCGGAAGCTCCTTTAGTGGCGACGGGCGTGGAAGAAAGAGTGGCGCGCGACGCCAACCGCCTGATTTTAGCCGAAGGAGATGGCGTTGTGACTTACGCCGATGCCAGAAAGATTATCGTTAAATATAAGAAAGAAGGAGAAAAAATTTATAATTTGATTATTAGTTTTCGTTCAAACGCTTTTACGGTGATCAGTCATCGTACGAAGGTTGAAGTGGGAGATAAGGTTAAAAAGGGAGATCTTCTGGCGGACGCGTCCGCCAGCGATAACGGCCAATTGGCTTTGGGTCAGAATTTGCTGGTTGCTTTTCTTTCTTGGCGAGGCGCTAATTTTGAAGACGCCATTATTCTTTCCGAGCGTTTGGTAAAAGACGATCGCTTTAGCACTATTCATATTGAAGATTTTATCTGCGATGTCCGGGACACCAAGTTGGGTCCGGAAATCACCACTCATGATATTCCCAATGTCGGCGAAGAAAAATTAAAGGATTTGGATGAAGACGGCATTGTCAGAATCGGCGCGGAAGTTAAGCCGGGCGATATTTTGGTGGGAAAAATTTCGCCGAAAGGGGAAGTGGAATTTACGCCGGAAGAACGGCTGATGCACGCTATTTTTGGCGAAAAAGTCAGCGATGTGAAAGACACTTCCAAAAGGATTCCTCACGGCAAAGAAGGAAGAATAGTCAGCATTAAAGTATTTTTGCGGGAGCGCGGAGATAAATTGGAAACAGGGGTGATTAAAAGAATTCAGATAGAGGTAGCCCAATTAAGGAGAATTTCCATCGGAGACAAATTAGCCGGCCGTCACGGAAATAAGGGGGTGATTTCCCGCATCCTTCCGGAAGAAGATATGCCTCATTTGGCGGATGGAACGCCAGTGGATATTGTTTTAAATCCTTTAGGCGTTGCTTCGCGGATGAATTTGGGACAAATTTTAGAAATGCATCTTGGCTGGGCGGCCCATTGTTTGGGATATCAGGCGATTAATCCGGTAATGCAGGGAGCGACTGATGTTGAAATAAAAGAAGAATTAATCAAAGCCGGACTTCCCGCGTCCGGGAAAGTTAAGCTCTATGATGGTTTGACTGGAGAAGCTTTCGTGAATGAAGTGGCGGTCGGATATATTTATATAATGAAGCTTTCCCATATGGTGGAAGACAAACTGCATATGCGCTCTATCGGACCGTATTCTTTAATTACTCAACAGCCTCTGGGAGGAAAGGCGCAGGGCGGCGGCCAGCGATTCGGCGAAATGGAAGTCTGGGCTCTTGAAGGATACGGCGCGGCCAATATTTTACAGGAAATGATTACCATAAAATCTGACGATGTTCTGGGCCGGACCGCGGTTTATGATTCTATCGTCAGAGGCGATGATTTTAAGGCTCCTCATTTGCCGGCTTCTTTTTTAGTTTTGATTAATGAACTTAAGGGTTTGGCTTTGGACGTGGAATTGAAAGAATTTGAGATTAAGATAGAAGATGAAAGACAAGAGATTAAAGAAGAAAAATAATAAAAAAATAGAATAACGTGTGAATTATGGAACAAAAACCCACTGATATTCAATCAATAATATTGCGTTTGGCTTCGCCGAATAAGATTCTTTCCTGGTCGCAAGGAGAAGTGACCAAACCGGAAACTATTAATTATCGCACCCAACGCGCCGAGAAAGAAGGTCTTTTTGACGAGCGGATTTTTGGGCCGGAAAAAGATTATGAATGTTATTGCGGAAAATATCGTCGAATTCGCTATAAAGGGATTGTTTGCGACAAGTGCGGCGTGGAAGTGACAAAATCAATCGTTCGGCGGGAAAGAATGGGCCATATCAAACTGGCAACACCCGTTGCTCATATTTGGTTTTTGCGGGGAGTGCCTTCTAAAATCGGTTTGATTTTGGATATGTCCATTAACGATTTAGAACGGGTGGTTTATTTTGCCGGCTACGTGGTGACAAAAATCAACGAAAAAGCGCGGCAGGAAATTTTAAAAATGCTGGAAAGGGATTACAAGGAAAAAGTTAAAGCCGCTGGCAGCCAAAAAGAAACAAAATCCTTAAAAGAAGCGCGGGATCGGGTGAAAGCCGAACTGGAAGATTTAAAGCCGCTTAAAGTCTTGGATGAAATTTTTTACCATCGTTTGGCGCTTCGCTATGGAGAAGTTTTTGAAGCGGAGATCGGGGCGGAGGCATTGCATAATCTCTGCAAGAATTTGGATTTGGAAAAATTGGAAGAAGAATTGACGGTTCAGGCGGAAAATGCCAGCGCTCCGAACGCCAAAAAAATTCTTAAACGCTTAAGTTTAGTCCATTCGCTTAAAAAATCTCGCAGTCGGCCGGAATGGATGTTTTTGGAAGTAATTCCGGTTATTCCTCCGGCTCTTCGCCCGATGGTTGCTTTAGACGGCGGCCGGCACGCCACTTCCGATGTGAACGATCTCTATCGCCGCGTGATCAATCGAAACAACCGCTTAAAAAAACTTTTAGAACTTAAAGCGCCGGAAGTAATCATGAGAAATGAAAAAAGGATGCTTCAAGAAGCGGTGGACGCGCTGATTGACAACTCAATGCGCCGAGGCCAAGCAATAATCTCCCAGGCCCAAAAGCGGCCTCTTCGTTCTTTAGCGGATATGCTTAAAGGAAAACAAGGGCGTTTTCGCCAAAATCTTTTAGGAAAAAGAGTGGATTATTCCGGCCGTTCCGTGATTGTCGTGGGTCCGGATTTAAAGCTAAACCAGTGCGGATTGCCAAAACAGATGGTTTTGGAGCTTTTCCGGCCTTTTGTTATTTCTTTGCTTATTAAAAAGGAATTAGCTCATAATATTCGCGGCGCCAATCGCTTGATTGATGAAAAATCTTCCGAAGTTTGGGGAATTTTAGACGAAGCGATAGAAAACAAGTTTGTCTTATTAAACCGCGCGCCGACGCTTCATCGTTTGGGAATTCAGGCTTTTCATCCGGTTTTAATTGAAGGAAACGCCATTCAGCTTCATCCTTTGGTTTGCCAGGCTTTTAACGCCGATTTTGACGGCGATATGATGGCGGTGCATGTTCCTTTAAGCCGGGAAGCGCAAAGGGAAGCGCGGGAAATCATGAACGCGGAAAAAAATCTTTTAAAACCCGGGACCGGCGAACCGGTGACCAATCCGACCCAGGATATTGTTTTGGGATGCTATTGGATGACAAAAATCAACGAAAAATCAAAAGGCGCGGGAAGAATTTTTTCTTCGCCTAATGAAGCTATTTTAGCCTATGATATGGGATATTTAGATATTCAAGCGCCGATTAAAGTCCGGACAACCGTGACGGCTAAATATCATGAGTATGCCGGAATGCTTTTTGAAACGAGCGCCGGCCGACTGCTTTTTAACAGTATTTTGCCCGACAGTTTTCTTTTTATCAATGAAGAAATCAAAAAAAGCACTTTAGGCAAGATTGTCCGCCGTTTGATTGCCCGTTACGGTTCGGAGAAAACGCCGCAAATTTTAGATAAAATAAAATCTTTCGGTTTTAATTATGCCACCCGTTCCGGCATCAGCTGGGGGATAGACGATTTGATCGTGCCCGAAATCAAACATTTAATTATTGATCAGGCGCAAAAAGAAGCCAAGCAAGTGTCGGATCAATTTGAAGAAGGCCTTTTGACCGATCGGGAGCGTTATCGGAAAATTATTGAAATTTGGTCGGATGTAAAACGCAAAGTTGACGAAGCGGTTCCTCTTGCGCTTGATCCTCTCGGTTCCGTCCATAATATGGTCAGTTCCAGCGCGCGGGGCGATTGGAACCAGGTTTCCCAAATGTCGGGAATGAAAGGTTTGGTCAGAAATCCGGCCGGAAAAATTATTGAGCTGCCGATCCTTTCTTCTTATAAAGAAGGCTTGAATGTTTTGGAATATTTTATTTCTACTCACGGCGCGAGAAAAGGAATGGCGGATACGGCTTTAAAAACAGCTGCCGCCGGCTATCTGACCAGGCGCTTGGTGGATGTAGCCCAGGAGATAATAATCCAAAAAGAAGATTGCGGCACTAAAGACGGATTGGAAATCAGGCGGCGCGACGGGGAAGATTACGGAAAAAAACTTTCTTTTCGCGTTTTTGGCCGAACTTTAGCCAAAGATATTAAAGATAAAAACGGAAAAACCTGGTTTAAAGCCGGTCATCTTTTAACCATGGATGACGCGGAAGCGATTGAGGCCTCGGAAATAGATTCTTTAATTGTTCGTTCGCCGATAACCTGCAAAATTTTACGCGGCGTTTGCCGGACTTGCTACGGTTATGATCTTGGAAATAATGAAAAAGTCGGCTTGGGCGAAGCGGTCGGCATCGTGGCCGCCCAGGCGATTGGCGAGCCCGGCACTCAATTAACGATGAGGACTTTTCATACCGGCGGCGTGGCCACGGCCGGGGATATCACTTTGGGCCTGCCGCGAGTGGAAGAAATCCTTGAATTAAGAACGCCGAATAATCCCGCGATTATTTCGGATGTTGACGGCCAAATAACTGAAATTAAAGAAAAAGACAAAGAAAAAACGATAAAGATTCTTTTAGATCCGTCGGATAAAAAATCTAAAAAGAAAGCGTTATCCGCCGCCAAAACTTTAAAAGATAAGGAAACCAAGGAATTTATTATTCCTTTCGGCCGCGCGCTTTTAGTTCAAAAAGGCGAAAAAATAAAAATTGGCCAATTGCTCTCGGACGGCGCGGCGGAAATTTCTCTTTTATGCAGATTGGCGGGCGAAGCGGCCGCCCAAAACTATATTTTAAACGAGGTCAGTAAAATTTATACTCTCCAGGGCGCTTCCATTAACGATAAGCATATTGAAGTGATTGTCAAACAGATTTTTTCCCGCGTGATGATAAAAAAATCCGGCGGCACTTCTTTCAGCGTCGGCGATATCGTGGAGAATTATGTTTTTATTCTGGAAAATGAGCGGGTTAAAAAAGAAAAGAAAGAGCCGGCCGAAGCCGTTCTTTGGCTGAAAGGCATTACAAAAGTGGCGCTGACCACTTCCAGTTTTCTGTCCGCGGCTTCTTTTCAGGAAACTTCCAAGGTACTGATAAACGCGGCTTGCGCCGGAAAAGAAGATAAACTTTTAGGGCTTAAGGAAAATGTGATTATCGGCCGTCTGATTCCGGCCGGCACTGGTTTTTTTATTACTCATCCGAAGCTTTAGCGGATTATTTTATTTATGCCGATGAAGGGAGTTGGCCACAAGTAAATTTCCTGACGGAAATTTCTCGCGTCCACCTATTTCCTGTCTCGCTTCGCTCGACATAGGAAATTTTTGCTTCGCATTGATAAAACTTTTTATCTTTCTCAATCAATACTTTTACCATCTTTAGTCTTTAGTTCAGAGATTTTATTTTTTCAATCAATTTGTTTTTATCAAGGCCGCCGACCGAAAATAACTCGCCATTTATTACAATTCCGGGCGAGGACATAATGCCATAGTCCTGTATCATCTTTTGTCCCTGTTCGGTTGTCATATCTATATATTCTATTTCCACATCGGGAAAGTGCGGCTTAATTTCTCCTTCTAAAATCTTTTTGGCGGCGGCGCAATGGCTGCAGCCAGGAGAAGTAATTTCTTGAATTTTTACTTTAGTCATACGTTTTTAATTTAGTTGGTATTTTCTATATTATATACCTTTTTTCTTGTTTTGTACCAGATGAAGATTAAAAATATTAATCCGATAAATAAAACCCAACCAGCCCACAGCGGAGCGTCAATAAATCCCTTCGGCACCAAGAGTTCATGTCCTACTTTTTCCGCCAAATTTGGCGAAATCCGTAAGATAAAATTATTCCAGGCGCTGTGAATTGGTCCGTCTTCCCACCAGCGCATGCCCATAATTCCGTAAGTGAAGATAAGAGACCCAACCACTGTAAGTCCCCAACCCATAATTTTATCAACTGACGTTTTTTTCTTGGCAATCCAATTCAGAAAATTTATCCCAAGAAGTCCTAAAATAGCAAGGAAAATAAGCGGCGTTGCCCGGCCCACGCCGTGGATAAAAGCAAGCCAGCCACCTGTAAACAAGCTCCCAGTTGTCGCGATATAGGTTAAAAGAACATAAAATGCTGGGTTTGGACATCCAACGCCTGCATTGCCAAGAAACAGTCCCATGAAAAATATCTTGGTGTAATCTTTTCTTTTTTGAATCCATGCGGGCATAGCGCCGGAAAATCCAGGCATTGTAAAATTGATGAGTTTGAGTTCCGAAAGACCAAAAATAAGGGCGGCAAACCCAGCAATGGTGAACATTACTCGAGTTGCTTTATCTACTCCAAGAAATGATCCAATACTCGCGGTTAGCGCTCCGTAGAACGCTAATGTGATAGAGATACCCAACCCAAAGAGAAGCGCCATTATTAATCCTTTCTTTGGTTTTTGGCCCATCGTCAGCGGCACAATAATAAAAGCGAGAGGAAGTGTGCAGGGCAAGAAAATCATTGAGAGGCCCGCGGCGTAGGAAAGTAGTAAACTTGTTGTTCCCGCGGCACTTCCCGCCAAAAAGAAAAGGCCAACGATAATGATTGCCAAAAGAATTAAACCAAATATCGCAAGCAAAATTTTTGATTGTTGTAGATCGTTATTCATCAAATTTTAACTCTATCTTATCTTTATCCTGCATAACATAGTTCTCAAGTTCTGTATTTTCCTCGCCGTTCAACGTCATTTTGATAGACGACCCAAATTCCATAAAATTTTTGCCCCACACTTCAAAAAAGCGACCTATTTTCAAATTGTCTTTGCGAACAACGCCTTGAAATTCTAAATGAATAACGCCGCTTGAATCGTGAGTGTGCATGGGGTTATGCACCGCGCCAATCCCGAGATTGGCGGGTATTTCCTGTTTTTCTCCTTTGGCGAAAATTGTAAGTTCGGAGTGCCAGTGCAAGCCGTTTCGTGAAAGTATCTCCCCTTCGGGAATAGGCGGGCGAGTTGCAAGATACCAAACAAAAGCGCCAATACTTCCGCCAACGATAATCACGATGAACGTAATTTTCATTACGCGCTTCACAGTTCGCTTTTGCTCATTGCGGCGTTGAACCACAGCGCTTTCTTGGCGTTTTAAGTCATAGATCTCTTTACTAGATAACTGCTTTTCTTTATTTTGTTCCATAATTTTTGGATAATTTTTTAGTGATGATGTTCGTTGTCGCCGCCGCACCCGTCAGATAAATTCCATAATTCGGTGATTTGCTCACCGGTGAAGCCATGGTTTTGAATAAGAAATTTTGCCAGACCGCCATAGACATACCAACGCCAGCATTTACAGCAACACGGGCCTTTCTCGCTTGAATTGAGCATGGCGTAGTCGTATGCCGCTTGTTCCTCTGGGGTTAGCTTAATGTCGTAGTATGAGATAAGTCGCTTTGCGAGCTCGGCGGAAATGTCATACGGATCATCGGGGATTTCAGCAATGTTCTGGCTGGGCTTTGATTTGAATTTTTGCAGTCCCTCGACTTGCTCGGTGTAGCGATGAATACTCATCGGACTGCAACATGAACCTTTGAGCCGCGCATCATCCGACATGACAAGTATTGATTCTTTGAATGTGGCGGAGCAGGACGAGTTGCCGTTTTGAGACAAGTTGGCAAATTTCGCGGCCAGTGCTTCGTTCACATGGCCAATGTTTGTTTGTTCTCCTTGTTCCTGTGAGCCGCCAAGAAAAATTGCTCCGCCGATAAAGACCAGAACGATGACAAGTGCGAATATAGTTTGTTTGCTCATAGTTGTTAAGAAGGTTTACAAATAAGCGGTGCCGCTATTTTTTTACTAATAAGGACAAGAGAGAGGGTAAGGAGTACAACGCTCAATATCCCAAATTCTCCGCCCCGAAGAGGCAGAATTGCGAGCGCGCCTGCGGCACCAAAAGAAGAAAGCGCGGTGGTTAAAATGAACGACCCACAGGCGGCACAACCGATACCAAGCGCGCCGCTTGCAATGCCGCCGAACCCCGCAGCCACATCTTGCCTCGCAAGACGAGTCCGTGTCCGCTTCAAGAAATAGACGACCATTGCTATATTTACTCCAAAAAATGCGGCAATCGCGATAGTATATCCGGCGGAAAGAAAACTAAAATTCGTGCCGATACCGCCGAGTAATGCAATTACAATTTTAAGTTTTGCCGTAAGCGGCGCGCTTGAGGTGCTGAACACTTCACCAATGAGGCCAAAGTTAGGAAGCCAAACCGCAAAGAGAAAAGCGGAAATCGCAAGCGTACTCGCGAGCGCGATATACGAAGTGTTGGCAAACACTTCGCCAAAAGCTACTTGCAGATTTTTGAGATAGTTTCTCATAATTATTTTTCTTGAAGCGCAAGCTCAATCAACTGCTTGACCGTTTCGTATGGTTGCGCGCCAGAGAGTGGATATTTCTTGCCGCTTGCAGTTATGATAATACTCCACGGCGTGCCGTTGCCTCCGGTCGCGGTTGCGTTGTCGAGATCATCCTGAATGTGTTTGTCGTACTTCTTGCTCGTGAGACACGAGTTGAATTTCGTTTCGTTAAGCCCAATTTCTCGCGCGATTTGCGGCAATGCGGTGGCGATATTCGTTTGATTGTTTGACGGAGTAAGTTCAAAGAAGCGGTCTGTGTATTTCCAAAATGCATCGCTTTCGCCCAATTCACCCGCGCACTCCGCCGCTACCGCCTCCGCGCGCGCTTTCACCGGATGGAGCTGGTCAAGCGGGAAATGGCGATATACCCACGCCACTTTGCCGTTTTTTCCATATTCATTCATGACTTGTTGCATTGTGGAATGAAAACGCTTGCAGAACGGGCACTCCATGTCCGAATATTCAACAATTTTGACCGAAGCATTTGGATTGCCGCGAATGTGGTCAGAGCCCTCAATGGGGTTCATGTTTTCAAGCCCTGCGGTATTTTCCGCCCCGGCTTGCGGTTGCGGCGCGACAGCGACGCTATTTCCTCGCGCGCTCCAATATACAGCGCCCGCGATCAGTGCTCCGGCGATAACAATTGCGACTGGCACCGCGAGATTATTTTTCGTTTGTACTGTTTGTTGTGTGTTTTCTTGTTTCATAGGTTGTTAGATTTAGAAATGATACATAATTCACTGCGTTCATTATGCCGATGGTGGGAGTTGAACCCACAAGGGCGTGAGCCCACAGCATTTTGAGTGCTGCGTGTTTGCCAATTTCACCACATCGGCTTTTTCTTGCTTTAATTTAGCTTATTTGTTAAATTTAAAATTATTATGGAAAATAATCAAGCGCCAGCCGGGCAAAATTACAGTATTTTTTGGGTGGAAACGGAAAAAATCAAACCAAATCCTTTGCAGCCGCGCCGCGAGTTTAATGAAGCGCGATTAAAAGAATTGGCGGAGTCTATTTCCCAGTACGGCGTGCTTCAGCCGTTGGTGGTGGTTAGAAAAGAATACGAAGTGGCGATGGGCACGGTTGTTGATTATGAATTGGTGGCCGGTGAAAGAAGATTACGGGCTTCTAAACTGGCCGGCTTGATCCAAGTACCGGTGATTATCCGCCAAGAGCCGGCCGAAAGAGTAAAATTGGAATTGGCGCTGGTGGAAAACATTCAGCGCGAAGATTTAAATCCTCTGGAAAGAGCTTTTGCTTTTAAGCGCTTGATCAGCGATTTTCAAATGAAGCAGCGGGAAATTGGCGCGAAGATCGGAAAGAGCCGCGAATTCGTGGGAAACAGCATTCGGATTTTAAATTTACCCAAGGAAATGCAAGAGGCTTTAAGCGAAGGAAGAATCAACGAAGGGCACACGAGGCCTCTTTTGATGCTTTCGGATCGGTCCGAAGATCAGCAGCTTCTTTTTAAGGACATTCTTTATAAAAATCTTTCCGTGCGCGACGCGGAAAAAATTTCCCGGCGTCTGGCTCGCGATCGGGCAAGAAAACAAGATGATTTGCCTGATCCGCAAACCCGGCAGTTTGAGGAAAAATTAGCCCGGGTTTTTGGAACGCGAGTTTCCATTGAAAGAAAGGGTTTAGGCGGCGTCATCGCCATTTCGTTTTTTTCCGATGAAGAATTGGCCGATATTTTGGAAAAAATCTCCCTAAAAAAGGCGGGACAAAATTCTTCGCCGGAAAATTTTTTAACCGAAGGATTGCCGGCGTTTGACCAGGCGTTAACTGAAGAATCAGCGCCGGATTTTCCTCAAGTCCAGACTGTTTCGGATTTTGGAAATATTCTAAAAGATTTGGATAAAAATAAAAATGGCTTAAACGGCTTAGCGGAGAATGAAAAAGATATTTTGGATAATTTTACCGTTTAACGAAAGCGGACTTTGATATCTTCTATACCCGGGAGTTTTTTTATCTTAATTTTTATTTTTTTTATTTGCTCCTCATTTTTAGGAGTAAAAACAATGTTAATGGCCGGATATTCCGTGCCGGAAGTGTCGCTTTTAATGGATTCAATATTTAGCCGAAAAGAAGCAAAAATTGCGGCAATATCCTGAAGCAGGCCGACGCGGTTTTTAGCGATAATAATTAATTCTTTTTTTTTGATTTTGTCTTTTTTGGCGCTTAAAGCGGAAGAAGATTTTTTTAAGACCGAATGGATGTGGTTTTTTGCCAGCGAGGTTTTTACGAATTCCAGCCATTCCAAAGAAGGTTTTTTATTTTTTTGAGTAAGGATTTCCACGACGTCGCCGGATTTTAAACTGGAAGAGAGCGGCGCGATTTTGCCGTTGATTCGGCTGCCGACGGCGCTGTCGCCGATTTCCGAATGGATGTGATAAGCAAAATCCACGGGCGTGGCGCCTTCGGGCAGGTCAATAATGTCGCCTCTGGGAGTAAGCGTAAAAATTCGGTCTTGAAAAAAGTCTATTTTAAGGGAATCAATAAATTCTTTAGTGGAACGTTTTTCTTTTTGAAATTCTTTTTGCCATTCTTGAAGTTGTTTGACCCAGGCGAATTTGTTGTGGGGAAAAATGGCGGCTTCGGATGATTTTCCGGCCAGATCGTAGATCCAATGAGCGGCGATTCCTAATTCGGAATCGCGATGCATTTCGGGAGTTCTGATTTGAAATTCCGTAACGCGCCCGCCTTTGGCAAAAACCGTAGTATGCAAGCTTTGATAACCGTTCGGTTTTGGCAGAGCGATAAAATCTTTTATTCGGCCGGGCAGGGGCCGCCAGAGTTTATGGATAACGCCGAGCGCGGCGTAACAGCTTTCCACATCCGGAACGATAATTCTCATAGCCGCCAAATCTTTTATTCTTGACCAATCCATATCTTTTTTTTGAAGTTTTTTCCATAAACTGTAGTAATGTTTGGCGCGCCAGGAAATTTCCAAAAACTTAATATTTTCTCCGTTAAATTCTTTTTTGATTAAAGGCGCCAGTTCTTCCAGATATTTTTCCCGTTGAGGAATTTTTTCTTTTATTTCATTGGTTAGCCATTGGTATTCTTCGGGATAACCGTATTCAAAGGCCAAATCTTCCAATTGGGATTTAATATTCCACATACCGATGCGATCGGCCAAGGGGGCGTAAATTTCCAAAGTTTCCAAGGCGATGCGTTTTCTTTTTTCCGGCTTGGGATGGGCCCAGAGCGTTTCCATATTATGGAGGCGGTCCATCAGTTTGATTATGACGACGCGAATATCTTGAGCCAAGACGAGAAACATTTTTCGCATCGATTCCGCTTGTCTTTCCGCGCCGTGATATTTTATTTTTTTAACTTTAGTCAGTCCGTCTACCAGAAGAGCCGTTTCTTCTCCAAATTTTTTTTTGATGGCGTTGAGCGTTGTTTTTTCTTCTTCCACGGTGTCATGGAGGAGAGCGGCGGCGATAGCGGTCGCGGAAAGTTTTAAAGAAGCGACTTTCAAGGAGACATTCAAAGGATGAGTAATGTAAGGATCGCCGGAAAATCTTTTTTGCCCTTTATGGGCTTTATGGGCAAAATCAAAAGCCCGTTTGATTAAAACGCGGCCATTTTTGCTTACGCCGCATTCATTAAGTTTTTTCTCATACTCTTCCCAATCCATAGTTTATAAAGTTATAAACTTCATTAAGTTAAATAAGATTTATTAAGAGTCGCGCGGTGATTTGCGCCCTTCCCTGAAAGAACAATTTTTATTAGAGCATTTGACGCTGTTTTTTAGTTCCACCATCGCGGCGCCGCATTCAATGCAAAGCTGACCAGTCGGTTTTTGCCAAGCCGCCAAGTCGCAGTCCGGATATCGGGAACAGCCATAAAAAATACGGCCTTTTCTGGTTTTTCTCTGAATTATTTCGCCGGCCAGGCATTTCGGGCATTTAATATTCAAGGAGATCGGCGGAAGGGGTTTGGTGGATCGGCAGTCCGGAAAACCGGAGCAGGCGATAAAGCGGCCGAAGCGTCCGTGTTTAATTATCATTATTTTTCCGCATTTTTCGCATAATTCGTTGGTTTTTTCGGTGAGGTCGCGTTTTTCCACTGTTTCGTATTTTTTTTCCAGATTTTCGGCGAACGGCTCATAAAAATTTTTTATGATCGGCCGCCATTCTTTTTTGCCTTCGGCGATCTGATCAAGATTATTTTCCATTTCGGCGGTAAATTCCAAATCAATGATGTCAGGAAAATGTTCCGTTAAAAGATCGTTCACTGTTATGCCTATTTCCGTGGGCTTAAATTTTTTTTGTTCATTTTTTTCCGCGTAGTTTCTGTCTTGAATGGTGCTAAGGGTGGGCGCGTAGGTGGAAGGCCGGCCGATGCCGTGTTCTTCAAGAGTTTTTATCAAGGTCGCGTCGGAGTAGCGGGGAGGCGGTTCGGTAAAGTGCTGTTCATTATTTAAATTTTCAAGCTCTAAAATTTCATTTTCTTTCAGCAACGGCAGAAGGGATTCGGAAAAGGCCGTTCCGTATATTTTTATCCAGCCCGCAAATTTCATCACCGAGCCGCTGGCGCGGAAAGTAAAGCGGCCGGCTTCAATATCAACGGAGGTGGAATCAAATATTGCCTCTTTCATCTGGCAAGCGAGAAATCTTTTCCAAATGAGATCGTATATTTTGAATTGGTCGGATTGAAGTTTTTCTTTAAGCGCGTTCGGCGCGCTCCAAGGGTCCGTAGGGCGGATCGCTTCATGGGCTTCCTGCGCTGTTTTTGATTTAGTCTTGAATTTTCGCGGAGCGTCCGGCGCGAATTCCTGGCCGATATTTTTTTTAATGAAAGAAGCCGCGGCTTCAAGGGATTCATTTGAAAGGCTGACCGAATCGGTGCGCATGTAGGTAATCAGTCCCGATTCATAAAGGCGCTGGCTGGCGATCATGGTTTTTTTGGCGGAATAGCCGAGTTTATTCGCGGCTGTTTGCTGAAGGGTGCTGGTGGTAAACGGCGGAGAAGGCTGTCGGCGGATTTCTTTGCTTTCTATTTTGCTTATTTTATATCGCGCGTTTTCCAACTCTTTAAGAATAGCCTCTGCTTCTTGTTTATTTTTTATCGTCAGTTTTTCAAGCTGTTTTCCGTCTTTTTTAATAAGCTTTGCTTCAAATTTTTCTTCTTCTTCTTTTTTTTTCAGTTTTGCCGCGATTGTCCAATATTCATCTGGCTTAAATTTTTCAATTTCCCGTTCGCGTTCAACGATTAGTCGCAAGGCGGCCGATTGCACTCGGCCGGCGGAAAGTCCGCGGTATAATTTTTTCCATAAAAACGGCGAAAGTTTGTAGCCGACCAGACGGTCAAGGACGCGGCGCGCCTGCTGGGCATCCACCAGATTTTGATCAATGCCGCGCGGATTTTTCAATGCTTCTTCAATCGCTTTTTTAGTGATTTCGTGAAAAACTATCCGTTTGACGATTTTAGGTTTCGCGTTTTGGTTTTTTTGTCCGTTTAATTCCAAGACTTGGATAAGGTGCCAGGCGATCGCTTCTCCTTCGCGGTCTTCGTCGCTGGCTAGCACCACTTCCGCCGCTTTTTCTGATATTTTTTTTAATTCATTTGCGCGTTTTTTTGATTTCATCGGAATGACGTATTGCGGTTCAAAATTATTATCAAGGTCAATGCCGAGTTTTGATTTCGGCAGATCGCGCAAATGGCCGTAGGATGATTCAACGCGAAAATCCCGGCTTAAAAATCGGGAAATAGTTTTGGCTTTAGTGGGCGATTCAACGATAACGAGTTTCATAAATAATATAAACCTCCTTTGTTGCTGATAATGCCTTTTAATTCAAGCTGGCTTAATTTTTGATTAAGAAGACTAACCGGCAATTGGGTTTTAATCAACAGTTCATCTTTATTTTTCTGATTTTTTAGGCATTCTAAAATGATTTTTTCTATTTTGTCCAGTTTGTCAAATTTTCCGTCTTTTGGATTCAAGCCTAATATCTCTAAAATGTCGTCCGCGTTTCTGACCAGCGCCGCCCCTTTTTTGATGAGTTCATTTGTTCCCCGCGAATTAACGGAAGTAATTTCTCCGGGAATCGCGCCTACTTCGCGGTTGTATTCCAGCGCCAGATAAGCGGTAATCAGGGCGCCACTTCGTTCGGGCGCTTCCACGACCACGGTCATTTGGCAAAGGCCGGCGACAATTCGATTTCTTTGAGGAAAAGTCCATTTTTCCGGCGGGTGATTCGGTTCAAATTCTGAAATTAAAGCTCCGCCCTGGTCAATAATTTTTTTGGCCAGCGGCTGGTTGGTTGCCGGATAAATTTGATTGATGCCCGAACCAAGCACCGCCAGCGTTAAGCCGCCAGCGTCCAGGGCGCCTTTATGCGCTTCGGCATCAATACCCAGAGCCAATCCGCTGACAATGATAATGCCTTGGCCGGCCAAATCTCGCGCCAGCTCCCGAGCGGTTTTTAAGCCGTAGCCGGTGGCTTTTCTCGTTCCGACGATGGCCACGGCTTTTTTCCGATAATCGGGAATTTTACCTTTTAAATAAATTTGAGAGGGAGGATCCGGAATTTCCTTTAAAAGAGGAGGATAGGCCTTTTCTTTTTGTTTTATCAGAAGATATTCAGCAAGTGGTTTCATATTTATTATATAGAATATAGATAAAAATCATTCGGCGCAAATGGAATTTTGCCTTTTCTAAATCATTTTTTCCTTTTATAATTAAATTAATGGATATTTTTACCTGGCGGGCGCGAAGACAACTTTTTTATTTGGCGATTTTCACGGCGCTGGCGCTGGCGGTTTTGGGGGGCGTGATTTTTTGGTTTTTAGCCGAACCAACTTGTTTTGACGGCCGCAAAAATCAGGGAGAAGAAAAAATTGACTGCGGCGGCCCTTGCGAAAAAAAATGCGCGGGCGAAACGGAAAATCTGGTTATTTTATGGAGCCGGGCGATTAAAACATCGGCGGGAATTTATGATGCCGCGGCTCTTGTGGAAAATCCCAATATTTTTGCCGGAGTTCAGAATTTGCCTTATAAATTTAAATTGTACGACAATCGCAATGTTTTGGTCGGCGTTAAAGAAGGCCGGATTTTTGTCAATCCGGCCGAGCGTTTCATAATTTTTGAACCGGGAATCGCCACCAAAGAAAGAATTCCGGCGCGCGCCGTCTTGGAATTGGCGGATGAAGGAGAAATAAGCTGGCTGAGAATAGAAAAAAAAACACCCAATTTTTTGGTAGAAAAGAAGACATTTTTTAAAGATCCTTCCCCTTTTTTAGAGGTTAAAGCGCGCAATCAGTCATTAACTTCATTTTCGGAAGTTTATGTGAATGCCGTAATCTATGACAAAAATAATAACGTTCAAGCGGCCAGCCAGACTATTTTAGACGCGGTGGAGCCGGGAGCGCTTCGTTCTGTTTTTTTTACCTGGCGAGAACCGTTTGAACGGGAAGCGGAAGTTATTGAAATATTTTTTAGAACAAACCAAACAAAATTTTAATTATAATGGATTAAGATGGCGCTTAGAACGATAAAAAACATAGATTATGTTCTGTTTTTTTCTTTGATTCCGCTTCTTTCCGCGGGATTGATAACCATGAAAAGTTTAGGCGAAGGAGGCGATTATTTTTTTAACCGCCAATTGGTTTGGATTATCGTTTCTTTCGCCGTATTTTTTTTAATGAGTTTGGCGGATTGGCGTTTTCTAAGAAAGGGCAATCTTCTTTTAATTTTTTATTTTTTTGGCCTTATTTTTTTATTTTTACTTCTTTTATCGGGAAAGACGACGCGCGGAACGGCCGGTTGGTTTGATTTTTACGCGTTTTCTTTGGCGCCGGCCGAGCCGATGAAAATTATGGTGATTTTAATCTTGGCTAAGTATTTTGCGCGCCGCCATGTGGCCATCGCTCAAATAAGGCATATTTTAATTTCTGCGGTTTTTGCCGCCTTGCCCGCGGTTCTTATTTTTCTTCAGCCTGATTTTGGGTCGGCTTTTATTTTTATTTTTATCTGGGTTGGCATGGTGATGGTTTCCGGAATCAGCAAAAAACATCTGGCGATGGTCGCGGCCGCGGGATTGATCGCGGGTTTGATCGGCTGGAATTTTTTACTCGCTCCTTATCAGCAGGCGCGAATTTCTTCTTTTCTTTATTCTCAAGATTTGAAAGGCGCGGGATACAATGCGGATCAATCCAAAATAGCGGTCGGTTCGGGACGACTTTTAGGAAAGGGAATCGGCGAAGGCACGCAATCCCGTTTGGAATTTTTACCGGAACACGAAACGGATTTTATCTTCGCCGCTTTTGCCGAAGAATGGGGATTTATCGGCGTCCTCTTCTTGTTTATTTTTTTTACGATCGTTCTTTGGCGGATTTTAAAAATAGCTTTTCTGGGCCAGACTAATTTTGAGCGACTTTTTAGCCTGGGGCTGGCTACTTTGATTTTTGCTCATTTTTTTATCAATGTCGGAATGAATATCGGCCTTTTGCCGGTGACGGGCATTACTTTGCCGTTTATGAGTTACGGCGGGTCGGCGATGGCGGCGCTTTTCGGCGCGCTGGGAATTTTAGAAAGCATGCGGCGTTATTCTTTGGAAATGCCGGGCAACAGCGATGAGAATATTTTAGATGAACGAAAATTTCAAATTTAATTATGAGGCAATATAATCATAAAGCAATAGAAAAAAAATGGCGCGAGAAATGGCGGAAAAGCGGGCTTTACAGAACCGAAGAGGATTTTAAAAAATCCAAAAGTTATATTTTGGATATGTTTCCTTATCCCTCGGGCGAGGGGCTTCATGTTGGGCATCCAAAGGGGTATATCGCGACCGATATTTATTCGCGCTGCCAAAAAATGAAAGGCAAAAATGTTTTGCGGCCAATGGGGTGGGACGCGTTCGGGCTGCCGGCGGAAAATTACGCGCTTGAACATAAGATTCATCCTAAAACGGCGGTGGATAAAAACATAAAAAGATTTAAAAAACAACTTTCTCTTTTGGGCTTTAATTATGATTGGTCGCGCGAGATTAACACCACGGATCCGGATTATTACAAATGGACCCAGTGGATTTTTCTGAAACTTTTTGAAAAAAACCTGGCTTATGAATCAAACGAACCGATTAATTGGTGTCCGTCGTGCCGGACCGGTTTGGCGAACGAAGATTTGGAAGGAAATGTTTGCGAGCGGTGCGGCAGCGCGGTGGAAAAAAAACCTTTGCGGCAGTGGGCGCTGAAGATTACCGATTACGCTGAGCGTTTGCTGGAAGGTTTGGAAGAACTGGACTGGCCGGAATCCATTAAAGAATCGCAAAGGAATTGGATCGGGAAGTCGGAAGGAGCGGAAATAAGTTTTAAAATTCATAAAGTTAAAGGTGTGGAAGAAATAAAAATATTTACAACGCGGCCGGATACGCTTTTTGGCGCCACTTATTGCGTGCTTTCGCCGGAACACAAAATAATTAAAAATTTAAAATTTAAAATTGAAAATTACGACGAAATCAGTGAATACATTAAAAAAGCGGCGGCTAAATCAGAAATTGAACGAATTGCCGAGGATAAAGAAAAGACCGGCGTGGAATTAAAGGGGATCAAGGCGATTAATCCGGCGAATGGTGAAGAATTGCCGATTTTTATCGCGGATTACGTGTTGGCTCATTATGGCACGGGCGCGATTATGGCGGTGCCGGCGCACGATAAGCGGGATTGGCAATTTGCCAAGAAATTCAATCTGCCGATTAAACAGGTGATTTGCCAATTTTATCCAGAGCCCAAATGTCCGATTTTGGATAACGCTTATCTCGGCGAAGGCAAGTTGGTGCAATCCGGAAAGTTTGACGGAATGGATTCTGAAAAAGCTAAAAAAGAAATTACCAAGTTTGTCAACGGAAAAATTACCGTTAAATATAAATTGCGCGATTGGGTATTTTCCCGCCAGCGCTATTGGGGCGAACCGATTCCCATTATTCATTGCGAAAAATGCGGAGCCGTGGCGGTGCCGGAGAAAGATTTGCCGGTGGAGCTGCCTAAAGTCAAACATTATGAACCGACGGGCACGGGAGAATCGCCGTTGGCGGGGATGAGAAATTGGGTGAAAACAAAATGCCCGAAATGCGGCGGAGAAGGGAAAAGGGAAACCAACACCATGCCGCAATGGGCGGGTTCGTCTTGGTATTATCTTCGCTATCTTGATCCGAAGAATAATCAGGCGCTGGTTAATAAGGAAAAAGAAAAATATTGGTCGCCGGTTGATCTGTACGCGGGCGGAGCGGAGCATGCGACGCGTCATTTGATTTACGCGCGTTTTTGGCATAAATTTCTCTATGATATCGGCGCGGTGAATTATCCCGAACCTTTTAAGCGTCTTCAAAATGTGGGAT